>Ga0070739_10003148_pt1 | contig 20937 bp, 16 predicted proteins | sample Coa_R1_7_FD_66445 | JGI IMG/M metagenome (GOLD analysis project Ga0070739, IMG submission 66445) | Surface soil microbial communities from Centralia Pennsylvania, which are recovering from an underground coalmine fire - Coalmine... | ecosystem: Environmental > Terrestrial > Soil > Unclassified ... | reverse complement strand
GCGACGGAGCACGGACGGCGCGCAGTCATGGCACCCCGCCAGGCGCCCTTCATGCCACGCACTGCCCCCACTCAACACACTAGCGGTAGGTACTCCGAATGCCGGCCCCCGGCGGCGCCTCGGCCGGCCAGTCCGCTCACGGCTGCCCGAGCTCCCGGCCACCGCGCCGCGCGCCGTACCGCGCCGGCTCCTCGCTGCTGCGAGACCGCGCGCTGGCCCGGTTAAGGACGAGTGGGCGTTCGGCCGCGCCGTGACGCGAATCACTGCGACCTGGCCGGAGCCGGCAGTAGAATCCCGGCGTGTCAACCGGCCGACCCGGCCGCGCTGGCGAGTCCGCGCCTGGCGGCCGGATGGCCGGCGGCGAGAGCGACCGCGGGGCCGCGCGCCAGGTCGGCGAGGCGCCGATGCCGCGACCGGCGCGGGGTCGAGGGGGGAGAAGGGCACGCCGATGAGCCAGCGAAGCACGAGAGGGTACCTGTGTCCGCCGCTCAGCCGGCGGCGCCTGCTCGGCGCCGGAGCGACCGTCGCCGCGGGCCTGCTGGCGGGTGGGCTGGCCGCCTGCAGCCCCGCCCCAGCGCCCGAGCCGCCCACGCCGACCCCCGGGCTGCGACCCGTGCCGCCCACGCCGACCGCGGCCCTCCCGTCCGCCAGGCGGTTCAGCACCGGCAGCCACTACGCGACGATCGCCCTGGCCGAGGTCGATACCAGCCTCGACCCGCAGGTCATGGAGGATCGCCTCCTCCAGTTGAAGGGCGAGAACGCCCGCGTGCTCGCCGGCTTCGCCGACCTGGACGCCTGGCTCGACGACGCCGAGCGCGAGGAGCTGCTCCTCGAGGCCGAGCGAGTGGCGCGGGAGGCCCAGCGTAATGGCCTGACCGTCTTCTGGTACCTGCCGTCCCTCGAGGTCCCGAACGCCGAGCGGGCCAAGAACCCGGCCCTGGCCAAGGCGCACGCCGACTGGCTTCAGGTGCCGCTGAACGCGGGCGCCAGTCCCTACGCCGGCGGCGTCGTCATCCGCGACCCGAGCGGCGACGAGAGCGCCTGGGTCAGCCCGAACAGCCCCTGGCGCGACCAGTACCTGCGCATGGTCCGCGCCCTGGCCCAGTCGCATGCCGACGGCGTCTGGGTCGGCAAGCCGCAATACTACTCCAGCACCGGCGTCTGGTGCGACGCCTCGCCGGCGGCGCGGGCCGCCTTCCGGGCGGAGACGGGGCTGGACCTGCCCGGCAGCGAGCAGTGGGACGATCCCAACTGGCGTCGCTGGATCGAGTGGCGCCACCGCAACCTGGCCCGCTTCGTCGCCGACGTCGCCGCGGCCGGCACGGCGGCGCAGCCGGCCTTCGAGACCTTCGTCGAGATCGACACCTGCGACACCGCCGACGCGACGCCCAGCGGCCTCGACGGCGCCTACCTGCGCCCCCTCGACGGCGTGGCGCCGGTCTGGGACGTGCCGACGCTCAGCGACAGCGACGGCATGCGCTACGCGCGGGAAGACGATTGGGTCTGCCTGATCTCGATGTACAAGTACGCGGCCGGCGTCAGCCGCGGCAAGCCGGCCTGGGCCCTGGTCAAGGGCGTGCGCGAGGACGACACGACCCTCGTCCTGGCCGAGGCGCTGGCGGCCGGCTGCAATCCCTGCGAGATGAAGGTGCCGAACAAGACCAGCAGCGTCGGCGCCGCGATCCGCACCCGCCTCTATGGCTTCGTGGCGGCCAACGACGAGTGGCTGTTCGACGCGCGGTCGCGCGCCACCATCGCGCTCTGGCACTCGGCCGCCTCGCGCGACTATGCGGAGCCGACCGAGGGCTCGGGCTGGTTCGCAACGACGACGCAGCCGGCCGGCGTGGCGGAATGGTGGAGCACCGAGCCGCTCGATAGCTGCCACCAGAAGCGCTGGCTCGGCGAGTACCGCGGCGTGGTCAAGGCGCTCCTCCACGCCCACCTCCCCTTCGACGTCCTGCCCAGCCCCGGCCTGCGCGCCGAGGACCTCCGGCCCTACAAGGTGCTTGTGGCCCCCGACCTGCAGGCGATCGGCGACGACGAGGCGGCGCTGATCCGCCAGTTCGTCAACAGCGGCGGCACGCTGGTGATCACCGGCTCCAACCCGACGGGCCTCAACGAGTACGGCGACGCGCGGCCCGACTACGCCCTGGCCGACGTGCTGGGCTTTCACGCCGACGACGACGCGCCCGCCGTCCAGCGGGGCCGCTTCGGCTCGGGCGGGGTCGTCGCCATCGCCGCCCTGGTCGGCAAGCAGTACCTCGACGGCGACGACGCGGCGGCCTACGATGCCCTCGTCGCCGCGATCACGCCGGCCGCCCAGCCGACGGTCACCACCGACGCCGACCGCCGCGTCCACCTCGAAGTGACCGGCCGCGGCGACCACACGCTGCTGCACTTCACCAACTTCCTCGGCGTCGACGGCGCGTTTCGCGTCGTGCCGACCCGCTTCACGGTCGCCGCAGCGGGGCCCGCCAGCAAGCAAGTCCAGGCCGTGGCCGTGGCGGCGCCCGAGGCGGACTCGCCGGACTGGCAGTCGCTGCCGTTCACGACCAGCGACGGCAAGGCGCAGTTCGAGCTGTCGCTCCAGCAGTACGCCCTCGTGCGCGTGACCTGGGCCTGACCGGGCGCGACAGCCGGCCAGGTTCCGCGCCCGCGGAGCCAGCTCGGCACGGCTGCAGCGGCGGGCCCCTCCGCGCGGCGCGGCCCTGGTCGCCGGCCCGCGCGACCGCGACTGTACCCCGCGCGCGTATCTCCAGGTGGACCCGGTGGGCGCGGCGGACGCACGGCAGCGGCCCGCCGCGCTTCGTTGTGGCGCGCGTTGGGGCCTTGCTAGACTGGGGCAGAGTCCTGGTAGCAAGCGTTCGGGAGGACCAGGCGTGGAGATCACGGGGCTCACTCTGGTGACGGCGGTGCTAGCGTTCGGTGCGGGGATCCTCTCCTTCCTGTCTCCCTGCGTGCTGCCGCTGGTCCCCGCCTACATCGGGCACCTGGCCGGGGCGTCGCTGAGCCCCGGCGCGCCCAGCATCCGCCGCGCCACCACGCTGAGCCACGCCCTTGCCTTCGTCCTCGGCTTCACCACCGTGTTCGTGCTGTTCTGGACGATCATCCGCCTCGTCGACCTGTACGTCTTCCCCGGCTTCATCAACTACTTCCGCGAGGTGGGCGGCGTCATCCTGATCGTCATGGGCCTGCACGTCGCCGGCCTGTTCCGCATCCCGCTCCTGTTCCGCGAGAAGCGGATCCAGCTCCAGCGCCGCGGCGCGCCGACGCTGCCGCTCTCGTTCGTCGTCGGCGTGCTGTTCGCGGCCGGCTGGACGCCCTGCATCGGGCCGATCCTATCCGGGATCATCGGCCTGGCGACCTTCACCGACACGATGGCCCAGGGAGCGATCCTCCTCGCCTCCTACTCGCTCGGGCTCGGGGTGCCCTTCCTGGCCACGGCGTTCGCTCTCGGCTCGGCGACCCTGTTCCTGAAGCGCTTCAGCCGCTACTTCGGCGCCGTCGAGATCGTCAGCGGCGCGTTCCTGGTCGCAGTGGGGGTGCTAATGGTCACCGGCCTGTTCCTGCGCCTGCCGCAGTATTTCAACTGGGGAATCGTCCTGTGAAGCGCTCACTGCTGGCCTCCCTGCTCGTCGCGCTGCTGGTCGGCTGTGGCGGCGCGCAGCCCGCGGCGCGCCTGGGCAGCCCGGCGCCCGACTTCACCCTTCAGAGCGCCGACGGCAACACCGTCCGCCTCTCCGACTTCAAGGGCAAGCCCGTGCTGATCAACTTCTGGGCCACCTGGTGCCAGCCCTGCCGCGAAGAGATGCCGGCCTTGGAAGAGCTGTACGAGCAGTACCGCGACCAGGGGCTGGTGATCCTGGCCGTCGACATGGAAGAGGACCTGCGGCTGGTGCGGCGCTGGATCGACCAGGGCGGCTACACCTTCACCTTCGTCCTCGACAGCGAGGGCGAGCAGGTCAAGCGCTACAACATCAACGCCTCGCCGACGAGCTACTTCGTCGGGCGCGACGGCGTGATCCGCGACCTCAAGCTCGGCGCGCTCAGCCGCGACGAGATGAAAGCGAAGGTCGAGAAGCTGCTGCAGAGCTGAACGTCGAAGGATGGGGGGAAAGACGAACGTCGGCGGTGACGCGCGTCATCCGTCGTAGTCAGGAGGAGTGTATGCCCCAACGCTGGATCTGGGGAGTCCTGGCCGGCTCGGCCCTGCTGATGGCCTGCCAGTCGGCCGGGGCGAGCCCGACGAGCGGCGGCGCGGCCGCGGCCCCGGCAGCGCAGACCGTGCGAGAGCTGAAGGTCGGCGATCCGGCGCCGGACTTCACCCTGCCGAACCAGGACCGCGAGAACGTAACCCTCAGCCAGTTCCGTGGGCGGCCGGTCCAGGTCGCGTTCTACGTCTGGGCGTTCAGCCCTGGCTGAACGCAGGAGCTGACAGACTACGCGGACCGTGAGTCCGACTACAACGAGCTGAATACCCAGGTCCTGGGCGTGATCCAGGAGAATCCCTTCGTCGCCAAGGCGTTCGCGGAGAAGATCGGCACCACCCTGCCCGTGCTCTCGGACACGAAGCACGAGGTGGCCCGCTCCTACGGCATCTTCGACGAGGAGAACCACCGCGCTCGGCGGTTCACCTTCACCATCGACCAGGATGGCATCATCCGCGCCATCCACATGGACCGCGAAGCGATCGACGTCGATCCGGCCCTGGAGGCCTGCCGCGTCCTCCAGCGGGTCGATTCCACTGCCGCCCGCTAGTCGATCGGCACGGATGGATCGCCGGGGGGTGGCAACGGCCACCCCCCGGCGATCCCGTTCTGACGGCTTGGCCGGCCCCCGAACCGGCGAGAAGAGATGCCGACTCGCATATGCCAGGTGACATATTCTGGCCCCAGTCCCGTTTGCTACGGTAGACCGGGAGCCTCAGGATACGGGCAAAGATGGCTGCTTGCAGGCACGGGCCGGCGCGCTCCCGCCGCGCGCCCGGCAGCCGTAGCGGAGGAGGTATGATACTGCGGGCCGCGCGCAGCGGCGCGATCGTCGGCGCCACTGTCGTCGCGCTCGTGCTGCTGCTGGTGTGGGTGGTCCCCCTGTCGCGCAGCTATCCCCTGGCGCTGTTGCCCCTGCTCGCGGCCGGTCCCGCTGCCGTTCGCGGACGTCCGATGCACCCCGTCGCCCTGCTGCTCGCCGGCTTCGTGGCCGGCCTCGCGGCGGCCGTGGTCGCGGTGGCAGGGCTCGTCGTTGCCGTCGAAGTCCTGGACGCTCGCTACTGGACGCTGATCTCCCCGGCCTCCTATCCGCCGATGCCTCCGCTGCCGCGGCCCAGCCTGATCCCGGGGCTGGCCTGGCCGCACCAGGACATCCTCCTCCTGCTGCCGCCCCTGTCCGCTCTCCTGGCCCTGCTGGACGGGGTGCTGCTCGTGGGCTCCCGCGCCGGGCTGGCCGGCTTGCTCGGGGCGCGCGTGGCGGCCGTCCGGGCGTCCATCGAGACGAAGCTGGTGTGGGTGCTGCTGGGACTCGCCCTGCTCAGCGTGGCCCTCGGCTGGGTCGGGTTCGGCGCGCTCGAGGACATCCACTTCCGCGGCCACCGCCTGCAGCTCATGCTCGACTGGAGCGCGCACGCCGTCGCGCTGGGCGAGGACATCCGCGCCCTGGGCGCCGTCGCCGCGATCGACGACGCCGCCGCGCGCCAGGCCGCGCTGGCCGCGCGCCTGGCCCCCCTGACGGCGACGCTCGATCACCTGGAGCACCCGACGGCGCACGAGGGCATCGCCCAGGCCCTCCCCTCGGTCCAGCAGTTCGCGGCCGGCTACCAGGACGACGTGCTGCGGGTCCAGGCCGGCGTCGACGCGCTCGCGGCCGCCGTCGGCAGCGCGGGCAGCGGCGAGGCGCGGCTGGCCGCCGCCCGCGCCGCGGAGCGGACCGCCCTCGACGCGCAGCAGGCGTTCCTGGCGCGGCTGAACGCGAATATGGTCGAGTTCGACAACCACACCGACCTCGAGCACCACGCCACCGAGATCGCCTTGATGGCCCTCGTCGCGATGTCGCTGCTCGCCGGCCTGGTGCTGGGACAAGCGGCAGCCGTCAGCATCACGCGCCCGCTCGGCGCGGTCGCGGCGCAAGTGGAGCGGATCGGGCGGGGCGACTTCGCGACGCGGCTCGCGCTGCGCAACCGCGACGAGGTCGGCGACCTGGCGGCGCGGCTGAACGCGATGACCGTCGAGCTGGAGCGGCTCTACGCCGCCGAGCGCGAAGGACGCCGTGCGGCGGAAGCCTTCAACACCCAGCTCGAGGCCAAGAACGCGGAGCTGGAGAGCGTCCGGCGGGCGCTGCAGGAGGCCAAGGTGCTCCTCGAGCAGCGGGTCGCCGAGCGCACGGCCGAGCTGGACAGTGCGAACGCGCGGCTCCGCCAGTCGCAGAAGATGGAGGCCATCGGCCGCCTGGCCGGCGGCGTCGCCCACGACTTCAACAACCTGCTCACGGTCATCGCTGGCTTTAGCGAGCTGCTGCGCGAGGACCTGCCGCCGGGCGATCCGCTGCGTTTCCACGCCGAGGAGATCGTGAAGGCGGCCGAGCGGGCCGGCCTGCTGACCCAGCAGCTCCTCGCCTTCAGCCGCCGCCAGGTGCTCGCCCCGCGGACGCTGAGCCTGAACGACGTCGTCACCGACATGGAGCGCATGCTGCGCCGGATGATCGGTGAGGACATCGAGCTGGTGCTGGCGCTGCAGCCGGCCCTCAGCCCCGTCCACGCCGATCCTGGCCAGCTCCAGCAGGTGATCCTGAACCTGGTCGTCAACGCCCGCGATGCCATGCCACGCGGCGGTAGGCTCACGCTTCGGACCGAGGAGGCGTGCCCGGACGCCGCCGGTAGCGGGTCCGCGCAGCGGGGGGGCAGCGTCGTGCTCTCCGTCCAGGACACCGGCTGCGGCATGGACGCCGAAACGCTGTCCCACATCTTCGAGCCGTTCTTCACGACCAAGGGGCCCGGCTCGGGGACGGGCCTGGGCCTCGCCACCGTCTACGGCGTGATCCAGCAGAGCGGCGGCCACGTCGAGGTGGCCAGCGAGCCCGGCCAGGGCACCACCTTCCGTGTCTACCTGCCGCGGGCGACCGAGGCCGAGGCGCCCGGCGCCGCCGCGCTCCCGCCGGCGGCGCCGCCGTCGGCCCGCGAGACGATCCTGCTGGTCGAGGACGAGGACCAACTGCGCCGGCTGACGCGCATCGTGCTCGAGAGCCGTGGCTACACGGTGCTCGAGGCGAGCGGGCCCGAGGACGCCTTGCGCCTCCACGACCGACACGTCGGCGCGCTCGACCTGCTGCTCACTGACGTCGTCATGCCGGGCATGAGCGGGCGCGACCTGGCGCAGCAAATCAGCGCGCGGCGGACCGACCTGTCCGTGTTGTACATATCGGGGTACACCGACGATGCGCTCGGCCGCCACGGCGTGCTCGACGACGGCGTCGTCTTGCTCCACAAGCCCTTCACCGCTCAGGCGCTCACCGCGAAGGTGCGCGAGGTGCTCGACCAGCGCCAGAAGGTCTGAGCTCATCCCTGCCAGTTCCCGGGTGACGGCTCGCGCTGCGCCGGGTCCGCGCCAGCAGTCCCGCCGTCCGAGGCGCGGCCGATGCGGGATCCCCTCAACTCAGGTGACTTCTAAGAAATGCCGCGGGCGCGAGGGCCTATACTGGAATTGTCCGTTGCTCGGCTCCGGATGGCCACCTGCGTCGAGGGGAAGGGCTGACATGCCATCGGCATGCGCACCCGCGCTCGTCATCCGCCACGCGCACCAGATCGCCAGCCGAAGCCGTAGGCGTGCGGCCGGCGGGGAGTCGCTCGGCCACGCGCGTAGCCGCCCGCCGCTGATTGCTCAATCGGCTGGGGCAGGCTGACCATGGACCGCCACGCCGTGCTGGTCGTCGACGACGACCAGAGCATGCGCGACCTGCTGCGGACGTCGCTCGAGGGCCAGGGCTTCGCCGTGCAGTGCGCCGGCGATGCCGAGGTCGCCCTGGAGGCGCTCGGCGCCGACCAGTTCGACCTCGTCCTGCTCGACCTGGCGCTGCCCGGCGCCTATGGCCTGGAGGTCATTCGGCGCCTGCGGCAGCGGCGTCCCGCCGGGCGGCCGGCGATCGTCGTCGTCTCGGGTATTCACGCCAGCTACCTGTCCGCCATCCGCGCCTGCGGCGCCGACGACGTGGTCCTCAAGCCGTTCGACCTCGACGACCTGCTTGCCCGCGTCCGCGCCTGCCTCGCGGCGCGGACGCAAGTGGGCTGACCGCCGGCCCGCGACGCTGCTGCCGCGCGGCGAACCTGGGCCCGGCTGGACTCGGCGCTGGGCCGCGTGGCCGGACGCCGCGGTCAGGGAGTCTGCGGCGTGATGCGCACGGCGTCGCCGTCGTTCAGGGTGTCCTGGCCGGCCACGACGAGCTGGTCGCCGGGCTCCAGGCCGGCCAGCACCTCGCTGCGCTGGCCGTCGGTGATCCCGAGCGTGAGGTCGCGCAGCTCGGCCTTGCCGTCGGCGACGACGAACGCCGCGCTCTTGCCGTTCCGCTGGACGATCGCGGCGTTGGGCACGAGCACCGCCGCCGGGCGCTCCTCGCCCCGCAGGGTCACCTGGGCGAACATGCCGTCCTTGAGCTTGCCGCCGTCGTCCGTCGGGACCACCTTCACCTGGAAGGTGCGGCTCTTCGGATCCGCCGTCGGCGCCACGCTGTCGACCACGGCCTGGAACTGCTCGCCCGGATAGGCGGCGACGGTGAGCACCGCCGGCCCCCCCGCAGCGATCTGCCCGATGCGCGCCTCCTCGACGTTCACGGTCACCTCGACGGCGTTGGTCACCAGCGTGACCAGGGGAGTGCTCGGGCTCGCCAGCGCGCCCTCGGAGAGCAGCTTGGCGGAGACGGTGCCGTCGAAGGGCGCGTAGACCACGGCCTCATCGGCCTGGGTCTTGGCCAGGTCGTAGGCGCCGCGCGCCTGCTCGACGGCGGCCTGGGCCTGCTGGATGTCCTCGGGGCGATTCGGCTGCGCCTTGAGCGCCAGGTTGGCGCGGGCCTGGTTCACCGCCTCCTGCTGCTGCTGAATCTCCTCGGCCGTGTAGGGATTGCGGGCCAGCGCTAGCGACTGCTGGGCCTGCTGGACCGCCGAGATGGCGGCCTGGAGGTCGGCGGCCTTCGGGCCCGCCAGCACGTCGGCGAGCTGGCTCTCGGCGCTGGCGGCATTGGCCGTCGCCGTGTCGAGCGCGGCGCGGGCGTTGGCCACGTCGGCGGCCGACGGGTTGCGCAGGGCGTCGCGGCGGGCCTTGGCCTGATCGAGGGCTCCCTGGGCCGCGGCCACGGCGGCATCGGCGGCGCGGACGTCCTCCGGCGCGCCGCCAGCCATGAGCAGGTCGAGGTGGGCCTGGGCGGCGCGCTCGTTGCTCGCGGCGGTGTCTACGGCGCTCTGCGCGGCGGCCAGCGTGTCGGCCGGCGGGTTGCGGAGCTGCTCCTGGCGAGCCAGCGCCGCGTTCAAGTTCGCCTGCGCGGTGTCGACCGCCGACTGCGCGGCCTGCACGTCGTCGGCGGTGGGATGGTTCAGCTCCTCGACGCGGGCCTGGGCGGCCTGGAGGTTGGCGGCCGCCGTCTCGATCGCCGTGCGGGCGGCGGCCAGGTCGGCCGGGTTGGCGCCCTGGCTGACGCGGACCAGGTTGGCCTGGGCCTGGCTGAGGCCCTGCTGGGCGTTGCTCAGCGCGGTCTGCGCCGCGGCGCAGCCGGGGTTGCCCGGACAGAGGCTGTTCACGTTCTGCTGGGCCTGGTCGACCTGCTGCTGCGCCGTCCGGAGCTGCTGGTTGGCGTTGGCCACGTCGGTGGCGTTGGGCAGGTTGCGGAGCTGGTCGAAGTGCACCCGCGCCGAGCGCCACTGCGACAGGGCCGTGTCGTAGGCGGCCTGGGCCGCGGCGCGGTCGGCCGGGGCGCCGCCGTTCTGCAGGGTGGCCAGGCGCTCCTGCGCCGCCTGCAGCGCCGATTGGGCGCTGTCCACCGCCGCCTGGGCGGCGACCTGGTCGGACATCTCCCCGCCGTTCTGCAGGGTGGCCAGGCGCTCCTTGGCCGCGGCCAGGTTGGACTGCGCGGTCTCGACGGCAGTGCGCGCCGCCTGGACCTGGTCGGCCGGCGGGTTGCGCAGGGCGTCGCGCCGGGCGATGGCCTGGTCGAGGTTGCCCTGCGCGGTGTTGATCGCCGCCTCCGCCGCCTGCTGGTCCTCCGGCGAGCCGCCAGAGAGGAGCTGGTCCAGGCGCTCCTGGCTGGCCTTGATGTTCGCGTGCGCCGTGTCGACGGCGGCCTGCGCGGCGGCGATCTGGGCGTCGGTCGAGCCCTCGCGGAGCTGCTCGAGCTTGGCCTGGGCCGCGTCGAGGTTGGCCTGCGCCGAGGCGACGTCCTCCGGCCTGCCCCCCGCCTGCATCTCCTTCAAGCGAGCCTGCGCGGAGTCGAGCGCGGCCTGGGCCGCCTGCACGTCCTCGGGGCGGGCGCCGGCCTGGAGGAGGGCAAGGCGGGACTCGGCGGCGTGCAGGGCGCCCGCGGCCTGGCGCACCTGGGCGTCGAGCTGGTCGCGGTCCAGGCTGGCGATCGGGTCGCCGGCCTTCACGACGCTACCGACGTCGACGTAGAGGCGCTCGACGCGGCCGGTGGCGCGCGGCAGCACGTTGACGCTATCGCGGGAGGCGACGTTGCCGGCGTAGCTGAAAGTCTGGGTGATCGGGCCCTGCTCGACGCTCTGGGCGCTGACCGGCACGCCGAGGATCCGCCCGCTGGCGGCGCGCTCGGGCGCGGCCTGGGCGGTGGCCGGCGCCTGGCGCGGCCCGGCGCAGGCGGCCAGCAGCGCGACGAGGGCCAGCAGCGGGACGACCTGACGCCAGCGGCGCCCGACGCGGCGGATACGACTCAGCCTGCCCATAATGGTTCCACAGCAAAATAGTACGTGCTGCAGAAACTATACTCGTTACGTCGCCGGCCCACAAGAGTTCGCCCTGAGAACCCTGGCGGCCCGGCCCGGCCCTGCTCTAGACTGCCGCGTGCTGCTCCTCGCCCTTGCGCCCCTGCTCTACGGGCTCGGCTCGCTCGTCGAGGCGGCGCTCCACGCGCCGGCCGGCGACGAGTGGGCGCCCGCCGTGCTGTTTCGTCGCCTGCTGCTCGGCCTGCTCCTGGCCGGCTGGCTTGGCGTGACCCTCGCCGAGGGCGGTCGGTTCAGCGCCCCGCTGCTCCTCGCCCTACTGGCCAGCACTTGCGCGCTCCTGGCCGGCTGGGTCCTCTGGCGCGGCGAAGGTGCCCGCGGCCTCGCGCGCGCGCTCGGCCGAGCGGGCGCGCCTGGGCGCCGGGCGGAATGGGCGGCGCTGCTCGCGCTGCTGGCGCTCGCCGCCGGCCTCTACTGGCGGCCGGGCGAAGACGTGCTCGGCGCCCGCGATCCGGGGATCTACTTCGCCACCGGCGCGGCGATCGCCCGGCAAGGCGCCGTCCTCCAGGACGACCCCACGCTGCGGGCGCTGGCGGCCGACCTCGGCGACGCCAGCATCAACTACTGGCTGTTTCAGAGCGTGCACGGCTGGGAGCTACGCTTCCCCGGCCAGCTCTTCGTGCGCGACCTGGCCGCCGGCACGGTCGAGCCGGGCTTCCTGCCCTGGTATCCGGCGGCGATCGCCCTCGCCGTGGGCGCCGGTGGGCTGGCCGCCGGCCTGTGGGTCAACCCGCTGCTGGCCACCCTGGCCCTCCTCGCGGTGTACTTCGCCGGCCGGCGGCTGGTTGGCCCGCCCGCGGCGGCGCTGGGGGCGGGCCTGCTAGCCGCCGACCTGGGGCAGGTCTGGTTCGCGCGCTACACGATGGCCGAGCCCGCCGCGCAGCTCCTGGCCTGGACGGGGCTGTACGCCCTGGCTGCCGCCCAGCGCCGCCCCTCGCCCGCGCTCGGCCTGCTGGCAGGGCTGGCCTGGGGCAGCACGCTGCTGGCGCGGGTCGACTCAGTGCTGCTCGTGCCGCCGGTGGTAGGCTACTTGGTCTGGCAGGCCCGCGCGCCGGAGCGGCGCCGCTACGCGCTGCCGGCGCTGGGCGCCGTCGGCCTGCTGGCGCTGCAGTTCGTCTGGCACGCCTGGCGGCTCGCGCCCGGCTACCACAGCATGGTCTTCAGCGGCGCCACGCTCGCCGTCGCGGCGGGCGGTATCGCCCTGACCCTCACCGCGGCCGGTGGCGTCTGGTTGCTGGCTGCGGCGCCGCGCCCGGCCGGGCGGGACTGGCGCCCGGCGCTGGCGCTGGCCGTGGTTGGGCTGGCGGCGCTGTTCGCCTACCTGGTGCGCCCGCTCCTGCCGGCGCCGGCCCTCGGCGGCGAGAGCGCGGCGCTGGAGGCGGCGGCGCGGGAGAGCCTGGTGCGGCTGGGCTGGTACGTGACGCCGCTCGGCCTGGCGCTGGCGCTGGCCGGCGCCGCGCTCCTGCTGCGCGGCAGCCGCTGGCAGCCGGCCCTGCCGCTGCTCGGGCTGCTCGCCCTCTCCCTGGCCTTCTACCTGCCCAACCCGCTCGTCTCCAGCGACCAGCCCTGGGCGGCGCGGCGTTACCTGCCGCTCGTGCTGCCTGGCCTGCTGCTCCTCGCCGCCTACGGCGCGGTGGCCGGCGCCGCCGCGATCGGCGCGATGCTGGCCGCCCGGACGTGCAGGCGAGGCGCGAGCGCCGCCAGCGTCGTGGCAGCCCAGTGCGCCTCAGCGGGTGGCGCGGCGCTCGCGCCGGCCGCGGCGCCGCCGGCAGTCGCCGGGCGGCGCTGGCGCCGCGCCGCCGTGGTGCCGGCGGTCGCTGTCTGCCTGCTCGTGGCCTGGGGCGAGTGGCAGGCCACCGCGCCGGTTGCCGCCTACCGCGAGCACGCCGGCGCGCTGGCCCAGGTCGAGGCGCTGGCGGCGCTCCTGCCGGCCGACGCGATCGTGCTCTTCCCGCGCTCCTCGGCGGGGATGCGGCTCAGCCTGCCGCTGCAGTACCTCGGCCAGCGCCAGGCGTTCGTCCTGCCGGCCGAGGGGCCCGACGAGGGCGTGCTGGCCGTGGTGCGCCGCTGGCGGGCCCGCGGCCAGAGCGTGTACTGGGTCGTCCCGCTCGGCACTCGCTTCCCCACCCCGCGCGGCGTCCGCTTCCGGCCGGCGGGGCTGTTCACCTTCGAGGCGCTGCAGCTCGAGCGGCCGGTCGACCGCTTGCCGCGCCAGGCCGAGCCGCTGCGCTTCGACCTGCAGCTCTACCGCGTCGAGCTAGCGCCCGAGGCGGGGGACTGACGAAACCGCGCAGTGTTGGCCCCTGCCAACACGCACGATTCAGCGGGGACAGGCGACTAATCGCCGAAGGCGGCGCGCAGGTAGCTGACGAGCTTGAACGGGTCGCCGGAGACGACGCTGCTCGCGTACAGCTCCATGGCGCCCATGTCAGCGGTCTTGTTGTGCAGCGCGCCGCGGTCGACGATGCGGGCGACGACCGGGAAGCCGCTCCAGTCCTCAGGCACCGGCGCCAGCGGCGGCACGTACAGCACCACGTTGAAGCAGGTCACGCCGAGCTGGTTAACGTAGCAGTCGAGCACGCGGTAGATCGCGTCGCCGAGGGCCGGGCCTACCGCATCGGCGAGCAGCCAGACCTCCTTCTCTTTGATCGGCGTCAGAGAGACCAGCAGCCGGATCGGGTCGCGGTCGACGGCGAGGCCGACGGCGGCATGGGCGGCGTGGAGGTCGTCGAAGTAGTTGGCGCGGTAGGCGGCGCGGTAGCCGAGCGCCGCCCGGCGCAGGTGCTCGACCTTCGCGTAGTGCATGCCGCGCGTGCAGGCCACCTGGGCATGGCCGTGGAGGATCGACGCCCCGCTCTTCCAGAGGCAGTTCCACATGTAGAAGTAGTAGCGCGCCTCGGGATCGGCCTCCAGCGCCCGCTGGCCCCAGCGCAGGCCCACGTCCAGGTAGTCGACGATGGCCTCGCGGGTGAGGGCGAGGGGATCGTGGTGGTCGTAAATGACCACGCCGTGGAAGCCGTCGTACTTGGCGACGTTGCTGGCGGTCAGGGCGTGGCGGCCGGCCACGCGCCCGAACAGGTCCTCGGGCGTGGCCTCCTGCGGGTGGCAGAAAGGATCGCCGTCGGTGCTGGCGATGATCTCGGCGAGGTCCTCGGGCGGGTGGCACTCCATCGGCCGCGCCGAGCGGAGGGCGTTGAACAGCGTGCCCTCGAAGGTCACCAGATTAGTCGTCTTGACGATCTGCTGCTCTTCGACGGCCTGGACCGAGCCGAAGTAGCTCTCGATCCACTGGTGCATCGCGGGTGGGGGGACCAGGACGCCGACGCAGTCGCTGACGTGGAACAGGCGGTCGAAGCGGGCGCGCTCGGTCGGCGGCAGGCGCTCGAGCGTCGCCACCAGCTCGGTAACCGCGGCCGGCTGGATGCTCTGGGAGTGTTGGGCCTCTAGCATGCCCGGATGGTCCTCCTTGCCCGCCGACGCGAGCAGCGAAATCTGGCCCGGAGCGAGGTTGCTCCTGCCACGGCATCCCCGCCCGACCCCGTGCGCCCCGCAACACGGCCACCGCCTTTCGGCCCACGCCGTTTGCCTGCCGCGAAGATCGACTCGCCGACGACGATCATGACACCGTAGGCTCATTGTAGAGGATCGGCTGGGGCGAAGCGTAACAGCTCGGATACAGACCGGCGAGCGGGCTTAACAAAAAGCGAAGGGCTTCCCTAGTGGCCGTTCAGCCGCGCCAGGCCGTCGCGCGCGCCCCGCAGGCCGGGGCTTTCCTCCAGTGCCCGCGAGAACTGCTCCCGCGCCTGGGCGGTCTGGTGGTTGCCCAGGTAGATCCAGCCGAGGGCGTTGCGGTAGGAGGCGTTGAGGGCCGGGCTGCGCTCCAGCTCGACGGCCTTCTCGTACAGCGGCTGGGCGCGCGCGTAGTCGCGGCGCTGATAGTAGATGTTCGCAAGCTGGCCCCAGCCCGTGGGGTAGGAGGGATCGATCTCGGTGGCACGCTGGAAGTGGTCGATCGCCGCGGCGTAGTCTTCCTGGTCGAAGTAGGTCCGGCCCAGCCCGGCCTCCGCGCGCGGATCGGTCGGCGCCAGCTCGGCAGCTGCGGCGAAGGTGTCGATCGCCTCGTCGTAGCGCTGCAGGACGCGCAGGGCATGGCCGAGCTGGACGTACAGGTGGGCCCAGCGCGGCCGCTGCTCGACGGCGCGCTGGTAGGCCTCGGCCGCCGCGGCGTAGTCTTGCTTCTGCTCGAGCAGGTAGCCGCCGACGCGCAGCACCTCTGGATCCTCGGGGGCGAGCGCCTCCGCCCGCTTGAGCGCTGCCTCCGCGTCGGCGAGCCGGAACTGGTCCGCCGCCGCCTCCGCGACGTAGGCGTGGGCCCGGGCGTTCGTCGAGTCGAGCTCCACGGCGCGGCGGGCCTCGGCCTGGGCGCGCTCGGTGTCGCCGTTCCAGTTGAAGGCGAGGGCCAGAGCGGCGTGGGCAGCGCTGCTGCGCGGAGCGAGGGTGAGGGCGTACTGGGCGTAGTCGATGGCGTCCTGGTAGCGATGGGCGAACACCAGCGCCGTCGACGCCCGCGTCGGCGCGACGGCGGAGTCGGGCTCGAGCCGACTGGCTTCGTCGTAGGTCAGCACCGCCGCGTCCCACTGCCCGTCCAGCAGGAGGTCGTCGGCGCGGGCGAGGACGGTGGCGGCGCTCTCCGGCGTGGGCGACGGGGGCGCGGACGAGGGCGGCGCGACGGTCGCCGGCTCGCGGGTCAGGGTGGTGACGAAGATCGCGCCGGCGGCGACCACGACCACCAGCCCGCCGGCCAGGTAGAGGCGCAAGCGCCCGCCGCTTCTCCGCTTGGCCAAGTCTCCACCGCCCGGGCGACCTCGCGCGTACGGCGGGGCCGCGTGATCGGCGAGAGCGTGCCCTCGCCGGCTCCAGCGGCGCCCAATATAGGTTTGTTACACTCTTCTGTCAATACTCCTGGCATCACACTTGCATCACAACTGACACCCCTTTCTTGGCGGCCGCTCGATTCTAGGAATACCCTAGGAAATTACGCGCGGCGCGGGGGGTGGGATCCTACGCTAGTAGTGCGGCCAGGGGGATTTGCTGTGTGTTGGCTGCAGCCAACACACAGCAAATCCCCCTGCGACGAAGCACAAGTCGCCGATCTTACTGGGGCGGGGAGACCGACCTTGGCCGAGCGCAGCCCCACGCTCGAGATGGTCGTCCGCGCAGTGCAGCCTGGACTGGTCGCGGCCGGCTTCCAGCACGCCGGCAATGGGCGGAGCGGCGCCTACACCTGGGTCCGCTTTCGACGCCACGAGTGGGCCGGCGAGCAGCGCTACACCCGCGTGATCACCGTCTCCCACGCCGGCGCCGAGGGCGCCTACCTGGCCGATGCCTACCTGGTCTGGCGCGACACGCACACCCAGACGCCCGTCGCCCGCGAGCTGCGCCGCTATGGCAGTCTCGCCGAGGCCGAGACCGAGGCCGAGGTGCTGGCCGCGGCCGTGCTCGGCTGGGTCGGCGCGTAGCCGGTCAGCTCGACGTAGCCCAGCCCGGTGATCGGCGCGTCTCCGTGCGCGCCGTCGATCACCACCTCGCCCTCCCAGTAGGCCAGCCCGGTCGTGGCCGCGGTCTGCAGCTCCTGGTCGAGCAGGGTCGGGTCGAGCCGCAGGGATAGGCCCAGGCGGGGGACCGTCACCTCCCAGCCCGACGGGTACACCGCGCCGGTGTGGGGGCTGGTCCAGCTCCCCGTCGGCGTGGCCGTGAAGGCGTCGGCGTCGAGCTCGCGCGCCGCGCCGTCGGCGGCCACGTAGGTGCCCAGCCGTAGCGCTGCGCTGCCGTCCGGCGCGCGGGTCAGGAACAGCATCAGCTCGGTCTGGTCGTCGAGCTGCAGGCTGTACCAGTCCCAGCCGCCGACGACCAGGAAGTCGCCCCACTGGTGGTCCATCCAGGCCTGGCCGTGGACCGGCCGGGTGCCGTCGGCGTCGCGGAGGGCGCCCTCCACGGCCAGGCGGGTCCGCGAGTAGTAGTAGGAGTCGCCGACCGGCCCGAACGAGATCCAGCCGATGCCGTCGTGGAGCGCGGGCGGCTTGGTGGCCGTGAGCTGCAGGTCGAGCCCGTAGGGGTCGGCGTCGGCGGCGATGGCGTCGTGCCCCAGGGCGCCCTGGAGGTGCCAGCCAGACACGTCGAGGTCGAAGCCGTCGTCCTTGCCGATCTGGGAGCCGAGCTGCACCCGCTGGTCGTGCCAGAACTGGCCTTTCGGCCCGTCGGTCACGGCCATGTGGGCGACGTACACCACCGGGTAGTCGCCGCGGACCACCTGGAACACGACGAACTCGAAGCCGTAGCGGGCGCCATCGTCGGTGAACAGGTGCCCCGTGTAGTACCACCACTCGGTCAGGTTGTCGTGCGGCGCCTCGTCGCGCGGGAAGCTGACCGGCTCCGCCGGCGCGCGGGGCGGGTCGGGCGCCCGCACGTAGGCCGGCGGCGCGGCCGGCGCGGCGCAGCCAACCAGCAGCAGCAGGCCGAGGGCCAGCGCGGTGAGATGCCTCATGCTCGCTCCCCTCATGCTCGCTCCCCTCATGCTCGCTCCTCCCGCAGTCGCTCCCGGCGCCGGGCCGTGCCGGCGACGTCGCGGAAGAGGCTGGGCGCCCACCAGTTCCAGCGGCCGAGCAGGCGCATCGTCGCCGGCACCAGCAGCGCGCGGACGACGGTGGCGTCGAGCAGGATGGCGATCGCCACGCCGAGGCCCAGCGCCTTGATCAGCACGATGTCGGCGGCCACGAACGAGAAGCTGACGACGACGATGATCAGCGCCGCGCTGGTGATGATCCGGCCGCTGCGCTCGAGGCCCAGCGCCACGCTGCGCGCGTTGTCGCCGGTCTGGTCGTAGGCTTCCTTCACTCGCGTCAGCAGGAACACCTCGTAGTCCATGCTCAGGCCGAACAGCATGCAGAACATGACGATCGGCAGTGAGGCCTCGACGAAGCCGAGCGGGGTAAAGTGCAGCGGGCCGGCCAGGTGGCCCTCCTGGAAGACCCAGACCAGCGCCCCGTAGCTGGCGAGGATGCTCAGCGTGTTCATCGCGATCGCCTTCAGCGGCAGCACCACCGAGCGGAACAGCGCGAACAGCACCAGGTAGGTCGTGAGCATGATCAGCAGCGCGGCGCGGGGGAACTCGCGGTAGAGGAGCGTGACGACGTCGAGCACCTCCGCCGCGCCGCCGTCCACCAGGACGTTCACGCCGTAGGCCGGGGCGAGCTGGCGGATCGAGCGGACGAGGTCCTTCGACTCCTCGCCGATCGGCGGGTACTTACTGAACACCTGGACCAGCGTGGTGTTGCCGCGGGCCAGGCGCGGCAGGGCGCGGGTGACGTAGGCATCGCCGGCGCGGTCCGGGTAGGCGTAGAGGATCTGATACTGCTCGCGGCTGAGGCGCGGATCGACGTTCACGATGCCCTCGACGCGGGCCACGCGCGGGTCGCGGCCGATGGCACGGGTGAAGTCGTACAAGCGGTCGATGCTCTCGGGCGCCAGGACCGGCCCGGGCAGCGTGACGGCGACCAGGATCGGATCCATCTGCCCCTGCGCGTACTCCGTCCGCAGGATGTCGTAGCCCTGGCGCGACGGCGCGTCGGCGGGCAGGATCGAGGCGTCGGGCGAGCTGAAGCGCACGTGCAGGAACGGCGAGCCGAGCAGGAGCAGGAATAGCAGCGTCGGCACGAACACGGGCACTGGGTGGCGCATCACCGCCGCTGCCAGGCGCGCCCAGAACCCCTCGCGCTCGGCACGGTGGGGCAGCACCGACCAGGCGTCGATGCGCGGCCCGACGATACCCAGGATCGCCGGCAGCAGGGTGACGGCGGCCAGCACCGAGACGCCGACGACGACCGCGCCGCCGATGCCCAGCGAGCGGAGCATCATCACGTCGAAGGTCATCAGGCCGAGCAGCCCGACGAGCACGGTGAGGCCGGAGAAGAACACCGCCCGCCCGGCCGTGGCGACGGTGATGGCCACGCTCTCGCCGACGGGCTGGCGGCGCAGCTCCTCGCGGAAGCGGCTGGTCATGAACAGCGAGTAGTCGATGCCCAGGCCCAGGGCGAGCATCGTCGCCATGTTCAGGACGAAGATCGACATGTCGGCGACGTGGGCGAGGCCGTACAGGAGCGCCAGCGCCGTGACCACGCTCGCGCCGCCGACCGCCACCGGCACCCCCGCCGCGACCACCGAGCCGAACACCAGCAGCAGCGCGACCAGGGCGAAGGGGAAGCTGATCGTCTCGGCGCGGCGCAGGTCGTGCTGGCTGAGCTGCTCGATGTCGCGGTAGAAGGCCGGCGGGCCGGCCACCACCATCTCCAGCGCCGACGGGCGCAAGTGGCTCTGGACGCTGGGGAGGATGCGCTGGAACTGCTCGGGCGTCAGGTCGAGGACGAGCAGCTCGTAGGCGGTGTGGCGGTCCTGGCCGACCTGGTTCGGGTTCAGGCGGTGGTCGAGGACCTCTACTACGCCGGGCAGCGTCCGCACGTCGGCCAGCGCCTCGTCCACCGCGGCGACGAAGCGCGGGTCGTCGGCGGTCCACTGCGGGTGGCGGAAGATGACCAGCAGGACGGAGGCGTGGAACCCGAGGTTCTGCTCGAGGGCGGCGCGGGCGCGGGCCGACTCGATGTCGCGGTTGGAGAAGCCGCCGACCTTGAAGGCGCTCGCGGCGCGCGGCGCCAGGGGCAGGCAAACCAGCAGGAGCAGCGCCCAGGCGGCGACCACGGCCCAGCGCCAGCGGTAGACGACGCGACCGAGGGCGAGAAAGGACAAGGAGTTGGCTCCCCACGCGCGGGTCTACGGTAAGGATGCCCCAGGCGTCGCCCCGCCGACAAGCGCGGCATGGAAATGCTAATGGCCGGACCGCTGCAGGCCAACGGGACTTCACGCGGCCAGGCTGGCGCGCGTCACCAACGGGTCAGTCACCGGTGCCCTGGGGCTGGCCGTCCGGCTCGAAGAGCTTCCTGGCAGTGGTGATCGCCGTCATCGCGTTCGGCCAGCCAGTGTAGAAGGCCAGGTGGGTGATCGGCCTCGACCAGCTCGTCCCTCGTCACGCCGTTCTCCACTACCCTCTTGAGGTGGAAGGACAACTGGTCGGTGCGGTACAGAGCGACCAGCGCCGTGACGGTGATCAGGCTACGGTCCCGCTTGGACAGGCCGGGGCGCTTCCAGATGTCCCCGAACAGCACGTCGTCGGTGAGCGACACCAGCTTCGGCGCGAAGTCGCCGATCAACTGCTGAGCGCCCGTAGGTTCCGCGGACATGGTTCTCCCCCTTTGTATCGGTTTCCAGACATGGGAGATCCTTCCCATGATGAATGGCATCGACGCGACGATCAGGTGTCCGACGATGGGTCGCCGCCAGGCGAGAACTCGATCACGACTGGGAGGGCGGTGCGGCCCCACTCAGCGAGGTCGTTGCCCTCCCGGTACTTGTCGACCAGCAGCTCGCGTGCGCGCTGGTCTTCAGCCGTACCCGCCCGGAGGACGCGGGCCGTCCCGGCGTGCGTCTCGTCGCCCAGCTCGACCGTGACCCGCGGGTTCGCCTGGAGGTTGCGCACCCAGTCGGACCGCTCGCGGCCGCCGGACAGCAGGTACAGGCGCCCATCCTGGGCAGCGAACCAGATCTCGATGCGATGGGGCCGACCCGTCCGACGCCCGATCGTGGTCAGGTACGTATACGGTTCGCTGGCCCATCGCGCCAGCCACTGCTGCGCTCCCCGCTTGCCAGGCATGGCTGTGAACTCCCGTGCCCTCACGGCCGCAGGAGCACCTTGATGGCGCGGCGCTCGTCCATCGCGCGGTACCCCTCCGCTACCTGGTCGAGCGGCAGCGTCAGATCGAACACCTTGCCGGGGTTGATCTTCCTGTGGCACACCAGATCGATCAGGTGGGGCAGGAAGCGGCGCACCGGGGCGGGGCCGCCGA
>Ga0070739_10003143_pt1 | contig 20953 bp, 22 predicted proteins | sample Coa_R1_7_FD_66445 | JGI IMG/M metagenome (GOLD analysis project Ga0070739, IMG submission 66445) | Surface soil microbial communities from Centralia Pennsylvania, which are recovering from an underground coalmine fire - Coalmine... | ecosystem: Environmental > Terrestrial > Soil > Unclassified ... | reverse complement strand
TCGCATTCTTTGGTGGTGCGTTCGACGCGCGCCCGGCGGTTGGTTGTCATGAAGCTCCTAGTCATCTTGGTGGCGACCGGCTGCGCCCGGCTTTGCCGCGGTTGCGATCGCCACCAGCGGCTCTGCCAGTTCAGTCGCGGCGATGTGTTCACTGGCCTTCAGGAACGCATCGTTTTCCTCGGCAAGGCCCGTAGTGACGCGTAGATACCCGGGGATGCCGACATCGCGGATCAGTACACCGGCATCGAGGTAGCGCTGCCAGGCGGTGGGCGCGTCGGCGAACTGCCCGAACAACACAAAGTTGGCGTCGCTGGGGATGACCCGAAAGCCCAAGCGGGTCAACTCAGTCGTCACTCTCTCGCGTTCGGCGATTAGTGCGGCGACACTGCCCAGCGTGTCGTCGGCGTGGCGCAGCGCAGCCCGGGCCGCAGCCTGGGTAATCGACGACAGGTGATAGGGCAGCCGTACCAACACCATCGCCTCGATGACCGCCGGCGTGGCGATCAGGTAACCGAGTCGGCCGCCGGCGAAAGCGAAAGCCTTGCTCATGGTGCGGGTGACGACGAGCTTGGTCGGATACTCCTGCACCAGTTGGACCGCGCTGGGCTGCGACGAGAATTCGCCGTAGGCCTCGTCGAGAATCAGGATGCCCGGTGTCACGTCGAGTAGCCGTCGCAGATCCGACAGCGAAACGCTTTGCCCCGATGGGTTGTTAGGGCTGGCCACCATCACGATATCGGGTTGGCGTTCGGTGATCGCGGCGACGGCGGCGTCAACGTCGATGCTGAAGTCGTCGGCGCGCACCGTCTGGAGCCATTCGGTGTGAGTGCCGTCGGCGATGATCGGGTGCATCGAGTACGACGGCACAAAACCGATTGCACTGCGACCCGGCCCGCCGAAGGCCTGCAGCAGCTGTTGCAGAATCTCGTTGGAACCGTTTGCAGCCCAGACGTTTTCGGTACAGAGCTGCGTACCGGTCTGGGCGGCGAGGTAAGTAGCCAAATCGCGCCGCAGCGCGACCGCGTCACGGTCCGGGTAGCGGTGCAACCCGGCGGCCGCTTCGTGCACCGACCGCGCGACATCCTCGACCAGCGCCCTGCTGGGCGGATGCGGGTTCTCGTTAGTGTTCAGGCGCACCGGAACTGCCAATTGCGGTGCGCCATAAGGCGTCTTACCGCGCAAATCGTCGCGCAACGGCAGTTCGTCGAGCGTCGGGCGACGGGTCATCGCTCGAACCTCCGCCGTATCGCCTCACCATGCGAGGGCAGATCTTCCGCTTGCGCCAGCGTGACCACATGCCCGGACACGTCTTTGAGCGCGGCTTCGGTGTAGTCGACGACCTGGATGTCACGTAGAAAGGTCTGCACCGACAGCCCGCTGGAATGGCGGGCGCTGCCGGCGGTCGGCAACACATGATTGGAGCCGGCGCAGTAGTCGCCCAGGCTCACCGGGGAGTAAGGGCCGACGAAAATTGCGCCGGCCGAATGGATTCGGGCCGCGACGTCGGCGGCATCCACGGTCTGGATCTCCAGATGCTCGGCGGCGTAGGCGTTCACGACGCTGATACCGGCGTCGAGGTCGTCGACCAGGATGATCGCCGACTGCTGACCGGACAGCGCGGCCGTCACCCTCTCCCGGTGCACCGTGGTCTGCAGCTGGCTGGCCAGCTCCGCGTCGGTGGCGTCGGCCAGCTCGACGCTGGGGGTGACCAGCACGCTGGCGGCCATCACGTCGTGTTCGGCCTGGCTGATGAGGTCGGCGGCCACGTGCGCGGGATCGGCGGTGTGGTCGGCGAGGATGGCGATTTCGGTCGGCCCCGCTTCGGCGTCGATGCCCACCCGCGAGCGGCAGAGCCGCTTGGCGGCGGTGACGTAGACGTTGCCGGGACCGGTGATCATGTCGACCGGCGGCAGCTCGCTGCCGTCCGTGTCGGTGCCGCCGTAGGCCAGAAGCGCCACGGCCTGCGCGCCGCCGATCGCCCAGACCTCGTCGACGCCGAGCAGCCGTGCGGCCGCCAAGATGGTCGGGTGCGGGAGGCCGCTATGGGCAGCTTGCGGTGGGCTGGCCAGCACCAAGGAGTCGACGCCCGCGACCTGCGCCGGCACCACGTTCATCACCACGCTGGAGGGGTAGACCGCGTTGCCGCCAGGCACGTAGAGGCCGACCCGATCGATCGGAACCCATCGCTGTGTGACCGTCGCGCCTGATCCGAGTGTGGTCGTGACGTCGGAGCGGCGCTGTGCGGCGTGCACCGCGCGACTGCGTTCGATGGCCACCCGCAGCGCGGACAGCACCTCGCGGTCCAGCCGTGCCAGCGCCGCGTCGAGCTCGTCGACCGGGACACGCACGGTCGCTGGCCGTACCCCGTCGAACGACTCGCCGTACTGCAGCGCCGCCTCGGCCCCTCGCTCCGCGACCGCCTCGACGATCGGGCGCACCGTCCCCAGCACCGCATCCACGTCGCCGCCACCGCGCGGCAACGCAGCCCGCAGCCGGGCAGCCGAGAGCTGCGCGTCGCGTAGGTCGATGCGGGCCATCACGTTCACGCTGACCATTGTCCCAGGCAGTTCAAATGCATATCGGACCGGTACAGTGACCGCATGTCCGTACAGGATCGTCCCAACAGCGCTCCAGGCGTGCCGATGATGTTCCCGCCGTGGTTTGAGCGGTGGCAGGTCAAGTACATGAACCCGGCGATCAAGCCGATTGCCCGTTATCTGCCCGGTGCCGCGCTGATCAAACACCGCGGCCGCAAGTCCGGAAAGCCCTACGAGACCATCGTGACCGCGTACCGCAAGGGCAACCTACTGGCGATTGTGCTCGGCCACGGCAAAACCGACTGGGTGAAAAACGTGCTGGCCGCCGGCGAGGCCGATGTGCAGTTCCTGCGGAAGTCAATCCACATCACCAATCCGCGGATCTTGCCTGCCGGCACCGGCGGTCAGGAGCTGCCGTGGCTGGCGCGGCTGCAGGCGCGCCGACTGGGCGTCTTCGTCGCCGACATCGCCTGAGGACCCGCTTGGTCCTCGAGCGTGCGCTTGATGACCGGCGCAGCCTCTTCCATCGCGTTGCACAGCGGCTCGGCCAGCTCATGGGGCAGCACATCACGAGACCAGACAAAGCGGCAATGGCCCGCGCGGTCTGGCACGATCTGCATCACAGCGTTGTCGTGCTGAGGTCGGACAGTGTCGCCGATCAGCGAGTACACGATCCGGCGGGCGGCCTCGTCACGAGCGACTAGGCGCTCCCGTGCGACGGTGCCCTTGGCAAAGGTCACCACGCGGAGGTCGCCGTCTGTCTGGCACGACACCACGTAGCCGCGGGCCATCCGAACTGGGCCATCGGCCCAGTTGCCAATCACCTGCCACGCCTGGTCGGCATCGAGGTTGACCTTGAACTCTATGTGTATGGACGCCATACCGGCAGCGTGCCCGCCGGTCGCGGCGGGGTCTTGACGATTCTTGCGGGTAGTTGTCGTAGCCGCGGGCTACGCTCGCGCCGTGCTGTCAGCGGTCACTCTCGCCGTCCGGCCGCAGTTCAGCTTGCACGCGGTGACCTGCCGACCGGATTGTTCTGGCTGGTTGCCGGACGAGCGAGCGGTGCACGCACGGCTTGTGCTGGTCCGGGCGGGCCGATTTCGACGGCGGGCAGCCAACGGCCCGGTGGATCTCGACCCGACCGTCGGATACGTGAGTATGCCCGGCGACGAGGAGCACTTCGCGCACCCTCATGGCGGCGACCGGTGTACTTCCGTTCAACTGAGCGACGCGTCATGGTGGCAACTCGTCGGCGAGCCCGGCCGCATTCGCTCGACGGTGTATATCGACGCGCGGATGGATCTCGCGCACCGGCGGCTGCTGAGAGCCAGACAGGCTGACATTGACTACTTGGTGGCCGAGGAACTGCTGGGTCTGGTTGCAGCCGCGCTGCGCGTCGCGGCCGAGCGCCGCATACCGGTGGACGACCGGCCAGCGCCCGCTGATCAGCGACTCGTGGAGCGGGCTCGGGCGGCGATCCACGATGACCATCCGGCGGCGCGCGGGCTATTTGCGCTCGCAGAGCTGCTTGGCACGTCGCCCTACCGGTTGAGCAGGGCATTCCCCCGAGAACTGGGCGTTTCGCTGACCAGGTATCGCAATCGCGTAAGGGTGGGACGGGCCCTCGAGCTGCTGCAAGGCAAGACGGCCGCACTGGCGGACGTCGCTGCCTCGCTCGGCTTCGCCGACCAGGCGCATTTCACCCGCGTAGTGCGTCAGCATGTCGGCTCTACCCCGGCCGTGCTGCGTCAGGAACTACGCAGTCTCGCCCAGACTTAAACTATTGCGACGCTCCGCGGGGGCGTGTCCGCGCAGAGGTTTACGTGTCGCGACGTCCGGCCTCACATATCCAGGCCGATGTCCACCACCCGCGCCGAGTGGGTCAGCGCACCGATGGCCAGGTAATCCACGCCCGTACCGGCGTACGCCGCAGCGTTATCGAGGGTCAGTCCGCCCGAGGATTCGAGTTTGGTTGCCGGAGCCCGCGCGTCGCGGCGCTGCACCGCGATCTGCGTCTGCCACATCGGGAAGTTGTCCAGCAGCACCAACTCCGGCTTCTCCTCCAGCACCTCATCGAGTTGTTCCAGCGAATCGACTTCCACCTCGCACCGCAGCTCCGGTGCGGCCTCGCGCACCGCCCGCAGCGCTGCGACCACCGAACCGGCCGCGGCGACGTGGTTGTCCTTGATCAATGCCGCATCACCCAGGCCCATCCGATGGTTGACGCCCCCGCCGACGCGCACCGCGTACTTCTGCAGCGCCCGCAGGCCGGGCAGCGTCTTGCGGGTATCCCGGATCTGCGCCTTGGTGCCCTGCACGGCATCGGCCCACGCCGCTGTCGCGGTGGCGATGCCCGACAGGTGGCAGAGCAGATTCAGCATGGTGCGCTCCGCGGTCAGCAGTCCGCGGGTGGCCGCCTCAAGCGTCAACAGTGCCGAGCCCGGCTGCAGCCGGGCGCCGTCGTCGACGCGGTCGAGTACCCGGTACTGGCCGCCAAGCACTTCGTCGAGCACCAGAAGCGCAACGTCCAGTCCGGCGAGCACCCCCGTTTCCCGGGGCACTAGCGACGCGGTCGTCACCGCCTCGGCCGGCACAGTTGCCACCGTCGTGACGTCCGGGCCGTACCGCAGATCCTCGTCGAGGGCGCGGGCGATCGTGACCCGAGCCTCGGCCAGCTCGCAGTCCGAGAGCGCCATCAGCACACCGCCGCCAGCGCCTCGACGTGGACCGTGGCTTCGTCTTCGGCCAGCCGAACCACACTGCTGCGGGCCTGCTCCGCGGCGGCGTGCGGGTAGTCGGCGCGCGTATGACAGCCCCGGCTCTCGTCGCGGGCAAGCGCGGCGGCGGCGACGGCTCGAGCGGTCAGGGTCAACGCCACGTCTTCGACGTCGGCACGGTGGGCCGTGCGGCGCGGCGCCGCCGCTGACAGCGTGTCGATCAACCGGCGCAGCCCGCCGGCGTCCCGGACCACGGACGCATCGCGGGTCATTGCCGGCTGCAGCTCTCCACGCTCCAGCGCCCGATCGTCGACGGGCTCAGCCAATCTTGCGTGCGAATGTCCGACGGCCGCTGCGTGGGCCGCCGCAGCACGTCCAGCGCGTCCGCCGACAACGAGGCCCTCCAGCAGGCTGTTGGACGCCAACCTGTTGGCGCCGTGCATCCCGGTCCTGGCCACCTCTCCGGCGGCGAACAGCCCAGGCAACTCGGTGCTTCCGTCGACATCCGTGACGACGCCGCCGCAGCTGTAGTGCGCGCCCGGAATCACCGGGATGGGTTCGCGCACAGGATCAATGCCGACCGCCCGGCAGGCCGCTGTGACGGTCGGAAATCGCGACTCGAAGCCCGCGATCCCGCGTGCATCTAGGTAGACACACGGATCATGGGTTGCCTTCAGTCGCGCGTCGATGGCGGCCGCCACCACGTCCCGGGGTGCCAGATCGCCCATCGGATGCACGCCAGCCATCACCGAATGACCCTGGGCGTCAACCAATGTGGCGCCCTCACCGCGGATGGCCTCAGTGACCAGCGGTCGGCGTCCTCCGGCATGCCCGTCGTACAGCATGGTGGGGTGAAACTGGATGAACTCGATATCGCTGACCGCGACACCGGCCCACAGCGCCAGCGCGATCCCGTCGCCGGTGGAGCCATCGGGATTCGTGGTCGCGCTGTAGAGGTGCCCGAGACCGCCGGTGGCCAAGATCACCGACGGCGCATGCACGACGCCGAGTCCGTCGGCATTGAGCACCGATACCCCGGTCACCGCGGCGTCGTCGTGCAACACCCGTACGGCCGTGTGCTCGGTGCGGATATCCAAAGCGGCAGCGGCATTGTCGAGCACCCGCTGAACCTCGGCGCCGGTGGCATCCCCGCCGGCGTGCACCACCCGGCGCCGCGAATGCCCGCCTTCTCGGGTCACCGCCCACCTGCCGGAGAGGGCTTCGTCGAATTGCGCTCCGTTGCTTGCCAATTCGGCCACCGCGCGATAGCCGTCGGCGACGATGGAACGCACCGCCTCGGGGTCGCACAGGCCCCCGCCCGCGGCAAGCGTGTCGGCAACGTGAGCGTCCACCGAGTCGGCGCTGTCGGGCAGCACCACCGCGATCCCCCCTTGGGCGTAGTGGGTGGCGGTCACCCCGCTTTTCTGGTGCGCCTTGCTGAGCACCATCACGCGGCGGCCGGCGCGATGGGCGGCCAGCGCGGCAGCCAGTCCGCCGACGCCGGTGCCGATCACGACGACGTCGGCCGACTGCTGCCAAGCCGGAGTTGTGGTCATTCGCCGCCGCCGGGCTGGCCGATCTCGATCATCCGCTGCACGCTGCGCCGTGCCAGCCGCGACGTGTCGGGGTCAACGTCGACTTCGTCGGCGCCGTCGAGCAGGCAGCGCAACAGCGCCGCGGGGGTGATCATCTTCATGTACCTGCACGATGCGCGGTCGTTGACAGCCTGGAAGTCGACGCCGGGCGCAGCCCGCCGCAGCTGATACAGCATGCCGACCTCGGTGGCCACCAGCACCTGACGGGCAGGGGTGGCGCGGGCGGCGTCCAGCATGCCGCCGGTGGACAAGATCTTCACCCGCTCCGGCGGGAACGCGCCCTCTCCGGCGAGATACAAAGCCGAAGTGGCGCAACCACATTCGGGGTGAACGAACAGTTCGGCGTCGGGGTGGCTGCGGGCCTGACCGGCGAGCTCGTCGCCGTTGATACCGGCGTGTACGTGGCATTCGCCGGCCCACACGTGCAGGTTCGTGCGGCCGGTCATGCGGCGCACGTGCGCCCCGAGGAATTGGTCGGGGCAGAACAACACCTCGCGGTCCGGGTCAATGGAGTTGACCACGTCGACGGCATTCGATGAGGTGCAGCAGATGTCGGTGAGCGCCTTCACCGCGGCGGTGGTGTTGACGTAGGACACCACCACAGCGCCGGGGTGCTCGTCCTTCCAGGCCTGGAGTTCCTCCGGGGTGATCGAGTCGGCCAGCGAGCAGCCCGCCCGCTGATCGGGAATCAGCACGGTCTTCTGCGGGCTCAGGATTTTGGCGGTCTCGGCCATGAAGTGCACACCGCAGAAGACGATGGTGTCTTCAGGCGCGTCGGCCGCCACCCGCGACAGCGCCAGCGAGTCGCCCACATGGTCGGCGACATCCTGAATGGCCGGCAGCTGGTAGTTGTGCGCCAGGATTGTGGCGTTGCGAAGCTGCGCCAGCCGCCGAATCTCCGCCGCCCACTGTTCGTCACCGTCGACACCGGTAAAGCCAGCCGGTGACTCGACGATGCGGGCAGCCAAGTCATCTGCCAGCGTGTCCGTGCGATTCAGGACCGTCATGGCCGTTCCTTTCGCCCTGGGGGGGTTTTCGACTTACAATCGAAAACGTGGTTCATGGTAGCACCGGCCACGAGGTTCTCGCCGTCGTGTTCCAGGTTCGGGGTCCCGAAAGGCCCTGTGGCAGCGAGAAACCGCAGCTCAGTGTGCTGTTGTGGCAGCGGGCACGTGAGCCGCAGCTGGGCGCGTGGGCACTGCCCGGCGGGCGGCTACGCCACGACGAAGACTTGACGACCTCGGTTCGGCGGCAACTGGCCGAGAAGGTCGATCTGCGCGAGCTCGCGCATCTGGAGCAGCTGGCGGTGTTCTCCGATCCCCACCGGGTGCCGGGTGATCGCGTGATCGCGTCGACGTTTCTGGGACTGGTGCCCTCCCCCGCCACCCCGGAGCTGCCGCCCGACACCCGCTGGCATCCGGTGACCGCGCTGCCGCCGATGGCGTTCGACCACGGCCCGATGGTGGCCCACGCGCGGACGCGGCTGATCGCCAAGATGTCATACACCAACATCGGATTTGCTTTAGCCCCAAAGGAATTCGCGCTGTCCACGCTGCGGGACATCTACGGTGCCGCACTGGGCTACCAGGTAGACACCACGAATCTGCAGCGGGTGCTGGCCCGCCGCGGCGTCATCACCCAGACCGGCACCATCGCGCAGTCGGGCCGCAGCGGGGGCCGTCCGCCCGCGCTGTACCGGTTCACCGATTTGCAGCTGCGGGTCACCGACGAGTTCGCTGCGCTTCGGCCGCCCACGTAAGGCCGTGACAGGCGCCACACCGCGAGACGGCGGGGCGACTGGATTCTTAAAGGACTCTTAAGTAACAATTACCCGATGGACCCAGCCAGCCTCGCAACCACAACCGGCGCCGAATGGATCGCCCGGCCGCCGCACGAAGAGCTGCGCCGCAAGGCCCGCCCGCTGCTGCCGTCAGAGGATCCGTTCTACCAGCCGCCGCCCGGCTTTGAGCACGCGCTGCCGGGCACCGTGTTGCGCTCCCGCGATGTCGAGCTGGCGTTTTTGGGCCTGGTACCGCAACGCACCGTTGCCACCCAGCTGCTGTACCGGACGACCGACATGAACGGCAAACCGGAGGCCACGGTCACCACGGTGATCGCTCCCCGGGAGGTTGCGCCGGGGCAGCCCTGCCCGCTGCTGTCGTATCAGTGCGCGATCGACGCGGTGGCGTCCCGCTGTTTCCCGTCTTACGCGCTGCGGCGCTACGCCAAGGCGATCGGCGCGTTGGCGCCGTTGGAGTTTTTGCTGATCAACGCCGCCCTCGCCGAGGGGTGGGCGGTGTCGGTGCCAGACCACGAAGGCCGCCACGGGACGTGGGGCGCCCCTTACCAGCCTGGCTACTGCATTCTCGACGGCGTGCGCGCCGCCCTCGGCTCGGAGCGCCTCGGGTTGTCGACGTCGGCGCCGGTGGCCTTGTGGGGCTACTCGGGCGGCGGGCTGGCCACCGCGTGGGCCGCCGAACTTTGCGCTGACTACGCGCCCGAGCTCGACATCGTCGGCGCGGTGCTGGGATCGCCCGTCGGCGATCTTGGCCACACTTTCCGCCGGCTCAACGGCGGCTTCCTTGCCGGACTGCCGACCCTGGTGATCGCCGCGCTGGCGCACGTCTACCCCGATCTGGACCGGGTGATCAAGGAGCACACCAACGAAGAGGGCCGCACCTTGCTGTGCGAACTCGAGGACATGACGACGGTCGGCGCGGTCATCCGGATGGCGGGCAAAAACGTCGGCAGATATCTCGACCGGCCGCTCGACGAGATCCTCGGGATGCCGGAAGTCCAATATGTGTTCGACAACATCAAGCTGGGCAAAACGGTGCCGACACCCCCGGTCCTGATCGTTCAGGCGGTACACGACTACCTGATCGCCGTCGACGACATCGACGCCCTGGCCGACGCCTATTCCGGTGGTGGGGCCGATGTCACCTACCACCGCGATGCCTTCAACGAACACCTGCTGCTGCATCCGATGTCGGCGCCGATGACGCTGCGCTGGCTGCAGGACCGCTTCGCTCGTCGACCGCTGAGCGACCACGTGATCCGCACCACGTGGCCAACCATCTTCAATCCGGCCACCTACGTCGGCATGGCCAGGCTGGGCAAGATCGCCGCGAAGGTCATCACCGGCAGGCCGGTACACCGCCGCCCGCTGTAGCTATGACGCGCGTAGGCGACGGCGAGTAAGCGCAGCTTACGAGCAAGAAGCCGAGCCATCGTGCCCCGCGCCGCCCGACGACGTCGTGACCGCCGTCGGCGCTTCCGGTGACTCCACGGCCGGATAGCCACCCAGGTCGTCACGCGTTGCCGACGCGACGAGCAGGGCATACACGAGTGCTGCCGTCGCGGCCGGCAACAGCAGCGTACAGCCGATCTGCAGCAGGCCGTGACCGAAGAACAGCGGCGGCGCCTCGGTGAAGTAGTGCACGCGGTGCTGGGGCGTCACCGGGGCGCGATCGATGTCCACGACGCCGTAGCGGGCATGCACCAGCAGCGCACCCAGCGCCGTCGCGGCCGCGGCGGCGCCGACCATGCCAATCGACAACCCGGCCACCATTGCCGGTCCACGGTGCGCCTGCCATTGCCACACCAGGACCGCAGCCACCACCGCAACCACGGTCAACAGCCCCAGCATCAGAAACGCGGCGACAAAGAAGTGGTCGGCTTCGTTGCCGAGGTAATCGAGCACCCGATCACCTTCGTGGGTTAGTGCCACGACACCGTGGATGCTCGGGGCGATCCACGACCACAGCCCGCCGATCACCACGCCGGTCGCCACGAGGCCCGACACCGCAACCGCGATCGCCCGCCGCCGCGACGTGCGAGGGGCGTCGCAGGGCCGCGGGTCGGTCATCGCTGCACGTCCAGGTCGGCGGAGTCCACCCGGCCGTGCCGTGAACACTTCGCCCACCAACCGTCGGGCCGGACTTGCACCACCATCCGGCGGCCGCATTCGGCGCAGAATCGGGGCGGCTCCAGTCCCAGTTGGGCTGCCGTCGGCGGCACCGAGGTGCCCGCGGGGTCCCCGGTGTAGACGTTGTAGACGCCCGCGCCGACCGGAGCGGGCAGATCGCGAACCATTGACCTCTAGTATCTACAGGCTCGCGTTGAGCGCCTTGATCGGCATCTGGAGATCGTCGAGCAGTTGCAGGTCGGCTTCGGCCGGCCGGCCCAGCGTGGTCAGGTAGTTGCCGACGATCACCGCGTTGATGCCGCCCAGCATGCCCCGCTTGGCACCGAGGTCGCCGAGAGTGATCTCGCGGCCACCGGCAAACCGCAGCATCGTGCGAGGCAGCGCCAGCCGGAAGGCGGCCACCGCCTTGAGTGCTTCACTGGCCGGCAGCACCTCCAGGTCGCCAAACGGGGTGCCCGGCCGCGGATTTAAAAAGTTCAGCGGCACCTCGTCCGGACCGAGTTCCGCGAGCTCGGCGGCGAATTCGGCCCGCTGCTCCAGCGTCTCCCCCATGCCCAGGATGCCGCCGCAGCAGACCTCCATCCCGGCCTCGCGCACCATCGACAAGGTGTCCCACCGCTCTTCCCAGGTGTGGGTGGTCACGACGTTCGGGAAAAACGAGCGGGCGGTTTCGAGGTTGTGGTTGTAGCGATGTACCCCCATCGCCGCCAGCTGCTCGACCTGTTCGGCGCTGAGCATTCCCAACGAACAGGCGATATGGATGTCGACTTCATTGCGGATCGCTTCGATTCCCCCGGCGACCTGTGCCATCAGCCGGTCGTCGGGGCCGCGCACCGCGGCCACAATGCAGAACTCGGTGGCGCCCGTCTTCGCCGTCTGCTTGGCCGCTTCTACCAGGCTCGGAATGTCGAGCCAGGCACTGCGCACCGGCGAAGCGAAAAGCCCGGACTGTGAGCAGAAGTGGCAATCTTCCGGGCAGCCACCAGTTTTCAGGCTGATGATGCCTTCGACCTCGACGTCGGGCCCGCACCAGGCCATTCGAACCTCATGGGCCAGGGCCAGCAGTTCCTCGAGCCGGTCGTCGGGCAGCTGCAATACCCGCAGCACCTGGTCTTGGCCCAGTCCCTCACCGCGCTGCAGCACCTGCTGGCGAGCCACCGCCAGAATGTCGGTGGTGGGCCGAGTTGCCGCCTGAGTCACCCGGTACTCCCTCGTGTTGGCACACAAAACGCGCCGGGCTCGCACCAGCCCGGCAGAAACGGTGTTCACGTTAGGGTACGGGCGCGCCACCGCACAAACGCGCGCCGGCCCATGCATGAGATGGCAGCCAGCCGGGTACGTTCACCTGTATCGACCGATCAATGGACGCCATAAGCCAGTTGCGCGTGGAATACGTCGCACATCACTGGGTCTTGCTGGCAGGCCCCGCGTTTTTGCCGGCGGTGATCGTCGTGGGCGTGGTGCTGTATGTCGCGATACGCGACAGGCGTAGCGCAGATCAGGACAACCCGACCAAAGTGAGCGAGAAGTCGGAATGAACATCGCTTGGTTCGGCAAATTTCGTGTTTGAGCTCGCAACGGATCGGTAACCTACCGTGGAGTAAGTCGCCGCTCGGCGGTCAGGCTCTCGGGCGGCCCAGTGCGGTTGGGAGGCGATGACGGTGGGCTCAGCGGTTATTGCGGAAGCGCCGGCGCGTGGTGCCGGGCTCAACCAAGTGATTGGCCTGACTATCGCCGCGGCGGTGATAGTCGCATTGATGCTGTGGATCGGGTATGCGCACCGCACGCACCGGATCAACTGGTTGGCCCGGGCCGGCGAGCGGCTGGGTGAAAAATTCAACCGTCCTGCGTGGGTAGCACTGCCGGTGCTGGTGTTCACCACCTCGATCATCTGCGCCCTGTTCGGCTTTATCTGGGACGTCAGCTGGCACATCGGCAATGGCCGCGATCCCGGCCCGCTGGCCAACCCTGCGCACTACTTCATCGTGATCGGCCTGTTCGGCATCTTCCTGGCGGGCATGATCGCGGTGGTGATGCCGTTCGACCGGCCTGGTCCCGCAGCGGTGCGCATCACCCGCGACTGGTACGCACCGGTGGGCGGTGTGCTGATGGCCGGGTGCGGGCTCTACGCCTTGTTGGGTTTCCCGCTCGACGACATCTGGCATCGCATCTTCGGTCAAGATGTCACCCTCTGGGGCCCAACGCATTTGATGATGATCGGCGGCGCTGGGTTCTCGATTTATGCGGCACTGATGCTGGAATACGAAGGCGGGCGAGAGCTGCCGGACACGCCGGCCGAGGGTACGTACCAAAAACCTGAACGTCCGTTCATCCAGTTCCTCCGCTACCTGTCGTTCGGCGGCCTGTTCATCGGGATGTCGGTCTGGCAGATCGAATTCGACTTTGGAGTCCCACAGTTCCGGCTCGTGTTCCAGCCGATGCTGATCGCCGCGGCGGCCGCGGTCGCGTGCGTCGCAGCGCGCATCACGATGGGGCGCGGAGCGGCGATCATCGCGGCCCTGTTCGCGATCGCCCTGCGCGGCGCTGTCGCAGTGCTGGTCGGGCCGATCCTGGGAGCTCCGATCAACTGGTTCCCGCTATATCTCGGTCCAGCGGTGGTGGTCGAGTTGCTGGCCCTTACACCGCTGCTGCGACGCCCGCTGCTGTTCGGCGCCGTTTCCGGCTTGGCTGTGGGCACGATCGGGCTCTGGCTGGAGTCGCTGTGGATCGGCGCGGTGTACCACTACCCGTGGCCGGTCAGCCTGTGGCCCGAAGCCCTGGCAATGGCCGTGCCGGCGGCGGTGATGACCGGACTGTGCGGCGCGATGTTGGGCATGGTGCTTACCAGCCAACGCCTGCCGGGCCGGGCGGTCGGCATCACCATCGTGGCGCTCACGGTGCTGGTGATCGGCGCCGCGGTGGCCAACGGACTGCATATCCGAGTGCCGAAACAAGACACCGCGACCATCAAGCTGACCGACGTGCCCAGCCCACCGGGGCGGCGCATGGTGTCGGCCGACGTGCAGGTCAATCCGCCGGACCTGCTCAGTAAGCACCCCGACTGGCTGACGATCCTGTCTTGGCAAGGGCGGATGAGTGATCACCGCGGTTTGATGATCGACTGGCTCAAGCCGGTCGGACCCGGCCACTACCAGTCCACCCAGCCGGTTCCGGTGTGGGGAACCTGGAAGACGTTGCTGCGCGTCCAGGACGGCAGGACGATGACGGCGGTGCCGATCTACGCACCGGCTGACGACGCCATTCCGGCGCCCGAGATACCGGCTCTGGCCACCAGCACCCGTCCATTCGTCCTCGAGGTCACGATCCTGCAGCGCGAACGCGACCCGAACGTGCCGGCGTGGCTGTTCACCGCGGGCGGAATCGTGGTGCTGATCTTCACGCTGATGGTCATCTCGGCGCTGACGTGGGGCGCCGGCCGGATCAACGCCCGCGACATCGCGCCGAAGCAGCCGGAGGAGATGAAAGCGGCGGATCGCTCCCCTCCACAGGCAGCGTGATGATGGCGAAAGCGATTCGCGGGGCGCTGGTCATAGCCGCAGCCGCGGCGCTGATCTGCGGCCTTGTCGCGTGCGGCGGCTCGTCGAATAAAGGCGGGCCGCCGAACGCCCTCGTGGTCAACGTCACGATCAGCAAGGGGCAAGTCACCCCGAGCAATGCCACGTTTGAGGCCAAGGCCGGCGCGCCGATCACCTTCGACGTCACCAGTGACGCCCCCGACGAGCTGCACGTGCATTCCACGCCCGATCACAAGTTCCAGATCGCCGCAGCAGCCAACCAAAAGTTCGAATTCAAGGTCGACGTCCCCGGCAATGTGGAAGTCGAGCTACACCACCTGGACCGCACCATCGCGACAATCCAAGTGCGCCCGTGAGCAAGGCTGGCGCCGCTGACGTACTGGCGCACGGTCTTGGCGGGTCGAGCGATCTGCCGGTGCCCTACGCCTACGCGGTGGTGGGTGCGGCGTGGGCGTTGACGTTTACCTTCGCGCTGGTGGCGTTCGCGTGGCGGAAGCCGCGGTTTGATCCACTCAAACCCGGACGTCCGCTGCCGGAGGTGATCACCGCGCTGGTCGACGCCCGCGTCACCCGCGCGACGGCCGCCGGGGTGGCATTGGTGTTCGCGGTGTGGGCGGTGCTGGCCGGCTTGTTCGGCCCGCAGACGCCGAACAACGCCATGCTCGGGGCGTTTTACGTGCTGCTGTGGGTGGGGCTGGTAGCGCTGTCGCTGCTGTTCGGGCCGGTGTGGCGGGTGCTCTCGCCCGTACGCACGGTGTATGTGCTGCTGCAGCGCATCACCCCGGAGCGTCTGCGCGGACCGCGAATGTCGTACCCGGAAAGCTGGGGATATCGCCCCGCTGCTGTAGGGCTGTTCGCATTCGTGTGGATGGAGTTAGCCAGCCCCAACTCGGCGTCGCTGCCCGCGGTCAAGGTGTGGCTGCTGGTGTACGTGGTGGTGTTGCTGGCCGGGGCATGGCTCTGCGGTCAGCGGTGGCTCGCCCGGGTCGACCCGTTCGGGGTCTACAGCATGGCGGTTTCGCGGCTGTCGCCGTTTCGGCGCAACGCGGTCTCGGGGCAGATCGTCATCGGCAACCCTTTTGACCACCTGCCGTCGCTGCCGGTTCGGCCCGGTGTCGTCGCGATGCTGGCGGTGCTGCTTGGCTCGACCGCATTCGACAGCTACTCGGCCTCACCGACGTGGCGCAACTTCGCCGACCGACTGTCGCGCGCCGCCCACGCGGTGCCGCCGACCCTGTCGTCGTCAGTGCTCCGCAGCATCGGGTTGCTGGTCTTCATTTCGGTTGTGGCGCTGACTTTTTCGCTTGCCGCGCGTGCGACCGGCGGTGTCGACCGCGAGCAGCGCCGGGCGCTGCCCGGCCAGATGGCGCACTCGTTGATCCCGATCGTGGTGGGCTACATCTTCGCCCACTACCTGTCGTATCTGGTCGAGCGGGGTCAACAGGCCATCTTTGCGCTCGCCGACCCATTCGGCCGCGGCTGGAACCTGCTCGGGCTGGCCCATCTTCATGTCGCGTATGTGCTGTCCATGCATCCATCGGTATTGGCCGGCATCAAGGTGACATGCGTGGTCATCGGCCACATCGTGGCGGTCATCGCTGCCCACGACCGCGCCCTTCGGCTGTTGCCGACGGGTCACCAACTCACCGGCCAGCTCACCATGATGCTGGTGATGGTGGGCTACACGTTCACCGGCCTGTATCTGCTTTTCGGCGGCTAGCCGCCGTCAGCCGATCAGGTACTCAGCCTTCGTGTTGCCGTCCCAGCGGCGCAAACCGGTGATGCTGCCGGCGATTTCGGATGGCCGGCCAACGATGCGCAACGCCCGTCCCAGCTGGGCGCCCCCTACCCGGCGGGCCATCGTGACATGCGCGGTCCAGTTGCCGGGCGTGCTGTTCGCCATGGGCGCGGGCACCATATGCGGCCGGCATAGCCGGTGCACCTCTGCGTGCGCCGTCAGCAGCTGCGCCGTGGGCACGACCAGCCGGGCCAGCACCACCTTGGCCCGGCCGAACAACACTGGCGCGCCGATAGTGCAGTCGCGCGGCAGCTGCTGAACAACCGGCGCTAGCAGGGCGTCGACCTCGGGCTCGATGCGCTCGGCCACCGCCATGGTCGCATGCGGGCGGCTGGCCGGCGCCTGGCTCGGGATGCCCGCGGCGGCAAGGTCATTCCAGATACGGCGGATCGCCGCCTCGGTGCCGTCGTCGAAGATCAGCTCGATCGAGTGAACCATCAGCCGACCAGCGCGCTCACCCAGTCCCGGTCGAATGCTCGCGCGCTCATCGCAGCGAAATCCGCGGCGCTCATGGCCCCGGCCTCGGCTGGCAGCGCGGCCCGCACCGGCGCGAGCTTCGCCAGCGCGCACCAATTGAAGCTGTGCACGGTCTCGGGCCGGGCCGGCCAGCTGCCGATCACTAGTCCGGCGCACGAAAGCCCTTGTGCAGCAAGGGCTTCCAGCGTCAGAGCGGTGTGGTTGAGGGTGCCCAGCTCGGCGCGGCACACGACCAGCACCGCGGCGGCGAGGTCGACGGCGAGGTCGCGCAAGGTGACACCGTGTTGGGCCAGTTCGACCAGCAGCCCACCGGCTCCTTCGACCATGGTCAACCGTCCCGGGCGATCGACGCCGCGAACCAACGTCACTATCTCGTCGCGGGTCGGCAGGCTCATGCCGGCGTGGTGGGCGGCGGCCACCGGGGCCAGTGGCAGCGGATAACGTGCCAGCCCGACCAGTTCGGTGACCGCGGACAATCGGGCCACGTCAGCGAGGTCGTCGTCGCCGGTGTCGGTGCCCGTCTGCACCGGTTTGCACACCGCAACGTCGATGCCTGCTTGCCGCGCGTGGCAGGCCAACGCCGCACAGGCGATCGTCTTGCCGACCCCGGTGTCGGTGCCGGTGACGACCAGGACCGTCACCGCCGCGCCACGGACAGCACGTCGGCCAGCACCTTCTCGGCCAGCGCGAGCTCGTCGCGATCCAACGACGCTCGCGCGGTGAGCCGCAGCCGCGACGTCCCAGCCGGCACGGTCGGCGGCCGGAAGCAACCCACCCGCACCCCGGCGTCCAGGCAAGCGGTCGCGGCGGCCACCGCTACCTCCGGGTCTCCCAGGATCACCGAGACCACCGCTGACTCCGGAACCTGCGGCACGTCGCAGACCTCGGCCAAGAAACGGGAATGCCGTAGCACCGTGTCCGGCCGCCACGGCTCAGCCACCAACACACGCAGCGCCGCGAGTGCCGCGCCCACCGCGGCGGGCGCCAAGCCGGTGTCGAAGATGAACGGCCGGGCGGCGTCGACGAGGTGATCCCGCACGGCCGCCGAGGCGAGCACCACCCCACCTTGGCTGCCCAGCGCCTTGGACAGCGTCGTCGTCATCACGACGTCAGACATCCCGGCCAACCCGCACTCCTGCAGCAGTCCCCGCCCGCCGACACCGCGCACGCCCAGCCCGTGGGCTTCGTCGACGATGAGCAGCGCACGATGTCGCCGGCACACCTCGTGTAACTGTTGCAGCGGCGCCAGGGCGCCGTCGGCGGAAAACACCGAATCGGTGACGACGACCGCGCGCTCCTCGTCCCGCGACGCCAACGCCGCTTCGACGGCGTCGACGTCGCGGTGCGGCGTCACCACCACCCGGGCCCGGGACAATCGGCAGGCGTCGACCAGCGAGGCGTGCGAATAGGCGTCCGACACCAGCAGCGAACCCGGTCCCGACAACCCGACTACCGCGCCGAGGTTGGCCGTGTAGCCGGACGAGAACACCAAACCCGTTGCAGCGCCGACGAATTCGGCGAGCGTCGCCTCGAGTTCCTGGTGCAGCTCGGTGTCGCCGGTGACCAGCCGTGAACCGGTCGAGCCGGCGCCCCAGGTGCGCAGCGCCTGCACCCCGCCGTCGATGACGTCGGGATGCTGGGACAGACCGAGGTAGTCGTTGGACGCCAGATCCAGTTCGGTGGCCACCGCCGGACGTGGCCGCAGCGAGCGGCGCAAGCCGGCCTGCCGGCGCTGCTGTTCCACCGCGTCCAGCCATGCCAGCGGTGAGGTGTCGGTCTCGGCTTGGGTCATGTCGGCGTTCAGCCTAGCGGGGCGAGGACGAGCGCCGGAACGGCGCGAGGAGCGAGCCACTGCTAGGCAACGAGGCGGGCCACCTCGACCATCGCCGAGGTGATCTGGGCGATGTCGTCGGTCCCACAGATGAATGGCGGCATCGCATAGACCAGGTTGCGAAACGGCCGCAGCCATACCCCGTGGTCCAGCGCGGCCGGGGTGGCGACGGCCAGATCGACCGGGCGGCCGCATTCGATGACGCCGATCGCGCCGCAGACTCGCACATCGGTCACGCCGGGCAGGGCCCGGGCGGGCTGCAGGCCGGCGGTCAGGCCCGCGTTGATCGCGGCGACGGCCGACCGCCAGTCCTGGCGCAACAGCAACTCGACGCTGGCGACCGAGACCGCGCAGGCCAGCGGGTTAGCCATGAAGGTGGGTCCGTGCATCAGCGCGCCGGCTGCGCCGGTGCTGATCGTGTGGGCGATCTCGGTCGTGCACAACGTCGCCGCCAGGCTGAGATAACCACCAGTGAGTGCCTTGCCCACGCACATGATGTCCGGGCTGACCTCGGCGTGGTCGGCCGCGAACAGCTCGCCGGTGCGCCCGAACCCAGTGGCGATCTCGTCGAAGATCAGCAAGACGCCATACCGCCCGCACATATCCCGCAGGTCGACCAGGTAGCGGGGGTCGTGAAAACGCATTCCCCCCGCGCCCTGCACCACCGGTTCGACGACGACGGCCGCGAGTTCCTCGGCGTGCTCGGCCAGCCGCGCCTCGAAGGCCGCGCTGTAGTGCGGGTCGTAGTCGCGCGGCACCTGCGGGGCGAACACTTGGTCGGTCAACACGTCGGTCCAGAGCGAATGCATGCCGCCGTCGGGGTCGCAGATGCTCATCGGCGTAAAGGTGTCGCCGTGGTAGCCGCCGCGCCAGGTCATCAGCCGCTTCTTGCCGTACTGGCCGCGGCTGCGCCAATACTGCAGCGCCATCTTCACCGCGACTTCCACCGACACCGACCCGGAGTCACAGAAGAACACCGTCTCCAGCCCGGCCGGGGTGATGACGACCAGCAGCTGGGCCAGCCGCGCCGCCGGCTCATGGGTCAGCCCACCGAACATGACGTGGTTCATCTCGCCCAGCTGGGTGGTCAGCGCGGCGTCGAGCACGGGATGGCCGTGCCCGTGGATCGCGGTCCACCACGAGCTCATCGCGTCGAGCACCTGGATCGGCTTGCCGTCGCGGATCAGCGTCAGCCATGCGCCGCGGGCGCCGACCGCCACTACCGGCGGCACGGTTTCGGCGCCGATCGTGCTGTAGGGATGCCAGAGGTGGGCGGCATCGATCGCGCTGATCTGCTCAGGAGTCAACGCGGGCACGAAGACCGAGCGTAATCCAGCCGACCACCGGCCATCGGTCGCAGAACCACCGGCCATCGGGGAGCATTGACCAGCATGAGCCTCCCGCATCGGCCCCACGACGCCGATTCAGGGCCGCTGTCCGACGAGCAGGAACCACCGAAACGGCGGCTACGGCTTGAGCTCTGGGACGTGATGTGCACGCTGGCGGTATGGACAGTGGCGGTCGTCGTAGCCACCACAACGACGTGGCCGTCGCGGCTGTACGGCTTTACCGCCGACATCTGTGCGACGGATAACTGCCCACCGGCGCCATTCGGAATCAATTACTGGATCTACCCGGTGGTGTGGGGCGGTCTGGGTGCGGCGTGTGCCGCGGCGGTCATCGGCCCGTTCGTGTCGCTGGTGAAGGGCTGGTACATGTTCTTCTGGCCGCTGCTGGCTATTGCGATTGTCGCCGTCTGCTCGGTCGCCGGCTCGGTGCTGACCGCCTTCAGCGAACGCTATTCGGGCTGAGGACGCGGCAAAGGCCTGAGACCGAAATCACAACCGGCCGCGAACAATTCGGCGATGGTCTGCTGGCGGTCTCTCTTCGGTCACGGTCTGGCAAAAAAACCTTCGCGGAGCCGCCCTGCTATGGCACCCCGGCCTCTCCGTTGTCAAAGTGTTTGTAGTGACTGTTGTGACTGCAGTGACGGCGGGCAGCGCGAAATCCCAACGCGCCGACGCCGAGAGAGAGGTGGAGTCGAATGAAGCGCAGCTACGCCGCCGCGATCGGGGCGGCCGTGTTGGCGGCTCCGTTCGTGGTCACGCCGATGGCAAGCGCTGACACGAACGTCGTGTCAGCCAGCCACCAGCAGGCCATCAACTACGTGATCCAGCGAGCACTTTCCCAGCGCGGGGTGCCTTACCTCTATGGCGGCGGCAACGTCGCAGGCCCCACCCGCGGCACCGGCCTGCATGCCAACACCGCCGGGTTCGACGCCTCCGGCCTGGTCCAGTACGCCTTCGCAGGTGCCGGCATCAAGATGCCGCGGACCTCGGGCGAGCAGTGCAACGTCGGGCGGAAGGTCCCGCCGGCGCAGGCACGCCCCGGCGACTTGATCTGCTATGGCCCCGGCGGCACCCAAAGCGTCGCCATCTACTTGGGGAACGGGCAGATGGTCGAGGCCACCGAGCCGGCGGTGACGGTTTCCCCGGCGCGCACCACCAACATGACGCCATATCTGACCCGGATCA
>Ga0070739_10003141_pt1 | contig 20962 bp, 21 predicted proteins | sample Coa_R1_7_FD_66445 | JGI IMG/M metagenome (GOLD analysis project Ga0070739, IMG submission 66445) | Surface soil microbial communities from Centralia Pennsylvania, which are recovering from an underground coalmine fire - Coalmine... | ecosystem: Environmental > Terrestrial > Soil > Unclassified ... | reverse complement strand
ATCGCAGAGAGCCGAGTCTTCAGGAAGATGGCGCGCCCGAGAGGAGTCGAACCCCTAACCCCCAGATCCGTAGTCTGGTGCTCTATCCAGTTGAGCTACGGGCGCATCAATAACTTAACTCTGTCCTACCGTTCGTCAGCCTCGGGATAGCCACGCACTCAGGAACGGACCCCTTAGGGCGGGCATGTCTACCGCCTGGGGCGCAGGAATGCAAGGTTAGCGCCTCCGCTTAGGTTTCGACGCCGGTACCGGGTACCTGTTCACGCCCGGAGATACGGCGACGGCTGGGGCTCTGGCGACGCGAGCTTCGCCAACGCACTCTTGAGCGGACGCAGTTTCAGGCGAAAAGGGATAACGGTGTCCGGCGATGTGGTTGCGGAACCGAAGGGCGGGTATGCCTGATCTGGGACTGTATCGATGCCTATTCAGAGCGGTGTTTTGCGTTCGCATACGAGGCTGCGCGACCTAGTCGGCGCAGGTCGTTCGCCGTTCTTTTCCGTGCGTAATCGCAGCGAGATTGATTTACTTGCGGTTCTTTATGTTGAGACACGTCTAAGACACGCATTCCGAGTTGGTGCGTTGAGTGACGATGAGGCGGCCATGGCAGCCTTTGCTTTCGCGTCGCACCCGAGACTGATTTAAAGTCAGTTGCTCTACCGGCTGAGCTACGGGCTCTTTCAAGGGTTAGGTGGTTGTCTCGTCCTCTCAAGCTACGGTATAGCTACGCAGATACTGCATTCCTGCCGACGGCCAGAAGCATAACGTAGTGGCACGAAAGGCTGAAGCGCCATCGCTACCTGGCGCTTCTCAGCACTTTGGTCGGTGCCGACATAGCTACGCCGCCAACAGTCGGGTCTGCGCAGTCGCGTTGGCTCTCGCCAAGGCTGGAATCAACTTCTCGTCGCGCGCTCCCAGCATGTCAAACAGCACGGGGAGATAGGCAAGTGTGGACGGGGCTTCGACGGCGAATCCGAACTGCGCGGCGGTTGCCCCAACCAGGGCTCTGTACGCCGCTGGATCGGCATGTACGGCGCATGCTTCGACAACGATTCCGAATAGCGCCGCCACTTCTTCGGGAGATTCCGCCGTTCGCGCGGCGAACAAGCACCGCTGAATAACTAGCTTGCCGAGTCTCTCCGACCGGGCTGCACCCGCGATATGCGCGCACAGGTGCAGAAACGGCCGTTCATGGTCCTCGACCAAAGGCTCATCGGGAGCCCGGTCTAGCAGCCGTTCCACGTCGGCGAGGATGCCTTCCGGCAGTCTGATCGTGTAGGCCAGCGCGAAGAGGGCCGCCATGTCACGAAAACTCGTGGCGCTGTGCATCTCGGTTACGACTCGTTCGAATGCATCAGGCACCGGATCGGGGCCGGGCTTCCCTTCAAAATCATCGAAAGGTCCCGGGAAAAACGCCAAGGGGCCCTTGCCGGCTTCGAAGAGCGAAACTAGCGCCCCCTCAATTGCTGATACCCAAGACCGAGGCCGTTCGCCGCTCGCGATCCCCTGCAACGCGCCATTAATCCGGCCTAAGACTTCAGCATGCAGATGCTCCGGGTTGATCCATTCCGGCCTCCATCGAGGGGCCTCCCGGAGGTCAACCAGCCCGTGCCAATGATAGTTTCGGAAAAAGCGCTGCATCGCCCATTCGAAGAACGCCTTGGCATCGTTCACGCCATGATACAGGGCATCGGCGAGCACTCCTGCGTGGGTAAATGCCGCCAGTCGAGCCCAATAGACTGGTTCAGTTGGGGTTTTGGCGACACGACGTAGGGTAGCTCCGCTGATCAGGGCCAGCGCGCTATAGACATGGCAGCGGCGCAGACTGTCATTCGGATTGAGCAACTTTTCCAGGGCGGAGGTGCCGAGAGCGACGAAGCCGGCATCCCTCGGAAACAATTTGCAGCACAGCTCAAAGCAAAATACCAAGCTGAACGGGTCTTCCGCATCGAGCAAGAATGACACCTCGGCCGCTTTAAGAGAGGCAAGAAGGCCGAACGGCACGAGACGCTGCCATAGTCCCGAATAGGCCATCCTCCGCAACGCGATCCGGGGTTGCCGCTTCAGCAGTGACCGTCGCGCTATATGAAGGTCGGTATCGATAAAGTCTTTCAGGTCTTTCGAGTCTCGGGGCGGCGAGATCAGCCGCCTATAGTATTCCGGCGCATCCGGCATGAGATTGCTAACGTCTAAAGCTTGCGGCTTTTGCAGTTGCTGCCGGAGTGTCTCGGGAGTGCCGGCTAATGCGGTCTTGAGATCGAAATAGGCGCGATCACTCAGAGGGGCGGCTTTGACGGCAGCCCTCCAATAGGCCTCCTCGGAATCCGTGAGGGGTGTAGCCGTGAAGATCCTTCTCAGCCCCTTTTTCCTGGTTGTGGGGCTTACGCTAAGTAAGTCAGCATCCTCGAATCTAAATGCCTTTCCGTCGAACTCGATCGTGGCTTCGCCGTTCCTGCCCCGCCCGAGCTTGACCTCTAAGGGGCTATTTTTGTCCGCCACTAACGACGCCGCCTTTCTCCCGGCGATCGCAGCACGTAATGCGTCGTGCAGACTGCCGATCTCAACGGTCGTGCTGTCATCCAGCGAAAAACTCAATTTGGGCGCGATGCCCACCCGGTTAATGAAGCCTTCGTCCCGCAACAGCTGAGCGCGCAGCGGCGGCGGCAGGGGCCGCGTGATCTCGTCAAACAGCGCGAGGTGTAGAGCCTCACTCTTCTTCATCTTCGACCTCGGTCAGCCGGACCGTGTAGTTTTTGAAGAACTCCATCGTCTCGTCCCAAATCCGGGGATTTTTCTCCTGTAAGGGTTCGAGCACTGCCTCTTGCAGCCAACTAAAGTAACGCTGGCGGCATTCCATCGAGGCGCCGACGAGAACTAACAGTAGCCCGATCTGGACAGCCAGCTGCTGGCGCGCCGCAGCCCAGACACCCTCATTTTCGGGCTCCGCGCACCATTCCAGAGGACTTGGGAGGATGGACAACAACCAGTTCGCTCTAGCAGCCGCTTGGTCAAAGTCCGTTGCGGTTGTCCATATGTTACGGATCGCGGTGCAAACGGCGTATCGCACGCCGTTTAGCCATGGAATCTCTTCGGCGACGAAGACGGCGTTGATCTGCGGCAACCGAAGATTCTCGCGGATCGCTTTGAGCTCCGGCGTTTCGCGCAGTCCTTCGGTTCCTAAGGGCGCCACTCCCAGATATAACGTAAGTTCCGCTGCTTCCAGCGGCACAGCGTAATAGCCTGCCGCGCGGAGCCTATGCCGCGCCCGCCAGTAGGCTGAATCGTTGACTTGCTTGGCCGCATGCAGTGCCGCAAGCACGCTGAGGCTGGAGCTAGAAACCGCCGTTTTCCCCTTGGCATCCGTCCAATGCGCCAGTTTGTTCAGGAAACGGTCGTCGGCGCACACAGCGTCGATCGCCGAGAAGTCGCACATGAGATCGAGCGTCGCGGACTGGAAAAATCCGTCCTTTTCCTCGTCATCGCTCTCCTCAAATGCGCGCGCTGAAAAAACAACCCGGCCGTTTTCGATGTGCGCATGAAGGGCGGCTCGTATCCGTTCTACCGCGTCGAGCAGCTCGGTCGCGTGCTCTTCGTGCCGCAGAAGGTTGTGTGTCTCCTTGGCCAAGTCGGCGTGCACGGAGACCGAGGCCACGGCGCGCGTCAGGGGATCGAGCAACCCGACGTGATCGAGAGTGCCGACCGTTAGATCGTCGATATACAGGTTCGATGTTGCCGAGATGGGCTGCGGATCGCTCCATCCGTTGTCCTGTTGTTTTAGATAAACTGCTGCGCGTTCCTGCTTTTCGGCGTCGATCCTGCCGCTGTTCGCAAGGAATGCCAGAACCGCTGATGTGTCCGTGAGGACGGTGGCATATTCGGCCAGATCAGCCTTTTCTTCAAGGAAGCTCGCCAGTTTGAACACGGGGGCGCTGCGAACGACTAGATTGCCGTCCCGTCGGGCAAGCTCCAGGAACGCTGCCAAGTCGGGTCCGATTTCCTTTGCGCGCGGTAGCTTCGCAATATTGGGGGATACGAGCTTCAGTCTTCCGATGCCAATCAGCGCTTGGATGCGCTTAGCATAGGCGACCCGCGAGGGCTGGTGAAACCTGAGAAACTGCCGTTCGGTGAACAGCATGCCGAGGGTCTTGGGAGCGATGACGACGCGCGCGAAAAACGTCAGCACCTTGTCCAGCAGCCCAAGATAATCGAGCGTGATCAGCGACGTGATATCGAACGCTACAACTTTGTCGCCTGGGATAGGCCCGAACCCTTGAGCGCCCGAAAAGGCGAGTATGGGAAAGCGAACGCGTCGGTCATCCGGATCCCTGTTACGCAGGGCTTGTCCAAGCGTCAGGTCCATCAGCTGCCGGCGAATTGCCTTGGCCGCGATAAAGAGCGGCATTTGCGCCCGGCGCACTGACTCATCGACCATCTCGACGCGCTTATTCCAGCCGGGTGCCGTGTCCACGATCTCGCGCATTGACACTTGGCGGATGGGTCCATCGGCGCCTGACCCGGCCACCGCCTTTTGAAACCAGGCATGCGGGCCTGGTCCCTGGTACTCGATGCCTCGATTGCTCGCGAGCATATAGGCCGCGAGATTGATTTGCGGATCGTCGGGTGCCTTGGTGAGTGCGGTGTCACGAAATCGGTCGATGTAAAAGCTGTTCGTTTCCAGCGCCAACCGCGCCAGTCGCATCAGCTCATCCGCGGGAAGAGCTTCCGCTCGGGCAGCCTCGTTGGCCAAGATGGTCTGGAGGTATCCCCAGTCCCCGGATTCGATCGCCGTATTGACCGCCAGTTCGCGATCCGTCGCCACGACGCGCCGGCTGACGAGCGCGCGGGCAATCGCGCGCGCCTCCATCACTCGGCCGAGCCGATAAAGCGCCCATCCCCGGACACCTATCCATTCGTCATTGAGGTCCTGAAGCTCGGGCAGTTCGTCCATTAGCCCGAGGAGCTCAACGAACCGGTTGGTTTGAAACAACGAGCCGACCGCCAGCTCGAAGTCGGCGGTTGTCTTCGTTGCTCGGGCGAGTATGGGCGCGTAATCAGCCAGTTGATTCATGTCGAGCCGGGCGCGCAGCCCCGCAACGAGAAGCCGCAGATCGATCAAGCTCTTCGATTGCTCGTAGCGCTGGCGGTGCGCTTCGACCTCATCGTCGGCTTCTATGTGCCCGACCACCTCTTCAATTTCGTCGCCCTGGTCGGGCGTTATGTGATTTTGCTTTCGATGCATTGCCAAATGCCGGCGCGCGTCATCGAACCGGCCCACTCGGGCAAGCGCCTGAATTTCAAACATCGCCAAATTGCTTACGGCGAGTTCGGTTTGAGCAAATAGATCAGTATGATGGGCATCAAAGAACGCCGCGATACGCTCGCTATCGCCGCTCTGAACCGCCATGAGCAACGCTGCATGGCGCTCGTCCGGCGTCCATCCGCCCAATTCCTTTCGCTCGGCAAGGTAGCGTTCAAGGGCTTCACGATTAAAAGGCACGTCATAGGCCAGTGCCAAACGCACCCGGTGTAAGGTCTTATCTGGCGCCGCGATCTCTTCCGTCAGCTGGAGACGGGCCGCCTCGCGTGTTGGCGTCGACTCCAGCCGAACCCATAATTCCAATTCGGACACGTACCGCGCAAGGTGCTCCAATTGCAGCCCGTGTAACTCGCCGAGAAGGCGCTGAAGATCGGCGAGTGCTTCCGCTAGCCGTTGCTGGGTGGTCGCGCCACCCGCCAACTGAAGGACTCGTGGGTTGACCGGCAGACCCTGAAAGATCGCGCCTTTCTGGTCTTCCGGTAAGACCATGCCGAGCGTTACTTGGGCTCGTATCAGATACAGGGCAGGACACTGATCGAGATAGCCCGGCGGAAGTGCGATGATGCTCGACCGGGCTTCCTCAAACTCACCTCGTTGAACCTCGGTTATTATCAGGTTCATCGCGCCAGCCGCCGTAAAGTCGGCGACAGTCAGGTGTTCTGACCGGGACCATTGCAACGCTGCCTCTTCACCACGCTGGCGATGCAGCATCGTGAACATCGCTGCGCGGGATTCGGGATCAGCTTTCAGTCGCAGTGTCCTGAGTGCGCCATTGAAGTCGCCGTCGGCTTCCATCAGCAACGCGCTGGCGATTGACAGATCGCGGTTAGGATCGGTCGCGCTGGCGGCGTCGCGATAGCGTTGCGCCTTATCTTTTCCTTCGCGGGTGGCGTTGCTACGTGCCGCGCGATCACATACTTCCGCACGCAGCGTTGCTGAGCCATTTGCCAACTCGCCGTCGATAGCTCGTTCTGCCAAGGCCGCGAGTTCGCCCTGAATATCCGGCCCGATGAATCCACGCCGGCGAAGGACGAGCGCCAGTCCCTCTGTCAGTTCGCGATCGGCTAGGTGCGGCGGAAATCGTATTGCGGTCTCAAGCGACACATTGTCGGCCGTCGCCGCGGTCAGCGCGGCAGGCCGAGCTTCAAGCGCGCCGAGCTTCCCGATGATGAGGTCCAGCTTCTGCCCCTGGGATGCGATCGCAGGGCTAAAACCTGGATCGAATGCCTGTTTTGCTGATTCTGACTGGTCGATCTTTTCCGATAGCGTGCCCCAACCCCAGACCGCGATGTGAATCGTCCGGCCCTTTTGAGCTTGTTCCAAGCTCAGCTGTTGGCAGAGTTGATCAAGGGCGGTGTCATCAGGAGCGGTCGTTACTATAAAATATTCCTGCAACGCCGGCTTATACGCGAGTGCCGCCCTGACTTCTTTCTTTACCTCTGCTTTCGTAAGTGTACTCCTGTCGGACTTTAATTTGCACTGTACCCCGACTAGAGCGTCCGTATCTCTATTACGCTTCCCGATGATATCTACACCATCCTGCTTCTGGCCGCGCCGACCGAGCCGCTTGACGTTCGGGTCATTCAGCAGATCTTTGAACAAGAGAACACAATGTTTCTCAAACTCGGTTTCATCCGAGGGTTTACGTATTTGTGTGGGGGTATAGCCAGCCATGCCCAGGTTGCCTTACAGGCGTTTTTAATCGCCCGAACCCCTTCCCGAATAGCGCAACGCGATACCGGCCGGCGGGAGCAGGCCGGGGTGCCGCATGCTTCAATCGGATAACACTGATTGGTAATCGAATGAAGTGGCTGTGCTACCCAGTGATGCGCGGCCTTTTTCCTATGTGTCCGTCGCGCAGTGGTTCGGAAAGCTGGACGAATCGCACCGCCACAGTCTATCGCGCCTCTCCAGGTCCCGCGCGAAGCTGCCCCGCCCTAAACGACAGAAAATGGGAGCTCCACAAGAGCATCTTTCGCGGGGCGATGAGCTTATCGGATAAACTCTGCGAATAAAGACGCCCCGCGCACGGCGGGGCGGGGGATCAGTACTCCTCAGCGAGCATGATCGTAAGGACGCGGATTGTTTTCGACGGGTCGGCCGGGTCTTCGGAGCCGAACTCGATCGCCGCGTCGTAATAATCGATTTTCCAAAAGAACTTCTTTCCGAGGAAGTCGAGCGCACCGAAATCGTGCTCGCCGTGCGGATCGTTGTCCGCGGTGAAGCCGTCGTAGGCCTGCACCTTCGCGATCAACAGCCCCTTCAGCACGTTCGACAGCGCGTCGACGCCGGCGGTCATCATGACTTTGCCACCGGAGAACGTCGTCCGGAACGCGTCGTTGAGCGCCCGGATCCTCTCGACGCTCATAGCAGCTCGTCCCCGAGCTGGCGTCCGTAGCGCTCCGTGATCTCTCGACGAAGGCGCCAGGCGATCACCATCGAGACACTGGCCACGGAGCGGTACGGTCCTTTCCAATCGCCGTTACTGTGGCGGTTGGCGGAGCGGACGAAATACCAGCCCTTGTCGCGCTTTTCGACCGTCCAATCGGAAAGCGCATAGATGTAGCGCTCGGCCGCCATCAGATGAGGCCTCCGAGTACGAGCCTCGACACCAGCGTGCCGCGGCCGCACATTTCACACCATCCGCGATCCTGGTCCGGCTCCATCTCAGCCGTGTAGTCGCAATCCGGGTTCTCCGGGTTGCAGCAGATCGCCGGGCATACGCTGTCGGCGATCGCCGCGGCGAAAAGCTCGTTCTCGTCGTCGAAGCCCTCGATCTCGCAGAGCTTCGCGAGCTTGGCGCGACGCATCTGCGGGTTCATCGGCGGCGCGCTCCCTGCGCCCCGCGCGACGGCTCCTGGCGGGCCCGCGGCTGCGGCGCCCCCTCACCCTCATCGGCTTCGCTGATTTCGCGGCAGACGATTTTGCCGTCGAGCGGTAGGGCTTGCAGGATGATGTTGAAGCCGCTGCCGTCCTTGTGCGAGAACACGAGCCCGAGGTTGAGCCAGTAGTCGTCTTGGCCCTCGCGCTTGATGACCGAGTAGGCGCGGTGCGTCGGTCTGGCAGTCTCTCTCTCCGCCATTGGAACTCTCCCTATCGAGCGGTTGCGATGTCCTGCGTGAGCAGGCGCCAAGGGATGCCTAGCGCCTGCCAGCGCGGATCGCGGCTCAGGGGATGGCGGAGACTCCTCCAAGGATACCGCGGGACTGGCTGCTCGCCAAAAGGCCGGCGGCGGAAGCAGTGCATTAGGCTGAATTTCCGGCTTTCGGTGGACCGGCCGACCCAGAAGCCGCCCGGCCAATCGGGGTCGATCAAGGCAATCGGTGCTATTACCCCGAACCTCACTTGGGAGGTATATGCTTGAAATCAGAACCTAATCGGCGGCGTCGCGAGATTCGGCTGGATCAGGTGAGCCTAAAGATGCCGGCTGAGCGAGACTGCAAACTCTTGCCACGACGCGCTCTGAAGCTCACGTTTGCTCCGTTTCGTAGCCCATTGAAGATATTGGAGGCGATACCCTGAAAAAAAATTCTCGTCGGCGACTTCCCTAATCCGAAAATCGGGACGATAGGGACATGCTCGCTTCTTCGCAGACGGGGCAACTGAATGCGCGGACAGAGGTCTATCGCTCACTTGGCACCCTTCGGGCAGCAGAGACGCTCTTTGCCATGGGCGTCGAGACCGCGACTGAGCAGATGTATCTGCTCGTGCGTTTTGTCGTCGAGATTCTGGGCAGGCTTTCCGATGTGGATAGGTCTCGAATTCCCAATCCCGAAAGGTGGGTTGTTGATCATCTCAACAAGAATCTCAACTCATGGCGATACATTCCGTCGCAGCTTAATGATTGGCACAGGCTATTCACAAACTCAAAAACCGTTCTTGATTGGGACCCATACCGGGAGTTTGCGAATCTTCTCGAAATGCGGTGCAGCGAGAATGTTTTTAGGCGCGCTGCAACAGATGCTTCTCGACACCCTAACGGACCTACGATTGGGTTTATCGTTGCGGCGGCTGAGGAGTTTCGTGAGAGGCGTTTACCCGCTGCGGTGCATGGGTTTGATCCGATCCGTGGAAAAGGCCACGAAGAAGCGTGGTTTGCGGCGGTGTTCCGATGGTTTCTTCTCCGTAGGGCGACAGCAGACCGATCAGTTAGAGAGCAGCTTAAGCTTTTCGTGCCTATCGAGAGCGCCCCCTTACAGCCAGATGAAATCCTTGAGCGGCTGGAGGACCAGCGTGTCGCTCAAAATCTCCATGCCGGCCTTCACGCACTGGAAGCGAAGCATGTGGACGCACTTCGAGCCTATTTCGGTCTGGGGGGCAGTCGCGAGCACGCACTGCACGAAATAGCGGCGAGACGCGGGGTCAGTCATCATACCGCCCGATGGTTGGTAATTGATGCTCTCACGGCCCTGAGTGTCCGTCTCGGCGTGCAGGGCGTCCTGTCAGAGGAAGAAACGGCCTTCGCGCAGTTGGTATTCGGAAAAGGAATGCCGACGAGACTGGCCGCTCGTCAGCTAAAAGTCACAGAGGGAATAATTAGACGGAACATCCAGAAGAAATTCCACGGTGCTCTTCGCAAGAGAACTCATCTCAGGGCAGAGCATACCGGAGAGGCCCACTCTGCTGGCACAAATAAACACGACAGAGCGAAAGGGCCTTTGCGCCAATCTAAGGTTCCAGACATGAATGCAAGCAATATCGTAGCAGCACTGCGGCTTCTTACAAAAGAGCCAGAAATCTTCAATGAAGGTAGCCAGAAATCCGTAAGGCTTGCTGGCGGTGCCGCTCCGCTCACGACGATACGGTCGCTTTTAGCCGAAGACGAAGAACTATGCGACGAGCTGGTGGAAGCTGGCGTGCCTTTGGAGTGGGTATTCACTCACGATGGCGAGCGTGTCGACATATTCCGAGGAGAGGATGCATTTTCTGACGAAATCGAGAAAATTGCATCCAGAGAGTGGTCGGTTGCCGAAACCGTGCGTGATGCGTGTATCAGCAGGCTCCACGATCAGGAGCTGCCGCAATTAGCCGCACGCTTCGAGGCGGACGAGGCGGTAGCTCGTATTGTTGAAACTCTGGAAGGGTTGTCCGTCGCGCTTTTACGGACGATAGACGCGCGCCTGCGACAGACATGTCCTCCGTTTCGCATTTGGCAAAGGGAGGATACGATTTATGGCCGGTGGGAAGGTGGCCCACCGCAATTCGAGCTACCACCATTCGTTCTTAGGCAAGTGATGCGGTTCGGAGAATTTCGCCACGATACAGGCATCATCGTCGCTAGCACGATAGGGACGTTGCTCGCGGTTGGAGAGCTTCCGTTGCCGGGATTCGATCGGGAAAGACCATCCAGCGGGTATCAGATACTTCGACCTCAGCCCGCAGCTTTACGGTAGGCTATACGGTGAAGCTTGCAACCGCCTGAGCTGCCCGCCGAAATGATCCCGATCTCCACCGGTAGGCATAGGTGCTCCAAGACACGCCGCCATCCCGATTATTGGATATCTCGTGAGCTAAGAAGCCATTGATTTTTCGTGGGCCCACAAGCGTGCTCCAGGAGCGCAGTTCCCAGAAAGCTCGTCGGGTACCCCCACTCGTTCTGGCGGAAAGACGTTTACAAAGGATTGTATGGGTATGTCCCGTTAAAATTGCAGAAATTTCGTGATTGGCGCAGATCCGTCGTAGTCTCTGGCGGGACGGAGGCAAAAGAGCACTGGTCCAGAGCAAGGAACCCACGGCACCACCGAAGTAGGAGAGGCTGTGGTGCATCATAAGTGCCCGAACTGTTCGGCCTCGAACCGGTGGATTAGCATTTAGAAGAGCCTCTAGTTGCGTGAATTGCTGAGCGGAGATTGCGCCCCACGCCAGGAAGTTCCCACCTTGCGGAGCCGGTATGAAACCTGAATTTGTATCGATCGCGAATAAATCTAGCGTCACTTGATCATTTGAGTCGACCAGACGCCGATGCCACGGCGTGACTTCAAAATGGACGCCCGTCAACGCCGGATTTTGCGCGGCCATAAATCCAGCGCCGTATTGATCGTGATTACCAGGGACACTGGTAAATTGGTCGTCCGGAATGGAATATCCAAGCAGATCCGGGGGTGGGACCTGAGTTAACCGGGCGCTCGATCTTAGGAGAGTATGAGCTACGGCAAATTCACTTTCACTGCCGATGCGCGTAAGATCCCCGCTAACAACAACATTAATTAGTTCGCTTGTTTGAAAGTGCATGGGAAGATCTTCGAGCGCGCTCATGAGACCAAACGCCAACACCTTATCGTGCCCGATACGATGAGGAATGCCCGTAAATCGATCGTTCAGGATGCGGGACGCGAAGTGCAGATCTGATAGATGAGCAAGAACGATTTTCCCCATTTGCTGAATCCGTGATCCGATTTTGCCGCGAAGCAGTGTATTGCCCGGCCGTATCAACCAACAGTAGTGATTAAGTCGGTTCGTTTAGTCAAGCGAGCAGCGTCGGGCCCCCGTACGGCTCCTGCCACCGATGCGCGAGCGGAGAAGTGCCAACAAGTTCGGAGAGGGTAGCGAGCAGAAACAGCGAGGGAGCGGAACGGCGCCCGGCGCGGAGCTGGCGCGCGGTCTCCAGCATCGTGCGCATTCGCTGCTCGTCGGTAGTGATGAAGAGCACCCGAAAGTTTTTCCAGCCGAATTGCCGCTGGTGCTGTTTTGCGGCGTGGGCGGCGAGGTAGACGCGCATCTTGCTTTCGATGCTGGTCTGCTCCGGGTCCGAGCGCCGCACCGGCATGGTGCCGCGGTCGATCTCCACCATGAAATTGCGCCGTGTTTCGTCGCTGCGCACGAGCCCGAACACGATGTCTGGAATGACGTGCCTCCGCATGACGCGACCCTTGACGCGCACGTCGGCCTGCAATGCGAATGCATCCGACGCGACAGGCGCCCGCGATGCTGCGATCAGATCCTCGGCTCGAAGCAGGCGAAGATCGGGTTGCTGTGCGACCGCGCGCTGCAACGCGACGCGGAAGTTGACGATCTCGATCTGGTGCTCGATGAACGGCCGGTGGGCCTCTCGGTTCTTGCGGCTCCACTCGCCGCTCCGGAATTCGACGCCATCCCATTCCCTTAATAGCCGTGCCCCTCGATCTGCGAGGCCATAGACCATCGGTGCCGAGCCTGCCGTCGGGTAATAGTCGAGCTGCGCCCTCGGCCGGTCGACATACCCCGCATGGAAGAGGCGCAGCAGCCGATCGTTCGTGCGATCGAGCGAGCGCCCTACCAAAGCCGCGATGTGCGTCGAGCGGATCAGGCGGTGCCGAGCGACGATGCGGACAATCTCGACATCATCGGGAGTAAGACGGAACGGCGGCGGCTCGTTGGCCCGACGGAAGCGCGGGCGCCGAGTCTGTACGCCGACAGGGGAGAGAGCCATACGAGGGAATTGTATCACGCGCCCAGCCGTGGGCCGGCGACGCCCTGGCGGAGCCGGCCGCGGCCTACCATGGCTCGTCGGGACCAGGCGCGCGAGGCCGTGCCCGCGACGAAGAGCGGCAACATGCTATACTGTCGAAGACGGCTGCAAGGCGGGCGCCCCCCAGAGGGCGCCCGCCTTTCTGTTTCTCAAGCGGCGGCGCGTTAGCGCCGCCGCCGGTGCAGTGCCCGCCCGATGAACGGGTTGAGCGGATGCACCGATTTGCTGCTCGGCAGATACCGCGTGCAGATGCACGGGTACTTGCCGTTCGACACGACGCACGCGCCGCGGAGGCGCCGCAGCTCGTGATTGCGCCGGCACTGCCGACAATTCGGATCGCGCCGGCCGCAGACGGAGCAATCGGGGACGCTCCAGTTGTGATCGGCTCCTCGATGCCGACAGCTCAGACAAGACGGCATAAGGTTGATGATGACGGCTGCTAATGTCGACCGCTCGCGACCGTCGCCGCGAGCGCCGAGCGGGGAGCGGGCGGCCGGCACGCGGTCAAGGGGACAAGCCCGACGGCGCGGCGACGACAGCCACCGAGGGATCTGCGGCCCTTGACGGCGTGCCCCGCCCGCTACAATGAGGCGAGGGCGCGGAGACGGAAACTCGGAGGCCGGCACCACTGACGCCGACGGGAAGGCGGGTCCGGGTTGGGCAGGCGGGTCCGCAGAGGCTCCACGCGGGTGGGTTCGCGCGGACCGGACGCATAACGGACGGCCGAGGACTATCGGACAGCTCTGCTGTTCGATAGCCCGCAAGGCTGTCCGTTATCTGGTCCGGTCAATATAAGGAGCTGGAACGACCCTGCCGCGCAGCCGGCCCTGCGGTACTCCGCAGGCCGAGCGCCACGCGGCTGCGGTCGTTCCATCCGCCCAAACTCTGTTTGCCGCGAGGGGCGTCCAACGAGGGCCTGCGGCTTTAGCCGACAGGCCCGAGGCAAGAGGCTCGGAGAGGGAGCGAGGCGAGCGCAGCGAAGCTCGCGGTCTCCGCGATCTCCGCAGGAGATTCATTCTTCCTTCTCGCCGACAGGCGCACCGCGCATGCGAAAACATCTCAATCATCAACCAACACACATTCCCGTCGTGGCCGGAATTTTGGCGGGCGCGCTAAAAAGCATGAGTGACTTCAACGGGTCCCGGTGCGGGCGGTGTGCCTACGCCTGATGCCGACGGCAGGCACATCAGTAGGCACACTCGTAGGCCGCAGCGCAGGCATCGCCGTAAGCACCCGTCACGCCGCGAGAAATCGCGCAATCCGGTGCTCGACTTCGGCGCGCGGTCGACCGAAGCGGTTGCGGCTGATCTCAATGAGACGACGCGCATCCGTGCGACGCGGACGCGGCGCGTCGAACAGGTTGAGGCGGATCGGCGAGGTCGGGATGCCGCCGTGCAGGAGGCGCGCCCAGCCGGAGAAGTTCGGCAGGTCGAGCATCGCGTCGGCGCCGCCGAGGCCGATCTGCTCGGCGACGATAGCGGCGTCGCTCGCACCGGTGCGGCAGGCGAGCATCGAGCCGACATTGCCGAAGACAGCGGCACGCAATTTCTCGGGCAGCTGCTCGATGAACTGGTGGCTGGTCGTCAACGTCAGCCCATATTTGCGCGCCTCCGACAGAATGAGCGCGAAGCTGTCGGTCGCGAAGGATTGGAACTCATCGGCATACAGGTGGAAGGGGCGTCGCCGGTCGGTCGGGACGTCCGCGCGCGACAACGCCGCCTGCGCGATCGTCGTCGTCAATAGCGCGCCGAGCAGATGCGACGTGCCTTCGCCGAGCCGGCCCTTGGCGAGGTTGCAGATCACGATCGCGCGTTCGTCCATCAGCCGGCGCAAGGTGATCGTGCTCCGGGGCTGCGCGAGCATGTCGCGCAACCGCGGCTCGATGAGCGCCTTGCCGATCTTGTTCTGGATCGGAGAGATCGCCTCGGAGCGGAAATGATCGCTGTACCCGGTATATTCGCCGACCCAGAACGATCGCACATAGGGATCACCGACGTGGTTGGAGACGAGCCTGGTGCGGAACACCTCGTCGATCAGCAGACGGGGGAGCATCAGCAATGTGCCGCCGGGCACGTCGAGCAACGCGCGCACCGCGTTGGTCAGGATGTAGTCGAGCCGCGGACCCCAGCTCTCCGGCCAGACGTGGCGAAAGGCAGAGACGACCCCGTCGGCGACAATCGGTTTGAGATCGTCCGGCACCGCCGATAGGGGATTGAAGCCCATCGGCCGCTCGGTATCGGCGGGGTTCAGGTAGACGAGATCATTGGTGCGTGCTCGAGGCACGTGAAGCAGGACGGCCTCGGCGAGGTCGCCGTGCGGATCGAGCAGCGCGAGGCCCTCGCCCGTGGTGAAGTCCTGGGCGATGAGGTTGAGGAGCAGCGTCGACTTGCCGGTGCCGGTCTGGCCGATGATGTAGAGGTGGCGGCGACGCGCCTCTGAGCCAAGCATGACGAATTCGCCCGAGATGCGGGCGCCGAGAAGTAGCTCTTGTGGTGAAGCTGTCATGGGCGGAATGGAGCCGGTGTGCCGTGCGCATCGCGATTTGGAATGATGCGGGCAGCTCCCGTTGCCATAAGGAGCGCCGGGGCTACCTGGCGCCGTCGCCATTGTGCGTCGTGGCGTTAGCTGCCGAACCCCCCGCTCACTGCCCGGCTCGCTTCCGGCCACGATCCGTTCGAGATGGTGGCCTGCCTCAATTGTACCGCCCGGCACGGGGCCGGCGCGGCTCGGACGTGGGGGAGAGGAGGAAAGTCCACTCGCTTGGCGAGACGCGGCCATATTGGAGAGCCGAGCCGCTTCTTCGCTTCTTCAAGCGCCCGCTAAGTTACTTTGGTTCAGATTTAGACAGTTTCTCAAGAGTATCCGGCACAAAGCGTTCCGCAAACCCAGCGATGAAGCCCCAAAGAAGAACCTTTGCATAATCTGTGGCGGTGCTTGGTCCCCATTCGGTGATAAGAGATCCAAAACTGTCGCACTTGGCATTGGGAGGCTTGCAACCAAAGTGTGGAAAGACTGCTCCGTCAAGTATCCCAGCAGCAAACGTAATATAAATGACGGCGGCAGCGATCATGCCGACCGTCGCCGGAACGAGCGAGTATATAAATAACGAGAATCGCGTCAGGCCGCGCAACTCAGTAGAAATTAACGCTTTCGGTAATTCCTCTAATCCATACAATCGGATCAGCGAACTAAAGAAGGCTCCAAGTGTCCCAGATAAGATTACAGTGAAAAATGTAGATGGTTCTGTATTTGTGGAAGTTATGTAAAAGGGGACGATGATGACGATCAGAATACATATAACTAATATGGTACTGGCAAACAAGCTGACAAGCATCTGCTTGTAAGCAGCAAGCACGAGTGTCACCTGAGGCGGGGCAGCGATTGCCTGCCGTGCCGCGGGCTCTACCTCGGGCCGAAGGGCGGTTGGCTCATCCATCGACTACCTGCACAAAATCGGCTGAACCGAGCCATTCTCCAAATGTGATACAAGATAATTTCTGCGAACCTTGGAATGCGGAGCGGCGCCGGACCGGCTTTATGGCAACCGAGGATTGCGTGGTATTACGGACGACCCTGAGTTTTCCGATGACCAAGCGCGCGTGGCAGTCCCATTTACTCATGTGAGGGCAGGTTTGTCGCCGAACCGCTGTTTCATGATGGCGTCAATTTCTGCCCAAGTATGGCTTGTCGTCGCGTCGTCATCGACTGAGCCCTGCACGTGGCCGGCATCCCTCTTGTGAAAGTAATAGCCGGCGCGGAGCCCCAGTTCCTGAGCTTTGTCAGCGTAGCGCTTGTACACCGGATCATCACCGCTACCGACGAGCTTGCCGTCGCGGTAGCAATAGCAGTCCGCCGCAAGTCCCCACTGGTGCCAACCTGCGCCAGGCAAGGCGTCTGTAAGCCACTGCGGCTTGCGAGGCTCGTTTTCAAACATCTCCAGCAATGACCCGAGCCAAGGCGCGCCCTGCTGACGCAATTTGTTCGCTGCCTGCTGTACGCTCGCCGGCGATCGTTGATCCCATTGGCAGTAATATTTCGCCTGCACCTGCGGCGACCTCAGGCCTTGTGCGATGCGAAAATCCATATCTTGTTCACTGCACCAGTCGAGCAGTTCGCTAAGTGTTTTGGCAAAGTTTGGGTCCAGGCCGAAGCCATCCACGTGCGCCATCGCGAACTCCGTCCGTTATACCGCCCGTATCAACTCGCTGGCCGGTAAGCGGTAGCGTCGGTCAGCTTGCCTTCGATGTAAACTTTACCCTTGTCGATCAGCTTGCCGCCCGCGGGAAGGCTGCCGGTCGTCACCTTCGCAGCTGGTGTCGGCTTGCCATTCGGATCGAATTCATCGACCACGATAATGGTCTTACCATCCTGATTGCCGATCCCGGTGAGGGGGCCGTTCTCAAACGTCTCTCGTTCCGCGATAAATTGATTGAGTTGATCGAGCGTACGGTTCGGATCGGATGTTGCGGTCGCCATTTGCATCCCCTCGACTAGAACACTACATACGGCTTGAGCACTTTCGCGAGGTCATCGAGGGCGCGCATCTTGTCCGCCTCCGTCGCCCCCGGTTTATTGATGTACTGGTCCAGATACCTAAAAATATAACCACGAATATGAACGTTGTCGCTGTTGGGTGGTATCACAACCTGTAATACATTGGCGATAGCACTTAGTGTTTTGAGATCGTTTACGAGAGACAATTTTTGTAGATAAGCACGGAGGATTTCAAATCTTGACACAACTGCCGGCGTTGCTAGAGAAAGTCCTTCCAGTACGAACTTGTTCTCTTGTGCTTGGTTGGCCGCATTTTGGGTGAGTGTGGCAGTCGCCATCTCCAGCGTACCGGCTCGCTCGTACGCGGTGATGTCCGTGAGCGCGATGGCGAGCGAATAGTTTGCGACCTCTGTTAGCTGTCCTCTGCGGATTCTGATCAAGACAGCAGATCTGTCTGCATCCATTTGCCCGAATATCGCTGGTAGCGTCTGTTGATAAAGCGCGTCCTTGTTAAACGCAGTCCCCGCGCCGATTACGCCTGTTGAGGCGGCCGCCAATGCTTTTGCCGAGGTGCCGGAGGTCAGGCTCGACGCTGCGGTAAGCCCGAGCGCCGCCAAATCAGTACCGAAGCTCAGACCGGAGATTTCAGCGCGCAGCTCGTTTTTGAACGCCTGGAACCTTTGATCAATGATCTGCAGTCGCGCCGCTATAACCGCGTCTCGCCATTCCCGCGGTGTCATGCCGTTACGGTCGCCGGGGTTGTTGGACACCGCTCGCATCAACACATCACCAGTCAGATAGATCGAAAAGGCATTCGCTTCTTGCACGACATCCGTTGCCGGATTCGGCGCGCCTTGAAACACGGCGCAGCCGGTCAGGATGAACATTGCCACTCCGAAGGCAGTCGGCCCAAGCGACTGCAGCAATTGCACTAGGGACGGCGCGTGCGGCCATCCTCCCCCGATTCTCGCGCAACATTTTGCCACGTAGTTCCCCTGTCGTTACGAACGACTTTATGTTTCAGGTGATTAAGCCGACCGGCTTCGACGATCCGGCGGGCACCTGCATCGTCCACCCCTTCCAATTCGACCACCACTCTTCGTTACTCGTTCGATACCAGTTCGCCCGCTTCAACCAGCCGTTACGGAACTTCGCGTTCGTTGTCCCTGGCGCGCTGATATCAATGTAGAACTGCACTCGGGCATCGGACAGTGCCTCGCAAGCGGCTCCGATCTCGTGGGCTTCGATGTAAGAAGCGACGGCGGCTGCGGTTTGCGGTCCTATGCCCCCATCGACTGCGGTCCCAACCAGGGCCTGCAGCATCTTGATCGCCCTCATCGGACCCGAACCCCATCCAATATCGACGGAGATCTCGATTAGCGGTGACCAAATCAGGTGGTCAAAATGTGGGCCAAAATAGAATTGATTAACTCCAATGCTCGCCGCGACATCGGCTGTTATCTCATCACGCATTTCCTGTTCAGTCAGACTGCAAGGGTCACCGGAGCCCTTATAGAGTGCGTAGACGCCAGGGGTGACACCGCGCATCGTCCCGATCAGCTTCGTGCTGCCATCGTGACAATGCGCATAGTTCCCCCGGTCATTCGGATCTGCCTGCCACTCGCCTTCCCAGCGCTCGATCGCGCCCCGCAAGCAGTCGTGAGGCGTCGGGTACGTCATTGGCTCCCTCTTCTCGCCAGTCTATTCAACTTTGCTGTTTGACCAACAATTGAAATGCACACATTGAGGACAGGTGCTCTCAACCCCGACTCGGTTCCGCGCGCACATTTTGGATCTATGATTGAATCGGCGAGAATAAAGCGCAACAAAAAAGATTACGGAGACTAAAAAAATTCGTCACGGCAGATTCGGGGCGTGCGCAGTTAGCTTCGGGTTGCACGTTGGCCTGAACCATTCTCCTTGGTGAGACGAAGACGACATTCTCCCCGGAGCCGACGGCAGCCGCGCAGCGCGCCGGCCGCGCCTGTCAAGGCCGACGGTACGTCGCCCGCGCAGCGGGTTGCCTTGACCGGCGCGGAAAGAGGTGCGCTACGATCCTGCGTCGGTCTCAAGGCTTGCCAAGAACTCGCTTGGGCTGACGATCCGGATGCCCTGGTAGTGGCGGATCGGGAGGAGGTGGGCGCGATCTCCGGTGACGAGGTATTCGGCCTTTGTCGCGACTGCCGTCGCGATGATCGGGTCGTCTTTGGGATCGCCGGTGACGACGCGGAGCGTAGGCAGGTCGCCGATCACTTCCGCCTGCGTCAACAGCCAGCGGATGAAGTCGCGCACGTCGGTGTCGGCATAGGTCGCGTACGCGCGGAGGCGCGGTTTGGTGAGCAGGGTTTCGGCGGTCTCGGTCAGGATGAATTCGGACAGGCAGAGCCGATAGCGGGAGAGCACCGGTTCGCGAAGAAGCCGCACGACGGAGCCGTGCGGCGTCAGAAAGGCGCTGACCAGGACCGAACTATCGAGAACGGCTCTCGGCATGCTTGGCGCGCACCGCGCGGATTTCCTCTACGACCATGTCCATCACCTCGTCCTCGGAGGGCTCGGGTTCGGGACCGGTGTATTTCACTCGGCTCAGAATGTTGCCGAGCTGCCGATCGGCGGCGGCGCGGTCGATCACGGTGACCGGCTTCAAGGTCAACGCGCCGTCCTGCACCTCCAGATCGAGGTAGTCACCCTCGTTCAGTCGCAATGCCCTACGGGCCTCGGCGGGAAGGGTGACCTGGCCGCCGCGCAGCATTCGCACGAGAGCCATAACGATATTCTCCTGTTGCGCACCTGTTCTAATCATAGCGGTAATTCAGTAAATTACATATTACATGAAATGCCTGTGATGGCAAGCGTCCGGCGGCGCAGCGGGGTGTGCTCCGTGGCTGGGCGCTGCGCCTACGCGCGAAGATCCCGAGGGTTGAGATGCGGTACCAGTCGAAGCATTTCGGCGGCGGGACACGATCCCGGAAGCCGGCGGTGCGGAAAGTAGTTCCACGTATCCTGGATTACGGGTATGGCGTCCTCGGCATCGCCGAAAAATTCGGAGAGCTTGACGACGTAGGCGATAAAAGGCGTTTCGCCATCTTCGGCGAAAATGATGGATTTGATGTCGTCGATGGTAGCGGTGCTGCCGGTCTGTGCAAGAAGACGGATCAGCCGCTTTTCGATGCGACGGCGGTGCTGTTCGATCTCTGGCTGATGAGGAGACGCTGGGTCGATAGCGCCGCGGTCTCGCGCGGCCGCGGGTTTATGCGCCATAGCCGGAGAAGGTCCTGTCAACTGCTTCATCCGAGGCAAAACGGCCGAGCCGGATATCCTCCGCGCTCCGCGCGAGCGACTCGTGATCGTCATCGTCAAGCTGATAGATGCCGAGGTGCTGAGCGCGCATATCGATCAGCGCTTCGACAAGCTCGGCCTGCGCATGATCCGGCAATTGGACGATGTGATCGATGAGGGCCTCGACTGTCGTGGGCAGGTTCATATGCCGGCTTCGCGAATGCGGTCTTCGAAGAAGGCGACGACTTCTCGCGGCGTCACCAATGGCTTTAGGAATTGGATCTCGGTGTCGTCGAGATCAGCGACGTAGATAGTCGCCCGTGAAGAACAGCCAAACCGTTGATTGTGAGGCCTGATTTGGCTGGATGAAGTAATCGATATTGCAGGAAAGGGCGGTCTGGAGGCCGGTTTTTCGGCGATTTGGGATTCCG
>Ga0070739_10003139_pt1 | contig 20968 bp, 23 predicted proteins | sample Coa_R1_7_FD_66445 | JGI IMG/M metagenome (GOLD analysis project Ga0070739, IMG submission 66445) | Surface soil microbial communities from Centralia Pennsylvania, which are recovering from an underground coalmine fire - Coalmine... | ecosystem: Environmental > Terrestrial > Soil > Unclassified ... | reverse complement strand
CCACACACCGCTCTGGATATGAAAACGCCCGAGCAGTATGTGGCAGAATGGCAGGCACAACAGTCTGCCAGACAATAGTCAACTAACCCAAAAAGGTGTCCAGAAAATGGGTGCAGCTCATACCTGCCAGAAGTTGACTCGGCTACCTGTCCGGTAAAATGGGTGCAGTCCAAAGAGAGCCATAGAATCTCCCCTAAGATTGGGGGAGGGGTCGGGGGTGGGGGCCTGAATAGGGTGGGCGAAACGTGCAATAGCCGTGCTCCGTAGGATAGGAGAGGAATGTTCGTCTTGCGTCGAGGAGGCTACCGTTGACATCTGGATCGTCCCCTTCCGCGCGCCGCAGCTCCGGCGTGCGCGGCAGAGGCTGCTTTCTGCTGCTCGTACTGTTGATCTTTTTCGCGAGCGGCTTTTATACCGGAGTGCGCGCGGCCCGGCATGCCATGGCACAGGGTCCCGATTGGGCACGCCGGCTTTTCGGTCTCCCGACCGGCTCTGCCGCTCAAACGCAGATCGGAACCGCCTCCACGTCCAATCAACCCCCCGCCGGCAACTCGTCTGCCGCGCCCACGGCACAACAGCCGCCTTCCACGGCCTCCTCTTCATCCAGCACGACATCCTCTCCGCCGGCCACATCGACCACGCCGGCCACGACGGATTCCGGCGAGCAGGGCCAGCCGGAAGGCTCCGCGCCGCCACAAGCCGACCTGCCTACCTTAGTGCAGCAGTACAATGACGTCCTGCACCGCATCCAGGAGGCGCAGCATCACTACGCGCTCGCCCAGCAGCAGGCCGCGTCCAAGACAAAGTCGCAGGATTTGCAGCCGCTCCTGAACGAGCAGGAATCGCTTCTGAAGGATATGACCGCGGCGGCCCAGCGGGCGAAGACTCTGCAGGCTCAGATCAAAGCCGATCCACAATTTGCCGACTCCTATCAGGAAGGAGCGCCCTGCCTGACCCCAGGCGAGGTGCCGACCCGGCTGCTCAACCTCGGCCTGGAAAACCTGCGCTTCATCGAGCCTGGCTCCAGCGGCAAACACAACAATGCGGTAGCGCCCTCAGAACCCAGACCGAACCCGGACTCAGGCAACGGATGAAGCCTTCGCTTTGCGGGCCGCTCCACGCAACAGCCATAGCTCCCCAAGAGTCCCAATACCGATACCGATCAGGTAGCAGGCGATATTGCTCCAATGAAACCCCTGTCCGAAGATCAGCCAGCCCGGCGTCGTATGCCGGAAAGCATCGAGCCAGGGAATAGAAATCAGCTTAAGGAATTCGATGCTGATCGAAAAGAGGGCCGCGATCCATAAAATAGCTTGCGTAGAAGCGCGCCGCAAGAGCCAGCCGCAGAGCAAGAAGACCATCAGTGCCCAGAGGATATCGCCCGCGTTTTTCTTGAGGAGAAGGGGCAGCCAGGGGGCTGCCTTGCGAGAGCCGAGGCCCAGCACGATCACCACCACAATCAGGACAGCATAGACGCTCCTGTCCCTTTCTCTTCGCTGCCTCATTCCTACCCTCGATACAGCATGAGTTCCTGCCTGCATCCTATACGACATCAGGAACAATCGACGTTTCGTTTCTTCCGCTCCCAATAAGGCAGACCAAAACCGCTCGCGGGTTCAGGAAACACTTCGCGCCGCCTCCGCGTCTGCTTCTGAAACAGGGTGTTCCGAAGGTTCGACGTGTTTCCCCTTCGGGGCAGGCATCAGGCGATGGGAAAAACGAATTCCGGGCGCCCAATGCCGAATACCCATTTAAGGAGAGGACGATGACGGATCAAGAGGCGCGACCGGTGGTGCGCAATACAGGGAAAGAGCCCAGCGACGAGCGCGGGCACACCGACACGAAACAATCTCCACAATGGTATGCCGATACGGATACCATCGGCGTGCCCACGGGCGCGGGCGCGGATGGCGCCCTATCGGCCGGCGATGTCGATAGCGAGGTAGAAGGAGATACGACGATGGCGGGCGGGGACACGCCGATGAGCCATGCAGATACCTGCCGAGAAGACAAAAAGAAACATCACGTGCCCCGCAGCTCCGAGGAAAAACGCTAGTTTCGGATGAGGACCCGCAGGGTCTGCTGGCAGGCGATCTTACCCTGGCTGTCCAGGACCTGGGCGCTGAGGATGATCGGACCGTTGGGCAGGGAACGCGTGTCCAGCACCCATTCGTGCGCGCTGGGCGTAGAGGAGTCGTGCATCTTCCGACCTGCCAGCCCGTAGACTACCCGGGGATTCTCTTCATAAGAGCGTGCCCAGGCGCTCAGCACCACGCGCCCGCTCAAGATGACGCCATCCTCCAGGCGGGCGACCTCCACGCCGGCCATCGCCGGCTCGTCCAGCGAAACGTGATCCAGATAGTAGGGCGAGGAGACCATATTGGCATATTGCGTGGTGATACGCTTGTCTTCCAGCAGGGAATAGTCGTTGAGCTGGCGGCCCGGCTCGGCGTACTCTAAATTGTTCATGCTCAGCCAGGAGACCGCCTTGACGCGTGGATAGAGGCGTGGCAGCGCGCTGTAGAGCTGGCCGATCTTGGTAACGGCGAAATCCGGGCGGCTGACCATGTCGGCGCGGCCCTTATGGGTGGCGGCCCACTCGCCGATCATGATCGGATGCCGCCCCGCGTAGGTCTTGTAGACGTAGCGCAGGCTGTCGGCAGGATTGCGCCACCAGGCCGGATGGCTCCGGTCGTTGTTGTTGTAGAGCACGCTGTAGAAGTTGACGCCCACCCAGTCCACCGCGTCATCGCCGGGGAAGTAGCGGGGGATCTCCGCCTCCGGCACGTCGTTGACGCACCAGACCAGGGCGACGTTGTCGGTCTCCTCATGAAAGACCCGCGCCACCAGCCGGAACTTCTTGATATAGAGGGCCGGGTTGCCATGATAGGGCACCCAATCGCCGTTCATCTCGCCGGCAAAGCGCAGGAAGATGGGCACGCCGCTGCGATACGCCTGGCGCGCGAGCGTGTGCAGGTAGGCGTCATCCTGCACGTCCTCCAGGTTTTCCGGGGAGAGCACGAGCTGGGCGGCGGCATGGTAGCGGCGCAGATGGTCCGTCCAGCGGGAGGGAAAGGGACGACCGTAGCGCATATACTCGAAGAAAAGGGCATGGTCGCGACCGATGCGCTCGTTGAACTCCCCGCAGTCTTTATGGGTCTGGAAGTTCTCGTCCATATAGCCGTCGTTGACCCCGCTCTCCCGGTCGATGAAAGCGCCGATATAGGCGCCATAGAGGGGTTCCAGCCGCCGGCCCGTATAGTAGCGGCGCAAATGGGTCTCATCGGCCGGGCGCTCGTAGTAGAGGGCGATCGCCGATTCGTAGCGTTCTGCGCGGGCGCGCAGGGCAAAAGCGGCTCCCGGATCCCCCTTCTGCTGGTAGATGGCGGCAGCCTTGAGGTAAGCATCGGCGGCCTGGGCGTACTGATGGCGCGCGACGCAGGCCTCGGCGGCCTGGCGGTACCCGTAGGCATCCTCCCGGTGGCCGGACGAGCGCGCGGGTGCCCGGCCGACGAGCAGCACGGTCGCCGCCAGGGCGGTCAGAAGCCAGAAGCTGCCATGCAGCCGGCGGGGACGTGGTTGGCATGCAGTTCTCATGCCGGTGATGCGTTTGAATAGGTTCATTGAGATCGCAGGCGCTGAATGGTGATTGTAAAGGGATTTTTGCCAGATCAGGGGCTATTCTCTATAGCCCGATACGCAATATAATTCGAGAATTACGCCGCCGCTTCCTGCTTCTATCCCGGTCTTGCGGACACAAAGCGCGAAAGGGATAGCTGCGGTAACGGACCGGCAATTACGCCTATCGTTTTACGACATATAAAAAATATTTTATTAAACGATTTTTGAACGAAAACGCTGGTATAATTACAGAACCTTCTATCGCTCACCACTTCCTCGAGCGGCTGTCAGAGGGATGAATCTCCAGACCGTAAAAAAGCGGCGATAACATTGCGACCGGCCCTCCGGTCGCAAGAAAGGCAATATCATGAAAAGGCAGGCAGGCGCGCAAGCGTCCCTACTCACGCTGGGACTGCTGCTTGGTAGCGCGTGCAGTCACGCAGACATCGTCCCCCAGTTCCAGTCGGCGACTCATAGCGGCGGCGACTATCGCTGGATCTACCAGATCGATCTGACCGGCGGAGAGCGTATTCGCAAGGGGAACTACTTCACCATCTACGACTTTGCCGGCTTTATCCCTGGCAGCAACTTCCAGCCGGTCAACTGGGTCTTCTCGACAGCCTTAGTGGGCAAGACCCCTAAAGGCGCCGGCATCGTCGACAATTCCAAAATCCCCAACCTGACCTGGACCTATATGGGCAGGCCCACCGGCGGTTTCAATCTGATCGACCTGGGCCTGTTCGGAGCCTTGTCCAAATACGGCAAGGGACAACTCAGTGACTATGTAGGGACCGGCCGCCGTTACGCGCCGCATGCGCGCGGCAACGGCAAGCCGATGATCACCACAGGGACGATCGAGGTGCCTCAGGCAATTGCCCCGGAGGGAGGATCCCTTTCTCTCCTGCTGCCCGGTCTGGCTACGCTCGGGCTGTTGCTGCGCAAGCGGTCCCGACAGGGTTAAAGGATAACATCTAAACACGAAGGGAACGACCCCGGCTCCAGGGAAGGAGCCAGGGTCGTCGTTGTTTTTGCGAAGGGAACTGGGGCGCTACGCTTCCGGCGGAGCCTCCTGGCTTTTTGCAGCCGCTTTTTCCGCGTCGTTATGGGCTTTGACGGAAGCGGCGAGCCGCACGGAGGCGATCTCCGCATTGCGCGGCATATCGCTGTTGAGGGGGACGTTTTGCGGCAGGCCGTCGTGGCCGGTCCATTCCAGAAAGACCCCGCTGCCCTTGTGATGGCTCAGGAAGGACATAAGCTGCTGGCATAGCTCGCGGGCCCCCGTCGGCGAAGAGACGGCCAGGCGTACCCGGTAGATCGTCTGTTCGACCTCCTCCTTATCCGTCTCCGGCAGGTCTTCGTCCAGGACCCGGCAGCCGGGCAGCCGGGGCAGCAGGCGGTCGGTAAACTCGCGCAGGTCGTTCTCGCGCATAAATCCCACATGAATGGGAAAAGCCATAGCGGCGGTCTCCTTCTTTTATGGATAGGGCCGAGCAGTGGAGAGTTCGAGCAGCTTCTGCGTGATTGCCGTTATTTCCACGTTGGCCTGCTCCTTGCTGATTTGATCGCGCAGACCGACGACGCCACTATTTACCTCATTTTCTCCCAGAATCAAGGTATAGCGCGCGCCCAGGTCGTCGGCGCGCTTCATCTGTGCCTTGAACTTGCGGCCCGTATAGTCCATGTCGGCGGCAATTCCGGCCTCCCGCAGCCAAGATAAAACCATGACGGCGACTTTACGCACCTTCGGATCCTCGCCGGCCGTGATAAGGAACGCCAGAGGCCGCTCGTCCTCCACGGGAAGCTCGATTCCCAACTGCTCCAGCACGATCAGGCACCGCTCCATCCCCAGCCCGAAACCGATGCCCGGCGTCGGCGGACCGCCGCACTCCTCCACCAGCAGGTCGTAGCGCCCCCCACCCCCCAGCGCGTTCTGCGCGCCGAGCGCATTGCTGACGATCTCGAAAGCCGTCTTCGTATAGTAGTCGAAGCCGCGTACCAGGCGCGGGTCCGGCACGTAGCGAACGCCGGCCGCTGTCAAGTACTCCTGCAGCGTCTCGAAGTGGACGCGGCTCTCTTCGTCCAGGTAGTCGACGAGGCGCGGCGCCTCCGACAGGATGCGTAAATCCCGCTCGTCCTTGGTGTCCAGCATCCGTAGCGGATTAGCCTCAAAGCGATGTTGCCCCTCCGCGCTCATTTCCGAAAGGAACGGCCGGACGTAGTCGCGCAGGGCCTCCAGATAGACCGCGCGGGAAGCGGGCGTGCCCACGGAGTTGATGTGCAGCTCCTGCTCCCGAATGCCCAGATCGCGGTAAAACTCCATCGCCAGCAGGATCACCTCGGCGTCGATAGCCGGGTCGCTGGAGCCGAACGCCTCGACTCCTAACTGCTGGTGCTGCCGGTAGCGCCCGCGCTGGCCGCGCTCGTAGCGGAAGTTCTGTCCGATATAATAGAGCTTCAGAAGCGAATGCTCGGCGAACAGGCCGTGCTCGATGCAGGCGCGAACGGCGGGCGCGGTGCCCTCCGGCTTGAGGGTCAGGCTGCGCCCGCCCCGGTCCTCGAAGGTAAACATCTCCTTGCTGACGATGTCCGTCTCCTCGCCGATGCTGCGGGTGAACAGCTCGGTCTGCTCCAGGATAGGCGTGCGGATTTCCCGGTAGCCGTAGCGGCGGCACACCTCCCGAAAAACGCCCTCGACAGTGCGCCAGCGGGCGGTATGCAGCCACGCATCCTTGACGGAAGGAAACGGCAGCACGTCGTTCATATAAGGCGGAGCGGCATACTTCATGGAGATCGAGAACCCTCGTGCGTTGGATTGCGGCGGTTCCTATTGTACGGCACGAGGGCAACGGAAGTCAAATCGACAAGGGCTGCGAGGCACAGAGGCGGGACGAAGATTTCACTATAACCTGGGTTGAGAGAATGATAAAAATGAGGTAACATCTTATAAGCGTCTAATTGGATGCGAAAGGAGACTTATCTATGATTAACTTAAACCGTGACATTCGCTCTCTCACCGACTTCAAACGTAATACCAACGACTTTGTCAAGCAGATGAAGGAGACTCGAACCCCCGTTGTGCTGACGGTCAACGGCAAGGCGGAGTTGGTCGTACAGGACGCGGAAAGTTATCAGGCCCTGCTCGATCGCCTGGAACAGATCGATGCTATCGAAGGCATCCGGCGCGGCCTGGAGCAGATGGAACGAGGGGAAGGCCGGCCGGCTGAGGAACTGTTTGCCGAATTCCGCAGGCGGCATGGTATCCCTAATGGCTGAGGAGTATGCCATCATCCTCCAGCCAGAGGCGTATGAGGGGATGGAAAGCGCCTATGAATTCATCGAGCAGCAAGCGCCGGAATATGCCCACGAATGGGCCATCGGCCTGATGGAGGCGATCGACTCCCTGAAAACCTTTCCCGGCCGCTGCGCCATCGCACCAGAGAACGAATTTTTCCCTCAAGAGATCCGGCAGCTTCTCTATGGCAAGGGAAGGGGCGTTTACCGGGTGTTGTTCGCCATAACCGGCGATACGGTTTCCGTCTTGCACATACGCCACAGCGCCCAGGACACTTTAAAGCCAGACGAGATGTAGCCAATGCAGAAGAGTGAGACAGAGGTTAAGCGGAAAGAAAAGGCTGCGCGACAGCAAACGGACGGAGAGAGAGTATACACACCATGAGGATCGCCTATTTCGACTGTTTCAGCGGGATCAGCGGCGACATGACGCTCGGCGCGCTGCTGCACGCGGGCGTAGACGAGGCCGCCTGGCGGTCCGAGCTGGCGAAGCTGCAGGTGCCGGGCTATGAGATCCAGGTCTGCCCGGTCGTCAAGGAAGGCATCTCTGCGACCAACGTGGACGTCGTCCTGCATGCGGCGGACCAGGGGCACGGACGGCATCTGACCGACATCAAGGCGATCTTGAATGGAAGCGGGCTTGCGAAGGCGGTGCGGAAGCGGGCACTGGGTGTCTTCGAGCGGCTGGCCCGCGCCGAAGCGAAGATCCACGCGACCACGCCGGACCGCATCCACTTCCATGAGGTCGGCGCGGTGGATGCCATCGTGGACATCGTTGGCGCGTGCATCGGCCTAGAGATGCTGGGTATCGAGAAAGCCTACTCCTCTACCCTGCCCCTCAATCGCGGCTGGGTGGAGTGCGCGCACGGAACGATGCCGGTTCCGGCTCCGGCGACGCTGGAACTGCTGGCCGGCTTCTCCTTCCGCCCGGACGATCGCCCCAAGGAGCTTATCACGCCGACAGGCGCGGCCCTCCTGGCCGAGATCGCCGAGCGGGAGTCCAACGGCACGATCGCGCCCGTCCCGCCGTTCACGCTGCGCGTGGTCGGCTATGGCGCCGGCAAGCGCGATACCTGGATACCCAACCTGCTGCGCCTGCTCGTCGGAGATACGTCGGAGGAATAACGAGATTGGGCATTAGGCATCATGTCACGGGCGAATAGATCCGCAGCCACAAAAGCACGCAATCGCCCTTCGGCGACCCGCTCCCAGGAGGATTCTCCCTCCCCTGTTCCTGGGGGAGGCAGGGCCGCAAGGCTCGTGGCGAGCAAGGGGATGGGGACCGTCCGCGCAGGCGGACTTCGCGCCTTTGTGGCCGCAGTTTCAACGGCCCGGCGTCCGGAAGAATCCAGGGAGACACCGGTCGTAACCGTGCCGCGCGCTCCCGCGATTCCGCACATCGTCTGGATGATCGCCATGCTCGCTCTCCTGCTGCGTATCGGCCTGGCGCTCGCCACCCACTACACCAGCGAAGACTACATGATCACCCTGCGCTACGCGGAAAACCTCGCCCACGGCCAGGGTTTCGTCTATAACGCGGGCGAGCGCGTGCTGGGAACCACCACCCCGCTCTACACGCTCTTTCTGGCGCTGGTCGCCCGGCTTGGCCTCAATGCCACTGCGGCCGGCAAGACCCTCAATATCCTCGCCGACTCGATGCTCTGCGTGGTGATGTACCGCTGGCTCTCTTCGGTAGGCGAGGAAGCGGCGGGGAAGCTGGCCGCCTTCTGGGCCGCCGTCGATCCGCTGCACCTGCGCTGGGCCATCTCCGGCATGGAGACAGGCCTGGTGACGTTGTGCGGAGCGTGGATCTGGCTGGCTTATGCGCAGCGGCGCTATGTGACCGCCTATGCCGTGCTGGCCGTCCTGTTTCTGCTGCGCTGGGACACGACTCTGCTGGCGCTCGTTCTGACGGCCGCCATCTGCTGGCGCGAACGGCGGCTGCCCCTGAAAGAGCTGAGCCTCTATGTCATTCTGATCGCGCCCTGGCTGCTCTTCGCGACCTGGTACTTCGGCAGTCCTATCCCCGTGACCGGCGCGGCAAAGATGACTGTCTACGGCTGGCGTGGCCGCAGCGCCTTGCTGCCCTACGCCGGTCCGCTCTTCATGGCCTATTTCGGGGCCGCGCTCCCCTTCACCCTGCTCGCCTTCCTCGGGATCAGGCGCGTGATACGGCAGCGCTGGACCGTGCTGCTGCCGCCTCTTATCTGGTTCGGCCTCTACTGGGTGGCCTTCCTGGTCTCCAAAATATTGCTTTTCTCGTGGTACCTGGTCCCCCCATCACCGGTCTACGGGATGCTCGCTGCGCTGGGCGCCCTGCAGATCGCGCGCCAATGGGGGCGCGCCTGGCCGCGTTCCGTCTGGCTGGGATCGGTCGGCGCCGTTGCAGGACTGGTGACCGTGACCATCGCCTGGGCTATGTTCCTCTCGTGCCGGGAATCGCAGCGTATCGAGGACAACCTGGGTATTCCTATCGGTCTCTGGCTTCAAAGGCACAGCCGGCCGTCAGACCGTATCCTGCTGGAGCCGATCGGCTATATCGGGTACACTTCCCAGCGGCCCATTCTCGACGCCGTCGGCCTGGTGACCCCCGCCGTACTGCCCTACTACAACTCCCGAAACGCCGCGCCGCTCTTGAATATTTCCCTTGCCTTCCGGCCCGAGTGGTGCGTCCTGCGCCCCGGCGAGATCCAGCATATCCTGGATGCCCAGCAATCGACCGGCATTCGCTGGACGGACCTCTATGAGCCGGTCAAGACGTTTCGCTACACGCCGCGTCCGGATCGAGATTGGATCATTTTTACCATCTATCACCGTAAATGACTTGAATCTCCTCTCCCGTAAGAAGGAGGCGCTCTATCCAGAGCGTACAGGCTTCCTACTCAGTCCCCTCTCCTAGAATTTGGGAATGGGGCAAGGGGTGGGCCAGGCGATTGGGGGGTCGGAGGTGGGACCTGGGAAGGAGGCGAAATGGCTCTCTACCTGACGGAGCGGGACGTGGAGCGTCTGCTGACCATGCCGGAAGCGGTGACCGCTCTGGAAGCGGCTTTTCGGCGGCAGGCGGCAGGCGAAGTCATCAACCAGCCGCGCCGGCGCCTGTTTCTGCCGGCCGGCGTCTATCATACGATGGTGGCGGGGGATGTGGGCCTGGGCGCTTTCGGAATCAAGGCTTATGCCTCCTTTCCCCCGAAGACGCGCTTCCTGATGCTGCTCTACAGCGCGCAGAACGGCGACCTGCTGGCTATCCTGGAGGCCGATAAGCTGGGCCAGATGCGGACCGGAGCCGCTTCGGGCGTGGCGACGAAATATCTTGCTAAGCAAGGTCCTCTGCGCGTCGGCATCTACGGCACAGGCTGGCAAGCCTGGTCGCAACTGGAGGCCCTATGTGCCGTTCGGGAAGTGAAAGAGATCACCGCCTACAGCCGCAATGCCGAGCACCGGGAAACATTCTGTAAGGAGATGACCGCTCGCCTGAGCGTTCCCACCACGCCCGCAGAGCGCCCCGAAGCGGCAGCGGAGGGACAGGACGTGGTCATCACCGCAACGACCGCGCGTGAGCCGGTTCTGCGTGGAGCATGGCTGTCACCCGGCGCGCACGTCAATGCCGTCGGCAGCAACCTCCTGATGAAACGCGAGATAGACGAAGAGACCCTCCAGCGAAGTCAGCGCATCGTCATCGATTCCATCGAGCAGGCCAAACAGGAGGCGGGCGATCTACTGATCCCTTACGAGCGGCGCCTGTTCCGCTGGGAGCAGGCTGTGGAGCTCTCCGATGTCGTCTCCGGCAGAGCGGACGGCCGCACGGACGATTCGCAGATCACTCTGTTCAAATCGCTGGGAATCGCCCTGGAAGATGTCGCCGTGGCGATGGCCGTCTACACAAAAGCTCGCGCCGAGAACATCGGCACGTCTCTGTCCTTTTGGCAAGCGCCATAACCGGTGCGCAGCGACGGTTCCGTCTGGTACAATAGAATTTATGAGACCGCGAAAGTATCATAATTATTTCGGACTGATCGCCATACTTACACTGGGTATTCTCCTCGCTGGATGTCCCGGATGCAATCACCAGAGCAACACGACAACCACTACCGTGAAGCCGGTGACCGCCCCGATGGGCATCACCTTCACCGACGTCACCCACAAGGCCGGCATCGACTTTCACCACGTCAACGGAGGCTTCGGTAATAAGTGGCTGCCGGAGACGATGGGCAGCGGCCTCGCCTGGATCGACTACGATGGCGACGGCTACCCGGACCTGTTTCTGGTCAATAGCCGGTATTGGACCCCCGCCGAGATACGCTCGGCAGGGCTAAACGTTCCCTCGAACTATCCTCCTGGGCCGATGCCCACCTGCAAGCTCTACCACAATAACCGCGACGGCACGTTCACCGACGTGACCAGGCAAGCCCATCTCGATATTCCCATGTACGGCATGGGCGTCTGCGTGGGCGACTACGATAACGACGGCCATCCGGACCTCTACGTCACCGCGCTCGATCGCAACTACCTGTTCCACAACAACGGCGACGGCACGTTCACCGACAGGGCGGAGCAGGCCGATCTCAAGGATGGCGGCTGGAGTACGAGCTGCGCCTGGGTGGACTATAATAAGGACGGCAAGCTCGATCTGGTCGTCTGCCACTACGTCGACTGGTCCCCGAAAACGGATATCGCCTTCTACCAGGGCGGGCATCGCCACTATGGCCGCCCGCAGCAGTACACCGGAGAGCCGCTGGCCCTCTACCGGAACGACGGCAACGGCCACTTCACCAATGTCACAAGGCTGGCCGGGCTGCTCGTCGACGGCGATGGGCGCAAGATCCAGGGCAAGTCGCTGGGCGTGGCGATCTGCGACTACGACGGCGACGGCTGGCCCGACATCGCCGTGGCCAACGACACCGAGCCGAACTACCTGTTCCATAACGATGGCAACGGCACGTTCAAAGAGGTCGGCGTGGAGACCGGCATGGCCTACAGCGACAACGCCGTGGCGCGCGGCGCGATGGGCATCGACGCCGACGACTACGACCGCTCCGGCCGGGAGAGCCTGCTCATCGGCAACTTCTCCAACCAGATGCTCGCTCTCTACCACAACGAAGGCAACGGCATCTTCCGCGACGTAGCGCCGCAGAAGGGCATCGGGCAGCCGAGCCTCCTCAAGCTCTCCTTCGGCTGCCTCTTCGCCGATCTGAATAACGACGGCTGGCCCGACCTGCTCGTCGCCAACGGCCACATCGACGACGACGTGAACGAGGTCCAGAAACAGGTCGAGTACCAGGAGAGCCCGCTGATCTTCCGCAATCTGGGCAACGGCTCTTTCGAGGATGTCAGCAGCCAGCTCGGCCCGGATATACAGCGTAGGATCGTGGGACGCGGCCTCGCCTATGCCGACTACGACCTCGACGGCTTTCTCGACGTCGCCATCTCCACCAACAACGGCCCCGCCTACCTGTTCCACAACAGTGGCAACGGCAACCACTCCCTGCGCCTGGAGCTGGAGGGCACGAAGAGCAACCGCAGCGCCATTGGCGCGGCTATCCTCGTCAAGGTCGGCGGCACGACCCAGAGCTATCACGTCCGCAGCGGCTCATCCTATTGCTCCCAAAGTGAGCTGCCGGTAACCGTGGGGCTGGGACCGGCGCCCCAGGCGGACAGCATCACTATCCAGTGGCCTTCCGGCTTGACTACCAGCCTGACTTCCGTCGCCGCCGGACAGATCTATAAGGTCGTCGAAGGCAAGGGCATCGTCTCCCAGCGCCCCTTCAAGCATATCTGATCTTCTCCCCTACCCCTGTCGCATGGCGGATCGCCGACTCAGCCATGCGACAGGCAAACACGTCTCTGCGATAATGTCCCTGCCCAAATTAGGAAAGGAAGAATGACTCCCTAGCCATAAGAGCAGGAGGGCATCTGCTCCAATGGTAGATGCGCGCAGGCCTCGTCGTGGCGTATCTTTATTCCGGATAGCCGCCCCTGATACGTTCATCCTGAGAACACTGAGTGGCGGGGAAAGGAGATAAGCCGGGATATGAAAGGCCCATCGAATCTATTGGAGCAGTTTTCTTCGGAGCTGGCGGAGGTCGTCGAGCGGGTAGCGCCTTCGGTGGTGCGCGTGGACGACGGTACCCGCCTGACCGCCACTGGCATTATCTGGGAGGCGGCAGGCATCGTGGTGTCCACCTCGCATGGGGTCGAGCGGGATGAGGACCTGGCGATCGAGCTGGCGGACGGAACGCGCCACGCCGCCACATTGGTCGGGCGCGACCCCGATACCGACCTGGCGGTGCTGCGCGTGGAGGCGACCGGCTTGCCGGAGATCGCGCGGGCAGAGCCGGCAGAGGTCCAGGCCGGGCAACTGGCGCTGGCGCTGGGCCGGCCGGGCGTCTTCGGGCTGCAGGTGACCCTGGGCCTGCTCAGCGCGCGGATCGAGACTCAGACCAACGCGCAGCCGGGCTACCTGCTCCATACCGACGCCGTGCTCCATCCTGGCTTTTCGGGCGGGGCGCTGGTCGACGTGCGCGGCCGGCTGGTCGGCCTGATCGATCTGATGTTCGGGCGGGGACGCGGCGTGGCGCTGGGCACGCCGATCGTGGCGCAGGTAGCGGAGACCATCCTCAAGCAGGGCCGCGTCGCACGCGGCTATCTGGGCGTCCGGACGCAGGGCGTGGCCTTGCCGGACAGCCTCGTCAAGAGCCTGGGACTGGAGCAGCAGACCGGCCTGCTCGTCATCCAGGTCGAGAACGCCAGTCCGGCCGAGCAGGGAGGACTGCTGGTAGGCGATATCCTGCTCGCCATCGACGGCCAACCGGTCCGGGACGGCGAGGATTTGCGCCGGAGCCTGCGCGCCCTGCCCGCCGGCAAGCAGATCGCCCTCGATCTGGTGCGCGGCGGCGAGCGACGCGCGCTGCAGGCAACATTGGGGACTAGGGACTAGGGACTGGGAACTGGGGACTCCGCCGCTCCGCGCCTGGGGACTAGGGAAAAGCCTGTGTTGGAGGCATCTACCTCGGCAGCTAAGCTTTCCCCAGTCCCTAATCCCTAGTCCCCAGTCCCTGCTTTTAGGAGCTTTAGGTGATCCGTATCTTGATCGTGGCGGCCTACGCCTCGGTGCGGGCGGGCCTACACGCGCTTCTGGCCGATACCGAGGACTGCCAGGTCGTCGGCCAGGTCAGCGGCAGTGACGAGCTGGAGCAGTTCTTGCCGCAGGCCCGGCCGGACGTCGTTCTCTGCGATGATAACGAGGCCGACCGGGTCCACCTGCTGGCGGTTCTGGAGGAGACGCCGACCGGGTTAGTGCTGCTAAGCGACGATCCCGGCGTCCCCCGCTTGCTGGCGGCAGGCTCCCTGCCCGGCTGGGCCTGCCTGCGCAAAGAGGCGGACGGGCCGGAGATCGCCGGGGCGGCGCGGGCGGTGGCGGCCGGGCTGGTCGCGCTGGAGTCTCCTCTGGCGCGGCAGGTCCTTGCGGCGCCCACCGCTTCCGGTCCGGCCGAAGCAGAGACCTCCAACGGCGTGCTGACAGGCCGCGAAAGGGAGGTGCTGCAGTTGATGGCGGAAGGATTGCCCAACAAGAACATCGCCGCGCGCCTGCACATCAGCCAGCACACCGTCAAATTCCACGTCGCCTCCATTCTCACCAAGCTGGGCGCTTCCAGCCGCACCGAGGCCGTCACTCTGGGCGTTCGCCACGGCTACATTCTGCTGTAATGTCTTTGTAGAGGCTCAGTGTCCGTTGGGCGCGAGTAGGCCCCACTCCTGGCCGTTGTACCATAGGAACGATCTCAGCAACTTCGGCAAGCCATTCGGCGGCGATCAACATCGTGGGCCTGCTCGTGTGAGCAGGCCCACTCTCAAAACACCGCTATGGGAATGCCCGGCCTATCCGGAAGCGACCGGTGCTTCCGCGACCGCTTGCGGATAGTGCAGGCGCTTGAAGCGGCTGTCTATCGCATCGGCTTCGACCCAGCATAATCTTCCTTCGAGCTCATGCGCATCCGATATGCCCGCCTCTGCCAGCAGATCGCGGGCGGCTGCTCCCAGCAGTACCTGCAAGACGGCAGCGTGCTCCTGAGGCTGCGTCACAAACCAGAGGCACGGCATCTCGCGCTCGCGAAACGCATACCCCACTTCCCGGATGACTGCCAGGACTTCACTGTCATCCATGGTAACCTTTCCTCTCTAGCTTCTTTCTTCTTTTTTGCCCGAACGGGCCTTTGCAGGAGGTTCCTGCTCGATCCGAGGTCTGTCCCCGGCGCTTCTACAGACAGGGAGCACTTCCTGTCCGGGTTATGCCATACTCCGCTGCTAAATCTACGTATACTTTAGAAGTGGGCGCGACGCCCTATGCGAGAACAGACGACTGTCATGGCGATCGCCCTGATGTTCCCGTCCTATTTCGATTACGGAGCCTCGGACCGGTTGTGACGTGCCCAACGGTACGCCGCTACCGGCCCGCCCTGAAGGATCGAACCGAATGCCCAGACTACAACTCCGCAAGCGCCCGGCGCCCACAGAGACCCTGCCGTTGCCGGCGGGACAGATCACGGTCTTGCTGCGTAGGCCGGGGAGCGATCATCCCGAGCAACTGCCGCCCGAGCAGATCAGCGACGTACTCCCCATCCAGGGAGCGCTTCTCTGGGTCGATATACGTAACCCTGGCCCATCGGAGTTAGCTATGCTGCGGGAGGAGTTCGACTTCACTCCCCTCTCTCTCGAAGACATCGCCAAGCAGCGGCAGCGACCGAAAGTGGATGAATATCCAGGCTACTATTTCCTCGTCATGTACGCCCCCCTGCGCGGGCGGGACCGGGAGCTGGAGACCACCGAAGTCGATCTGTTCGTCGGACGCAACTACATCGTCTCGCTACACAAGGGAGAGGTTCCGGCGCTCGACGAAGCGGAGCGCCGCTGGGAACGCGCCCGTCCTGACCTGCGGGACCGGGTCGGCTTCCTGGCGCACATCGTCGTGGACGCCATGATTGACTCCTATTTCCCGGTCGTCGACGATATCGATGATCGGCTCGAACGGCTGGACTGGACGATGTTTCGTGGCAACGCCAGCGCCAATCCCGCCGAGCTGCTGGCGCTGAAGCATAGCCTGTTCGAGCTGCGCAAAGCCATCTATCCACTGCGCGAGGCATTCCAAGAGTTTCCGCGCCGGGAGCACTCCCTTTTCGACCTGGAGACCCATCCCTACTTCCAGGACGTCTACGACCATATCCTGCGCCTGCTCGACATTGTGGACATCCAGCGGGACATGATCGCCGGCGCCCTCGACGCGCACTTGGCGTTCCTCTCCAATAGCCTCAACGAGACCATGAAGATCCTGACGGTGGTCGGCATCTGCGAGGCCGCCGCGGGCGCGATGTTCGGAGCCTGGGGCATGAATGTTAAGGGCGTACCCTTCGCGCACGTCACCGTCGGAGGCGTCGAGATCGGGTTCTGGCTGGTGTGCGGAATCACCACAGTGATAATCGCCCTCACCCTATACTGGCTCAAGCGGCGCGGCATGTGGTAAAAATTTCGGCGTTCGTGATGAGGAGGATCATGCCTGAATTCAAATATGCCGATGAGACCGAAGTGCGCGTGTCCCAGTTGATGACGCTGGAGTGGGCCAATTTTCTGGGCACGGTGCATGGCGGCCAGGTGCTGCATCTGGTGGACAACATCGCCTACGTGTGCGCGGCGCGCTACGCGGGAAACGTCTGCGTGACCGCCGCCGTAGACCGCGTGGACTTCTACGAGCCTATCTACGTCGGCGAGCTGCTGAACCTGGTGGCGCGCATCAACTACGCGGGCCGCACCTCCCTGGAAGTGGAGATCAACGTCTATGCGAAGAACATCCAGACCGGCAAGGTGCGCCACACCAACGACTGCCATCTCACGATGGTCGCCATTCAAGAGGGCAAGCCGGTGCCGGTGCCGCGTCTCGTCTGCCGCACGCGCGAGGACAAAGCGCGCTATATCCAGGCCAAGATGCGCCGCGAGATGGGCCTGCGCTACCGTGAGGAGCGCGATCGCTTCCTCGAACAGTTCGCCAACATGAGCGATTCCGAACTCGACACCCTGATCGCCGAGCAACAGAAACCAAAGGCCTGAACAGCAGGTCTATATTGGAAAAGAGGTGTCTGTATCTTATTTATGGAGCGGGCTATTCTGAATCGGGCGACTGAAGTCGCAGCAACAAAGGCACGAAGCCGCCCTTCGGCGGCTAGTTCCCCAAAGCTCTCCCCGATTCCAGGGGAGGGGAGATTTGGGCGCAGCAAGCAGCGCCCCTACAGAATCTCCCCCTCTGCTTACGAAGGAGAGGGGGAGGGGTGCCGAACCGTTGAGGCGCCGATGGCGATTGGAGAGGAGGTGAGGTCCTTCCCTGTCCTTACGAAGGAGACGCAGGGCCGCAAGGCCCGTGGTGAGGAGGGAGGTGAGGTCTCTGGGAGGGGTGACGAGAAGTGGCGTCTGAGGTATAGGAGTCTAAAACAGTGAGAGCGAAGAGGGCTTTCATAAAAGGGTGCCAGGGGGTTGTTTTCTTCCTGGCGGCTTTGGGCGCTATCGGGCTATTCTGCCCACAGCGGCTTCCCGCGCAGGACGAGACCGGTTTCCCGGATGTGCCTAAAAACCATTGGGCCTACCAGGCCGTGACCGACCTGAAGCGCCGGGGAATCCTGATCGGCTACCCGCCGGGCGGTGTGACCCAGGTCGAGAGCCACTCGGCCACGGCAACGGTTTCCACCCGGCGACCGGGAACCGCGACTAAGCACAGGCGTCCATCGGCATCCTATCGTAATCGAAGAGAATTGCCGTATCCTGCCAGACGGAAGGTCGGCCGCCAGAGGTAGAGAACGCTGCAGGCCCGTCGGCAATCCGGCCCTCTCGGATAGGCAAAAAAAGGGGCACGCACGAAGCGTGCCGTATAGGGGCAAACGAGCTTAAGGAGGATCTAAACACCGTTTATTATGGATATAGTGTCCGGTCTCTTTAGGGCGTTCTGCTTTCCTGAAAAGCGCGGTGAAGCCCTAATGATCGTCCCGGTCGCGACCCTCTTTGCGCAGGTGGCCGGGCGCATGCTCCCAGCCCAGATGGCGGCCTCGATCGTGGCGCGGGCCGTCCCAATCATCTTCGTCGTGGTCCCGCTCCCGGTGAACGGGATGTTTCCGCCAGTGATGGTGATGATGGCGCCACTCCCAGTCATCGTCGTCTCGACGCGGCGGAGGGCAATACCGATGCGGTTTTCCCGTTCCGTAGTGAAGATGTAAGTCGACCGATAGGCTGGAGTGTAATTTCTGCGCCTGTGCGGGCGCCGAACCCGTCACTATCCATAGCAGGGCGCAGGCGCCCGAAAAAGCTAACCCAGAAAGCATCCGATCTCTCATGCTTGTTTCTCCATTCGGCGGCAAAGGCCGCCGATATAGTGAGTATATGCCACAAGCAGGCGGAGAACGGGGCTGCAAAAAACACGGATGTCCGGCAGGAAGGGTATTAGGATATGGCCGAAGAGCCGAAAAATTCTCTGGGGCGTTTATGGCAGAGTATGCGCCAGAAAACGGCGGAGGCCGTCGGCCGCCAGGCAGCGGCGCTGGCGCGGGGCAAAGTGGCCGGCAAAACCGTGACCGACGACGCAGGCAATATCCTCGTCGATGCCGGTCACGTCATCGACGACGCGGTGCTCGCGCGAGCGGAAGCGGCGGGCAAGCTGGCGGAGGTGGCCGCCGCCGCAATGACCGCGCAGGTCCAGGACCTCAAAGAGCAGGCGGCAGGGCAGTACAGCCGGACCGACGAGGGCCGTGAAGCCTGGGCGCTGGGCACCATGGAGGCCTACGCGCAGGCGCGCCGGTATATCGGCTATATCGCCGGGGTGGAAGTGACCGACATTCGGGGAAACGTGATCGTGCCGGCCGGCAAGAAGATCGAGGATGAGGATGTCCGCGCCGTCCGGGAGGCGGAGCAGTTGTCGGCCCTGATCTTCTCTGCCGAACAGGGCGGCCTGGCGCCGCCCGGGCACGAAACACCGACGCCGCCAGTCCCACAGGCCCCGCTGCTGGTCGAAGCGACGGCGCCGGAAGAGTCCCTTCCTCCGCCGCGCCGCGCGCCACTGCCGGTCATCAAGCGAGATCACAAACCGGAAGAGTGATTTTTCTTTCGTTATCACTACCCGAAGGGGACTAAGAGCCCCCGACAAACTGCCTTTTATTTTTCTCCCCTTACGAAGGGCGTGAGGGGAGTGAGGGGTGGGTATTGTTAAGGGAACAAAGGAGACAAGTGTGAAGCACGCGCTCATTCTAAAGATCGCGATGAGCCTGATCGGGCTGTCCTTGCTGGCAGGGTCGGCGGAGGCCAAGCCGGAATACGCGGCCAAAGAGGGCAAGCCCTGCAGCTACTGTCATGTCAATCCGGCCGGCGGCGGCCCGCGCAACGCGCGCGGTATCTACTATGCCATGCACGATCATTCGTTCGCCGGATACGATGAAGCCAGGGTGATGGGACAGCCGCATTTCACCTCGGCCTGGAAAATCACGGTTCCCTCCGGCACGCGACGGATCGCCATCGCCGACGTCGTCGGAGACAAGCAGTTGCGCCTGCTGGCGCTCGGAGAGGACAATACTCTCACGATCAACCGCGTCACCAGGGACGGCCTGCAAAAAGAGGCTTTGATCGATCTGGGCGCGGATGCGGCCCATTTTGCCGTCGGCCGCTTCGCCAAAGACCGGCCCGCGCTCATCGCCGTTCCCGGCGCGATCTTTTACAAGGAAGGCGACAAATACACTCGCAAGGATACTCCCGGTCTTAAAGCCATAGACGGCTCGGCCCGCTTCGTCAACAACACCGAAAGCCTGCTTGTCTTCGAGAACGGCAGCCCGAAGACCTGGACCTTAGACCTATCAGCGGCCGATCCCCTGGTGCCCGGCAAGCCACTCGTGAACCCGCAGGACAGCGCAGGCGTCTTACGAAATGAGATACTGCACGCCTCCCCGGAAAAACTCACCACTCTCGGCATTCCGGAACCTGCTGCCAAATCCGGCGTGGTCGGCGGCTTCGATCCCCGTGAGGATGGCCGCTTCTATCTCTTTGCGCCGGTGGTCGAGGCGAACGGGACCTACCTGGAGATCGTAAATAAAGACGCGCTTAGCGGCGGTGATCCCAGCCCGGTCTGGAAGAGCGACCGGATCGACGGCAAGGCGCTGGACGTGGCGATCGGCCGCGATCCCAGGGACGGGAAGCAGACCGGCCTCTTCGTGCTCCAGGCCACCGGGGACGGCGGCAAAGACCGCGTCATCACCTTCTACGCCCTGGATTAGAGGAACAGGCACGTGATAGATCCCGAACGCAGGCTGCCCGATCCCTATGAGCTGCCAAACACGGAGCCGGAGGAGCGGGAGCCTGCCTCTCTGGCTTCCCGAATGAGGGAGGCATTGGAGGCGCAATGGGAGAGGATCGCCCCTGCCGGACAGCAGACGCTGGAGGCCGTCGGCCCGGCCCTGCGCGCCTCCCTGGCCGGCTTAAAGGAGCGGCTGCGCTCGGAAGTGAGCGCCTCCCTCGGCTCCGTCATCGCGGTGGCTTCCGTCGGGCTGGCGATGATTGCGACCCTGGAGATAAAGAGCCTCCAGTTGCACGGCGTCTATCTGCTGTTCTTTGCTGCCGTCGTCGTCAGTACCGTGGTGGGCCGCCTGCGCGCCGGCCTGCTGGCGATCTTACTCTCGACCCTGCTCTGCGCGCTGCTCCTGCGCCCGCCGTTCACGTCGCCGGATATTCCGGTGAGCCGTCTTTCTCTGGCCGTGTACGCGCTGGTCTCCCTCGCGACCGCGATCCTGGCCGATAGTCTGTATGCGGCCAGCCAGAACGCCGAAACGGCGCGATTCCAGGCCGAGATGCGAGGCCGCCGCGCCCGGTTCCTCGCGGAGGCGAGCGGCTTGCTGGCCGACTCGCTCGATTACGAGACGACGCTGGAGCGTGTCGCCCGGATGGCCCTGCCCCAATTCTCGGACGGATGTACCGTCGATCTGATCGAAGAGGGCGCGCCTATGCATCGGATCGTCGAGGCCCACGTGGATCCCCAACAGGAGAC
>Ga0070739_10003137_pt1 | contig 20975 bp, 15 predicted proteins | sample Coa_R1_7_FD_66445 | JGI IMG/M metagenome (GOLD analysis project Ga0070739, IMG submission 66445) | Surface soil microbial communities from Centralia Pennsylvania, which are recovering from an underground coalmine fire - Coalmine... | ecosystem: Environmental > Terrestrial > Soil > Unclassified ... | reverse complement strand
CAGATCGAGCTGCCCTTCCCGGTCATCGACAACGACGAGCTGGCCAAGCTCATCCACATCAACGCCGACGGCGACCTGCCGGGCCTCAAGGCGGTCACCGTCTCAGGGCTCTACAAGGTTGCCGGCGGCGGCGCGGCCCTGCGCGCGCGGCTGGCCGAGATCAACGCCGAGGTCTCCGCCGCGATCGAGGGCGGCGCCCGCATCGTCGTGCTCTCCGACCGGCACTCCGACGCCGAGCACGCCCCGATCCCCTCGCTGCTGCTGACCTCCGCGGTGCACCACCACCTGATCCGGGAGAAGACCCGCACCCAGACCGCGCTGCTGGTCGAGGCCGGCGACGTGCGCGAGGTGCACCACGTCGCCCTGCTGATCGGCTACGGCGCGGCCGCGGTCAACCCGTACCTGGCCATGGAGAGCGTCGAGGACCTGGCCAACGCCGGGGTGTTCGTCAACCTGCCCGCCGAGAAGGCCATCAAGAACCTGATCAAGGCGCTCGGCAAGGGCGTGCTCAAGGTCATGTCCAAGATGGGCATCTCCACCGTCGCCTCCTACCGCGGCGCCCAGGTCTTCGAGGCCGTGGGCCTGGCCCAGGAGCTGATCGACGAGTACTTCACCGGCACCGTCAGCAAGCTCGGCGGCATCGGCCTCGACGAGATCGCCGAGGAGGTCGCCCAGCGGCACCTGCGCGCCTACCCGCGCTCCACCACGCGTCCCGCGCACCGCCGCCTTGAGATCGGCGGCGAGTACCAGTGGCGGCGCGAGGGCGAGCCGCACCTGTTCGACCCGGAGACCGTCTTCCGGCTCCAGCACTCCACCCGCGAGCGCCGCTACGACATCTTCAAGCAGTACACGGCGCGCGTGAACGAGCAGTCCCAGCGGCTGATGACGCTGCGCGGCCTGTTCAAGCTCAAGGAGGGCGAGCGGGCGCCGATCCCGATCGACGAGGTCGAGCCGGTCTCCGAGATCGTCAAGCGCTTCTCCACCGGCGCGATGAGCTACGGCTCCATCTCCCTGGAAGCGCATCAGACTCTTGCGATCGCGATGAACCGGCTGGGCGCGAAGTCCAACACCGGCGAGGGCGGCGAGGATCCCGAGCGCCTGTACGACCCCGAGCGCCGCTCCGCGATCAAGCAGGTCGCTTCCGGCCGCTTCGGGGTGACCTCGGAGTACCTGACCAACGCGGACGACCTGCAGATCAAGATGGCCCAGGGCGCCAAGCCCGGCGAGGGCGGCCAGCTGCCCGGCCACAAGGTCTACCCGTGGGTGGCCAAGACCCGGCACTCCACCCCGGGCGTCGGCCTGATCTCCCCGCCGCCGCACCACGACATCTACTCGATCGAGGACCTGGCGCAGCTGATCCACGACCTGAAGAACGCCAACCCCTCGGCCCGCGTGCACGTCAAGCTGGTCTCCGAGGTCGGCGTCGGGACGGTCGCGGCGGGCGTGTCCAAGGCGCACGCCGACGTGGTGCTGATCTCAGGGCACGACGGCGGCACCGGCGCCGCCCCGCTCACCTCGCTCAAGCACGCCGGCGCGCCGTGGGAGCTCGGCCTGGCCGAGACCCAGCAGACCCTGCTGCTCAACGGTCTGCGCGACCGCATCGTGGTGCAGACCGACGGACAGCTCAAGACCGGCCGCGACGTCGTCATCGCCGCGCTGCTCGGCGCCGAGGAGTTCGGCTTCGCCACCGCGCCGCTGGTCGTCTCCGGCTGCGTGATGATGCGCGTGTGCCACCTGGACACCTGCCCGGTCGGCGTCGCGACGCAGAACCCCGAGCTGCGGGCCCGGTTCACCGGCAAGCCCGAGTTCGTGGTCAACTTCTTCGAGTTCATCGCCGAGGAGGTCCGCGAGTACCTGGCCGCGCTCGGCTTCCGCACCCTGGAAGAGGCCGTCGGCCACGTCGAGCTGATCGACACGCACAAGGCCGTCGAGCACTGGAAGGCCTCAGGGCTCGACCTCACCCCGGTGCTCTACCAGCCGTTCCTGCCCGAGGGCGCCAGCCTGCACCGCACCGCCAACCAGGACCACGGCCTGGCCAAGGCGCTGGACAACGAGCTGATCGCGCTCGCGCACGACGCGCTCGAGGACGCAACGCCGGTGCGCATCACGCTGCCGATTCGCAACGTGAACCGCACCGTCGGCACGATGCTCGGCCACGAGGTCACCAAGCGGTACGGCGGCAACGGCCTGCCCGACGAGACCATCGACGTCACGCTCACCGGCTCCGCGGGCCAGTCCTTCGGCGCCTTCGTCCCGCGCGGCATCACGCTGCGCCTCGAAGGCGACGCCAACGACTACGTCGGCAAGGGCCTGTCCGGCGGCCGCATCATCGTGCGGCCCAACCGCGCCGCCACCTTCGACGCCGCGAAGAACATCATCGCGGGCAACGTCATCGGCTACGGCGCGACCAGCGGAGAGGTGTTCATCTCCGGCGTGGTCGGCGAGCGCTTCGCGGTGCGCAACTCCGGAGCCACCTTCGTCGTCGAGGGCGTCGGCGACCACGCCCTCGAATACATGACCGGCGGCCGCGTGGTCATCCTCGGCGAGCACGGCCGCAACCTCGCGGCCGGCATGTCCGGGGGAGTGGCCTACGTCCTCGACCTCAAGGTCGCCCGGGTCAACCCCGACATGGTCGCGGTCGAGGCACTGGACGCCACCGACCGGGCCTTCCTGCAGGACACCGTCAAGCGGCACTTCGAGGAGACCGGCTCGCAGGCCGCCGCGGTGCTGCTGGCCGACTGGGCGGGCTCGATCGCCCGCTTCGCGAAGATCATGCCGACCGACTACAAGCGAGTGCTGGGCGCCGCCGCTGCCGCCGAGCGGTCCGGGCTCTCCGAGCAGGAGACCCTCGACAAGATCATGGAGGCCGCACATGGCTGACCCGCGTGGTTTCCTCACGACGGGCGTCGAGCACCCCGTCCGCCGTCCGGTCGCCGAGCGCATCGGCGACTGGAAGGAGGTCTACCCCGAGCGGGCCCTGCTGCCGATCATCCAGAAGCAGGCCGGGCGCTGCATGGACTGCGGCATCCCGTTCTGCCACAACGGCTGCCCGCTCGGCAACATCATCCCCGAGTGGAACGACCTGGTCTGGCGCGGCGACTGGGCCTCCGCCATCGAGCGGCTGCACGCGACCAACAACTTCCCCGAGTTCACCGGCCGGCTGTGCCCCGCCCCGTGCGAGACGGCCTGCGTGCTCGGCATCAACCAGCCCGCGGTGACCATCAAGAACGTCGAGGTCTCCATCATCGACAAGGCCTGGGACGACGGCCTGGTCACCCCGCAGGCCCCGGAGCGGCACTCCGGCAAGACGGTCGCGGTCGTCGGCTCCGGCCCCGCGGGCCTGGCCGCCGCCCAGCAGCTGACCCGGGCCGGCCACACCGTCGCGGTGTACGAGCGCGCCGACCGCATCGGCGGCCTGCTGCGCTACGGCATCCCCGAGTTCAAGATGGAAAAGCGGCACCTCAACCGCCGCATCGAGCAGATGCGCGCCGAGGGCACCAAGTTCCGCACCGGCGTGGCCATCGGCCAGGACATCCTCGCCTCCGCGCTGCGCGACCGCTACGACGCGATCGTGCTCGCGGTCGGCGCCACCAAGGCCCGCGACCTGCCGATCCCCGGCCGCGAACTCGGCGGCATCCACCAGGCGATGGAGTACCTGCCGCTGTCCAACAAGGTCGTCGAGGGCGACTACGTGACCCCGCCGATCACCGCGCAGGGCAAGCACGTCGTCATCATCGGCGGCGGCGACACCGGCGCGGACTGCCTCGGCACCGCCACCCGCCAGGGCGCGGCCAGCGTGACTCAGCTGGAGATCATGCCGCGGCCGACCGAGACGCGCCCGAACAACCAGCCGTGGCCGACCTACCCGATGATCTACCGAGTCTCCTCGGCACACGAGGAGAACGGTGAACGCGTCTACGCCGTCAACACCACCGAGTTCCTCGGCGACGAGAACGGCAACGTGCGCGCCCTCAAGCTCACCGAGGTCGTCCTCGAGAACGGCCGGTTCACCCCGGTCCCCGGCACCGAGCGCGAAATCCCCGCCCAGCTCGTTCTCCTCGCCATGGGCTTCACCGGCCCGGAGCAGGACAACGGACTGGTCGGCCAGCTCGGCCTGGACCTCGACGAGCGCGGCAACATCAAGCGCGACGGCGACTACCGCACCAACGTCGACAACGTGTTCGTCGCCGGAGACGCCGGACGCGGCCAGTCGCTCATCGTCTGGGCGATCGCCGAGGGCCGCTCCGCCGCCGCCGCGGTCGACAAGTACCTGGCCGGGGTCTCCGCGCTGCCCAGCGCGATCGCCCCGACCGTGCGCCCGCTGACCGTCTGACCCGCGGGCGCCGGATCGCCGGAATTACTAACGCTCCACCGGCCGCCCACCAAGCCTTGGTGGGCGGCCGACCCGTGTTCACCCGGCCTGGGTACGATGGCCGGCAGACCACTTCGCCGGTTGGTGCGCGCATCCGGTGATTCCGTTACGAATGAGCCCGTTCGGGACTAGTTACCGCTGGGTAAGGGATAGGGTCGCTTTCATGCGTCGCGCGAAAATCGTCTGTACTCTCGGCCCCTCGGCCGAAACCCCGGAGCAGCTGAAGGCCCTGGTCGCCGCCGGCCTCGACATCGGCCGGCTCAACCTGTCGCACGGCTCCTACGCCGAGCACGAGGTCCGCTACTTCAACCTGCGCAAGGCCGCCGACGAGGCGGGCAAGGCGGTCGGCATCCTGGTCGACCTGCAGGGCCCGAAGATCCGTCTCGGCACCTTCGCCGAGGGCCCGATCAAGCTGCAGCGCGGCGACCGCTTCATCATCACCACCGAGGACGTACCCGGCGACCAGAACATCTGCTCCACCACCTACAAGGGCCTGGCGGGCGACTGCAACCCGGGCGACCGGATCCTGATCGACGACGGCCGGGTCGCGCTCGACGTGGTCGAGGTGGACGGCCCCCGGGTGATCTGCACCACCGTCGAGGGCGGCAAGGTCTCCAACAACAAGGGCATCAACCTGCCCGGCGTCGCGGTCTCCGTCCCGGCGCTGTCCGAGAAGGACGTGGCGGACCTGCGCTGGGCGCTCGGCGAGAACGAGGTCGGCCTGCGCGCCGACATGATCGCGCTCTCCTTCGTGCGCAGCGCCAAGGACGTCGACGACGTGCACGCGGTGATGGACGAGTTGGGCGTGCACCTGCCGGTCATCGCCAAGGTCGAGAAGCCGCAGGCGGTGGAGAACCTCGACGAGGTCGTCGACGCCTTCGACGCGATCATGGTGGCCCGCGGCGACCTCGGCGTGGAGATGCCGCTCGAGCAGGTCCCGCTGGTACAGAAGAAGCTGATCACCATGTGCCGGCGCAACGCCAAGCCGGTCATCGTGGCGACCCAGATGCTCGACTCGATGATCAGCGCCTCCCGCCCCACCCGGGCCGAGGCCAGCGACGTGGCCAACGCGATCTTCGACGGCGCCGACGCGGTCATGCTCTCGGCGGAGACCTCGGTCGGCGACTACCCGGTCGAGACCGTGCAGACCATGGCCAAGATCATCTGCGCGGTCGAGGAGCAGGTCCTGGCCAAGGGCCTGCCGCCGTCGATCTCCAAGCCCCGCACCAAGGGCGGCGCGGTCGCCCGCGCGGCCGCGGAGCTGGGCGATTATCTGAGCGCCAGCTATCTGGTCGCGTTCACCAAGAGCGGCGACACCGCGCGCAGGCTCAGCCGCTACCGCTCGCCGATCCCGATCCTGGCCTTCACGCCCGAGCCGATCGTCCGCTCCCAGCTGGCCCTGAGCTGGGGCGTGGAGACCTTCATCGGCGACGAGGTCGGCAGCACCGACGAGATGGTGGTCCAGGTGGACCAGGCCCTGCTCAAGCTCGGCCGCTGCCAGCCCGGCGAACTGATCATCATCACGGCCGGCTCCCCGCCCGGCATTCCGGGCTCCACCAATGCGGTGCGCGTCCACCGCATCGGCGACGCGGTCACCGGCGTGGCCCCCGCCTACCGGCAGACCGACCGGTAAGCCCACGGGCTTCAACGCCGCGGGCCGGTCCGAGTAATTCGGACCGGCCCGTTGTGTTTCCCGGGATTTCGCCGGCTCCCGAGCTCAGACTGTATAAGTGCCCTGGGTGGGACTCGAACCCACACTATACGGTGTTTGAGACCGCTTTCTCTGCCGATTGGAATACCAGGGCGCGAGTCGCAGCATACCGGATGGTGGAGAGCCCCGGCCTCCCGGTTGCCCGTCCACTAAGCTTGGCGGCAGACGAGCAGTGCAGGGTTAAGACGACGAGGGGCAGCCGACATGACCGCCGACGACAAGGGCCAGGCGCGCAAGCGTGTGGTGATCGCCGAGGACGAGGCCCTGATCCGGATGGACCTCGCCGAGATGCTGCAGGAAGAGGGCTACGAGGTCGTCGGGCAGGCCGGCAACGGTGAGGACGCGGTGAAGCTGGCCGCCGAGCACCGGCCCGACCTGGTGATACTCGACGTGAAGATGCCGGTGCTCGACGGGATCTCGGCGGCCGAGCGGATCGGCGCCGAGAAGATCGCGCCGGTGCTGATGCTGACCGCCTTCTCCCAGCGCGAGCTGGTCGAGCGGGCCCGCGACGCCGGGGCGATGGCCTACCTGGTCAAGCCGTTCTCGAAGGCGGACCTGGTGCCGGCGATCGAGATGGCCACCACCCGCTACGAGGAGCTGCGCGCGCTGGAGAACGAGGTCGCCGACCTCGCCGCGCGGTTCGAGACCCGCAAGCTGGTGGACCGCGCGAAGGGCCTGCTGCAGGTGCAGCTCGGGATGACCGAGCCGGAGGCGTTCCGCTGGATTCAGAAGACGTCGATGGACCGGCGGCTGACGATGCGTGAGGTCGCACAGGCGGTCATCGACGGAACCGGTGCGCCGAAGGCTGAGGGCGGCGAGGCCGAGGTGAAGAGCGAGGGTTGAGCCTCGCCGGCGGGTAGGTGCGGCGGCTGTGTCTAGCTGAGCGGCACGGCCGCGCGGCGTAAGAACGCAGGCAGACGAAAGGGCGGACCCGCCTGGTGTCCGCCCTTTCGGTTCGCGAGCTTAGCCGCCCGTCACAGCACCTTGGACAGGAACGAGCGAGTGCGCTCGTGCTGCGGGTTGGCCAGTACCTCGCGCGGATTGCCGCGCTCGACCACGACGCCGCCGTCCATGAACACCAGCGAGTCGCCGACCTCCCGAGCGAAGCCCATCTCGTGGGTGACCACGATCATGGTCATGCCGTCGTCGGCGAGCTGGCGCATGACCGCGAGCACGTCGCCGACAAGCTCAGGGTCCAGCGCCGAGGTCGGCTCGTCGAACAGCATCAGCTTCGGCCGCATCGCCAGCGCCCGCGCGATCGCGACCCGCTGCTGCTGACCGCCGGACAGCTGGTTCGGGTATGCGGTCGCCCGGTCGCCGAGCCCGACCTTCTCCAGCAGTTCGCGGGCGTGCGCCCGCGCGGCGTCCTTCGGCTCGCCCTTGACCCGGATCGGCGCCTCGACGATGTTCTCGATCGCCGTCATGTGCGGGAACAGGTTGAACCGCTGGAACACCATGCCGATCTCGGTGCGCTGCCGGGCCACCTCGCGCTCGTGCAGCTCGTGCAGGCGCGAGCCGCGCTGCTGGTAGCCGACCAGCTCGCCGTCCACGCTCAGCCGCCCGGCGTTGATCTTCTCCAGGTGGTTGATGCACCGCAGGAAGGTCGACTTGCCGGATCCGGACGGGCCGATCAGGCACATCACCTCGCGCGGCATGACCTTGAGCGTGATGCCCTTGAGCACCTCGACGCGGCCGTAGGACTTGTGCACGTCCAGGGCCTCGACCATCGGCGTGACCGGCGTGGTGGTGGCCGTGGTGGCGCGCGTCGCCGAGGCGGGGGCCACGTCAGCGGTCTGCGCCTGCGCCTGCGTCTCGGGCAGGGCGCCGTCCTCGGGAGTGGGCACGGTGGTCACGCGTCACCTCCCCGGGCCGGCGCCGAGGCAGGCACCGCGTGGCGTGGGAAGAAGTTGCGCACGAAGAACTCGCGCAGCTTCTGCGGCGGCGTCGGCGGCAGGTTGCGCACCGAGCCGCGGGCGTAGTGGCGCTCCACGTAGTACTGACCCACCGTCAGGATCGAGGTCATCACCAGATACCAGATCGAGGCGACCACCAGCAGCGGGATGATCTTGTAGTTGGCGTTGTAGATCCGCTGTACCGAGACCAGCAGGTCGAAGCCGGCGACGACGGAGACCAGCGAGGTGTTCTTCAGCATCGAGATGGTCTCGTTGCCGGTGGGCGGGATGATCACCCGCATCGCCTGCGGCAGCACGATCCGCCGCATGATCAGCAGCCTGCGCATGCCGAGCGCGCAGGCCGCCTCCGTCTGGCCCTCGTCCACCGCGATGATGCCCGCGCGCACGATCTCCGACATGTACGCCGCCTCGTTGAGGCCGAGGCCGAGGATCGACGCGGCGAACGGGGTGACCAGGGTGACGGTCGACCAGGTGTGGAAGCCGGGGCCGAACGGGATGCCGACGGAGATGGTCGGGAACAGCGCCGCGATGTTGTACCAGAAGAACAGCTGGACCAGCAGCGGGGTGCCGCGGAAGAACCAGATGTAGACCCAGGCCGCCGAGGAGACGATCGGGTTGTCCGACAGTCGCATCACGGCCAGGATCACGCCGCCGACCACGCCGACGATCATCGCGATGACGGTCAGCCAGAGGGTGGCGGCCACCCCGTGCAGCACCTGGCTGTTGAACAGGTACTGGCCGATGATCCAGCCCTGCCAGCGCACGTTGGTGGCGAGGTTGTTCAGCAACATCGCCAGCAGCACCGCGATGACCGCCGCCGCCACCCACCGGCCGGGGTGGCGCACCGGCACGGCCCGTATGGTCTCGGGCCGTGCTCGCTGCGCCGCCTCGGCGGTCGTGGCTTGTTCGCTCACTTGCTCACTCACGCAGCACTCAGCTCGTGGCGCCGTTGATCACGGGGTTGGTGATCGCGCCGTCCTGGATGCCCCACTTGGTGAGGATCTGGGTGTAGGTCCCGTTGGAGATCAGCACCTTGAGCGCGGCGAGGACCGCGTTGGACATCCCGGTGCCCTTGGGCATCGCGATGCCGTAGGGCGCGGTGCCGTACGGCTGGCCGGAGATGACGAACTTGCCGTCGGACTGCTTCGCCGCGTAGGCCGCCACCGGCGAGTCGGCGAGCACGCCGTCCGCGCGGCCGCTGGAGAGCGCGAGGTTGGCCCCGTTCTGGTCGTCGAAGGACAGGCCCTTGACCGCCGGCTTTCCGGCGCTGGTGCACGTCTTGGTGTCCGCCGGGATGTCCGTGCTCTCCTGCACGGTGCCCTTCTCTACCGCGAGCGTCTTACCGCACAGCGACAGGTCGTTCGGCTTGAGGCCCTCAGGGTTGCCCGCCTTGACCATCAGGGAGCTGCCCGCGGAGAAGTAGGTCACGAAGTCGACCGCGCCCTCGCGCTCCTTGGTGTCCGTGAAGGAGGACATGCCCAGGTCGTACTTGCCCGCGCTGATGCCGGCGAGAATGCTGTCGAAGGTCACGTTCTGCACGGTCACCTTCAGGCCCAGCTCCTGGCCGAGCGCCTGGGCCAGGTCCGCGTCCATGCCGATGATCGTCTTACCGTCGCTGGCGAAGAACTCGTTCGGCGCGTACGAGGCGTCGGCGGCCACGATGAGCGTGCCCTTGGCCTTGACGTCCGCCGGGACCAGCGACTTCGGGTCGGTCCCGGCGCTCGCCGACGCGCTCGACCCCGATCCGGAGCCGGCGGAGGTGGCCGGGTTGCTCGCGCAGCCTGCGGCGAGCAGTGCGGCGGCGGCGAGGATTGCGCCGCCCGCGACGGCGCGGTGCCCGATGAGCTGTGGCATGAAGAGATCCGCTTCCTTCGTTCGTGGCGTAGGGGCTGCTGCGCCGCATGGTTTCACTTGGATATTGCAACCGGAAGAACCGTGTTCATCTTGTTGCCTGAGACGCCGCCTGATCGAGGCGCGCGCGGCGATGTTATCCGTTTCGTGATCTCTCGCGGGCTATGCCGCCTTTGTCGCCGGTTGGTCACCCGCCGTGCCCGGCGCCGCGCCGGCTTCTGCGGGCGCACCCGAACGGCCGTACGCCGACGGGGTGAACCGGGCTCGCGCGCGGCCGCGGGCTCGGCCAAGATCGCAGGTGATCGCCGAATACACCGATCTACGTGCGGCGGGACACGTGGATTTCACATAACGAGACGATCAAGTGTAGAGCAAACCCCTGCCCAGTCAGCAGGCCGCGCACTACTCTCTCCCGCAATCCATGCGGATTCGCCTACGAGGCTTGGTCGGAAGAAGCGGGCGCCACCACGCCCCCGCCTCCGGTGCCCTGCCACTACGAGGGAGAGACGTTTATGCGAAGCACTTCGCTCTACAAGATGAGCGCGGTCATCGCCGTCGGTGCTCTGACCCTGGCCGGATGCGGCTCCCGAGGGGGGAGCCCGTCGAGCGGCAGCAGCACCGGCGGCAGCAGCGGCGGCACGGTGGTGGAGATCGGGGTCGACGCCCCGCTGACCGGCTCGCTGGCCGCGCTGGGTCTGGGCATCCAGAACTCGACCGACCTGGCGCTCAAGACCGCGAACAAGAACAACGAGGTGCCGGGCGTCACCTTCAAGCTGGTGGCCAAGGACGACCAGGCGAACCCGACGATCGGCCAGCAGAACGCCACCGCGCTGGTCGCGGACAGCGCCGTGGTCGGCGTGGTCGGCCCGCTCAACTCCAGCGTCGCGCAGTCGATGCAGCAGGTGTTCGACCAGGCGAACGTCACCGAGGTCTCGCCGGCCAACACCAACCCGTCGCTGACACAGGGCCCGAACTGGCAGACCAGTCCGGTGCGGCCGTACAAGTCATACTTCCGCGTGGTGACCACGGACAAGGTCCAGGGTCCGTTCGCCGCGGACTACGTCTACAGCGACCTGAAGATCACCAAGGTGGCCGTGGTCAACGACGGAAAGACCTACGGCGCCGGCCTGGCCGGGACCTTCAGCCAGGAGTTCAAGAAGCTCGGCGGCACGGTCGTGGTGAACCAGACGGTCTCCGACACCAGCACCGACTTCGCGGCGGTGGTCAGCGCGGTCAAGAGCTCGGGCGCGCAGCTGCTGTACTACGGCGGTGAGTACCCGGTCGCCGGTCCCCTTTCCAAGCAGCTCAAGGGCGGCGGCGTCAACATCCCGCTGATGGGCGGCGACGGTATCCAGGACCCGACCTACATCAAGCTGGCGGGCGCCGCGGCGGCCAACGGTGACTACGCCACCGTGCCCGGCGCGCCGATCTCGACACTGGCCTCCGCGAAGACGTTCATCTCGAACTACAACGCGGCCGGCTACTCGGCTCCGTACGCGGTCTACGGCGGTTACTCCTACGACGCGGCCTGGTCGATCATCGAGGCGGTCAAGGCGGTCGTGGCGGCCAACGGCGGCAAGGTGCCCAGCAGCTCCTCCGACTTCCGGCAGAAGGTCGAGGCGGCCGAGCAGAACGTCTCCTTCGACGGGGTCACCGGCCACGTGTCCTTCGACCAGTTCGGTGACACCGGGAACAAGCAGCTGACCATGTACAAGGTCGAGAACGGCGCCTGGGACAACGGCGTCAAGGTCGGTACGTTCGGCGGCTGACGCTCGGCAGGCTCCACGAGGCATCCGGTCTCAAGCGCGGAGGGCGGCTACCACAGCGCCCTCCGCGCGGCCATGCTTGACCTCGTCAGCGATGCTTCCTTGATTTCGTCCCCGTCCCGATCCGGAAGGACGCCCCGTGACAACCACGGTCTTCCTTCAGCTGGTGACCAACGGCATCGCGCAGGGCGCGATGTACGGACTGATCGCCGTCGGCTACACCATGGTCTACGGCATCATCCAGCTGATTAACTTCGCCCACGGCGAGTTCTTCATGTTCGGCGGCTTCGGCGCGCTGGCGGTCTATCTGTGGATCCCCGCGGTCCAGCACCTGCCGCTGCTCGCCGCGCTGCCCATCATGCTGGTCGGAGGCATGATCGCATCAGTGATCATCGCCGTCCTCGCGGAACGCTTCGCCTACCGGCCACTGCGTAACGCACCGCGTCTGGCTCCGCTGATCACCGCCATCGGCGTGTCGATCCTGCTGCAGCAGCTCGTCTTCCTCTGGTACCCGCAGCCGGGTCATACCGGTGTCACCGCGCCGCTTCAGTTCCCGACCTTCGGCAGCAAGCCGTGGCACCTCGGCGGCGTGGTGATCCAGCGCGCGGACCTGCTGACGGTGATCGTGGCCCTCGCCTGCATGGCCTACCTCGCGTACTTCGTCATGAAGACCCGCACCGGCCGCGCGATGCAAGCCACCGCTCAAGACCCTGACACTGCCCGGCTGATGGGCATCAACACCGATCGCGTCATCGTCGTCGCGTTCGTCCTCGGCGCCGCGTTCGCGGCGGTGGCGGCGATCACCTACGGCCTGCGCTTCGGGCAGGTCTCCTTCGACATGGGCTTCTCTGCCGGACTCAAGGCGTTCACCGCGGCCGTGCTCGGCGGCATCGGCAACATCTACGGCGCGATGGTCGGCGGCCTGGTGCTCGGCATCGCGGAACAGGTGACCACCGGTGTCCTGGCGAGCTACCACGCGACCCAGCAGTGGGGTACCGCGTGGCAGGACGTGTGGGCGTTCCTGCTGCTGATCGTCGTCCTGCTGGTTAGACCGCAAGGTCTGCTCGGCGAACGCGTGGCGGACAGGGCGTGAGCGGCATGACCGAACAAGCACCGCAGTGGGGTGCCGACTCCCAGCCGCCGCAGACCCCGCTCGCCGCGCGCAGGGACGGCACTTCCCCGGTCAGCCCGGCCATCGCTAAGGCCCTGGTCGCGGTAGGTGCCGTCGTCTCGCTGGTCTCGACATTCCTTGCCTGGACCTGGACCTCGTCCTTCCCCGGCGACCTGTCGGTCACCGGCTATCCGGGCGGCAACCAGGTCATCACGCTCGTCGTCAGCGTGCTGCTGATCCTCGCGCTCGGTCCCGTCTACGGCGTGCCTGGCCTGCGTTGGCTCGCGCCGCGCGGCTACGTGCGGCTGCTGCGCGGCCTGGCCCTGGCGAACGCCGTCTCGACCTGGTACGTCCTGCTGGCCATCGCCATCGAGCTCAACGGCCTGGCGAACTGGGTCTCCGGGTCCTGGGTCGCCGCGATCGCCACGCTGTTGCCGGTCGCCGGGTCCTTCCTGCTGCCCGACGACCAGCGCGACGCGCCCCCGGCGCGGTCGATCCCGCTCTGGGCGCAGTCGGCGATCATCCTCGTCGCGATCATCCTCGCGATGTTCATCGCCGACTACGGCATCACCACCGGCTTCACCGAGGAGTTCATCGGCTTCGCGCTGGCGGTCGGATTCGCAGCCTGGGGCTTGAACGCCAGCGGGGTCCTGGCGCGGCTGACCGAGCTGACCGCGCGGAACCGGATCGCGACGTCCGTGGCCGCGTTCGCCGCGGCGCTGCTGTTCGTGTTCCTGCAGACCTCTGACCAGTACAACACCATCGCGGACGACATCCTGATCTTCGCGACGGTCGCTCTCGGCCTGAACATCGTGGTGGGTCTCGCCGGCCTGCTCGACCTCGGATATGTCGCGTTCCTCGGCGTCGGCGCATACAGCGCGGCACTGGTCTCCGGTGCCTTGTCATCGCGGTACGCGCACACGGTGCTGCCGTTCTGGGGCCAGATCCTGATCGGCGTGAGCGTCTCGATCATCGCGGGCGTCATCATCGGCGCCCCGACGCTTCGGCTGCGCGGCGACTACCTGGCGATCGTCACCCTCGGCTTCGGCGAGATCTTCCGGATCGTGGTCAACAACCTCAACGGCCAGTCGGGGCCGGACCTGACCAACGGGCCAGAGGGCGTCTACGGCGTGCCGGACCTGAAGCTGTTCGGCTACGACTTCGGCAAGAATCACCAGCTCTTCGGGGTGACCTTCGGCAAGTTCGGCAACTACTACCTGCTGCTGCTGGTCGCGATGGCGATCGTGGTGTTCATCTTCGCGCGGGTCAACGACTCGCGCATCGGCCGCGCCTGGGTCGCGATCCGCGAGGACGAGACGGCGGCCGGCGCGATGGGCATCCACGGCTACCGTTTCAAGCTGCTGGCCTTCGGCCTCGGCGCCGCGCTGGCCGGGTTCGCGGGCACCATCAACGCGCACCTGCTCAACACGGTGACTCCGGACCAGTACCTGTTCTCCGCGTCCGCCCCGCCGAACTCCGCGTTCCTGCTCGCGGCCGTCGTGCTCGGCGGCATGGGCACGATCAGCGGTCCGCTGCTCGGCGCGGCGCTGCTCTACCTGGTGCCGGCCAAGTTCCAGTTCTTCCAGAACAAGCAGCTGCTGCTGTTCGGCCTCGCGCTGATCCTGATGATGCGCTTCCGGCCGGAGGGCCTGGTGCCCAACAAGCGCAGGCAGCTGGAGTTCCACGCGGAGGAGGTCGCCGAGGCGGAGGCCCATGAGGTCGTCGCATCCGAGGCGCCGGAAGCGGAGGCCGTGGCATGACCACCCTGACGACCACCGAGCCGGCCGACCGAGTCGGCACCGCGGTGCTCGAAGCGCGCGGCGTGACCATGCGGTTCGGCGGGCTGACCGCCGTCGACGGCGTGGACCTGACCGTCGGCGACCGGGAGATCGTCGGTCTGATCGGTCCGAACGGCGCCGGCAAGACCACCTTCTTCAACTGCCTGACCGGTCTCTACGTGCCCACCTCTGGCGAGGTGCGGTACAAGGGCGCGGTGCTGCCCGCCAAGCCCTACCGGGTGACCCAGGCGGGCATCGCGCGCACCTTCCAGAACATCCGGCTGTTCGCGAACATGACCGTGCTCGAGAACGTCATGGTCGGCCGGCACTGCCGCACCAAGGAGGGGCTGTTCTCGGCGATCGGGCGCGGCCCGCGCTACCGGTCGGCCGAGCGCGAGTCCCGGGACAACGCCCGCGAGCTGCTGGACTTCCTCGGCATCGGCAGGCACGCGAACTCGCTGGCCCGCAACCTGCCCTACGGCGACCAGCGCAAGCTGGAGATCGCCCGGGCGATGGCCAGCGACCCGGGCCTGATCCTGCTCGACGAGCCGACCGCGGGCATGAACCCGCAGGAGACCAGGGCCACCCAGGAAGTCGTGTTCAAGATCCGCGAGCGCGGCCTGGCCGTGGTGGTGATCGAGCACGACATGCGGTTCATCTTCGGCCTCTGCGACCGGGTCGCGGTGCTGGTGCAGGGCCGCAAGCTGGTCGAGGGCACGCCCGAGGTGGTCCGCGCGGACGAGCGGGTCATCGCGGCGTACCTCGGCACGCCGTACGAGGATGACGCCGCGGACCGCGGCGCGGCCGGCGACGGCGACGGCGCCACGGTGCGCGCGGCCGGCGAGGACGAAGGGACGGCCTCCTGATGGCCCTGTTGGAGGTCCACGACCTGCACGTCGCCTACGGCAAGATCGAGGCCGTCAAGGGCATCAGCTTCTCCGTGGAGCAGGGCCAGGTCGTCACCCTGATCGGCACGAACGGCGCCGGCAAGACCACGACCCTGCGCACCATCTCCGGGCTGCTGCGGCCCTCGGCGGGCTCGATCACCTTCGAGGGCAAGCCGATCCAGAACACCCCGGCGCACCAGATCGTCGAGCTCGGGCTCGCCCACTCCCCGGAGGGGCGGCACATCTTCCCGCGCATGACCATCGAGGAGAACCTGCTGCTCGGTGCGTACCTGCGCAAGGACGCGCCGGGCATCGCGGACGACGTGTCCAGGGCGTACACGATGTTCCCGATCCTCGGCGAGCGGCGGTCCCAGGCCGCGGGCACGCTCTCCGGCGGCGAGCAGCAGATGCTCGCCATGGCCAGGGCGCTGATGTGCAAGCCGCGGCTGCTCATGCTCGACGAGCCGTCCATGGGCCTCTCGCCGATCATGATGAAGCAGATCATGGACACCATCGCGGAGCTCAAGTCCGCCGGCACGACCATCCTGCTGGTCGAGCAGAACGCGCAGGCCGCGCTCTCGCTCGCGGACGAGGGGCACGTGCTGGAGGTCGGCCGCATCGCGCTGTCCGGCCGCGGCTCGGAACTGCTGCATGACGAGCAGGTGCGCAAGACGTACCTCGGCGAGGAATAGCCCGCGCCGTCGCCAGGCCCCGCGCCGAGCGGTCAGGACCCTGCCACGACCACACCGATCGTGTGCGGGGCCTGACTGCTCGCGCGGCCGGGGCACACCTGCCGCAGCAAGTCGGCCAGGTCGAGGGAGTACCGCTCACCGAGGATGGTGAACCGGTCGATGACGCCGGCCGGGCCGTCCGCGACCACGTCCACGAAGCCCATCGACTCGCCGATGGGGACCGTGGCGCAGTTCGTCACGGTGAGCTCCAGCCGCACGTTCGCGCCTGCCGGGGGCAGCGGCGCGACAGACGGCGGCGGGTCGGCGCGTGCCGTCACGCCGTTCTCGCTCACGTAGTAGGCGATGATCCGCACGCTCGCGCCCCGCACCGGCGTGACGCGCAGATTGACGTCGATCCTGCGCTGCGGCACGGAGACGATGTACGCGTCGCGGTATGCGACGGTGACGCTGAAGGCGGCGTAGTCCGGCGGCGGGGCGATCGTCGCGAGGTGGAGCGGGACGTTCGGGGCGGGCGCCGTCGTGCCATGCGTCGCCCATAGCGCCGCGCCGAGCACCGCGACGGCGAGTGTGGTCATCGCGGCCGGACGCAGGTCACGAGAGCGGCCGGCGGGGGAGAGGGGCGTTGCTGGGCTGTTGTCGTCCTCGAACTCGATCTCCAGTGCGCCCTGCGCGTCCTCGTCGTGTGCCTGTATGCGGTCGCGGTCGTGACCGTACGGCTCGATGTCATCCACCGCGATCTCATAGCCGGACCCGGTTTCCGCCCCGGATCGAGCGCTTCGCTCACCGCCGCGGTTCGTCCGGCCGAAGCCGCGCGGTTCCGCCGTCTGACCGCCAGCCTTGCGCCTCATGCAGTCCAGTGTCCGATGTAAGCGGCTGCTGTGGAACGCCCCTTGACAGAGTTCCGCTCCGCCGCGAAGCTAAGCGAGCGAGTTAGGAAAGTTATCTAACTTAAGTCTTGGACGGCCCGGCGTGCGGCGCGATTCCGGGCGCATACCCTCAAGGAGCGAGCAGATGGCTTCGCGCACCATGGCGTATCTCGCGCAGCACCGGTTCATCGCGGCGACGACCGCGGTAACCGCAGCTGCCGGATGCATGATCGGCCTCGCGGCGACCGGCGCACAAGCCGCTACACCCACGCACGCCTTCCCCACACACGTCACCTACAAGGTCGGCGTCACGCCGTCGGCGTCTCAGTCCACGAAGGACGCCAAGGTCGAGGCCGCGTACAACGCTTGGAAGTCGACCTACCTGGTACACGGCTGCGCCTCGAACGAGTACTACGTGTCGACCAAGGGCGACGGCGACGCGCCTAACAACGGCCCGGTCTCCGAAGGCCAGGGCTACGGCATGAACATCGTGCCGCTGATGGCCGGGTACGACGCCAACGCGCAGACCGAGTTCAACGGCCTGTGGCAGCTGGTCAAGGACCACGAGGATCAGTACGGCCTGATGCAGTGGCAGCTGGACGGCAAGACCTGCAAGTACGCCGACAGCGGCACGCCCGACGCCGCCACCGACGGCGACCTCGACGTCGGCTACGGCCTGATCCTCGCGGACAAGCAGTGGGGCGGCTACACCTCGGCCGCGAAGACCTGGCTGGCCAACATCTACGCGCACGACGTGACCTCCGACGGCCACCTCAAGTGCGAGGACGACGGCCCGAGCACCGACACCCGGCCCAGCGACATGATGCTCGATCACCTGCGCGCGTTCGCCGCGTACGACACCGCGCACGACTGGGCGAAGGTGGTCTCGCGCACCGAGGCGATCGTCTCCGAGTTCACCGCGTCGTACTCGCCGACCTACGGCCTGCTCTCCGACTTCGTGGTCAACGCGAACACCACCAGCCCGAAGCCCGCGCCCGCCAACTACCAGGAGGACCAGCCGGACAACATCGTCGGCTACAACTCCATCCGGGTCCCGTGGCACATGGGTACCGACGCGCTGCTCTATGGCGCGTCGACGGCGTCAGTGGCCTACAACGACGCCAAGAAGTGGTCGGCCTGCGCGAAGAAGGTCTCCGGCGGCAACCCGCAGAACGTGTACCCGCACATCAAACTCGGCTGCACGGCCTATTCGACGAGCGACCAGGCGGAGGAGGCCGGCGACTCGGTGGGTCCGGCCGCGATGGCGGCGGGGGACCAGGCCTGGACCGACACGCTGTGGAACTACCTGGCCACCAACCCGTTCGGCGACGGGTACTACGGCCAGACCATCAAGATGCTCGTGTACATCGTGATGGCGGGCGACTACTGGAACCCGGTCGCCTAACGTACAGGTCCCCTCAAAAGGGGCAATTACCTGACGCCTCGTCAGTTGTCCCACAGCATCGCGCAATACGCTGCCCGGCCGCTCCGCCAGTGGTCGGGCAGCAGCGCGTTCGCCGGGAGCGGAACATCCGCCGAGGTCACGTTGCCCTGGACGCTGCGCACGGTCATGTGCAGCACGCCCGGCTGCGCGTCCGGCTTGGTCGAAGCGGCGCTGTCCGGCGTGCCCGCGGAGCAGTCGTAGGCGCCGGAGAGCGTGACCTCCAGCTGCTGGGTGCGGTTGAGGCTCACCGGGCTTCCGATGTAGCTCAAACTCAGATCGGACTGGCGCGCCTCGAGCTGAGTGACCGTCACGGCGCCGTTGCCCGTGTCCGCGAGATCGATGAGCAAGTTGAGGCTCTGGTCGTCCGCGCTCGGTGAGTAGGCCGCGTCCAAGACCGTGACCGTTGCTCGCGCCGCCTGACGCTGCGCCGCCTGCGCGACCAGCGCGTTGCTGACGGTCCCGGTCAGGCCGGCCAGCACGACGGCGCCGACGGCGAGCTTGCGGTAACGAGGCGGCAGCGCGGCCAAAGTCCAAGCCCGGCGTGGCGGTCTCCACACCCTCGCGCGGCCGGGCGCGAGGCTGCCGATGACCTCGCGCTCGCTGACGAGTTTCGCCTCGCCGGGCTCGTTCGCCGCCTCGTCGTCCTCGAATTCGATATATAGCTTCGGTGCTGATCCGTTATGCTCTCGTGATACTCTCACGGTCACAGCATGCGACAGCCGGGGAGTTAACGCCAGTAGCGTCCCGAATCGTCGCTAAGGTAACGGAAATCACGGTTTGCGAATGAGGCAGCTGAGCCGGGCCGTGCAGATCCGGCGCCCGTCCTCGTCCGTGATCACGATCTCGTAGGTGGCCATCGAGCGGCCCAGGAACAACGGCGTCGCCGTGCCGGTCACGGTGCCGGAGCGGGCGGAGCGGTGGTGCGTCGCGTTGATCTCCACGCCGACCACCATCGAACCGGGGCCCGCGTGCACCGCGGCTCCCACGGAACCCATCGTCTCGGCCAGCGCCGCCGAGGCCCCGCCGTGCAGCAGCCCGGCCGGCTGGGTGTTGCCCTCGACCGGCATCGTCGCCACGAGCCGCTGCGCGGAGATCTCGGTGAAGCGGATGCCCAGCTTCTCGCCCAGCGTTCCACCGGTGGCGTATACATCCTGTACCAGGTCCTGGAACGCTTCGTATTCAGGCAGTCGCGCCTCGCCCATGTGCCGGGTCATCCTTTCCGCGTCGTGGGCCCGTTGATGTCGGACCCAGCGCATAGGATCGCATCCGTGGAGAAGACGGGAGTATCGGCAGTGAGCGAGATCGGACAGAGCACGGCGACCACCGGCCCGGCGGGCGCGTCCGCGGCGGGTGGCAAGCTGCTCCTGCTCGACGGCCACTCCATGGCCTACCGGGCCTTCTACGCGCTGCCCGCGGAGAACTTCACCATCTCCACCGGCCAGTCCACCAACGCGATCTACGGCTTCACCTCGATGCTGATCAACGTGGTGCGCGATGAGGCCCCGACGCACCTGGCCGTGGCCTTCGACGTCTCCCGCGCGACCCTCAAGCGCACCACGCTGTTCCCGGCATACAAGGCGCAGCGCGCTTCGGCTCCGCCGGAGTTCGCCGGCCAGGTCGAGCTGCTGTGCGAACTGTTGACCGCGCTGCATATCCCGGTGTTCCGCAAGGACGGCTCGGAGGCGGACGACCTGATCGCGACCCTGGCGACCCAAGCCGCGGCCGACGGCTTCGACGTCGCCATCGTCACCGGGGACCGCGACGCGCTGCAGCTGGTGACCGACCACATCACCGTGCTCTACCCGCGCAAGGGGGTGGCGGACCTGGTGCGCTTCACCCCGGAGGCGGTGGAGGAGAAGTACGGCCTCACCCCGCAGCAGTACCCTGACTTCGCGGCGCTGCGCGGCGACCCCTCCGACAACCTGCCCTCGATCCCCGGCATCGGCGAGAAGACCGCGGCCAAGTGGATCCGCGAGTTCGGATCCCTGGCGCAGCTGGCCGAGCGCGCCGACGAGGTCAAGGGCAAGGCCGGCGAGGCGCTGCGCGCGCACCTTGAGCAGGTGCAGACCAACCGGCTGCTCACCGAGCTCGACCGGCACGTCGAACTCGAGCTGCGCCCCGCCGACCTGGCCCGCGCCGCCGCCGACACCGCCGCGGTCGACCAGCTGTTCACCACGCTGGAGTTTCGCGCCCTGCGCCCGCGGATGAACGACGTCTTCGGCCTCGACGCCCCGGAACCCGACACGAGCGCCCCGCGCGACGACGAGCCCGAACTGCACACCGCCGTGCTGCTCACCGGCGAGCTCGCCCCCTGGCTCGCCGAGCACGCCGCCGGCGCCGACCCGATCGGCATCGCGGTCGAGGGCCGCTGGGGCCGCGGCGCCGGACAGCTGACCGCGATCGCCCTCGCCACCGCCGACGCGCACGCCGCCTACTTCACCCCGGACAGCCTCGACCCCGCCGACGAGGCCGCGCTCGGCAAGCTGCTCGCCGACCCGGCCAAGCCCAAGATCCTGCACGACGCGAAGGGCCCGATCCTCGCCTTCGCCGAACACGGCTTCCCGTTCGCGGGCCTCGGCGGGGA
>Ga0070739_10003136_pt1 | contig 20991 bp, 18 predicted proteins | sample Coa_R1_7_FD_66445 | JGI IMG/M metagenome (GOLD analysis project Ga0070739, IMG submission 66445) | Surface soil microbial communities from Centralia Pennsylvania, which are recovering from an underground coalmine fire - Coalmine... | ecosystem: Environmental > Terrestrial > Soil > Unclassified ... | reverse complement strand
AGCCACTTGCCCAGAGTCTCTACGAAACCCGGGGCGATCCCGAGCCAGCCGGAGGGCATCACCGCGTCGCGCACGAGTCGGTCGCGTACCAGGGTCAGATCGTAGTCCTCCAAAACCTGCAGGGACCGCCACTGCTCGGCGGTGAGCGCGATCGCCGGCTGTACTCGCAGCGGACGGCGGTCCGCAGCTCTCTCCACCAGCCCTCCTCGTCAGCGTGCCGCTAGCCCGTCAGATCGAGAGCGGCGACGGCGCAGCGGCCCTTGGAACACCGCGGGCTGCTTCAGGCGCGGTGCTCGGCTCGACTCGCGCCCCGTCGCCGCTCGCCGGCTCGTCGCCAGAAGCGGTACCGAATCGGCGTCGCAGGCCACCGGGATATTGGCGCCGAATCAGGATGGTCGGATTCGCTGGTGAGGCGGGCGAGCCCGTTGGTACACTGGTAGTCTATTCCTGAGTCGCGCTGCGAGTTGAGGCCAGCCCGCGGCGCGGCCCCCGCCGGCCAGCGCTGACCGCCGCGTCGCGCGGCCACCGCCAGGAGCGGCGTCGGCCGCGGCCGGCGCCGCGACCAGCAGGGAGGGGCCGATGAGCACCCTGAGCGAGCGAGCCGTAGCCGAGCTAAACGCGATCATCGCCCCGTACGCCGCGGGCGAGGCCGAGGTCGTCCGGGAATACTTCGGGCGGCCCCGCCAGCCCGCCGAGCAGGCCGACCTGGTGCGCCGGCAGATGGGGCGCGAGGTGTTCTGCGTCGACTGGCTGGAGCGCGCCGCGCGCGCGGGCCGTGACCTGGAGCGGACAACTGAGCGCCACGCCTTCGTCGAGCTGCTGGAGCAGATCGCCGACGAGACCCGCCACTACGCCGCGCTGGCCGACGTCGCCGAGTGGCTGTTGGGCCGCAAGCTCAGCGCCGAGGAGGCGCTGGAGTACAAGGTCCACGCGGTCTACGATCCCGAGCGGCCGCTCGCGGAGCACTACAACCCGCGCCTGCCCGAGGCCAACGCGATGATCGACCTGATGCGGCGCCACTACGAGGAGCACGGCCCGTTCGCCGAGGCGGTGCGCCAGCTCACCGAGGGCGGTGCCGGCGGCTCCTTCGTCGAGGCGAGCCGCCTGAGCGGCGACCCCTTCCGCGAGCGCTTTGCCGCGGCGATGGGCCGCATCGCCGCCGACGAGCTGGGGCACGGCGTGCTGAAGGTGCGCGCCTTCGCCGAGACCCGCCTGGCCAGCGAGGCCGACCTGGCCCGCGCGACGCGCATCCTGCGCGAGTTCATGGCCCAGCACCTGCGCGTGCGCAACGAGATCTACGGCTACCCCCTGTCGCCCGAGCGGCTGGCGGCGATCGACCGCGGCGAGATCGAGCCCTGGTCGCTGCCGGCCGCCGCCACCCCGGCCTGAGCGCGCCCGGCCAGCCCGCCACCCGCACCAGCACCGCCCGCGCGAGGCGCTCGGCGGCCGCCGACGCCGCCGACGACCCGGTCGCCGGCCTCCTGCCGAGCCCGCTGCACCATCCCCTCCTCGGCGCCGAGCGCGTGGCCGACCTGTTCCGCCTGCTGGCTCACGCCCCGCTGCCGGCGGACATGGCGGTGGCTCAGGGCTTGCCGACCCTGCCGCCCTGCACGATCGTGGTCGGCGGCCACTGCTCGATCGACGGCAAGGGCGCCTTCGGCGAGTGCACGAAGAGCGGCTCGCTATCCTGCCTCGTGCGCGTCTCCCTGATGGCGCAGCGACGCACGGGCCTTCTCAGTCGCCGAGCGACTTGCCGCGGGTCTCCGGCAGGAACACCAGGGCGATGAGACACAGCCCGTAGCTCGTGGCCGCCACGGCCAGCGCCTCGCTCAGCCCGGCCCGCGCCGCGAGGACGCCGATCGCGGCCGGCCCGACCGCGCTGATCCCGCGTCCGATGTTGTAGCCGAACCCCTGGCCCGCGCCGCGTAGGTCGGTCGGGTAGAGCTCGGCGAGGTAGACGGCCAGCCCGCTGAAGATGCCCGAGCCGAAGAAGCCAAGCGGGAAGCCGACGGCGAACACCAGCGCCGGAGCATCCTGCGGCAGCACGACGTAGGCCCAGGCGCACAGGGCGCTAGCCAGGGCGAACAGGGCGAGGCCGCGGCGTCGTCCCAGCCAGTCCAGGACGTACCCGGCGCTAATGCAGCCGAGGAACCCGCCCACGACCTGGATGCCCATGTAGGCGCCGACGCCCGCGACCGTCAGGTGCCGCACCTCCTCCAGGTAGGTCGGCAGCCAGAAGGCGAGCCCGGCGCCGATCACGCCGATCGAGAGCACCGCCGAGGCCAGGGTGACGCGGAGCTGGTCGCGGCGGAACAGCCCAAGCAGCGCGCCGCCGGGCCGAGCGCTGGCCGGCGCGGGGCCGGCGGCGCGGGCCGCGGCCTCGGCGCGGTAGACGGGCGAGTCTTGCAGGCGCGTGCGCGCCCAGAACAGCACGGCGGCCGGGATCGCGCCCAACCAGAACATGCTCCGCCAGGCCAGCCCGGGTGGCGCCAGGCTGAAAGCGACCGTGTTGGCGATGAGGACGGCGGCGTAGCCCACCGCCCAGGCGCTCTGGACGGCGCCGATGACCCGCCCGCGCTGCGCCGCCTGCGAGTACTCGGCGACCAGGACCGCGCCCGCCGCCCACTCCCCGCCGAAGCCCAGGCCCTGCAGCGTGCTGAACAGCAGGAGCTGCTGGTACGACTGCGCGCAGCCGGCCAGGAGCGTGAACAGCGCGTACGAGCCAATCGAGAGGAGCAGCACCCGCACCCGCCCGATCGAGTCGGCCAGCGCGCCGGCCAGCGCGCCGCCGATCGCGCTCGTCACCAGGCCGACGGTGCCGATCAGACCGGCCTGGGCGTCCGAGAGCGTGAAGGCAGCCGTCACGGCGGGCAGGACGAAGGACGAGGTCATCTGGTTGTAGGCGTCGAGCGCCCAGCCGCCGAACGTGGCCCAGAACGCGGCGCGGCCCGCTGGGGGGAGCGTCCAGTACCAGTCGAGCTGGGCGGCCAGGCGGGCGCGCAGGCCAAGCGCCGCCGGAGCCGGCTGAGCCTCCATTCAGGCCTCCCAGTTCGCCAGCATCCGCATGGCATTGGGGTGGTTCATCGCTCACTCCATCCGCCGCGCCTCGGCGACGGCCGAGGCGCAGGGTGCGCTGAAGGACTGGGCTAGGGCGCCTCGAGGAAGCTCCGGATGGTGGCCGCGAACTGATGCGGGTGCTGGTACATCATGCCGTGGCCGCCGCCGCTGAAGTAGGCCAGCCAGGCCCGGGGAATCCGCTCGGCCAGAATCAGCGAATTCTCCGGCGGGGTCGCCTGGTCGTCGGCGCCCGTGACTACCAGCGTCGGGCGGCTGACCCGGGCGAGCCGATCCCAGGTCCCCGCCCACTCGCGCTCGGCCTGGACCTGCCGTTCGATGCTGGCCTGGGTGACGCGGTGCAGCGGATGGACGAACACCTTCAGCACGTAGGGCAGGTGGTCCTGGATCCACGCGGGGGGCAGGATCAGGCGCAACAGCCGCTCCGCCTGCTGCTGGGGACCGCCGGACGTATCGGTGAATTGGGCCATCGCCTCGGGGCGCCGGATCGCTTCGCGGCCGCCACACAGGCTCGCATAGAGGATCAACCGGTCGACGCGCTGCGGATAGTTGAGGACCAGCTCCTGGGCGATGTGGCTGCCGAGCGACCAGCCGAGCACGTGGGCGCGGTCGATGCCCAGCGCCTGGAGCAGGCCAGCGGTGTCGTCGGCGAACTGGAGGATCGTGAACGGTCGCGTCCCCGGCGTGGTCTTGCCGATCCCCCGGTTGTCGAAGCTGATCACCTGGTAGTGCTGGGCCAGGTCGGCCACCAGGGTCGGGTCCCAGATGTCGTACGTGCCTCCCAGCCCCATGATCAGCAGTAGCGCTCGGCCCTGTCCCTGGATGCGATAGGCGATCTCGATGTCGCCGACGGTCGCCTCGCCTTCCCGTGCCATGCCAACGACCTCCCAGGAGCTCGACCGGAGCGCGAGCGCAGCCTGGCCTGCGAGCAGGCGTCGCTATCGTGTCTGCGACACCGACGCCGGGCGCCAGCACAGCACTCCCTCGCCCGACGGGGGTATAGTCGGTCGCCGCCCGTCTCGCAACCCCTACCGGGACAACTGGACTGCCTACACACGTGGGAGATGGGAGTGAAACCCCGGGGCGCCTTTGCGCGAGCGGTCGGAACCTGTATAATGCCCTCGGACAAAGGAGGTGATGCCCATGAGTGATAAGCGTATGGGCATCCGGGGAGCCGCGGTCGCCTAGCCGAGCTATTCGGCCGGACACCCCGGATGTCCTTCTTTTTCCTGGGACGAGGCTCCTGCCGAAACGGCAGGGGCCTTTTCCTTATTGCCGACCGGGGGCGAGAGTGTCCCGGCGGGGCGCTCCGTCCTGGCCCTACCCGGGGGTGCGAGCATGCGATCGCGACGCTCGCGGCGGGCGACAACGCCCTTGGTACGCGCGTTCCCCTACCTCGTCGGCCTCCTCGTGCTGGCCGGAGGCGGACTCCTGATCGTCGGCGCCGCGTGGGGCGCTCTGCTCGTCGTGCTTGGGCTCGGCGGCTTCGTCGTTGCCGCCTGGGCTGAGGCTCGCCCGCGCGGTATCCGTGTCTCCGATCCCGATCCGATCTGGTTCGGCCACCGCATCAAGATCGAGCCGCCAGGGAGGCGCCACGATGTCAGCTAAACCGCTCTACCGGAGTACGGCTCTCGTCGTTGGCCTGGCCAGCCTGCTGGTGCTGAGCGCTGCCTGCAGCCTGGCTGGCGTCGAGCCGGCCGGCGCGCGCGGGGCCACGCCCACCGGCCAGACGCTCGCCTTCGAGACGATCGCCTCGGGCCTACAGGTGCCCTGGGCGCTGGCCTGGGCGCCGGACGGACGTCTCTTCTTCACCGAGCGCCCCGGCCGCCTGCGGGTGATCGAGAACGGCACCCTGCGACCGGAGCCGGTCGCCACACTGCCGGTCAGCCAGAACACCGCCGAGGGAGGACTGCTCGGGCTGGCGCTCGCCCCGGACTTTGCCGACAGCGGCGCGCTGTACGTCTACTACACCTACGACGTCCCCGGCGGCCTGCGCAACCGCGTCAGCCGCCTGCGGCTCGCCGACGACGGCGCGACCGACGAGACGGTCGTCCTCGACAACATCCAGGGCGGGCGCGTCCACGACGGCGGCCGCATCGCCTTCGGGCCGGACGGCAAGCTGTACGTCGGCACCGGCGACGCCCAGCAGCCGCGCACCCTGCCGCAGGACCCGACCGCGCTTAACGGGAAGATCCTGCGCCTCAACCCGGACGGCTCGGTGCCCGACGACAACCCCTTCCCCGGCTCGCCGGTCTACTCGCTCGGCCACCGCAACGTGGAGGGGCTCGCCTGGCGCCCCAGCACCGGCCAGCTCTACGCCGCCGAGCACGGCCCGACCGGCGAGTTCGGCTGGTGCTGTCACGACGAGATCAACCTGATCGTGCCGGGCGGCAACTACGGCTGGCCGGAGGTGATCGGCCAGGCCGGCGACCCGCGCTTCCGCGACCCGCTGGTCGAGAGCGGCAGCGGCGGCTGGCCGCCGGGCGGCCTCGCCTTCGCCACCACGGGCCCCTGGGCCGGCGACCTGTTCCTCGCCTCGTTGGCCGGCGGCCAGCTCTGGCGCTATACGCTCACCGACGACGGCGAGTCGATCGCCGACCGGGCGCAGCTCGTGCACGGCGAGTACGGCCGCCTGCGCGCCCTGGCCAACGGCCCCGGCGGCGCGCTGTACGTGGCGACCAGCAACCGCGATGGCCGCGGCCAGCCCGACCCCGCCGACGACCGCATCTTCCGCCTCACGCCCGAGCAGGACTGAGTACTGCGTACTGAGCGCTCACGGCTGATGGCTGACAGCCCCACTTGGTACACGGCACTCCGTACTCATTAGACGCGCCCGAGCGCCTGCACGGCCGCGTCGGCGAAGCTCAGGTCGACGAAGTTGTCCACCGGCGCCAGCGCGTTGACGACGCCATAGCGTTGCCAGAACGCCTGCTGGCGCTTGACGTCGTCCACGTCCAGGCCGCCGTTGGGGTCCGCCCAGGAGGGCACCGACTGGCGAATGATATCCACCGGCACCCCGGTCCAGCGGTTCACCACTTCCAGGACAGCCGGGTCGTTAGTCTGGCCGGGGAGGAACTCGCGGATGCCGCGCAGGTAGGCGGTCACGATCGCCGTCGCCAGCGGGCGATCGCGCGCGGTCTGCTCAGACAGCACCAGGCAGGCGAGCTGCAGGCCGGGCGTGATCTGGTCGCCGCCGATCCAGCGGCGCGCGATGCCGCCCTGCTCGGCCATCGCGCCGAACGGCTCGCCGATGCCGGCGGCGTCGATGCTTCGCCCGGCGAAGCCGGCGTTCACGTCGACGTTGTTCAGCCGCTGGCCGTCGACGTCGTCCTCGCTCAGCCCGTTCTGCTCGAGGAAGTTGCGCATCACGTAGTCGATGGCGCTGCCGAGCAGCCCGATGTTCACGCGCCGCCCGCGCAGGTCCTGCGGCGTGCGGATCACGTCGGCCAGGTCCTCCCGCACCATCGTCAGGATCGTCCCGTAGCCGGGCCGGAAGCGCGCGGCGTCGAGGGCGAGGATCGTCGTCACGCCGCGGCCCCAGGCGTTGAACAGGGCCGGGCTGACCGCCGTATAGCCGGCGGCCAGCTCGCCGGTCCCCAGCGCCGCGCCCATCTCGACGCCAGCGGAGAAGCGGACCATCTCCACGTCCAGGCCCGCGTCCCGCAGGTAGCCGCGATCGTTGGCCAGGTACAGCGGGCCGACGGCGATCAGCGGCAGGTAGCCGATCTTGATCCGCGTCTGCGCGCGCGCCAGCCGCGGCACCCCGGCACTGGCCAGGGCGGCGCCGGCGAGCGCGGCCGCGCCCAGGAAGCGGCGCCGCGTCAGCGGGCGAGGCGTGACGAGGAGCGAGTGCTGGGCCGAGTCGGGGTGCGGCGCCTGGCTGCCCTCGCGCGTCGGCGTGCCCTCTGGCATACCAGCCTCCTTGAAGCCGTCAGCTCTCAGCCATCAGCCTATAGCCGTCAGCCACCCGGCTGTAACGTCGCTCCTCCCCTCGTGCCAGGCGCCTCGCCGGTCCGCTGCCCCAGAGCTGACGCTGCGAGCTGCGAGCTAATCGCTACAGTCCGTAGAAGCGCGCCGCGTTCTCGGCGAGCAGCTTGCGCTTGGCCGACTCGCTCACGTCGTCGCGCCGCATCAGGTCGCCGGCCGCGTCGTACTCGCGGTCGCTGTGCGGGATGTCCGAGGCATACATGAATCGCTCGTCGCCGACCAGGTTCAGCACGAAGGGGAGGAGCTGGTCGTCCACCTCGAAGCCGAAGTACACCTGCTCGCTGCGCGCGTACTCGTAGGGGCTGCGCTGGCCCACGTAGCCGTAGCGGCTGGGCGAGAGGTCGTAGCGGTGCTGCATCTTGTCCAGGATGAAGGGGATCCACTGGCAGCCCGCCTCGAAGAAGGCGACCTTCAAGCGCGGGTGGCGGTCGAGCACGCCGCCGGCCGTGACGTCCACGAAGCCAGTGATCATGCAGAAGTTGAAGGAGAGCGTGGCGGCGTCGAACACGTTGTCGAAAATCGCGTTCATCTGGCGCGACGACCAGCCGACGTGGACGGCCACCGGCAGGCCCAGGGCCTCAGCCGCCGCCCAGAAGGGGTCGATCTCGGCGTGGTCGAGCTTCCGCTCGCCGGCCGTGCCGAGGATCATCACTCCCACCGCGCCCAGGTCGCGCGCGCGGCGCAGCTCGGCCACGGCAGCGGGCACGTCGCACAGGTTCGCCACGCAGACCCACTTGAACTTATCGGGCTTCCGCGCGCAGACGTCGGCGATCCAACTGTTCCAGCTCCGAAATAGGGCGTTGTTCAAGGCCGGATCGTCGGCCAGCGGCTGGTGCAGGAAGATGCTGGGGTAGATCACCTGCAGGTCGATGTGCTCTTCGGCCATCGTGCGCAGGCGAGCGTCGAGGTCGGTCAGCTCGATGCTGGGCACCGGGTCGCGCTTGACGGTGCTGAACGGCGTCGGGCGGCCGTCGTAGCTGGCGGGGCTGGCGAAGAAGTGCGCGCCCGGGCCGACGAGCTTCGGATAGAGGCGCCCCTCGATCTCCCAGCGCGCACCGTCGCCGACCGGCACGACCCGTGGGCGGCGATCGGCGAGCGCGGGATCCCAGTAGGGATCGGCAAAGGCCGCGGCCGGCTCCTCGACGTGGGCATCGGCGTCGATCACGTACATGCGAGCGCCCTCCCCCGGGGACCGGCGTGACGCGGCCCCTCTGCACCCATTTGGCGCTCACAGCATAGGCGGGCGCTTGGCGCGGGTCAAGCGCTCACGCGGGCGCCGCGCTCGCCGAGCGGGGCGGCGCCGTGGCGAGCCGCGTACCAGCGCACCAGCAGCAGGCCGCCGACGACCAGACCCGTCAGTAGCGCGACGACCTGCGCCTGCTGGAGCCCCCAGAGCACCAGCGCCTCCTGGCGGAAGAAGCTGAGGCCGAACCGGATCGCCGCGTAGCCGAGGGCAGCGACCAGGAAGGTGGTGCCCGGCGCCGCCAGCCGCCGCCGCGCGAGCCACAACCCGGCCAGCAGGAGCAGCGCGGCGCCGATCTCGTAGAGCGGGTAGGGATGCGTCGGGACGCCGAGCAGCGCGGGCGGCAGCAGGTCGTGGGGATGGGTGTAGACGACGCACAGCGGGCCGGCGCAGGGAGCGCCCCAGGCGTCGCCGTTGGACAGGCAGCCGAGGCGGCCGATGGCCTGCCCGACGAGCATGGCCGGCGCGGCGGCATCGAGCAGGGGCCAGATCGGCAGCCCGGCTCGCCAGGCGGCGAGCCCGCCGGCGGCGATGCCGCCGAGGAACGCCCCATACACGGCGATGCCCCCTTCCCACACCGCCAGGGCGTCGAGGGGGTGGGCCAGGAGTGCGGGCCAGTGGTCGAGCACGAAGAACAGGCGCGCTCCGACCAGTCCGCCGATCACGGCCCAGGTGACGACGCCGCCGATCCGCTCGCCGGGCAGTCCCCACCGCTCGACCAGGCGCCGGCCAAGCCAGACGGCGACTGCGACGGCCAGGGCGGTGAACACGCCGTGCCAGCCGAGCTGGAACGGTCCGAGCTGGGCGATGATCGGATCGAACCCGATCTCAATCTGCATCAGCGATCTCCCTTGCGGCGCGATCGCCGCCAAGGACGTCCCAGGCGGCGAGGGCGCAGATAGCGGTGACGAACAGGGCCGAGGTTGCGCACCAGGGACAGAGCGCCCCGATGACGAACAGCTCGAGGTAGGTCAGGTAGGCCGAGTACAGCGTGCCGGCCAGGGCTAGCCCGAACAGGGCGAGCAGGGCGGGATCGTCCGCCGCCACGACGGCGAGCGCACGATAGAGCGCGAGCGCCAGCAAGGCGAGGTACAGCACGAGCCCGAGCAGCGCCACCGGCAGGCCAGCGACGGCAGCGAAGCGGCTGGCCTGCACCGTCTCGCAGCCCCCGGCGCCGCTGCAGAGGGCCAGCGCGCCGCTGTAGTGCACCCAGGTCAGGTAGGCGGAGACGGCCGCGCCCAGGGCCGCCAGCGCGACCGTCGCCCAGCGGCGGCCGGCCGCCGTGCGCACGCCGGCCGCCCGGCGGCGCTCGGCCGGCGCGCCGGCCGAGCTGGGAGCCGGGGCCGCGCTCCGGCCCTGGCGGCCGGCCGAGCCGACGGCCTGCGGCGCCGGCCGGGCCGGCACGGCGCCGCGGCGGGCAGCGGCCGCTCCCTTGCGGCTCACGAGCCGCTCCCGTCGCTCTGTGGCGCCGCCGCCAGGGCCTGGTCGACGAGCTTGGCGAGGGCGTCGAAGCTGGGCACCCCTTCGAGCTTCTGGCCGTCGATGAAGAACGTGGGGGTGACGCGCACGCCCAGGCGGCGCCCCTCGGCCGTCTCCGCGCGCACGGTGGCCAGGTAGCGACCGCTATCGACGCAGGCGTTGAAGGCGGCCGGGTCCAGCCCAATCTCCGCGCCGAAGCGCTCGAGGTTGTTCTTGCTGAACGTGCCGCGGTTCTCGCCGGCCTGCTCGGCAAACAGCTTGTCGTGGTAGGCCCAGAACTGCCCCTGCTCGGCCGCGCACTCGGCGGCCGCGGCGGCCTGCTCCGACTCCGGCCCGAGGAACGCCAGGTCGTGATAGACCAGCTTGGCCTGTCCGCTCGCCAGGTAGGTGCTCTCGAGCTGGCGCTCCGGCCCGAGGGCGAACTGCCGGCAGGCGGGGCACTGGAAGTCCGCCCACTCGTCGATCTCGACGGGCGCGTCGGCAGCGCCCTGGACCTTACCGCCGGGCGAGGCGGCGATGGTGGCCGGGGCGCGATTCTGGCCAGCCAGGATCAGCCCCCCAGCCGCGGCCACGGCCAGCGCAACGATGGCAACGAGCGCCCAGGGCGACCGCCGCCCGCGGTGCCGCGCCTTGTTGTTCCTGGCGCCGCCACCCCGGCGCGGATGTGTTTTTCGGGTTGCCATGTCTTCTCCTCCGTGGCCCACGGCCCTCGTGATGGTCCGCGGGCCCTCGCCCTCGACGACCGTCAGGCGGCGGGAACGCCTGCGCCCGTCCGCCATCGCCACCGGGTTAGGGAAGCCCGCGTAGCGATTGACGACGGAGCGTGGACGCCGCCCGACGACTGGTCGGGGTTGACTCGACGGGTGCGGGCAGCAGCCCGGACACGTCGATCCAGCGCCGACCGAGCGCTAGATCAGGGGACGAGGGGGAGGAGCGACCGGAGAGAGCACCAGCGAAGCGGGAGCGTGGGGGGTGGACAGTCCCGCGCGCAGGCAGGGCGCGGCCGCGACCGCGGGTGCGGTCGCGGCGGGCAGGACGAGGCCCGGCGCGCCCGCGACGAGCCCGGCGCTGTTCGGCGCGGGCGGGGTCGCGCACCATTCGGGCGCGACCGACCGCTGGGGCACCGGCAGCGCGCCAGCAGCGTCGACCAGGAGGGGACCCGCGGTAGCAGGCGACGCAAGCGCGGTGGCCGGTGCATGCGGGTCTATTGCAGTGGCGCCGCTGGCGTCTCGCGCCGGCGTCACGGCGTCCAGCGCCTGCGAGTCTGACGACGGCGTGGGCGCGCTCCGGAGGGCGCCGGCGCCGCTGAAGTCGCACAGTAGCGGCAGCGCGAGCAGCAGCCAGGCTGCCGCGAGCAGCCGTAGTCGGTCGCCAATCGGTCGCGCCACGCCTCTACCCCAAGCCGCCGGCTATGCCAACCGGTCCCTCAATCTCACTGTAGCGCGGCGCCGGCTCCTGGACAACCCTATGCTCCGGTGACCGGGTCCATGGAGTGAGGCGTAGGGGAGCGCTCGCTTCGCGAGCGCTCCCCTACGCCTACGGAGCTCTCAGTCGGCGGCGGGGTGGCCGCCGCCCGCGCCCTTGCGGGCGGCCTTCACCTTCTCGATGAAGGCGAAGTCCGCAGCCTGCGGCGCGCGGTCGTCGCCCTCGAACCGCCCCTGGCGGTAGTTCTCGCCCACCGCCTGCAGCAGTTCCTGGTGGCCGCGGAAGCCGCGGACTACCGCCTGGGTCAGCTCGTCCCAGCGGTCGGCCAGCGCCTGAGCCTGGGGGCTGGCCGGGTCGAGGTCGCGGCTGGCCCGCACGTCGGCCAGCAGCGCCGTCCAGCCCTCTTCGATTGCCTGGCGCTCCGCGGCCGGCACCTCCTGGCCCAGCGCCTCCCACTCCTTCATCTGCTCGGGGGTGTAGTAGTTCTGCATCGTCGCTCCCTTCTGCGCGAGGCCGTCCTGCACCGCCGCCGAGGCGCGGACCACCAGGTCCCAGTCCCAGCGACCGCTGGCGAGCCGCCGCTCGAGCAGCTCGGCCAGGGCGGCTTCGATCCGCTCTAGCTCGGCGATCCGGTCGCGCAGCGCGCCGCGCTGGATGCCCATCGACGCCACCAGGTTGAAGTCCGGCTGCCCCAGCAGCTTGCCGATCTGCCGCAGCGGGAAGCCCAGGTAGCGCAGAGTGAGGATCTGCTGCAGGCAGAGCAGGTCCGCATCCGAGTAGAGCCGGTAGCCCGCCTCGGAGTGCGCCGCCGGACGGAGCAGGCCGATCTGGTCGTAGTGGTGGAGCGTGCGGATCGACACTCCGGTGAGCGCGGCGAACTCGCCAACGCGGTACAGGCGCGCCATGGCTGACCTCCACGAGACAGCTTAGGCCCTGACGTAACGTGAGGGTCAAGTGGCGCGGGCGTTGCCGCGCGGGCAGCCGGGGGATCCCCCTAATCTTGACAGGGCCGCCCGGCGCGGGCCATCCTCCCCGCGGCCCCGGCACGGGGCGGCGGCGCAAGGAGCAAGGATGACACGACGCGTGGCGCGACTCGGCTGGCTCGCGACCGCGGTCTGGCTGGCGGTGGCCCTGAACGGCGCGGGCCTGACGCCACGCGCGCTGGGCGCCCCCGGCGGCCAGAACGAGACGGCGCTCGCCGCGGGCAGCAGCGCCCAGGTAAGCGGCACGGAGGGCACCGGCTTGCGCGTGCGGGCCGCGCCGCGCGCCGACGGCGCGGTGCAGGGAGTCCTCGGCGACGGGACCAGCGTCGAGGTGCTGGATGGGCCCGTCGCGGCCGACGGCCTGCGCTGGTATCACATTCGCGCCACAACCGGTCTCACGGGCTGGGCGGCGGGCCAGTACCTGGTCGCCGGCGGCCCCGCGCCCGCGGTGGGCGGCGCCCCAAGCACCGTCGTGGCCACCTCGCTCGACGGGTCGGGGACGACCGTGATCGGTTCGCCGGCCGGCGACGTCCTGGCCGCTGGCCCGCCGCAACTGACCCCGACGCCCGAGGAGACTGCCACGCCCACGCCGACGGCCACGACCACGCCGACGGCGACGCCCACCGCCACGCCCACAATCACGCCGACTCCGACGGCCACGGCCACGCCCACGCCCCCACCGGCCGGCACGGTGCTTTACGAGACCGACTGGTCGGGTGGGCTTGGCGACTGGAAAGGTGGCCCCGATTGGCAGGTGGTGGGCGGCACGCTGGTCAACGACGCCACGCGGCCATCGCTCAGCCTGCTCGGGCCGCCGGCGCGCAGCCCGGTCACCAACTACGCCGTCGAAGCCCAGATCATGCGTCTGGGCGGCGACGGCTTCGGCGTCTACGTGCGGCACACGGACAACGAGCAGGGCTACCTGGCCGGCCTGTACCTCACCTTCGCGATGATCAGCGCCCGCCAGCCGTTCAACTCGTTTGCCAGTAGCGAGTTCAAGAACCGCGACGGCTGGCACACCTACCGCCTCGAGGTCCGCGGCAACACCTTCACCATGTCGATCGACGGCCAGCGCGCCTTCGAGGCCTCGGACGACCGCTACCAGACGGGCACCCAGTTCGGCCTCTGGGCCGTGAACGCCGAGATCCGCGTCCGCAGCTTCAAGATCATCGCCCTGTAAGCAGAGCGCGGCCTCGCGGGCAGCTAGTCGTCGCCGGCGACGTGGGCGCGGGCGATGGCGCGCTCGAGGATGTCGAGGCCGCGGTCGAGCGTGGCGTCGTCGATCACGAGCGGCGCCAGGATGCGCAGCACCTGGTCCCACAGCCCCGCCTTGAGGACGATCAGGCCCTCCGCCTGGGCCAGCGCCACGGCGCGGGCGGCCGCCTTCGTCGCCGGCCGCTTGCTCTCGCGGTCGGCGACTAGCTCCACGGCGCGCATCGCGCCCAGCCCTCGGGCGTCACCGACCAGCGGATACTCGGCCTGCCAGGCCTCCAGTCGCGCCGCCAGCCGCTCGCCGAGCCGCGCCGCTCGCTCCAGCACGTGCTCCTCGGCGAACACGTCCAACACGGCCAGCCCGGCCGCGCAGGCTACCGGGTTGCCGCCGTAGGTCGTGCCCAGCCCGCCGGGCGGCACGGCGTCCATCAGCTCGGCGCGGCCGGTGACCCCGGCCAGCGGCAGCCCGTCGGCGATCGACTTGCCCGTGAGCAGCAGGTCCGGCTCGACGCCGCTGTGCTCGATGGCGAACATTCGGCCGGTGCGCCCATAGCCGGTCTGCACCTCGTCGACGATCAGGACGATGCCCTCGCGGCGGCAGATCGCGGCTAGGCCCTGCAGGAACGCCGCGGGCGCCGGCACGAAGCCGCCCTCGCCCAGCACCGGCTCGACGATGATCGCGGCGACGCGCGCCGCCGGAATCTGGGTGGCAAACACCTGCTCCACGCCGGCCAGCGCCGCCGCCGCCGACACGCCGCGGTACTCGTAGGGATATGGCGTGTGGTAGACCTCCGGCGCGAACGGCCCGAAGCCGTTCTTATAGGGCGTGGCGCGGCCGGTGAGCGACATGCCCAGCAGCGTGCGGCCGTGGAAGGCGCCCTCGAAGGCAATCACGGCCGGGCGGCCGGTCGCGGCGCGGGCGATCTTCACGGCGTTCTCCACCGCTTCGGCGCCGCTGTTGAGGAACAGCGTGCGCTTCTCCCAGGCGCCCGGCACCAGCGCGTTCAGCCGTTCGGCGAGGGCGACGTAGGGCTCGGCCATCACCACCGCGGCGCAGGTGTGGATGTAGCGACTGGCCTGCTCGGCGATCGCCGCCACCACCCGCGGGTGGCTCTGGCCGACGTTCAGGACGCCGATGCCGCCGGCGAAGTCGACGTACTCGCGCCCGTCGACGTCAACCAGGATCGCCCCCCGGCCGTGCGCGGCGAACAGCGCCGTGCCGCCGGAGAGCCCCCCGGCCACCGCCTGCCGCCGCCGTGCCGCCAGCGCCGCCGTCGCCGCGCCCCCCTCGCCGTCCCGCCGCTGCGTGCTCGTCATCGCCCTCGCCTCTCTCGTTTCTCGCTCCGCCTGCGCCTGCTCGTCCGACCCGCCCGGCGCTCCCAGCCGTTGCGTCCCTACCAACAGCGTAGCGCGTCGCGGCCTCCGCCGACAGGTGGAGGCCCAGACTCGATGCCCGCCGGGCGCCAGGTATCGCCGCGGCTTCCGGACCGGCAGCACGGTGCCGAGCGCGCCGGGCCTTGACGGCGGCTACGGCCGCGCTATAGGATCACGGCGCCAGACGAGGCATGGCCGAAAAAGCTGAGGAGCGGCGGAGCGAGATGCGACTACAGGACCGCGTCGTCATCGTGACCGGTGGGGCCAACGGGATCGGACGCGCCTACGTGCGCCGCCTGGCCGAGGAGGGCGCGCGGGTCGTCGTCGCCGACCTCGACGAGGCCGGGGCGCGGGCGGCCGCCGACGCGCACGGCGCCGCCGAAGGCCGCGCCCTCGCCGTCCAGGTCGACGTCGCCGAGCGGGAGTCAGTCCAGCGCATGGCTCGGGCCACCGTCGACGCCTTCGGGCGCATCGACGTGCTGGTGAACAATGCCGGCCTCTACGCCACGCTCCCCTCCAAGCCGACCGAAGAGCTGACAGTCGAGGAGTGGGACCGCGTGTACGCGGTGAACGTACGCGGCGTGTTCCTCTGCTGCCAGGCGGTCATCCCCCAGATGCGCCAGCAGGGCAAGGGCAAGATCGTCAACATCGCGTCGTCGATCATCCTCGCCGGCATCCCCTACCTGCTGCACTACGTCTCGTCGAAGGGCGCCGTGTTCGCCATGACGCGCGCCCTGGCCCGCGAGCTGGGCAAGTACGGTATCACCGTCAACTCGCTGTCGCCGGGCCTGGTCGCAACCGACCTCGTCCGCGAGCACCTGCCGGCCGCGCACATCGCCGGCCAGCACGCGATCCGCGCCATCCCGCGCGACGAGACGCCGGAAGACCTCGAGGGCAGCGTGGTGTTCCTCGCCTCCGACGACAGCGACTTCATGACCGGCCAGATGGTCGTGGTGAACGGCGGCGCCCAGTTCTGGTAACAACGTCTATCGGCCCCTGCGGTGGGCCGCTGGCCCAGCACAGGGATTCCGGGTGTCGTCAGGAGCCTATGACGCCGAAGAGCGCGCTGCGACACTACTGGTATCCCGTCGCGACCGCCGACGAGGTCGCGGCCGCGCCGCGCGCGGCGCGGCTGCTCGGCGAGCGCCTCGTCCTCTGGCGCGCCGGCGGCCAGGTGGTCGCCTTCCAGGATCTCTGCATCCACCGCGGCACGCCGCTCTCGCTCGGCTGGGTCGACGGCGAGACGCTGGTCTGCGCCTACCACGGTTGGGCCTACGGGGCGGCGGGGGCCTGCGTGCGCATCCCCGCGGTCCCGCCCGAGCGGGCGATCCCGCGCAAGGCGCGCGCGACCGCCTACCGCGCCCAGGAGGCCTATGGCCTGGTCTGGGTTTGCCTCGACGAGCCGCGCGCGCCGCTGCCGGCCTTCCCCGAGTACGCCGACCCAGCCTACCAGACCTACTGGCGGCAGTTCGAGTGGCAGGCCGGCGCCGCGCGGATGATCGAGAACGTCATGGACTTCGCGCACCTGCCCTGGGTCCACGAGGGATTGCTCGGCGACCGCTCGCGGCCGGTGCCGCCGCGCATCGCCGTCGAGGTCGACGGCAACACGCTGCGCTACGCCGTCGACGTGGAGAGCGAGGTGCGGGTCTACCGCGTCGACCTCCCCTACACGATGCACCTGGTGAAGCGCGACCGCGACCCGGCCGTGCCGGAGCGCCGCGCCCTGCTGTTTGCCTGCTGCCCCCTCTCCGAGCGAGAGACCCGCCTCTACTTCGGCGTCGCCCGCAACTTCGGGCTCGACGGGTCGGACGACGCGTTCAAGCAGCTCAACGCGACAGTCATGGAGCAGGACCGCGGGATCGTCGAGAGCCAGCGTCCGGAGGAGCTGCCGCTCGACCTGAGCGCCGAGCTGCACCTGCGCGGGCCGGACGCAGCCGCGGTCGAGTACCGACGGGCGCTGGCGCGGCTAGGCGTCACGCCATAGGAGGCAGTGCCATGAACCCCGGCTGGCTCCCCCGCCTCGCGGCCGCAGCCCTCGTGCTGCTCGCGCTAGCCGGCCAGGGCTGCGCGCCGAGCCCGCCCGCGGCCACCCAGTCGGCGGCGCAGCCCGCCGCCCCGGCGCAGGCCGCGGCGGCGGGGCCGAAGGTCGTGCTCAAGTTCTCGCACAACCAGGTGACGAGCGCCCCGCAGCACCAGGCCGCCGAGATGTTCAAGCAGCTCGTCGAGGAGCGCACCAACGGCTACTACGACGTCCAGATCTTCCCCAACCAGCAGCTCGGCAGCCTGCGCGACCAGGTGGAAGGGACGATGGTCGGGACGATCGAGCTGACCCAGCAGCCGGCCTCGACCTACGCGCTGTTCGTCCCCCGCATGTCGGTGCTCGACCTGCCCTTCCTCTGGACCACCGAGGACGCGATGTGGAAGGTCCTCGACGGTCCCACCGGCCAGGAATTGCTCCAGTCACTCGAGGCCAAGGGGCTGAAGGGCGTCGACTACTGGAGCGCGGGCTGGAAGAACATCACCACCGGCAAGAAGCCGATCCAGACCCCGGACGACCTGAAGGGGCTGAAGATCCGCGTCATCCCCTCGCCGCTGCTCTCGGCCCAGTACGAGGCCTGGGGTGCCAGCGCCACGCCGGTAGACTTCAAGGAGCTGTACACCGCGCTCCAGCAGGGCGTGGTCGACGGCCAGGAGAACCCGGCGGGCACGATCGTCGACGTCAAGCTCTACGAAGTCCAGAAGTACATGACCGAGAGCCACCACGCCTTCTTCCACTACATCCTGGCCTTCAACAAGGACTGGTTCGACGCCCAGCCCCAGGAGAACCAGGCGATCCTGGTCCAGGCCATGAAGGAGGCCGGCCGCTGGGAGCGCCAGGCCTGGGCCGAGCGCGAGGCAGAAGCGACCAAGCGGATCCGCGAGGCGGACGTCCAGGTCATCGAGCTGACGCCGGAGGCCCGCGAGCAGTTCCGCCAGCTTTCCCTCCCGGTCCACGACAAGTTCGCCGACCAGATCGGTCGGGACTTCCTGCAAAAGCTAACCGCCGAGATCGAGCGGACGCCGCAGTAGGCCATCGGGAGATGGCTGAAGTCAAGCTGGAGCACGGGACGGCGGCGCCAGGGGCGACGACGCTGGCCGGCGGCCCGGCGCTGGCACCGCCGCGGCTGGTGGCCGCGCTGCTGCTACACGGCCTCGAGGCGGCGACGATCCTGGTGATGGTCGCCGAGGTCGCCATCATCACCACGGCGATCGTCTTCCGCTACGTCGTCAACCGGCCGATCGGCGGCTCCGACGAGATCGCCACCTTGCTCCTGGTCTGGCTGACGTTCCTCGGCGGCGCGCTGGCGACGCGCCGCCGCCTGCACCCGAGCGTCAGCCTGTTCGTCGAGCGCCTGCCTGCCGCCGCGCGGGCGCACGTCGAAGTCCTCACCCGCCTGGTGGAGCTGGCCTTCCTGGCCTGCGTCGTCTGGCAGAGCCTGCGGATGGTCCCGCTCCGCTACGGCGAGCCGTCTGCGGGCGCTGGCTTCGACATGAGCCTGTTCCCGCTGGCGCTGGTCCTCGGCGTCAGCGCCACGCTGCTGGTGGCACTGGCCCAGCTCGCGGCCCTGCCAAAGCGTCCGCTGCTCGTCGTGCTGGCGGCCGCGGCCGCCGCTTGCGCCGCGATCTACCTCGCGATCCAGCTTGGCGCCCTGCGGCCCGGCGGCATCAACCCCACGCTGCTGATGATCGGCGGCTTCGCCCTGCTCCTGGCGCTGAACGCTCCGCTGCTGGTGGCGCTGGGGTTCCCGTCGCTCCTGTACCTGCTGATCCTGGGCGGTCCCAACCCGCTCGTGCTGCCGCAGCGGCTGATCGCCGGCGCGGACAACTTCGTCCTGCTGGCGATCCCGCTATTCATCCTGACCGGCCTGCTGATGGAGACCGGCGGCATCTCCCGCCGGCTGGTGGGGCTGGCGATCGCCCTCGTCGGCCACCTCCGCGGCGGCCTGGCGCAGGTGACGGTCGTCGGCGAGGTCCTGTTCTCGGGCATCTCCGGCTCGACCACGGCCGACGTGGCGGCGATGGGCTCGCTGCTCATCCCGTCGATGGAGCAGGCCGGCTACCAGAAGGAGGAGGCGGTCTCGATCGTCAGCGCCGCCTCGGCGATGGGCATCCTCGTCCCGCCCTGCCTGCTGATGGTGATTCTCGCCGTGATCGCCGACATCTCGGTGACGACGCTGTTCCTGGCCGGCTTCCTGCCGGCGGCGGTGCTCGCCGCGGCGCTGATGCTCCTGATCTACGTCCGGGCGCGCGCCGAGAACTGGCCGGTGGCCGCGCGCGCGTCCTGGCGCGGCCTGGCCGACGCCTCCCGCCAGGCGCTCATCCCGCTCATCCTGCCGCTGATCATCTTCGGCAGCATCTTCAGCGGCGCCGCCACGGTCACCGAGTCGGCAGCGCTCGCCGTGCTCTACGCGCTGCTGGTGGGCGTGTTCCTCTACCGCGAGACGCCCCTCCGCGACCTGCCGCGGCTCCTGGTGGACAGCGCGGTGGTCAGTGCGGTGAGCATGTGGCTAGTGGCGAGCGCGACCGTGTTTACCTGGCTGCTCGCCCGGAACCAGGTGCCGCAGCTCATCTCCGGCGCCATCCTCTCCGTCTCGGGCACGACCTGGTTCTTCATCCTGGCGAGCATGCTGATCTTCATCGCCTTCGCGGCGCTGCTGGAGGGCTTCCCGGCCGTAATCATCCTCGGCCCGATCTTCTACCCGATCGCAAGCCAGATGGGGATTGGCGCGCTGCACTACTCGATCATCATCGTCGCCTGCGTGGGGATCGGGCTGTTCCTGCCGCCCATCGGCATCGGCCTGTTCGTGGCCTGCAGCATCGCCCGCACCGACATGACGCGCGTGCTCCGCTACTTCCTGCCCTACCTGGCCGTGCTGCTGGTCGGCCTGCTAATCGTGGCCTTCGTGCCCGTGATCACGACGATCCTGCCGGACCTCCTCCTCGGACGGAAGTAGGCCTCGGCGGCGGGCGCCTGAGCTAGCGGCGCAACGGATCGCATGTCCCCGCGGCACCGTTCGGCAAGGTGCACGGCTTGATCCGCGAGCGAACGCCGTGCGTATTAACGAGCGACGCGCGGGGCGTCGGGGACGACGGAACCCCGCGCCGCGAACAGCGCGCGAAGGAGAGGTGGCGATGGCAACGTTGGCGGTGGTGTTTCCTGTGCTACCGGGCAAGGCCGAGGAGGGGCGGCGCTTCGCCCAGGAGGTGATGGGCCCGCACCGCGCCGGGGCCGAGGCCTCGTTCCGCCGCCTGGGCATCAGCCGCGAGTGCTGGTACCTCCAGTCCACGCCGATGGGCGACATGGTCGTGGTCTGGATGGAGGGCGACGACCCCGCCGCGGCACTCCGCCGCTGGGCGGCCTCCGATGACCCCTACGATCGCTGGTTCAAGGAGCGGGCCAGCAGCGTGTGCGGCCTGGACTTCAACCAGCCGATCCCGAGCATGCCCGAGCAGATCTTCGAGTATCCCGCTCGCTAGTGCTCCGGGACAGTTGAGCGGAGTAGTGTTTGCGTCGGCAAACACTACTCCGCTCAATACTATCCAACCACTAAGGACGGAGAGGTGCTAGACTGCCGCGAGCCGCGATCCGAGTGTGTCGAGGGCGGCGCCGGCGGGCTACTCGCGGAGGAGCTCCTTCAGCTTCGCCAGCAGCGCGTCGGCGGCGAACGGCTTCTCGAAGAAGCCGTCGCCGCCCGCCTGCAGCGCGTAGCCCTGCACGTCGCCGCTGGCAGCGCTCATCAGCAGGATCGGCAGCGAGCGGGTCCCTGGATCGGCGCGCAGCGCGGCGCAGACCTCGTAGCCGCTCAGCTCGGGCATTTCTACGTCGAGGAGCACCAGGTCCGGCCGGTGCTGGCGGGCCTGGGCCAGCGCCTCCGCGCCGTCGGCCGCCTCCAGGACCTGGTAGGCCGGATTGGCGTCCAGCATCTGCCGGATCGAGTGCCGGATGAAGGGCCGGTCGTCGGCCACCAGGATCGTCTTCACCACACACCGCCAGATCGATGATCGAATGAGAACGTATGCAGATTGCTTGCCTAGTCGCCGTACAGCGTCTTGAAGTAGCCCGACTCGTCTAGCTCGCGGATGAACTGGTCGGTGATGAAGTCCTCCGGCCGCGCCGTGGCCGCGGCGGGAGTGGTCGGCGCGAGCAGGTCGAGCACCGTCTGGATGCCGCCG
>Ga0070739_10003135_pt1 | contig 20994 bp, 22 predicted proteins | sample Coa_R1_7_FD_66445 | JGI IMG/M metagenome (GOLD analysis project Ga0070739, IMG submission 66445) | Surface soil microbial communities from Centralia Pennsylvania, which are recovering from an underground coalmine fire - Coalmine... | ecosystem: Environmental > Terrestrial > Soil > Unclassified ... | reverse complement strand
GCTGCCGGCGAGCGTCGCGAGCGCGAGCGTCTCGATTCCGGCCGCAAACGCGGCAGCCGCGGCGAGCCCGAGCCGCCGCGGGTAGAGCTCTGCCTGCTTCGGCCGCGGCCCCGGCGGCCACCAGACCCAGACCGACAGCGACAGCAGCTTGCCGACGTGGCCGACGACGACACCGGCCGCGAAGCCGCCGAGGAGCAGGACGACGTACGCGAGCACGAGCCGCAGCCCGCCGGCCCCAGCCGCCGCGGCCAGCCCGAACGCCGCCGCCTGGAGCAGCGACAACCCGCCCGCGAGCACGTGGGCGAGCGGCGCTTCGAGCGGCCCGCGCCGCAGCCGGGCGGTGCGGAGCGTCAGCGCCACGAACCAGGCGATCGCCGCCAGGCAGACTGCGCCGCCGGCGAGCGTGGCAGGGCGCTCGTGTGCCGCGAGGCCGCCGACCAGCAGCCACAGCCCGGCCGTCAGGACGAGCTCCTCCCAGGGTTGCGTGCGGGCGGGCGCCGCCGGCGCGAGGGCGAGCATCGGCGCGAGCGTCCTGCCGACGGCGAGGAGCAGCAGGGCGATCCACCCGAGGAGTGCCACGTGCAGGTGGATCAGCAGCGCGTGGACGAACGCCGGTCCGGTCAGCGACCCGTGGAAGAGGACGGCGCCGAGCACGAGCGCGGCCGCGGCGTGCGCGCAGGAGAGGCCGACGCCGACGCGGCTCGCGACGAGCGTCCGGCCGCGCGGCGCCCGGACGACGAGCGTCAGGATCTCGGCGAGCACGATCGCGAGACCGGCGGTCAGAGCAGCAGCGCCCGCCCACGTCGCGGCCGGAACGTCGCGCGCGACGCCGGCGGCGACGGCGAAGCCGCCCGCGAGCAGCGGCAGGCCGGCCCACAGCGCCCGCTCGGACGGCAGGTCGTTTCGCAGCATCACGGGCAGCAGGTGGAAGCAGGCGCCGGAGACCGCAAACGGCAGCGTGCCGAGCGCGACCAGGTGGACGGCGAGGAGCACGTCGGGCGCGAACGGGTTGCCCGCGGCGAGGTCGGGCGCGGCCGCGATCGCCGTGGCGCCCGCAGCGATCCACGCGAGCAGCGCGACGCCGACGTAGGCGCCGAGGAGCTGCGTCGAGACGGGCCCGCCGACCGCGCGGCGGTGCTCGAGCGGCAAGGGCTTGAAGCTCGGCGTCGGCGCCGGTCGGCTCACCCGCTGGGTGATACCCGACCGGCGCGGAGCGAGGACGAACGAGCGGAGGGGGAGGGATTTGAACCCTCGACCCGCCGAACGACGGGTAACGGTTTTCGAGACCGCCGCATTCGACCGCTCTGCCACCCCTCCGGGCCGACGTCGGCCGCGCGGCATGGTATCCGAGCGCCCGGCGCGGGGTCAGTCCGCGATGCGCGCGATCAGGTCCTCGCGCTTCAGCACGCGGACGCGATGCGACGAGCGCGCGAGGCGCACCTCGTAGCCGGCTTCGCGCGGGAAGAGCACCTTGTCCCCCGGTTCGATCGCCGCGACGTCCGGCCCGACCGACGCGACGATCCCCGTGCGGCACTGGGCGGCCTCGTTCACCGGCACGATCAGCCCGCTCGCCGTCTCGGTCTCGTCGAGCGGCTCGACCACGAGGTAGTCGTCGAGCGGCTCGAGCGTCACCTCGGCGAGGGGCTGCCGATCCAGCATGTCTCCACGATACTCGGTGCATGCGCGTGGGCCGTCGCGACGTGCCGTTCTCGAACCCCGACAAGCCGTTCTTCCCGCAGGCGGGACTGACGAAGGGCGACCTCGTCTCTTACTACCTCGGCGTCGCCGACCTCGTGCTGCCGCATCTGCGCCGCCGGCCGTTTCACATGAAGCGCTACCCGAACGGTGTCGACGCCGACTTCTTCCACCAGAAGCGCATTCCCTCCGGTCATCCCGACTACGTGGACGAGGTGTTCGTCCAGTTTCCGAGCGGGCACTCGACGGTGTTCGCGATCGTCGACAACGCAGCCGCGCTCGCGTGGGTCGTGAACCTCGGCTGCATCGAGCTGCACACGTGGCACTCGCGCGTCCCGCGGATCGAGCAGCCCGACTACCTGCTGATCGACCTCGACCCCACTCTGGACGGCCAGTGGCCGCACGTGCGCGAGATCGCGCTCGTCGTCCGCGACGTGCTCGACGAGCTGGGGCTGCGCTCGTACCCGAAGACGTCCGGCGCGACCGGGCTGCACGTGCTCGCGCCGATCCGGCCCGAGCTTCGCTTTCCGGAGGTGCGGCGGTTCGCGAAAGCCGTCGCCGAGGAGGTCGAGCGGCGGATCGGCGACCAGCGAATCGCGACGACGACCTGGCGCGTCGCGGAGCGCGTCGGCGTCTTCGTCGACTTCGGGCAGAACGCGCGTGACCGCACGATCGCCTCCGCCTACTCGGTCCGCCCCACCCCCGACGCGCGCGTGTCGGCGCCGCTGCGGTGGGACGAGGTGGCCGAGGTCGAACCGGAGCTGTTCACGGTGCCGACGATGGCCGAACGCGTCGCGCAGGTCGGCGACCCCATGCGCGGGATGTGGCGCAACCCGCCGTCGCTGAGGCCGCGCTTCGCCGCGCTCGGCCTCGAGCCGCCCGAATTGCACGATCCGTAAAGCGCGCTAACACGACCCTGACGTACGCGGACGTACCGTGGCCCGGTGCGGCGACTCGTGCTCGGCATCTGCCTCGTCCTCGCCGCCTTCTGCGTGCAGGGCGCCCAGGCGTCGCCCTACGTGCGCTACGGGATCCAGGACGACGCATGGCTGCAGTGGGGCCCGGGGACGCTCGACGACCGCCTGGCGACGCTCGACTCGCTCGGTGTCGACGTGGTGCGCTTCACGCTCGACTGGCGCTCGATCGAGCCGAGGCGCGGCGTCTACGACTGGAGTGACGTCGACCCGGTGCTCGACGGCCTGCACGCACACCACATCGCGCCGCTCGTCACGCTCTACGGCACGCCGTCGTGGGCGAACGGCGGCAGGAACGAGAGCTGGGCGCCGGCCAGCGGCTCGACCTTCGCGGCGTTCGCCGCCGCGGCCGCGAGGCACTACCCGTTCGTGCGCATGTGGACGATCTGGAACGAGCCGAACCAGCGGCGCTGGCTGCAGCCGACCTCGCCACGCGTCTACACGCAGCGGCTGCTGAACCCGGCCTACGCCGCGATCCACCGTGTCAGCCCGGACTCCCAGGTCGCCGGCGGCGTCACCGCCCCGCGCGGAAACACGGGTGGCATGTCGCCGCTCGCTTGGGTCGCGGGCATGGCCGCGGCGAAGGCGCGGCTCGACGCCTACGCGCACAACCCGTATCCACTCGCGCCGCGCGAGACGCCGATCTCGGGGGGCTGCGGTCACTGCACGACGGTCACGCTCTCGACGATCGGTCGGCTGCTCGCCGCCGTGCGGCACGACTTCGGCGCGCGCACGCGCATCTGGCTGACCGAGTACGGCTACCAGACGAATCCTCCGGACCGGTTCCTCGGGGTCTCCTACGCGGCACAGGCGCGGTACGTGTCCGAGGCTGCGCTCCGTGCCTACGAGCTGCCGCGCGTCGACGTCCTGATCCACTACCTGGTCGAGGACGAGCCGGACGTCGCCCGCTGGCAGAGCGGCATCCTCACCGCCCACGACGTCCGCAAGCCGGCGTACGAAGCGTTCAGGTTCCCGCTCGCGGAGCGCAGCCGCACCGGCCGGAGGACCGTGCTCTGGGGACAGGTGCGGCCGGGCACCGGCCCGCAGCGCTACCGGCTGCTCCGCTACGCGGACGGCGGCTGGCACTCCGTCGGCGGGACGACGACCACCTCCTCGCGCGGGTACCTCACGCGAACCGTCAACGCGGCGCCGGGCACGCGCTACCGGCTCTGGGTGCCCGACGCGCGCACGTACAGCGCGATCCTGACCGTCACTTAGCGCTGCCGCCGAGCAGCGCCTCGACCGAAGGCGCGTCGGGACCGCGCGGCGGCCGGAGCTCTCGCCAGGTGCAGTCGGCGGGATCCTTGTCCTCGCGCCAGCGGATCAACTTCGTGCCGTGGCGGAAGCGGTGCCCCTGCACCTTGTCGTAGCGAACCTCGACGACGAGCTCGGGTCGCACCGCAGCCTCTTCGAGCTCGCCCGTCCCCCAGCGGTTCGGCTCCGAGAAGCGCCGCTCGGGCGCGTCCTCGAGCAAGGGCAGGAGGCGCGCCGCCACCTCGTCGCGCTTCGAAGCGGCGACCGCGCAGGAGCCGACGTAGTCGAGGCCCCCGTCGTCGCGATAGAGACCGAGCAGCAACGTCGCGATCTGCTCCCGACCGCCCTTCCAGCGGAGGCCGACGACGACGCAGTCGGCCGTGCGGTGCTCCTTCACCTTCACCACCGCGTCGCGCGAGCCGGGCAGATACGGCGACGAGAGTCGCTTCGCGACCACGCCGTCCAGCCCGAGCGCCTCGAAGCGGTCGAGCCACGCGCGCGCCTCGTCGGCGCTGCGCGTCGCGGGGGACGTGCGGAATCCGCGCAGCGCCTCCACCCGCTCGCGCCGCTCGACCAGCGGCAGCTGCCACACCGGCTCGCCCTCCCACACGAGCACGTCGAAGACGACGAACTCCGCGGGAATCTCCGCCGAGAGCCTGCGGATGCGCGACTCCGCCGGGTGGAGGCGCGTCTGCATCGCGTCGAAGTCGAGCGCGCCGTCGCGGGTGATCACCACCTCGCCGTCGAGCGCTGAGGCCGGCGGCAGCGAATCCCCGAGCGGGCGGAGCTCCGGGAAGTAGCGCAGCAGCGGCCGCTCGTTGCGCGACCAGAGCGCGAGCTCGCCGTCGAGGTTCTCGAGCACCCCACGGAAGCCGTCCCATTTCGGCTCGTACTGCCAGTCGTCGCCGACCGGGAGCTCGCGCACGAGGTCGGCCTCCATCGGCGGGAAGGGGAGGTTTGGAGGCGTCATCGGGCGGAAGCCTAGAGATACGAGACACGCCGTCCCGGCCCCAGGAGGTGAACCGTGCCGACCATCCACGAACAGCTGATCAAGCATCTCGACGAGGCGCACGCGATGGAGCACGACATGCTGCGGATGCTCGACGGGATGATCTCCACCACCCGCGACCCCGAGGTGCTGCGCGAGCTCGAGCACCATCGGATCGAGACGCAGGAGCACGTCGAGCAGATGCGCGCACGGCTGCGCGCCCACGGCGCGACGCCGTCGGCGGTGCGGCAGCTGACGGGGATCGTCGGCGCGCTCGCGAAGCTCCCGCTCGACATGGTGCGCAGCGAGCGCGCGGGCCGCAACGCCCGCGACGGCTACGCGGCGGAGCATCTCGAGATCGCCGCCTACGAGCTCCTCGTGCGCGTCGCGAAGCATGCAGGGGACGACGAGACGGTCGAGGCCTGCGAGCGGATCCTCGAGCAGGAGCGGCACATGGCCGAGGCGATCGCGTCAGCCTGGGACCGGTTCGTCGACCTGTCGCTGCGCGAGGAGGGCGTGGTCGTCGGCGACCAGGCGCGCTGACAGCCCCGCGCGGCCGCCCTATTGCAGCCAGGGCGAGAGGAACCGCTCGATCTCGCGGCAGCTGCGCGGCCCGTCGAGCCGGGCGCTCACGCTGCGGTCCTCGATCACGACCAGCGTCGGCACGGCTGTGATCCCGAACTTCTCCACCAGGTCGGGCCGCTGCTCGCGCGCCACCGAGTAGACGCGGAACGTGTCGTGGTTGTGGCGGCGCTGCAGCACCTGGGCGAGGAAGCCCTCGATGCGACGACAGCGGCCCGAGACGTTCGAGTGGAAGAACACCAGTCCCGGCCTCGTCCTCGTCGCGGTGTTCTCTGCGCTGGGGACCGGCTGCATGGACATCCATCGTCTTTCCGTTGACCACCGAGACGAAACGGCGCGCCGGTTAGCCTTCGATGAAGATGCGCGACACGTCTCAACCTCGCCGGGTCGCGGTGACCGGCGTCGGCGCCGTCACGCCGCTCGGGCTGGATGTGCCGTCGACGTGGCAGGCAGCGGTGAGCGGGACGAGCGGGATCGACTGGATCCGCGCCTTCGATGCCGACGGGCTGCCGGTGCGCGTCGCCGCCGAGGTGAAGGGCTTCGACCCGACGCAGGTCGTCTCCGCCAAGGACGCACGCAAGCTCGAGCGGAACGTGCTGCTCGCCGTCGCCGCATCACGCGAGGCGCTCGCCGACGCTCGGCTCGACGGCTTCGAGCCCGAACGGGTCGGGATCGTGTTCGGCTCGGCGATCGGCGGCGTGCCGGGGATCATCGAGCAGGCCGACACGCTGCGCGAGCGCGGCCCGTCGCGCGTCTCGCCGAACTTCCTGCCGAATGTGCTCGTCGACTCGGCGTCGGGCCAGCTCGCGATCGCGCTCGGCATCCGCGGTCCGAACTACGCGGTCGTCTCGGCCTGCGCAACCGGCTCGCACGCGGTCGGCGAGGCCGCGGAGCTGATCAAGCGCGGCGACGCCGACGCGGTGCTGGCCGGCGGCACCGAAGCGTGCATCGTGCCGCTGATCCTCGCCGGCTTCACGGCCATGCGCGGCCTCGCGGCGGAGGACGAGCATCCGCCGCGAGCGTCGCGGCCGTTCGACGCCACACGCGCCGGCTTCGTGATGGCCGAGGGCGCGGGCGCCCTGCTGCTCGAGGACTGGGAGACGGCCGAGCGGCGCAGTGCGGAGATCCATGCCGAGGTGCTCGGCTACGGCGCGTCGAACGACGCGCACCACATGGCGCAGCCCGAGCCCGAGGCGCTCGGCGTGGCGACGATGATGCGCGGGGCGCTCGCGCGCGCAGGCGTCGAGCCCGAACGGGTCGGCTACATCAACGCTCACGGCACGTCGACGCCGCAGGGCGACGCGGCCGAGACGCGCGCGATCAAGGAGGTGTTCGGCGACCACGCCTACCGGCTGGCGGTGTCGTCGACGAAGTCGATGATGGGCCACACGTTCGGCGCTGCCGGCGCGATCGAGGCGATCATGTGCGTGCTCGCGCTGCGGGAGGGCGTGCTGCCCCCGACGATCAACTACCGCGAGCCCGATCCGGACTGCGATCTCGACTACGTTCCCAACGAGGCGCGCCGCGCTCGGGTCGACGTCGCGCTCTCGAATGCGATGGGCCTGGGTGGGCATAACGGCTGCGTGCTGCTCGGGCGCGCGACGTGACCACCGATCTGGACGGCGAGGCCGTCCTCGACGCCGACGCGGCGCAGCTCCGCCGGCTGCAGCGGGTCACCGACGCGGCGCTGCCGCATCTCGAGCTGCAGGATCTGCTGGACGAGCTCCTCGGCCGGATCCGCGAGAACCTGGACGCCGACACGGCCGCCGTGCTGTTGCTCGACGAGGAGCGCGAGGAGCTCGTCACGCGCGCCGCGGTCGGGATCGAGGAGGAGGTCGAGCAGGGAGTGCGGGTGCCCGTGGGCCGCGGCTTCGCCGGGCGCGTCGCGGCCGAGCGGCGTCCGGTGCTGCTCCCCGACGTCGACCGCGCCGACGTGGTGAGCCCGCTCCTGCGCGAGAAGGGCATCAAGACGCTGCTGGGTGTGCCGCTGATCGCGCACGACCGGGCCATCGGCGTCCTCCACGTCGGCACGCTCAGGCCGCGGATGTTCGAGCAGCGCGACGTCGAGCTGCTGCAGCTCGTCGCCGTGCGAGTGGCGATCGCGATCGAGCGCGCGTACGCACACGCGCATGCGATCCAGCTCGACGAGATGAAGCAGAGCTTCGTCGCCGTCGCCTCGCACGAGCTGCGCACGCCGGCCGCGGCGGTCTACGGCGTGCTCGCCACGCTCGACGAGCGGTGGGACGAGCTCGACGAGTCCCAGAAGCGACGCCTGATCGCGAGCGGCCATGCGCAGGGCACGCGGCTCCGGCTGCTGCTCGAGCAGCTGCTCGACCTGTCGCGGCTCGACTCGAGGGTGACGACGGTCGAGCCGCGTCCGGTGGTGGTGCGCTCGCTCGCGGCCGAGGCGATCGAGCAGGCTTACGGTGCGCCGGAGCCGCCGGAGGTGCGGCTCGAGATCGCCGACGACCTCGCCGCCGTCGCCGATCCGGTCGTGATCGAGCGCGTCCTCTCGAACCTGCTCGTGAACGCCTCGCGCTACGGCAGGCCGCCCGTGGTGATCTCCGCACGCCGGGACGGCGACCACCTTCGCATCGCGGTCGAGGACCACGGCAGCGGCGTGCCGCCGGAGCTCGAGAGCCGCCTGTTCGAGCGGTTCGAGCGCGGGCCGGAGGCGAAGGGCACCGGGCTCGGCCTCTCGATCGCGCGCGCGTACGCGCGTGCGCACGGAGGCGATGTCGTCTACGCGCCGGGGGGCGCCGGCGCCCGCTTCGAGCTCGTGCTGCCGCAGACTTAACGGATCCGCAGCGAGGCGAGCAGCTCGACGGTCAGCTCGTCGATCGTCTCGAGCACGCGATCGGCGAGCGCGAGCGCCGCTGCGTCGGGCGGGAAATGCGTGTTCGGGATCGCGACGACCGCCATCCCGGCCGCCTTCGCCGAGCGGATGCCGTTGTGCGAGTCCTCGACCGCCGCCGCCCGTGCCGGCTCGACACCCAGCCGGCGGGCCGCCTCGAGGTAGACGTCGGGCGCCGGCTTTCCCTGCGCGACCTCCTGCGACGACACGGCGACGCCGACGAGCGAGGCGAGACCCGTGGTGCGAAGCACGACGTCGATCAGCTCGGGGTTCGAGGACGAGGCGATCGCGAGCGGCCAGCGCGCACCGACCCGCCGCACGGCGTCGACCGCGCCCGGCAGCAGCGGCGGGTCGTCGCCGTAGCGCTCGAGCATCCGCTCCAGGACGTCCGCCACGATCCGCTCGGGCGGCCCGGGCACGCGCAGCGACTCCGCCATGTACCGCGACCACTCCGGCGCGCTCATTCCCATCATGTCGCGGGTCGCCGAGGCGCTGTACTCCCCGCCGCGCTCGCGCGCATACTGCTCGCGCACCTCGTCCCACACCTGCTCCGAGTCGACGACGACGCCGTCCAGGTCGAAGACGACCGCGTCGATCACAGCGCGCGGTAGTCGCGGTGGACGTAGACGAGCGACGTGGCCGCGCTTCCTTCCTCGAGGCGCCCGATCTCGCCGACGAACAGCGTGTGGTCTCCGGCGGGAATCTGCTCCACCGTGCGCACCACGAGCCAGCCCGCGGCTCCCTGCAGCAGCCGTGGGTCGTCGTCGCGCACGGGGATGCCGTCCCACAGCGCGATCGGCGGCACGCCGCGCGCGAAGTGCTGCGCGATGTGCGCCTGCTCGCCGCTCAGGATCGACACGCCCCACTCGCCCGCTTCCCGGAGCAGCTCGTGCAGCGATGCCTCGAGCGCGACCGAGATCGCGACCAGCCGCGGCTCGAGCGACACCGACACGAGCGTCGACACGGTGAGCCCGGCCCGGCGTCCCTCGACCTCCGCGACGACCACCGAAACGCCCGCTGGCCATCTCCTGAACAGCGACCGCTGCTCCGCACCCCGCTCGTGCACGGGCGCGGAGCGTACAGGGTCGTTCAGGCGCGTCACCTTCCGTCCCGGTCAGCGGGCGGGTGTCAGACACTTCTTGGGTGTCAGACACCGATCCAGAAGGTGTCTGACACCTGACGGTGCTTCGCGCTCGTTCTAGTTCGGCCGGCAGCGCGGGTCGTCGAGCGCGCTGAGCCGGTCGTTCACCTGCGCCTCCGCCGTCGCGTCGAACGTCCCCGGCGCCGCCCCCTGCCACATCACGTCCGGCGTCACGCCCGGCCCTTCGGCGGTGGCACGGTACTTCGTGCCGTTCCCGGCGGGATGCGCGCCGTGCGGGTAGAAGCCGTAGCAGAACGTCCCGAGACCGGTATGCGTGAGGAAGCTGTTGTCGCGCTTCCACCCCGTCCCGTACGCGGAGTCGAACGTGTCGACGTAGACGTTCCGGCCGAACGTGTCGAGCGGCTCGCCGGAGGTCGTCGAGCGGAAGCCGAAGACCGGCGACCCGCCGTAGGTGAAGGTGCCGAACAGCTTGTCGAACTTGCGATACGCCCAGCCGAGCGAGATGTCGAGCACGGGCAGGGTGCCCGTCCAGTGCGAGAGCCGCAGCTCCCACGCGGACTGAGCCGAGGTCGGTGTGACGCCGTAGTCGGGCAGCTCGCGCTGCCATGCCTGCAGCGCCCAGAAGCTGCCGTCGGGCGCGGTGCACGCGGTGACGAACCAGGCGAGCTGCGGGCCGGTGTAGGGGCGGCACGCGTCGTGGAAGGTCTTCCAGTAGTCGCTGTGGTACTTGCCCCAGCCGCCCGCGTAGTCGAGCTTGAACGCGACCTGCGCGCGCGAGCGCGTCGGCGCGATCGCGTTGACGGCGCCCCACGCGAGGACGTGCTTGAGCTGTGTGCCGTCGCGGTACGTGATCAGCGCTTCGCCCTTCGTGTCGACGGCGAGCGAGACGTCGCGCGCGTTGCGGTCGATCAGCTGCGAGGCGCGCGCAGCCTGCGCACAGAGGACTGCCGTCGCGACGACGGCGACGATCACCAAGATCCTGGACACGTTCACCTCTCCCGACGAACTCCGGTACCCGAACGGTGTCGGCCGCGCGAAGCGACCGCCGCATCCCTCGTTCGTAGGAAGACTCGCATCAACCGGGGTCGAGATCCAGCTCCTCGGCGAGGAGGCCGAGCGCGAACAGCCGCCACGCGAGCTCGACGTCGGCGGCGAGGAAGATGGCGGCCGCGCGAACGCGCGGGAGATCGCGCACCCTGAGCACGAGCCGGTCGACCGCCCGGCCGAGCTGCGCGCGCCGCTCGTCGTCGTAGAGATCCGCGGCGAGCGCCTTCACGGCTCGGTCGTCGACGCTCAGCTCTCGCCGTGGGTCGCCGCCGGCCGCGAGCAGGAGCAGCGCGCGCCGCCGCGCCGCCTTCAGCTCGGCTTCGTCGAGCTCCACCGACCGGCCCGCGACGTATGCGAGCACCGGCAGCGGATCGCCGAGCTCGCCGCTGTCGACGCGCGCGAGCAGGTCGTCGAGCGGATCCACGTGCATAGGATGAGGCCGATGGACGACGTGCTGGCGAAGGCCGAGGAATGGCGCGGCGAGGGCGAGCGGGTGGCGCTTGCAACGGTTGTCGCATCCAGGCGCAGCGCTCCTCGGCCGCTCGGCTCGAAGCTCGCGGTGACGGCGACCGGACGGCTGTTCGGCTCCGTCTCGGGCGGCTGTGTCGAGGCCGACGTCGCCGAGCGGGCGAAGGCGCTGCTCGCGAACGGCGGCCGTGAGCTGGTCACCTACGGCATCGCCGACGACGAGGCCTGGAGCGTCGGCCTTCCCTGCGGCGGCGAGATCGACGTCTTCCTCGAGCCGTACGCCGGCGCGCCGCCGATCGAGCGCGGAACCAGCTACGTCGTCGTGAAGGGCGAGGGCGTCGGCGAACGCTGGCATTCGGACAGCTCGACGCAGACCGGGCTGCGCGAGGAAGGCGAGCGCACCGTGTTCGCCGAGGAGGTCGGCCCGCCGCCGCGGCTGGTTGCCGTCGGGGCGGGCGACATCGCCGAGGCTCTCTGCGCGCTCGCGGCGCCGCTCGGCTGGCGCACGGTCGTCGTCGACCCCCGTCCCGGCCTGGCCACCCGCGAGCGGGTGCCGAGCGCGGACGAGCTCGTCGTCGCGTGGCCGGACGAGCTGGAGGTCGACGCCGAGACGGCGGTCGTCTCGCTCGTGCACGAGGAGCGGCTCGACCTGCCCGCACTCCGCCGGGGCGTGGAGGGCGGGGCGTTCTACGTCGGCGCGCTCGGCTCGCGGCGCGCGCAGGAGAAGCGTCGTGCCGGCCTCGGTGCGGCCGCGGCGGGCGTCCACGGACCGATCGGCCTCGACCTCGGCGGCGAGATGCCCGCGGAGATCGCATTGGAGATACTGGCCGAGCTGCTCGCCGCCTGGAAGTCACGCCCGCGCGCGTAGGGCCGCGACGCGCAGCACGAGCACGGCGATCGCCGTCACCAGCAGGGCCCAGTTCGCCGCCGGGCCCCACCCGGTGACACCCGTGATGCTCACCACCCACACGAGGAGCAACGCAACGGCCGCCCAGAGCCCGAGGGCGCTCAGGCGAGCGCGATGATCCACGTCAGCGTGCGGACTCGGCCGTACACGTCGGTCGCGGTGACCGTGAGCGTGTAGTCCCCGGGGCCGAGCAGGAACGGCGAGACGCTGTTCTGGCCGGGGCGGCCGAGGAAGCGGATGTCGACCAGAGAGCGCCCGCGACGGCGGACGCGCACGCGGTCGGCGGCGATCAGGTTGGAGCGCAGCCGCAGCGTCAGCGACCAGCCGTCTCCCGCCCGGACGATCTTCGGCGCCTCGCGCGTCACCGCGAACGGCGGTGACTTGACCGCGTTGCCGCAGCGTCCGAGGCACGCGTTCCAGCTGACCACGCGACCGGCGAGGCGCAGCTCGAAGACGTAGGCGCCCGACCTGACGACGGGCACGCGAATCGTCGCGTTGCCGGCGGCGACGCGCAACGACAGCGCCGCCGACACCCGACCGGCGCGGAGCCCCTGCACGCGTGCGATTCCGCTCACGGTCGTGTGGAAGCGCAGCGTCACCGAGTATTCGCCGCCACGGCGCGAGACGAGCGCGTGGCCGAGCGACGCCACGGCCGCGCCGCCGACGGAGCTCCCGCCCGAGAACCGTGCGCTCACGGAGCGGGCGACGCTGAGCGTGACGGTGCAGGTCGCCGCGGTCCTCCGCGCGACGCAGGCGCCGCCCCAACCGGCGAACCGCGATCCCCCGCCCGCGGTCGCGTGCAGCGTCACCTTCGACTTCGCCCGCAGGTGCTCGACGCAGGTCTTCGACGGCCCGGTGCTGACGCACGAGCCCGCCGAGCTCGAGATCGAGCCGTGGCCGGCGACGATGAGCGTCAGCGTGCCGGGGGGTGCGGGCGTGAACCTCGCCGAGACGGCCGTCCCCGCCGCCGCCACCGTGAACGCACACGACGGCGCGGTGCCCGAGCAGGCGCCGCCCCAGCCCGCGAAGGACGAGCCGGCCGACGGCTGCTCGGAGAGCGTGACCGACGTTCCGGCCGCCAGCGAGACGGTGCAGACCGTCCCGCCCTTGCCGCAGTCGATCCCGTCCCCGATCACGGTGCCGGAGCCCGAGACGGTGACCGACACGTGCGAGCCGGAGCCGCCGCCCCCGCTGGAGAACGACGCCGAGACGTTCTGGGCGGCGCTCATCGTCACCGTGCAGGTGGTGGAGGCGCCGCTGCAGGCGCCGCCCCAGCTGCTGAAGGACGCGCCGCTGTCGGGCGTGGCGGTGAGCGTCACCTGCGCGTTCGCGGTCTCGGCGGCCGTGCACGTCGAACCGTGACTGCCGCAGGTGATGCCGCCGCCGCTCACGGTGCCGGGACCGTTCGCGGTCACGGTCAGGGTCGTCCCGGCGCTGAACTTCGCGCTGACGCTCCTCGAGGAGCTCATCGAGACGGTGCAGGTGGTGGCGGAGCCGCCGCAGGCGCCGGTCCAGCCGAGGAAGCTCGCGCCGGTCTGCGGCGTCGCGACGAGCGTGACGGTGGCGTTCGCGGCGAAGGGCGCCGAGCAGACGCTCGCGCCGCTGCCGCAGTTGATCGCGCCGCTGCCGCCGCTGACGTTCCCGGCGCCGCTCACGTCGACGCTGAGCGTGACGGCTTGCGCGAAGCTCGCCGTGACGCTGTGGTCGGCCGACATCGTCAGCGTGCACGAGCCGGTGCCGGAGCAGTCGCCGCCCCACCCGGTGAAGGTGTAGCCGGAGGCGGGCGAGGCGGTGAGCGTCACCCCCGAGTTGAGCGGCTCGCTCGCGGTGCATGTTGACGGGCAGCTGATTCCGCCGCCGGAGACGCTGCCGTTGCCGCTCACGCCGACCGTGAGCGCGTGGGTGGCGCTCGCGCCGACCCAGGCGGCCGTTACGGACGCGTTGGACTTCAGCTGGACCGTGCAGGCGCCACCGCCACTGCAGGCGCCGCCCCAGCCGCTGAAGGCGTAGCCGGTCGCAGGCGTCTCGAAGAGCGTCAGGGTCGAGCCGGTCAGCACCGTCCACGAGCAGCTCGACGTGGTCGTGGTGCCGTCGTTGCCGCAGTCGATCGCGCTCCCGGGCCGCGACTGCTCGGGCGCGGTGACGTAGCCGAAGCCGTTGGTCGTGTCGTAGGTCACGGAGAGCGTGCTCTGCGTCGTTCCGGCGCCCGTGGAGGCGAACGTGGCGTCCACGACGTCGTTGGCGGTCGTGCTGGCGTCGATCGTGCAGTTGCCGGAGCTGTCGACCACGCAGTCGCCGCTCCAGCCGACGAACGTCCAGCCGTTCGCGGGCTTTTCCGGCAGGACGATCGTGCCGCCGCTCGTGAACGTGAGGTAGCAGGCGCTGGCCCCGTTCCCGCAGTTGATGCCCGTGTTCGGGGCGTTGCTCGTGACCTTCCCCTGGCCGAAGACCTCGACCACCACGGTCGTGGTCGCCTGCGTGCGGGCGCCCGCGCTGCCGACGCCGACGAAGAGCGCCAGGAGCGCGAGCAGCGGCAGGGCCCGCCTCACCATGTCCGGTGTCCCCGCAAGGCCGCGCCAGCTTACGCGGCCGAGTCCCGGCGCGCGACCTCTCACGGCAGCACCGCGATCCAGGTCAGCGAGCGGACGCGGCCGTAGGCGTCGATCGCCACGACCTTGAACGAGTAGCCGCCCGGCGAGAGCAGCACCGGCCGCGCCTTCGCAGCACCGGACCCGACCGCGAAGCGAACGTCGCGCGCAAGCTTGCCGCCGCGATAGACGCGGAGCTCGACGCCCGCGGCGACCGTGGAGCGGAAGCGCAGGGCGACCGACCACTCGCGCCCAGCCTTCTTCACGTCGGGCGGGCGGCGCGAGAACGCGAAGGTCGAGGTGGTCGAGCCGGGGCCGCAGCGGCCGAGGCAGCTGGTCCAGTGCAGCGAGCCGCCGGCGGCGGCGATCTCGAAGCGGTAGTAGCCCGGCTTGGCGAGCGGGAAGGGGCCGACGTTCGCGGGCCCGGCCGGCGCGGTGAACGAGAAGGCGGCCTCCGCCCGGCCGGCGCGCAGCGCGCGGACACGCAGGGCGCGAGCCTGCGCGAGGCGGAAGCGGAGGGTGACGGTGAAGCCGAGCTCGGTCCGGCGCACGAGGGGCTTGCCGCGGCTGCGCAGCAGCGGCGTCGCGTGCGGGGGCGGCGGAGGCGGTGCGCCGGCCGCGCCGAACGTGGCCGAGACGCTGACCGCGGCCTTCGGCGTGAGGCGACATGTCTTCGCGGTGCCGTGGCAGGCCCCCGCCCAGCCGTCGAACGTGGCACCGGGCTGCGGCGTCGCCGTCAGCGTGACCGTGCTGCCCTTCGTCACCGTCGCGCTGCACGTGCTCGCACCGCCGCCGCAGTCGATCCCGCCCCCGCTCACCGTCCCCGGCCCGCGGACGGAGACGCTGAGCGTCGGGCCGCTGCCGGTCGTGCCGCCGCTGAACGTCGCGGTCACGCTCGTCGGCGCGGCAACCGTGACCGTGCAGGTCGACGCCGCCCCGGTGCAGGAGCCGCTCCAGCCGGTGAAGAGGCCGCCGGACGCCGCGGTCGCGGTCAGCGTCACCGACGAGCCGGCGGCGACGTTCACGGTGCATTTCTTCGCCGTGCCGCCGCAGTCGATGCCGCTGCCCGTGACCGAGCCGTTGCCGACCACCGCCACGACGACCGGCTCGGTCGAGCCGCTTGCGCCGCCGTTGAAGGCGGCCGTGACGAGCTTGGCGCTGTCCATCGTCACCACGCAGGTCGTGGCCGAGCCCGCGCAGGCGCCGCCCCAGCCGGCGAAGCCGGCGCCGGCGGCGGGGGTCGCGGTGAGGGTCACGTTCGAGCCCGCGGTCTCGCTGGCTGTGCAGCCGCTGCCGCCGACGGAGGTGCAGGCGATGCCGCCGCCGCTGACCGTGCCGTTCCCGGTCACCGTGACGGTGAGGGTCGTGGCGCTGGCGGACTGGCTGAAGCTGGCCGTGATGCTCTGGTCGGAGCTGAGCGTCACGGTGCAAACCGGCCCGGTACCGCTGCAGGCGCCGCCCCAGCCGTCGAACTGGTAGCCGGGGTCCGGCGTCTCGAGCACGCTCAGTGTCGAGCCGGTGTACTCGGTGTCCGCACAGATGTCGCCGCTCGAGCCGCAGTCGATGATGCCGCTCCCGTCGGCGACCTCGCCGCCGTTGCCGTTCTCGTCGGTCGGGGCGCTGACGTTGAGCGTGTTCTGGCCGGGGGAGGCGCCGGTCGGGGCGAAGCTGGCGATCACCTCGTGGGCTTGGCCGTCGAGGGTGATCGTGCAGGTCGTGCCGCTCTGGCTCGAGCAGCCCGACCCCCAGTCGTCGAAGCTCCAGGCGCCGCTCGCCGTGGCCGTGAGGGTGACGCTCGTCCCGGAGACGTAGGTCGCGTAGCACTCGACGGCGCCGGCGCCGCAGTCGATCTGTCCGCCGCCGCCCGAGATCTGGCCGCCGCCGATCACCTCCACCAGCAGCGTGGTCGTGTCGAGGCTGTGGCCGCCCGCTCCGCCGACCCCCACGACGAGCGCCGCGAGCAGGGCCACGGCGCAGCCCACCAGCTTCCTCGGCATCCTCGATTGAGCTTACTGCGAATCTCGGCCGGGTACAGGGAGCGCGCCCAGCTCGAACGGACTGTCGTAGCCCAGCGCTTCGGCCACCCGGGTGAGCACGATCCGCTTCCGGTAGGCGTACGGAAGCCACTCCCGATACCGCTCGTAGGCTTCTTCGCCCTCGGTTCGTGGAGGCGAGAGGCCCGCCGCGTCGAGTGCTCGCCGCTCGAGGCGCCGGAACGCGGCCGGGCTCTCGGGCCCGCCGTCCGCACCTCGGGCGAACACCGCTGCGCCGACCGGCTCCGGCGGCTCGATCGGGTCGGGCCCGACGAAGCTCCGCCGCAGCCGCTCGAGCGTCGTCGAGTACCCGTCGAGGAGGGCGGCGAGGAAGGGGTCCTGGGTCATCGGCTCGTCGGGCGGCAGCCCGAAGCGCAAGAGCGCGAGCAGCTCACCGAGGGCCGCGAACACGAACGGGATGGAGCGACGCAGCCGCCGCGTGTGGAAGTAGTAGACGACCGGGTAGCGACGCAGCCCGCGGTCGTAGCTCTCGAGGTCGTCGCCGAGCGCCTGCAGGAACGACGGCAGGTCGCCGGGCTGGCCGCCCCGGAAGTGGCGGGCGAGGATCGACGACGGCCGTTCCGGGTCCTCGGCGTGCCGTCGGACCTGCCCGTGCAGGTTCTCGAGCGAGCCGAGGACGCCGAACGCGGTGACGACGTACCCGAGCGCGAGCGTGAACGTCGCGAGGCCGACGATCGTCTCCAGGTCGACGAGGGCGCGGTCGAGCCCGCCGCGCGCGGTGACGTCGCCGAAGGTGAGGCTCGAGATCGCGCCGCCGCTGAGGTAGAAGGCGGTGCCGAGCGACCTCCCCGCGCCGTTCAGCGCGAACGAGCCGCCGTCCAGCCCGGGCTCGAACATCAGCGCGAAGCCGGTTACCTCGAGCCCGAGCCACAGCGCGACCGTCGCGGGCAGCATCGCGGCGGAGCCGACGGAGAGGAACGCGTGCCGCGCCCGGGCCGGCAGCGCCCGCGCGCTGGTTCGGATCGCCAGCCAGAGCGCGTGCTGGAAGCGCCCCGCCAGGAAGGTGAAGCCGTCGTAGTTGAAGACGGTGAGGAAGAGGTCGGCGCCCGCGACGGCGATGATCAGCGCGCCGGCGGCGCCAAGCGCGAGCGATCCCGGGCCGGCGGCGCCTGCGACCACCCCTCGAACGTTCCCCGCGGGTTCGCGGCGCAACCGGCGTAGTAACGTTGCGGATGCATCACGAGCGCGGTCCTGAACCGCCGCCAACCGGCTCCAGCGCACGGTGGCAAGTGGATGCGGCCAGTTTCGAGGCAACGGCTGGAAGGAGTGAGGATGAGACCGAAGCGCCCAACCTGCTGCGGCGCAGCGATGGTGCTCGTCCGGCAGGGAGAGCGCGCGGGGTTCAGCGTGGAGCTGTGGCGCTGCCTGCGCTGCGAGGCGTACCGGCGGACGAGCATCCGCATCGACGGGCAGAACTTCTGGGTCGGGGCGATGGGCGCGGCGCTCCACCGTGAGGGGCTCCGCCTGATCGCCGACGCCTACGGCGTGACGGAAGATTCCTAGGGTTGCTCGGAACCGTCGCCGCCGCCGCGCGGAATCTCGACGGCGACCTCCTCGTCCTGACGCCGCTCCTCGACCCGCGCACGCTGCACGAGCGCGCGGCGGTCGGCATCGGTCGCCGGCTGCTCGAAGATGACCGAGAAGCTGCGCGGCCACAGACGGCGCGACGCGACGACGTTGCCCTCGGCGCAGAGCAGCGTGATGTGCGCGGAGAGGTAGATGAACGACAGCAGCCCGATCACGGTTCCGAACGTGCCGTAGACGTTCGACGCGTGCTTCAGCTCGTGGCCGACGTAGTAGGTGCCGACCAGCTGCAGCACCTGCCAGCCGATTCCCGCCGCGATCGCGCCGCCGCGCAGGCAGCGCCACGGCACGTCGCTCGCGGTCAGCACCTCGAAGGCGACCCAGAAGAGCCCGATGTCCAGCGCGGTCGAGAGGACGATCGCGCCGATCTTCCACGCGAGGCCGTACGAGGCGCCGAACGTGCCGAGCCCGGAGAGAATCGTCGCCCCGATCGCGCCGGCACCGAGCACGCCGAGCAGGATCAGCGCGCGCACGCGCTGCCGGAGGAAGTCCGGCCTGGAGCGGAACGGAATCCCCCACAGGTGGTTCATCGCGTTCTCGGCCGCGAGGAAGACGCCCATCCCAGACCAGAGCGAGATCACCAGCCCGAGCACGAGCGCGAGCGCGCTGCCCCGCAGCCGGTGCAGCTGGAGGTCGTGGCCGATGATCGGGAACTGCCCGAGCGCCGAGTCGACGATCGACCGCTGCAGGTGGGCGTGGCCGCGCAGGACGTAGCCGAGCAGCGTCGTCGCGACGAGCAGCAGCGGGAAGATCGAGAAGAAGCCGTAGTAGGTGATCGTCGCGGCGAGGAAGCCGCACTGGTCGTCGGAGTACTTCTGGCGCACGGCGAGCGGGAAGCCGAGCCAGCCGTGCCGCCGCTGGAAGCGGTCGAACGCGTCGTAGCGGGCACGGAAACCCATCACGCGCGGGGATGTGAGGACGACACGCGGTTAAGCCCCCGCGGCGGCCACCGGCGCGAGCTGCGTGCCGAGCCCGAGCAGGAGGCCGTCGCAGCCGACCGCGGCGCTCGTCGTCAGGAAGAGCACGACGCCGTCCGCCGGTGCACGGATCTCCTCGAGCACGTCGCCGAAGAGGTCCTTGACGCGGCCGAGGAGCGCGCCCGCCGGGACCTCGTCCCCGGCCCCGACCGCCGCCTCCCACCAGCCGGCTTCGCGGCAGCGGAGCCAGAGGAAGCTGCCGACCGAGCGCATCTCGGCCCGCGGCGGCCGGACGGGCCCGGGCAGCATCCCCACGCTCCGAAGCGCGTTCCGCACGCCGTCGACGAGCAGCCCGACCGCGCTCGCCTCGAGCTGCCCGCAGCCGCCGGCCTCGGCGATGATCGCCGGGATGCCGGCGCGGGCGGCCGCGCTTGACGTCATCCCGCCGAGCCCGCCCTCCCCAGGCTGCTCGCGCACGACGTACGGGAGCCCGAACGCGAGCGCGAGGGCGCGCGCCCGCTCCTCGGCGGGCGAGGCCTCGTAGACGGTGAACGGCTCGAGCGCCTCGACGAGGTCGCCGCCGTGCAGGTCGATCACCAGGTCGGCAGGCGCGATCAGCTCGTCGAAGATCGAACGTGCGAGCACGTCGCTGTACGAGCCGTCGTACGAGCCGGGGAAGCAGCGGTTGAGGTTCTTGCCGTCGGCGGGCACGACGAACGGCGAACGCTCGAGGAAGGACTGCATGCTCACCACCGGCACGGCGGTGATCGAGCCGGTGAGCTCCACGGCGTCCAGCTCGTTCATGAAGCGAATCACCGCGGCGATCGACGAGTACTCGCAGCCGTGCACGCCGCCGAGCAGCGCCAGGTGCGGGCCGGGCGCCGTCCCACGGGCCTCGAACGCCGGGTGCTCGAGCCCCGCGAGCAGCTCGTGCTCGAAGACGATCGTCCGGCGCTCGACACCCATCAGGCGGCGGGGGTGGGATTCGAACCCACGGAGCCGCGAGGCTCAACGGTTTTCAAGACCGCCCTATTCGACCGCTCTAGCACCCCGCCGGGCACAGAGGTAGCAGTCTCCTACGTCGCTGCACCGGTCGGAAGAATGGTGAATCCCTCGCGCTCGAAGCCTGCGTCCAGAGCGAGCGCAGCGCCGAGCGAGCGGCGTCGCATCAGCTCGAAGCTCACGTGGTCGACAAGCGACGACCGCCGTCGCAGCGCGCGGAGATGCGCGAGGACCGCCGCGGCGTGGAGGTCGGCATCGATCCACACCGTCTCGAGGGCCGGAACGACCTGCGCGAGCAATCGCCTCGCCACGCCCGCGCCCAGCCGACGACGCGCCAACGCCTCGGTCTCGACGAGGACGTAGTTGTGGGTAATGGCCCGGCGCTCATGCAGCAGCCGGGCCAGCGCGTCCGTCACCTCGGCGTGGCGCGCAGCGTCCCGATCCAGGAACGCGAGGAGCGCCGAGGTGTCGACGAAGGTCAATGTGCGCGGAGCTCCGCCAGGTACTCGTCGTGACGCTCGGCGAGATCGGGAACGCCGGACGCGCCGGTACCTGCTGCGCGCAGGGCGCGCTCCACGACTCCGTCCGGCTCGTCCCTTCCCAGCAACAAGCCGAGAGCTTCGCGAACGAGCGCCGCCTTCGAGACGCCGCGCCGACGGGCAGCGCGATCGAGCGCGGCCGCCTGCTCCTCGGGTAGCTGGATGATGGTCCGGACCATCCTCGAATGATATCGCTTCTCGTTCGATGATGACGGTCAGGGTCAGTGGCGCCCGCTGCGGATGCGCGCGGGCGCGCCGAGCTCCTGCAACACCTCCGGCACCTCGCCGCGGAAGTTCTCGAGGACCGCAAGCGCCCAGCGGTCGGTGACGGCGGTGCCGTTCAGCGTGTGCGGCGTGCCGAGCCGCTTGTCGTCGATCCGGTAGCGGATGCCCGAGCGGCGCGCCTGGTAGTCGGTCGTGTTCGAGCACGACGTGATCT
>Ga0070739_10003132_pt1 | contig 21012 bp, 16 predicted proteins | sample Coa_R1_7_FD_66445 | JGI IMG/M metagenome (GOLD analysis project Ga0070739, IMG submission 66445) | Surface soil microbial communities from Centralia Pennsylvania, which are recovering from an underground coalmine fire - Coalmine... | ecosystem: Environmental > Terrestrial > Soil > Unclassified ... | reverse complement strand
CGGTCATGTCCACGTAGCTGGCCTCGATCGGCCATTTGGCGAACACGGTGTTCAAGACCTGGTTGAAGCCGTAGTACACGTCGCTCGGCGCGAGGATGTGATCGCCCGGTTCTAGGCCTTGGATCACCGCGGTGAGCACAGCGAGTCCCGAAGACAGCACCAGCGCCTCGCGTCCGCCCTCGAGCGCAGCCAGGCATTCCTCGAGCATGTTACGGTTCGGATTCGCCTCTCGCGAGTACGTGAAGCCGCGCGGGTAATCGCCCGTCTCGGAACGCTCGAAGGTCGTGGAGAGATGGATGGGCGGCGTCACCGCGCCTGTGGCAGGATCCACCCGCCGGCCGGCGTGGACGGCGAGCGTCTCAATGTTCATTCCACCAGTGTAGGGGACCACAAACGAAAAGCCTGTGCCACCCCTTCGCGGCACAGGCTTTGTGCTTGTGGGAAAACAGGCTAGAACGTAAAGCGGGCGATCAGAGTGCCTTGCCGCGGCCTTTGATACAACTGGCCTACGACTCCGTTCGCGGTATACGAAGGTTCGGCGTTGAATCCGATCGCGCCCAAAGAGTAGCATCCGAAGCCGCCGGTAAGTTTACCGCCCTGCACGGTGCAGGCCAGCGGGCTATTGGTGGCATTGAAGGGGCTCGTGGTGCCGGTGGCGGGATTGCCAAGCTGCATGCGGTTGAAGATGTTGATGAACTCCGCGCGGATCTGAAGATTCAGACGCTCGGTAAAGCGGAAATTGCGGCCGATGCCGAAATTCTCCTGCGGGCGCCGGGCTTGGCGGAAGTCCGAATAGTAAAGCCCCGGGCTGATTCCGAACGTGCCGGCCGTGGGGTTCGCCCATGCCGCCGGATTAAGCACCTGGTCTACATACGGATTGATGCAGCCGCAGTTGAGATCCTTCAGGAACAGAGGCTTCCCGGTGCGAACCATTTCGCTGCTTCCGAGATTGTTCGCCGTCGTGGCGTTCGGAGGCTGCAATGGCATCCCGCTGCTGTAAATCAACAGCCCTGAAAACTGCCAGTCCTTCGTGACCGCGGACAGGGCCTTGTTGCCGAACCATTTTTGGGTCGTGTATACAAAGTTGGTGTTGAACTGGAAAGGTTGATCCGTGGCTTGAATCGACTTCCCCACCGTCGCGGGATTGAAGATGTCTTCTACAATCCGCGACATCGATTTCGACCAAGTGAAGGACGAACCGAGTTGCAAACCGTGGCTCAACCGCTTCGTGGCGCGAATATACAGGGCGTCATACCAGGTGGCCTGCGTCGGCGAGTTGGTGACGCCAATGGTGCTGAATTGCGGGAAGGGCCGCAGCGCGTTGATCAGCGTGTTGGTGGCCGAATAACCCGAATAGGGCCGAATATTTCCCAACCGGCTGATGACCGCCGGGCTGCTGATCGACGAGGTGAGCAGGATGTTATCCGCCGGGTTCGTATATGGATTCAGCCCATAGGCGGCAAACGTCGCCGGTCCCACCTGATTCAACAGCCCAAGCTGCGCATTGGAGTTCGAGGGAATCACCAAGCCTTGCCACCACACGCCGCGGTTTCCGATGTAGGAGGCTTCCACGACAAAATCACGGCTGAGCTCGCGCTGGAAACCAATGGACCATTGATTCTGGCGCGGCGGCCGAGAAGCATTCCGGTCAAGCGACGTGAACCCGTTGTAACCGACGATCTGGCCCGGCAGGGGCGTTTGGCCGGGGTTGAAGTTGGGCCAAACCGGTTGCGGCAGCACCGTCGGGCTGCTCGCCAGCACATAGCTGTTGACGCCCGCCGGCGCGCTATTGAGCACGTTGGCCGAATTCTGGCCGTAGTCCGGCGCGAATCCGTAGGCGATCCCCCAGCCGCCGCGGAAGACCGTCTTTTCGTTGAGCTGATAGGCAAAGCCGAAGCGCGGTCCGATGGCGTAGGGATAGTTGCTGACGAAGGTGCAGTTGCAGGTCGCTTCAAAGATCGGCGCGCCGAGGCGATTGCCCGCGGCCGGATTGGCGATCAAGCCGAGATTGCCCGAACGCCCGTATTGTTCGCGGGGCGCCGTCGCGAAGTCCCAGCGGACCCCGTAGTCCAGCGTGAGCTTGCGGCTCGCTTTCCATGAGTCTTGCAGGAACAGCCCCCACTGCTGCTTGCCCATACGCGCGTTGTTGGGAGCTGTCTGGCTAGCCAGATTCACGCCCCCCAGCAGGAAGCTGGCGAACGGGAACCCGGTAGCGGCATTGGTGGAAAGGTTGGCGGGCAGACCGCTGATCCCGTTGCCGGAAGCGCTGCAAGCGGCCGATCCCCCGCCCGCGAAACAAAGCGTAACTCCGGTGGGAGGACCGGTGATCTGGCCCTGGATCCACACCTCGGCGCCCGTCTTGTAGGTGTGGCTCCCGCGCACCCAGGTCATGTTGGCGTTGAACGAAGGCCGTTCCGTGAATGTGTTCGTGTGCGCCTGGGCATTTCCCATTTGCTGCATGCCGCCCAGCGTTCCGGCGGCCACCGTGGTCGCCACGCCGGAGGTATTCGCGGTGGTCGAGCCGATGGTGGGGAAATTCAGCGCTCCCTGGCAGCCCAGCAAACCGATAGTGCTACAGTTGAAAATCCCGCCATCGTGGTTGAACGGCGATTCGTCAAAGAAGTGAATTCGCGAATACCCCGCTCCCAGGTGCAAAAGCAGCGTAGGCGTAATGGTGCGGTCGTAGTTCAGGCGTTCGGTCAGCGAGTGAATCCAGGTGCCGCGCGCCTGCGAAATGTTCTCCGGCAAGCCGTCCGCGTTTCCGTTGGGGAAGGAAAAGGCGCTATCGGTTCCGGTCGTGGACCAGTAGAAAGCGAATTTATCTTTCGTCCCGACGTTGTGATCGATCTTGATCGAAGGAATCTTGCTGACGCGCTGGCTCAAGTTGCTGCCGGAGTAATTTCCACTGAGGCCGCTGCCGGTAGGCTGGGGCATCATCGCCATAATTTTCACCGCCACCGGATCGAAGCGGCTCACCGGAATCTGATTCGAAAGAAACGGGTCGGCTACGAGCGTTCCGTTGGGGGCGGGTCTCCGCGTATTGGGGTCAAAAATTTCGTTGGCGTAGACGTTGCGGCCCAGCGCGTCCGTTCCGATCGGCGCCGCCGAGACCCCGAAGCCCGGAGTCGCGCCGCCGTTGACCGAAATCGCGGAGAAGTCGCCATTGCGATAGGCTGCCGCCGGCACCGTGTCCGCGAAGCTCAACTGCGTGGTCTCGCGGAACATTTCGTAGCTGAAGAAGAAGAAGGTACGATTGTGGCCGTCGTACAGCTTGGGAATCCAGACCGGCCCACCGATGGTGCCGCCGAAGTCGTTGCGCCGGTTCCGCGGGAGGTACTTGTGCCCTGTGCCGTCGTTGGTGAACGGAACGGCCGCGTTGAGATCCTCGTTGACGAAATATTCGTAGCCGCTCCCATGAAACGCATTGGTCCCGGATTTCATGGTGATATTGAACAAGCCGCCGCCAGCCTGGCCGAACTCCGCCGCGTAATTGCTGGTCTGGATTGCGACTTCCTGGATCGCGTCCGCGCTCGGCTGGTTCTCCTGGAGCGCATAGTTCACCGTGTGATTCGTGTTGTCCAGTCCCTCCAGGCGGTACGCCGCCGTGTTGCTCGGCGCGCCGTTGACGATCATCGTGAAGTTCGGGCTGTAGGTAATGCCCGGAACCGTCTGCGCCGCGTTGAACGGGTTGCGAACGCCCGAGCTGCCGGAATTGGCGTTTCCGATGCCCAAAACCGGCAGATTGTCGAGTTGCGCCAGCGTGATATTCAGCGCCACGTCTCCACTCTCCGTCTTGAGCAACGAAGCCTCGGCGTTCACCGTCACCGATTCCGTCGCCGCACCGATTTCGAGCGGAATATCCAAACCCAGAACCTGGGCCGCCGACAGGCTGATCCCAGTGCGATTGTATTTCTTGAACCCGGAAAGAGTGACCGATACCGAATACGACCCAACTGGAAGATTGCTGACCCGGTATGTCCCGGCCGACGTGGTCACCGTGGGATAAACCACACCGGTTTCCGCGTTGGTTACCTCCACGCTCGCGCCGCTCACCACGGCTCCCGCCGGGTCGGTTACGGTTCCCGTGATGGTCGCCGTACTGGCTTGGCCAAACAGAAGACTACCGGCCAGGAAACACAACAGACCCCCTAAAGATTTCATAGTCCGCCCTTCCGCCGCATGCATCGCGGCTCTATCCTACATTTTTGGAAAAATTCGCGTTCGGAACCTTCGCGCTTACCTACCTGAAGCTTTTCTTAGCGGATGATAATACGTGCATACAGAAGTTGTCAATATCGGCTCCGCGACTTCCTCCTCAGGAGCGTTCCCCGCAAATGACGCGGGGGGAGGGTCAAAATTTGGAAATCACTCAGGGTATCAAGAAGTTACAGAACCGCCAGCTCATGACGGGCGCGCCCATGCTCCCCCCTTCGCGGGCTGGCCAGGCATGCCGGGTGGCATGCCCGCCTTCAATTGAGGAAATCGGAATCGTTCAGAAGGTGAACCGTGCGATCAGCGTTCCCGTCCGGGGCTGGCCACAGATGCCGGCGCCCAGGCAGCCGCTAATCGTGCTCGTGATGTTGTTGGATACCGACGGATAGCGCGGTAAGGCGTCCACGGCCAGAACGTCGTTGATGGTTCCGAAGCCGCCTGTGATTTGTCCGGCTTGATTGCGGCTGACCGGCGCAAAGGACGTGTTTGGATACCCCAGGTAAGTCCGGTTGAAAATATTCACGAATTCGGCGCGAATTTGTAAATTTACGCGCTCATTGACCCGGAAATTGCGCCCGATATTGAAATTCTCCATCGGAATCCGCTGTCCGCGGAAGTCGCCATACATGGCGTTTTCGCCCCATTGACCCGGGCCCGGATTGACCCACGCGGCCGGGTTCAAAACTTGGTCGCTGTAAGGGTTGATGCAATGGCAGTTGAGATCTTTCAGGTACAGCGGCTGGCCGGGAACCCGAAGCATGCGGCTGATGGTTCCATTCTGCGACGTTAGATTATTCGTGATGCCCGTCACCGCGGGCGGCGTCAGCAGAAACCCGCTGCCGTATTGCAAAAATGCGCCGAACTGCCAATCGCGAACCGCATATTGCAGCAGCTTGTTATGGTTTTCCAGCAGATTGGGAATCGTGTAAAGGATGTTCGCGTTAAATAGAAACGGTTGATCGGTGCTCTGATAGGTTTTCGACGAGCTGGCCGGGTTCCAGAAATCTTCCCGAGTATTCGCCAGCGCCTTTGACCACGTGAACGTGCCGTTAACCAGCAGCCCATGGGAGAGCCGCTTGGTCCCCTTCACCTGGAGCGAATCGTACCAGGTTTTCCCCGTAGGCGCATTTGTGTAAGAGTACGGGCCAAAGATGTTGCCCGTGAACTGGGGATATGGTTCCAGCGCCTGCAAGACGCTGCTGGTGGCCGGAAATCCCGCGTAGGGCGAGAGCTGATGCCCGAACCGCTGAATCGCACCGGGAGAGCTCACAGGCTGGCTGAGCAGCAAATTGTCCTGGTAGTTGGTATAGGGATTCAACCCATAAGCAGCGAATACCGCCGGCGATACCTGCTCCAGGAACGAAAGATTGGCGGTGCCGGCTTGCGTCCACCAGACACCGCGGTTCCCTACGTAGGAAGCTTCCAGCACCAGGTTTGGGGTGATTTCGCGTTGGATGCCGATGCTGTACTGCATTTGCCGCGGAGGCCGGCCTGCGTTGGGATCGACCGCCGTGGGTCCGGAGCCCGGCACGCCGGGCACCGTCGGATAGGCCGCGGGGTTAAAATTCGGGAACACCGGCTGTGGAATCACGGAAGGCCCTCCGGTTCCCAAAGCCACATACGCATTCGGCCCGGCTGGGATGTTGTAGCCCGCCAGCGGCGGCGACGTGATCAGGTCGGGCACATAAGAATACGCAAATCCCCAGCCGCCCCGGAGTACGGTCTTGGGAGTAATTTGATACGCCACGCCGAGCCGGGGCGCGACGGCATAGGGATAGTTATTCGCGAAGCTGCAATGGCAGGTGGCCCCGTAAATCGTTCCGCCGATCCGGCCGCCTGCCCCGGGATTCGGAATATTGCCGAGGACTCCCGTGCGGCCATATTGTTCCACTTGCGTCGTGCCGTAATCCCAACGCAGCCCGTAATCGAGCGTGAGCCTGCGGGTCGCCTTCCAGGAATCCTGCAGGAACAGGCCCCATTGCTGTTTGCCCAGGTGGTAATCCGCGGACGCGCCCTGTTGGATCTGGTTGTAGTCGCCTAGCAGGAAGCTCGCGTACCCGAATCCGTTGGTTTGTCCTTGCGGCAGGAAATTCGCAGGGGTGTAGGGAAGCGCCGTTGCTGCCGGACCTGTGGGGAGCAGCACCGTGGAAAACGGCGCCTGGACACTTCCCTGGAAATACACCTCGCTGCCGAGCTTGAACGTATGGCTGCCTTTCACCCAGGTTGCGTTGGCATTGAAATTGGGCATCTCCTGCGGGTAGGGATGGCCCTGGATTCCAGCGGCCGTCCCGACGGGCTGCATGCCTCCCAGCGCGGCTTGCGCGCCGGCTGCCGCAGCCATTCCACTGATGTAGGGGAAATTCCGGTTCAACTCAAAGCCCGAAAGCCCCAGTTGCTGTTGGGCGTTGAATGTGAGATAGGGAGCGTCGTCAAAACCGGCGATCTGGTTATAGCCGGCGCCCAAGTGCAGCAGCAGCGTCGGGGTGATGGTGTAGTCAAAATTCAACGTGGAGATCCAGTAATGGAAAAACGTGCCTCGAGCGTTCGTAATCTCCGCCGGCAATCCGTCGGCGTTGCCGTTCGGTGTCGAATACTGGCTATCCGTAAAATTTTTCGCCCAATAAAAGGCCAGCTTGCTCTTTGAGCCAATCGCCTGGTCGACCTTTAGAGCCGGAAGGATGGTCGTCCGCTGGCTCAGGTTCGATCCCGCGCCATTCGAAACCAGCCCGCTGCCGGTGGGATTGGGAAACAGGTTCTGAATGCGCAACGACACTGGATCCAGACGGCTGGCGGGGATCACATTGTTCAGGAACGGCGTTGCGGTTCCGGCAGCCACGTTGCGCGTGAGGGGATCGAAAATCTCGTTCGCATATACCGGGATGCCGGCCGGAGTCGTGGTCAGCACGGTCTTGGGAATCCCCAACTGGCTGCACAGCGAGCACGAACCGTTGGCGGAGATCGCCGAAAAATCGCCGGCGCGGTAAGCCGCATTGGGCAGCGTCAAAGGAAAACCGATCGTGGAGCTGTTGAGGAACTCTTCCCAGTTGAAGAAAAAAAACGTCTTGTTGTGGCCGTCGTAAAGTTTCGGAATCACCACTGGCCCCCCCAGCGTTCCGCCGTAATCGTTCTGGCGGTTCGTGGGCCGGATCTTATGGCCCGCCGCATTATGTGTAAACGGATACGCCGCGTTCAGATCCTCGTTTACGAAGTAATCGTAGGCGCTGCCGTGGTACTGGTTGGTGCCCGATTTCACCGTCATGTTCAGCAGCCCCCCGCCGGCGTTTCCGAACTCGGGCGCATAGTTGCTTGTCTGGATGGCGACTTCCTGGACGGCATCCGGGCTGGGCTGCATCTCCTGCGGCGCGAAACTGACGAAGTGGTTCGTCATCGTCGTGCCCTCGATTCGCATACCCTCCGTGTTGGCGGGCGCGCCGTTGATCACGATGCTGGTGTTGGGTGCGTAAAACACGCCCGGAAGCATCTGGAGCGAATTGTACGGATTGCGAACGCCCTGGCTCCCGGAATTGATCCCTCCAATTCCCAGGATGGGCAACTCGTCTAACTGCTGAAGAGTGACGTTGTGGCTCAACTCCCCGCTCTCCGTCTTCAACAGGCTGGCCTCGGCGGTCACCGTGACCGACTCGCCCGCCGCGCCCACCTCCAAAGTTGCATCTTGACGCACCGTAGTAGCCGCCGGAACTTGCAGGTTGCTGTGGACATACGTCTTGAAACCCATCAGCGTGACCGTCAACGTATAGGTTCCGGGCGGCAATTGAGCGAGCGTGTAGTTGCCGGTGGCCGTGGTTTGCGTGGGGTAAACCACTCCGGTGGCCGTGTTCTTAGCCTCCACGGACGCATTTGCGACCACGGCCCCGGTGGGATCGGTTACCGTGCCGGTAATCGTTCCCGCTCCCGCCTGACCAAACAACACTCTTCCGGTTACACAAAGCAGCAACAAAATCAAAAACTTCATACTCACCCCTCCGCCCGTCGCGGACGCACACGCAACAAAGCACTAAATCCCCGCCCCGACTTCGGCGATCCCACAAAGCTCCTCTCGGGCGCGAGTTTATGCAACTTTTGCAAATCCATCAATCCCATGGCGGTGGTATTTTAGGCAGCCTTTAAAGTGAAACGGGCTGGAGTAAAATAGTCCCCGTACTCAGCCACGAGGAGGCGCGAGATGACGAAAATCGACCGGCGAACTTTCCTGGGCGGCATTTCGATGGCCGCCGCCGCTACGTGGAAAACTTCGGCTGCGGACATTCAAGGGCCGGCCACAGGGCCCGTCGTGGAAACCACCGCCGGGAAGATCCGTGGCCTCACCATCCACAAAGTTCATGCCTTCAAAGGCATCTCCTACGGCGCATCCACGGAAGGCGCGCGCTTCCTCCCGCCTTCCAAGCCGCAGCCCTGGAGCGGGGTGAAAGACGCCACCGAGTGGGGTCCCGAAGCTCCTCAAGGCCCCCACACCGAGATTCCTGAAGTCGCCGCCACGATCCCCAAACAAGGGCACAGCGAGGACTGCCTCCATCTGAATGTTTGGACCAACAGCGCCGCTCGCGGCGGCAGGCGCCCCGTCATGGTTTGGCTGCATGGCGGCGGTTTTACCAGCGGCTCGGGCAGTTACACGATTTATGACGGCGCCAACATGGCGCGAAAACGCGACGTCGTGACCGTCACCGTGAATCATCGCCTGAACTCATTCGGGTTTCTCTATCTTCCCGAAATTGGAGCCAGCAACGCGGGCATGCTGGACATCATCCTGGCGCTCGAATGGGTGCGCGACAATATCGCGAATTTCGGCGGCGACCCGGGGAACGTCACGATCATGGGGCAATCCGGCGGCGCGGGCAAAGTCAGTACGCTCATGGCCATGCCGGGTGCCAAGGGCTTGTTCCACCGGGCCATCATCCAGAGCGGCGCGAATCTTCAGGGCGTCTCGGCCGCCGACGCCGCCAAGACCGCGCAAACGCTGATGGCCAAGCTCGGCGTGAAGTCCGCTACCGAACTCCAGCGCGTTCCCATGGACAAACTGGTGGACGCAACGCTCCGTACGCCCGGGCTGCGGCTCGCCCCGGTGCTGGATGGCAAGACTCTGGTCGAAGGACCGTTCACGCCCACCGCGCCCGCCATGTCCGCCGAAATCCCGGTGCTGATCGGATCCACCGAGTTCGAGGTGAACTTTTTCCCGAACACGAATTTCAATCCGATCGACGACGCCGCGCTGCACGCCGCAGTGAAGCAGATCACCCGCGCCAGCGACGACGCCGTGGACAAGCTCCTGGCGGTGTACCGCAAGGGCCGGCCCGGCTACAGCAACGTCGAGCTTCAACAGGTTATCGCCTCCGACGGATTCCGCTCCAGCGTCCTCACCGAGGCCGAACGCAAGGCCGCGCAAACGGCGCCCGTGTATATGTACTACTTCACTTGGCGTTCGCCCGTCCGCGACGGCAAGCTGAAGGCCTACCACACGCTGGAAATTCCCTTCGTGCTGGAGAACGTTGATGAAGGCAAATCGATGACCGGCGCCGGGCAGGACCGCTACGCGTTGCAGGAAAAGATGAGCGGCGCCTGGGCGGCGTTCGCCCGAACCGGGAATCCCAACCACAAGGGACTGGTCAACTGGCCGGCCTTCACCGTCGATAAGCGAGCCACCATGATCTTCGACAACCAGTGCAAGGTGGTCAACGATCCCTACGGCGAGGAGCGGCGGGCGCTCGCCGGCGTGCGGTCCGCCTAGCTCAATTGGGCTCTTTCGCAGCGATACCCAGGGCCTTCATTTTGCGGTACAGGTGGCTGCGCTCCAAACCGAGCAGATCGGCCGCGCGCGTTACATTGCCCTTGGCCTCGTCCAGCTTCTTCAAGATGTAATCTCGTTCGGCGGCTTCGCGGACTTCGTGCAGGCTGCCGAAGCGCTCCATCGGCCGGTCGAATACGGCGCGCCGGGCGCGATCCAGAGGAACATGCCGCGCGTCAATCCGCGGCTGCGGATTCATGATCACGATGCGCTCCATCAGATTGCGCAGTTCACGCACATTGCCGGGCCACGGGTACTCCTCGAGAACTCGCAGCGCTTCCGAGGTCAGCTCTTTCGGCTTTCGGCCGTAGGCGGTGGTGAACTCCTTGAGGAAGTGGCCGGCGAGAAGTTTCACGTCTTCGATGCGCTCCCGGAGGGGTGGAACGTGAAAAGGAATTACGTTCAGGCGGTAAAACAGGTCCTCGCGGAAATTACCGCGCTCGATTTCCTCTTCCAGGTTCTTATTCGTGGACGCCACCACGCGTACGTCGGCCTGAATCCATTCCGATGCGCCGACCGGTTCGAAGCGGTGTTCATCCAGGGTGCGCAGGACCTTGGCCTGGGTCTTGAGCGACATGTCGCCGACTTCGTCCAGGAATAGGGTTCCGCCGTCGGCCTTTTGAAATTTCCCGATCTTGTCTTCGTGCACGCCCGGGAGACTGCCCTTGCGATGCCCGAACAGCTCGCTTTCGATAGCCTCTTCGGGGATCGCGGCGCAATTCACGGCCACAAAGGGCTCGGACGCGCGCGGGCTCGCGGCATGAATCGCGTGAGCAATCAATTCCTTGCCGGTTCCGCTCTCTCCGAAGATCAAAACCCGGCCATTGGTGGCGGACATGAGCGCCAACTGCTGGCGGAGCGCTTTCATCGGCACGCTTTCCCCGATAATCTGCGGCTGCGAATCGTGGGATTGCTTGATGCGCGCCAGTTCCAGCTCCAGGCGCCTCTGTTGCACCGCGTTGTGAATGACCACCGTGACCTTCTCGATGGTCAGCGGCTTTTCCAAAAAATCGAACGCGCCGAGCTTGGTAGCTTTCACGGCCGTCTCAATGGTGCCGTGGCCCGAGATGATGATCACTTCCGGACGATTCTCGAACGCAATTTCCTGAATGCGCGCCAGCGTTTCCAGGCCGTCCATGCCTGGCATCCACACATCCAGCAGGACCACATCGTAATTCGTGCGCGCTAGAGATTCCAGACACGCCTCGCCGGTCTCCACAGCGGTACACTGAAACCCTTCGTCTTCGAGCACGCCGCACAGCGATTCGCGGATGCCCGGCTCGTCATCGACGATCAGAACGCGAGTGGACTTCATCTTCCGCTAACTCGCATTGGCCTCCGCGGCCACCGCCACCGGCACCTCCACGTAAAAGCGCGCGCCGGCGGGACGGTTATCCTCCACCCGGATCCGCGCTCCGTGTTCGGAGAGGATATGGCTGACGATCGCCAGGCCCAGGCCGGTGCCGCGGCCCTTGGTGGAGAAGTACGGGAGAAAGAGCTTTTCCTTATCGCCCGGCGAAATACCGCAGCCCGTATCGGCGACGAGCAACTCCACGGTATCGGCGGAGGTCGCGCGGGTGGCGACCAGCAGGCGCTTCACCAGCGAATCGCGCATGGCCTCCGCGGCGTTATCCACAAGATTCACCACCACGCGCTGGAACTGTTCGGGATCGATGTTGACCAGCGGCAGGCCCGGCGCGAGGTCCAGCCGCAGATCGATGCCGTCCAGCCGTCCCGCGAACACATCCACTCCGTGGCGAACCACTTCGTTCAAGCTCGCGGGCACGGGCTGCGCCGCCGGGAATCGCGAGAAGTGCGAGAATTCGTCCGCCAATGTTTTGACCGACTCAACTTCCCGGGAAATCGTGGCCGAGCACTCGCGCAAGGCGCGCAGCGCTTTTTCCGGAAGGGTTCCCTGCGAATCGGCCGCCGCGGCGCCGCGGTCGAGCAGACGCGCGATGCGCTCGGCCGAAAGCGCGATGGGCGTCAGCGGATTCTTCAGCTCATGCGCGATGCGGCGGGCCACTTCGTGCCAGGCCGCGGCCTTTTGGGCCCGCAGAAGCTCGCTCGTGTCCTCCAGAACCAGCACGAAACCAGGCTCGCTGGAGGACGCGTCTCCTGAGCTTCCGGGCTCCTGCGCGGGCAGCGCGGAGACCGTAACGGCCAGGTGGCGCACCGCGTCCTCGCCGTGCGATTCCAGGTCGAACTGGCTGGCGGCCACGCCGGTGCGCTGCGCGCGCTTCATCAGATACCGGATTTCGCGGACATCGTCGGCGGAAAACAGGTCTTCGATGCGGCTGGCTTTTTCCGCCTGCCCGGGGGGAAACAGACCGTGCAGCGCCCGGTTCACACGCCGGATTCCGCCGTCGGAAGAAAGCGAAATCACCCCGGTGGGAATACTTTCCAGGATCGCTTCGGTGAACTGGCGCCGGCTTTCCAGCTCTCGGCTATTCGCCTCCAGGCCCTGCATCATTTCGTTGAACGCGCGGACCAGAGTGGCCAGTTCATCGATGGCCGGCGCCGAGACCCGATGGCTGAGGTCCCCTTTGCGGACCTGGCTTGCCGCATTCACCAGCGCGGAGATCGGCCGGCTGATCTGGCGCGAGAGCACCAGCGCCACCCAGGTAGCGAAAAACAGAATGAACAACGTGATCAGCACCAGGAACAGGAGATAGAAGCTGCGAATGGCCCGCTTATTGGCCGAGAGCTGGTTGTACTCGCTCACCCAGCGGTCGATCTCGCTTTGCTTCTGGTTCAACTCCAGGCGGGGGTGCAGGCGGACCACCAGCGTGCCCCCGTTGGCGGCCGCGGCTCGCGCGGTGAACAGTTGCCCGGCGCCTTCCGTGCGGCAGAGTTCGCGGCTGGCGCCGTCTTTTTCGATACGCAGCTCGGCGATGCGGTTCTCCAGACACACGCGGCTGGAATCGGCCGCAGCGCTGGCAATATCGTTTCGCGCCGCGAGCCAGTTTGCCAGAGCCTGCGCGCGGCTCTGAACTTCGTCCCCCAGCGCCACCATCGTATCGATCAGATCAATTTTCACGTTCTCGCCCGGGCGGCTGAACCATTTGTCCAGATTGCGGTTCAGGATCATGTAGCTGAACGCGAATTGAAACGCCACCGGCACGAGGCTCAGCGCCAGCGCGCCGAACATCAGCTTGGATTGAATCCGCGATCCTTCGCGCCCGTACTGGCGAGCCAGATACAGCCGCACGGCTTCGCGGAACAGCATGAACGCCAGCGTGACTGTCAGAACGAAAATCAGCGTGGAAATGGCCCAAAACGAGACCGTTTCGGCGGGATTCGCCGGCGCGTAGACGTCCAGGTTGAAGGACATCTGGCCTTCCACCAGCGCCAGCAATACGATCAGCGCCGCCGCCGCGAACCCGATGACGTATCGCTTGCGCATCCTAAACAATTATAGGTGCCTAGGCGGGGTCGAATTTTATTTGCGCACCCTCAGATGACAGCGAATGTCCTGAGCCGGAAAAACCCACGCCGCGTGCCGCTCATACCATTCCAGATTCCGTCCGGCGAGCCACCGGCCGAGGCCGTCCAGCACAAAATTCCCTCCGAATGTGAGCTCCACCCGCTGGATTTCAAACCGCACGTCCGAGCCCGTGAAGCTGGCGAAATCGCTGCCGGTAAAGTATTCGAAGCTCCGGGCGGCCATGTGCCGCACGTGCGTGGGATCGGTGTAGGAGTTATGCGAGCTGAAATGCGGAGTCGCGATGAACACGTCGGCGCCGTCCCGCGCCACACGATGAATCTCCGCCATGGTGCGCATCACGTCGCGCACGTGCTCGAGGATATGCGACATGTGAATCCGCTCGAAGCAGTTACTCTCCAGCGGCCACGGGAAGTCATCCAGGTTCCATACGATGTCGGCGGCGGATCGCGGGGACACGTCGATGCCGATGGCGCCAGGCTCGGCCTTGCGTGTGCCGCAGCCGACGTCGAGGGTCATGCAGGACAGGATAGCGCCGGCTTACCGCTACTTTGCGGCGCCGGGAAAGACTCCGCGGATCAGGTCCTGCTCCTCCGGCGAGAACTCCTGCTTGAACTCGTCGGACTTCAAACGGGCGCGGCGCTCGGCGAAGGGCATGTTGCGAAGGCTTTGCACTTCCTGGCGAACGGCGCGCTGCCGCGCCGGCGGAAAGCTCTGAAGTTTCTCGAACCGCCGGTTCAGCTCCTCGCGCACCTGCGGCGGAAGTTCATCCAGCCGCTTGAGCTGTTGCTCCACCTGCTGCCGGCGATCCGGCGGCAGCTTAGCCAGCGCTTTCTCCCGGTCGGCCGGAGACATCTTCTGGAGCCGCTCGATTTGCTTGCCTGGAATCGATCGCGGCGCTTGCCTCACAGCCTTCTCTGCCTGCCGGGCCGCGCGCGCACCGTTGGCCTGAGCCCAAACCGGACCCAGCGCAATCGCCGGCGCCAATACCGCGAAGATCAAAAACCGCACGGGAATCCCTGTTATGGCTGCCCTACATGGCACTAGACGATGCGGGATCTATCGGGGTTAGCAACTCCAGGTCGTCGAGGGCTTGCTGGACCTGTTGTAAATCGATGCGCTCGCTCGAAACAGCCGGCGCCGCGGGTCTGACCGGAGCCACAGACTTCTCGGGCGCTTCCATGATCAATGCCAAACCCATCACGGCCACGATGGCGGCGGCGGGAATCAGCGCGTTGTGCAGCACACGGCGCCACCAGGGCGGCCGTAGAGTGCCGCGAGCCTCCACCGCGATGCGCGCATACAGCCGTGCATCGAAATCCGGAGACACCTCTACCGGCCTCCACGCCTCCAGCGCCTCCCAGACGGCGCACTGCGCTGCCACCAATTCCCGGCAGTCCGCGCATTGGGCGAGGTGGGCTTCTAATTCCGCCGCTCGATTCGGGCCGAGCGCGCCGGCGCAGTAATCGGTGAGAACCTCTCCACCCTGTGGATTGGCCTTAAGGCAAACCATATTCCCTCGAAAATTTGCGAAAAAGCCCATACGGGCCGCGCTCCATCTTCTCATGGCGCCAGGTGCGCCAGCCGCGCACGCAGGTTTTCATAAGCGCGAAATAGCAGAGACTTTACCGCCGATTCCGAACATCGCAAAGCCGCGGCGATACAAGCGTAATCCAACCCCTGATATTTGTGCATCAGAACCGCCGCGCGCTGCTTCTCCGGCAACGCGTCGATGGCCTGGCGAATCTCCTTCAGTTTTACTTCGTACAGCAGTTCCTGCTCAATGCTGAGTTGCCGGTCCGCCACTTGGCGCTCGATGCCCTCGATTAGTTCATGGCTCAGGCTCTCGTGCCCTTTCTCCTTTCGCCCGTCACGAATCCAGTTGAGAGCCAGATGCGTCGCGATCCGGAATAGCCAGGTGGTGAATTTCGCCGAGGGCTCGTAAGTCTCCCGGCTGCGGTACACACGCAGGAAAACCTCCTGCGCAAGCTCCTCCGAGACCGCCCGGTTCTGAACCATGCGATAGAGATAATTCACCACCGGGCCGCGATGCCGTTCCAGTAGCAGTGAGAAACTGGTCTCATCTCCGTCCCGCACGCGCAGCATTAACTGGGCGTCGCGCTCCAGAGCCGCAAGAGCCTCCATACTGCTTTGAACCCGTGAAAATGCCGAAGGTTTCGCCACGTCTCGCCGCCCGGCTCATTCGGCCTTAAGAGGCCGGTCCATCAGTTCCCGAAGCGCTTCCAGCGGGGTTTTGATCCCGCCGAGCACCGCATGCATCTCCTGGATAATCGGCAGATCGACTCCCAATTTAGCCCCCAGGGCCACCGCCGCCGCGCAGGTTTCCACGCCTTCGGCCACCATTTTCATCGAAGCGAGAATCTCCGGCAACCGGCGTCCCGCCGCTAGCTCCAGGCCTACCTTGCGATTACGGCTAAGATCTCCGCCGCACGTCAGCACCAGATCGCCCAGCCCCGCCAGTCCCGAAAGCGTCTTCGCCTGCCCGCCCATGGCCACAGCCAGCCGCGTGATCTCCGCCAGGCCCCGCGTGATCAGCGCCGCCAGAGTATTGCTGCCGAGCCCCAGCCCGGTGCACACCCCCGCGGCGATGGCCACCACGTTTTTCAAGGCCGCGCCGACCTCCACCCCGATCGGATCCGGATTCGTGTAGAGCCGGAACGTCGGGCCGGAAAACGCCTTCTGTATCCGCTCCGCCAGCGCGAGATCTGTGCACGCGATCACGACCGCCGCAGGTTCGCCTCGGGCGACTTCGCGCGCGAACGTCGGCCCCGAGAGCACCGCCGCGGTGCGCCCCGTCGTCTCCGCGATCACCTCGGAGATGCGCAGCAAAGACCCGCGTTCGATCCCCTTGGTCGCGCTCGCCAGCGTGACTCTCTCCGGCAGGATCTGCTTCACGGAGCGATACAGCTCGCGCGCGTGCTGCGAGGGCATCGCGCCCAGAACGATGTCGGCGCCCTCCAGGGCCCATTCGAGGCTGGTCCCCACGCCTACGTTCTCCGGAATGTGCACGCCTGGCAAAAACAGGTCGTTTTCGCGGCGGACGCGCATGCGGTCGGCCAGGTCGGGCTCGTGCAGCCACATGCGGATGACCCGGAATTTTGGCGAAAGCACGATTGCCAGCGCCGTGCCCCAGCCTCCGCCGCCGATGATGGTGAGGTTCACGTCAGCTCCGCTTCCAGCGGAAGGTGTACTCCGTGCCGGCGCGAATCCGTTCCAGGTTGGCCTTGTGCCGGTAGACGATGAACCCGCCCGCCAGGATCGACGCCAGAAGAATCGGCGCCGCTGGATGCAAAATCAGCCACACGCCCAGCGGAAACGTCCCGGCCGCGATGATCGAGCCTGCGGAGATATATCGCGTGCCTGCGACCACCGCCACAAAGACCACCAGCGAGGCCAGCAGCGGAACCGGCGTGAGATACAGAAACGCGCCGATAAAACTCGCCACGGCTTTGCCTCCTTTGAAGCCGAGAAACACGGGATACGCGTGCCCGCCGATGACGGCCAGCGCCGCCGCGCTGGTCCACCCAGGTGAATCGTTCGTCAGCCAGCCCGCCAGCCACGCGGCAAGGAATCCCTTGCCAATATCGAAGACCAGCGTCGCCGCGCCCAGCGCGTTCCCCGACGTCCGCTGGACATTGGTGGCGCCGATGTTCCCGCTGCCGGAGGCTCGAATGTCCTTGCCGGTCTTCAGCTTGACCAGCAGGAAGCCCATGGGCACCGCGCCCAGAAGATATCCAATCAAAATCGCCAGGATTCCGATCATGATGCCGAAGCGAGAGGAAACTCCTGGAGTTTTTTATACCGCCCGCCAACCGACCAATACAGAATGAACGCGTCCGCCAGGAAGGAGCCGAAATCGTCCGACTCGTGCTCCGCAACGGCGGCGCGCAGCTTCTCGACCGGTACAGGATCGCGGCGTCGCGCCAGCGTAAGATGGGGATGAAAGGCCCGCTGCTCCAGCGGAACTCCGATGGTCTCGAGCGCCTTTTCCGTCTCCCCGGCCAACCGCGACAGTTTCTCGCTCAAGCCGATGCCCGCCCAAAACACTCGGGGATTGCGGGCGTTCGGAAACCATCCCAGGCCCCGGACGGCGATCCGGATGGCCCCGGGGGGGCGCACGGCCCGCAAAACGGTCTCCACTTCCGCCAGCCTCGGTTCCGGCCACTCGCCAATGAATTTTGTGGTGATGTGAAGGTTCTCGATGGGACTCCAGGTTAGCTTAGCCAGCGGGCGGAGCCGGTCCACCAGAGCGCGCAAGCCCACCTTTACCTCTTCGGGGATATCGATCGCCACGAACAAACGCACGAAGAAAAGTATTGTACACTGGGCCTCTACCATGAAGAAATTCGCACTGCTCCTGTTGTTATCTGCGATGGCTCTGTGGGCCGCAGATTTCTGGCAAACCAAGCCGTTCACCGATTGGGACGCGAAGGAAATCCAAAAAATTCTCACCGATTCGCCGTGGGCGAGGAAGGTTTTTGTTCCTCTTCCCGGAGGCGGGCCGGGCGGGCCGCAGAGCCTTGGCGGCGGGGGCGGCGGCGGCCGGGGCGGTGGGGTGCGCGGCGGCCCCCAAGGGCCGAATGCAGATCCCGGAATTGCCGGTGGCGGGGGCATCGCCGAGAGCAGCGGCCGCGGCGGTTTTGGAGCCGGAGGGGGCGGCGCCGAGTCCAATCCGGCCTTTACCCCGGCGCTCGCGCTCCTGGTCATTTGCCAGTCCGCGCTCCCCGTCAAGCAGGCCGCGGTCAAGGCAAAGTTCGGCGCCGAAGCCGCGACCGCCCCGGATGCAAAGGTGTTTCTGGAGCGGCAGGAAATGTCGTATGTCTTCTCGGTCTCGGGTTTGCCGGGCTACGTGCAGCCGCGCGACAACGAGGCCAAGGGGATGCTCCTGAAACAGACCTCCTTGACCGCGAAAGGCAAAGAGCCGGTGACGGCCACCGACGTTCAGTTTCAGACCAACGGAAAAAACGTCGACGCCTACTTCGTGTTTCCTCGCACGAACCCGTTCACGGTGGCGGATAAGGAAGTGGAGTTTGTGACCAAGGCCGGGTTCATCGCGGTGAAGCAGAAGTTCAACCTGAAGAACATGGTCGTCAACGGCAAGCTTGAGATGTAGCGTCCGCTGCGGGGCGGTCCTGCCGCGTAGCTTCTACGCCCGGCCGGCTATCGAAGTCGCGAAGGACCTCCTGGGGAAAATTCTGGTTCACGGCGAGACCGCCGGCCGGATTGTCGAAACGGAAGCTTACCTTGGCCTCGCTGACGCCGCCGCGCACGCCTCGCGCGGCCGCACGCCGCGAACCGAAGTGCTCTTCGGACCTCCGGGACACGCCTATGTCTATTTAATCTATGGCCTGTACGAGTGCCTAAACCTCGTCGCCGAGCCGGAGCACAGCCCCGGCTGTGTGCTGATTCGCGCGCTGGAGCCGCTGGCCGGAATCGAAACAATGCGCCGGCGGCGCGGTGGTATCACTCGCATCGAGCAACTGGCCAATGGGCCCGGAAAACTCACCCGGGCTATGGGCATTACGCGCCGGCAGAACGGCGCCGACGTGACCAGGGGATCCCTTACTGTGCATGTGCCGGAGCGCGCGGAGGCCTTTCAAACCGGCGTCTCACGCCGTATTGGTATCACTAGGAATCCGGATCCTCCGCTTCGCTTCTTTATCCAGGACAATTCCTGCGTCAGCAGGATGCCTAGATCTCTCAGCTCCCCGCCGGCGCGATAATGCTGCGTTGGGTCGGCAGCGCCAGAGCGGTGCCGGCCGCGGCCACCGCGTCCAGAAGGCGCAGCAGCAGTTCCTGCTGAATCTTCAAGAACTCGTCCCAGTTGAGCGTCAGCACGTACACGAATACTTCGATGTCCAGGGAATACGTGCCCACCCCGATGAAGCGCACCGGAATGCTGCCCGCTTCGATCCGGGGATCTTCTTCCAGCATTTTTCCGATGGAGCCGAGGATGGCGCGCACCTGCTCCGGCGTCGTATCGCGCCGCAAATGCAGCGTTTGGTGAAACAGGATCTTGTCGCGCCGCGAGAAATTCTCAAGCGTCATCGACGAGAACTGCGCGTTGGGAACCACAATCACGGTTCGGTCCGGCGTGCGGATGCGCGTCGACCGGAGGCCGATATCCTCCACGGTCCCGGAGCTCTCGCCCACCTTGCAGAAATCGCCGACATGCACCGGCCGGTCGCTCACCACGGCAATGCCCCCGAACAGATTTTCGACCGTTTTCTGAGCCGCCAGCGCAATGGCGATTCCGCCGATGCCCAATCCAGCCAGCAAGGTTCCGGTGTCGTAACCCCAGACGCTGAGTACTGCGATGACCGCGAACGCCACAACCGTAATCTTGATCACCCGTCCGGCCAGCGGGAGCACGTTGTGCGCGAAGCTCCCTTGCCGCACGCCCAGCGATTTTTTCAGCGGGCCCATGAACAGATCCACCACACGGACGCCGATCCATGCCGCTCCGAAGATTGAAAGCAGAGCCAGCGTCCGCCCCAGGTAGAGACGCACCACTGCGGAAGGGCTAATGGCTTCCACCGCGCCGCGATACACGCCCACAGCCGCCAGCAACTGCACCGGCCCGACGAACGCTTCCACCGCGCCCCAGTCCGCGTGGGGGGCCACGCGACGGCCTAGCGGTCTGAGAATCGCCAGCACTGCCCTCGAAAGCAACCGCGAAAACGCGGTCACCAGAACCGCGGCCGCCAGCAACGCGATCCAACGCCAGAGCGCCGTATCGATGAAGGTCCTGGTGACCAGCGGTTCCGGCAGATAGCGCTCAATCGGGGAACTGAGCGTCATCTGGGCCATCACTGGAATTTCCGAGACGCTGTCCTGCGAAAATCGCCAGACCGAGAGGCCGGAGCGCAGATCCGTGCGCTCCAATTGAAGATCGATGGTCTTGCCGTCCAACTTCAGGATGGCCACGCGCTCGCGGTCGGCCGGCAACCCGTCGTCGCGATCGCCGTCCGGCTCGCGGCTCAAAGCGGCCACATCGAACTGCGGATCGTTCTCGAGCACCTGCGCGAGTTGCTGCGCCAACCGCGGCCCCTGGCTCCGCCGTTCCTCGGGCGGCATCCTTCGCAGATCCAGATAGCGGATGGCTGCTTCGTAATTCTTTTCCCGGCACGTCTCCAAAAATGCCAGCACAGAGCTTTCCGGCGTGCTGCGGTTGTAGGGATCCTGAAGCGGCTTCGGCGCCGGAATCGCCGGAATCTGAGCGAGGCAGGGGAACACGGCGGCCAGCAGTCCGGCCGCCAGCACGGCCCAGCGGGCCGTCCGGAAAAAAAACCGGCTTCGGAAAAAATGCCCGGCCCGTGGCTCCGGTGCGCCTGCCACCCTCGCGATCCTAAGGCTCTCGTTTTCAGCATTCCACGCCATCAGGTTTCGACCGAGATCAGCACGCCCAGGGCCAGTGCGGCCGCTTGGCCGCTGGGATGCTTCGTATTCAGTATGGGGCGTTATCTGATGATTTTAGCTGCTCTGATCTGGACCGGTAGCCTGGTTGCCTTCTTGCTGTTCGTTCCGCTGTTTT
>Ga0070739_10003130_pt1 | contig 21019 bp, 18 predicted proteins | sample Coa_R1_7_FD_66445 | JGI IMG/M metagenome (GOLD analysis project Ga0070739, IMG submission 66445) | Surface soil microbial communities from Centralia Pennsylvania, which are recovering from an underground coalmine fire - Coalmine... | ecosystem: Environmental > Terrestrial > Soil > Unclassified ... | reverse complement strand
GATGCACTTGGGTCCTCTTGAGGAGATAGGCCAGCCGCTCATTATATCAAGTCCGAGGGAATACTTATCGTATGGCTACCTCAAGGTGCAGCGCATATGGGAAGAAATTCGCCGGATTGGATATTAGAGGCTTTGGGCTCGCTTTTTAGCGAGCCAAAGCGGTCATCAGCCTCCAAGTCCTCTCTCGAAGCAGGCAAAAAAGGGCATAACACCCTCTAGGAAGTGGAGAGCAGAAGCCGGGTCACCCCCTTCCCTGTGAGGGAAGGGGGCCGGGGGGTTAGGTCAAGGTAACTGACGGCTCTGGCTGCCCTCTTATCTAGTCCGTTCCTCTATCTTGCGTTCCAGTTCCTCCTCAATCGCGCGGGCTGCTTCCTGCTTCTTACCATTAGACCGCTGGCGTAGGCGCTCAAACTGCTCCTCGAGTTGATCCAACTCCTCGTCGGAGAGATTTTCGATGCTGACCAGGTTGGGACGCGCGCCCGCCACCACGCGCAGCAGCTCGTCCAGCTTAATCTGGGTCGCGCTGCTGTCGCGGTTCTGGGTGCTCTGGAGCAAAAAGAGCAAGGGGAAGGTAAGCACATTGGTGACGGTATTCATGATCAGTTGCCAGGTATCGGAGAAATGGAAAATCGGTCCCAATATCAGCCACACAACCGTCAGGCCGAGGGCTCCCATGAAGGCCCAGGGCGAACCGGCGGCGTCCGCAATGCGATCCGCAAGCTTGCGAAAACGGTGCCTCATGCCTGGATGGACTCCTTTGCGCCAAGTTTCCTGTCTCTGGGAGTATGTGACTGCATAGACCGAACTCAAGTTCCCGTCTATAAACAGCGATCCCCTGCCCCACGGGCAAGGGATCGTCGAGGAGAGAACCATGCCGATGAGCTTCCAGGGTTCAGGGCCCGGGCCACATCGGGTTTGCAGACGCAGAGTAGATCGGAAAAGCGTCTCCGAGGGTATCAGACTCAAGTAGGAAATTAAGCTATTCCGTAAGGCTGCTCTGCAATGGAACCGGCGATGGATTGGGTGTCTCCTATGCTGTGGGCAGTTAAGGCAAACTATTCGCCGGAGCTAACCTTGCAGCCTGGTGAACTCCCGCAGCTGCGCGTCGGCCCAGCCCGCATCCACATAGCCCTGGTAGACAAGCAGCCGGTAGCGCAGCGTGAGGCTAGCGGAGGGCGCCAATTCCACGGATCGCCAGGCGAACGGCGAGGGCGAAAGGAGGCCCCCCTCCCGCACGAGCCAGGGCGTGGGGTGCCAGGGATTGTCCGGGTGGTCGAGAAAGGCAAAGCCGACCGTTTCGCCCTGCACGACCCCGACGCCCGCGCACCAGGCCGCGCTGCGCCCGTGCATTGCCGCCGGGCCGTAATCGCCTGTGCTGTTACGCAGCAGACCGCCCTGCGTAGGGAGCAGCGCCCGGGCAGCGCGAAGCTGCAACAGGGCCTCTTCCGTGCGTCCCAGCGTCACGCCCCCATCCTCCGGCGCGGTCAGGCACAGGGTCAGGTCCAGGGTGCGGCCATCGCCGGGTCCGGGCGCGACACGGATGGTGCGTATCTCGTTCAACAGGCAGCGGCCATCGGGCGCCCTCCAGGCGCAGGTCTGCTGAAACCCGACCGAGTAGGTCCCGCGCCGCGCCATTAGCTCCAGCGACTCGATTCGCCCCGCCGACTGGCCCTCGACGCCTGGCTCCGAAGCGGTCAGAAACGCGATCCCATTGACGTTGCCGTGCGCCACCCAGAGCGCCAGCCCCCCTGCCTCGTCGCCCTGTGCGACCGCCCGCCCGCCAGGCGCTAGCAGGGTGGTGAATCCTGAGCCCGCCTCTCCATAAACGTAGGTCGTAAAGCGCTCCCCACGCACGCTAAAATCCAGGCGGCCCGGCCCGGCTTGCAACGCCACGCCCATTCTCATTTCCCGTCCTTTTCCGAGGAGGAGATGCCTGCAACTATTTTCCCGCGCCCCGGTAAAAAGCAACAACTGCATCTTTTGTCAAAGTGGCGGACGCTGAAATTGCCTGCTAAAAAGGAGTTCGCTGCGGCCATGCAGAAGATATTTCCTATGAACCCGGGAACGTCCGCCACATCCGAGCGGCCCACTCCCCTCGCCGTTCGCCAGCTTACCGCCAGAGATGCGCCCGCCTTTGAAGCGCTGTGTGCGCGGGAGCCGCTGCGCCTGCTGACGCCGCGCATGAACATCGAGAAATACGGCCTTGAGAACCCAACCGTGCGCGCCTGGGGCGCCTTCGCCGGCGCCGCGCCGGACGCGCCGATGCAGGGCGTACTTTTGCGCTTCGGCAACATCGCCATCGCCGTCGACTCGGATGGGACGTGCGGCCCCGCCTTTGCGCGGGTGATTGATACGGATGCCGGCGTGGCCGGGGTGCGGGGCGCGGTGGAGACGGTGCGCGCTCTTCGCGACGCGCTGCGCCGCTACACGCCCACGGATTGGGAAGACAGCCCGTTCCTGTGCCTGACGCGCCCGCCTGCCTGCCCACCGGAGACGCTGGCCCTGGCCCGCCGCGCCCGCCCCGACGACCTGGACAAACTGGCCGCCCTCTACGCCGGCGCGGGGACGATGTACCGCAGCCGCGCCAACGTCGCCGCCAAGCTGGCCGAAACGCGCGTCTTTGTCGTCGAAGAGCCGACCACGAGCCGACGGATGGCGCGCATCGCCTCCTGTGCCCTGCTCAACGTGGAAGGGCGCGACGCCGGGCTGATCGGCGGCGTCTATACGCTGCCGGAGGCGCGCGGCAAAGGCTATGCCTCCGCCTGCACGGCCGCTCTCTCTCTCGACCTCCAGCGCGACGGCAAGCTGCCCTGCCTGTTTTACGAGAATCCGGTGGCCGGGCGCGTCTACCGCCGCCTGGGCTTTGAGGATGCCGGACAGTGGGCCGTGCTCTACCTCTCTCCCCACCATGCTCCCATCTACGAGAGAACCGGAGAGCATTAGCCCCCGAGCAGATAAGAAAAGGACAGTAGCGCATGCTGGAGATACGTCTGGGAGCCGGCATCGGCCACGCGGTTTCGCTGCCGACTCTGGCGCTGGTGGGTCTGTATATCGGCTATATTGCCGGGATGTTTGGCGTCGGCGGCGGCTTTCTGCTGACGCCCATGCTCATCTATCTCTTCCGCGTACCCGCTCCCATAGCCGTCGGCTCCGCGCTGTGCCAGAAGTGCGGCACCTCCATCGCCTCGTTCCTCAAGTACCGCAGCCTCAAGCGCGGGGAGCCGCGCATTGACCTGGTGATGATCGGTGGCAGCTTGCTCGGCGTGGACGCCGGCACGCGCCTGCTGGCCTATTTAAGCGACCTGGGCCAATGGCGGATCGGCGCGGGCCCGCCGGTGCCTGCGGTGCGGGTCGTGCTGGACATCCTCTTTATCTTCCTGCTCTCCTTCACCGCCTATTACACCTTCCGCGACGCCTGGGAGGCCCGCTTGCGCGTCGTGCCGCGCGGCGACCGGACGATCCCCGGCCCGCTGGTCACGCGCGTGCGCATCCCGCCCTATATAGACCTGCCCAACGTCCAGTTGAAACAGGTTTCCGTACCTATGCTGTGCTATATCGGGTTTCTGCTGGGGATGGCGTCGGGGCTAATGGGAATCGGGGGCGGCGTGCTGTTCATGCCGATCCTGCTCTATGGGTTCGGCCTGTCCGTGCGTAACGCCGCCGGAACGGGCGTGCTGATGCTGTTTGTCACCGTCGTCGTCGGGACCGTGGAGCAGGCGTTCCACACAACAGCAGACGGCCATAACTACGTGAACCTGCGCCTGGCGATGGCGATCCTCATTGGCTCCTCCATCGGCTCGCAACTCGGCGCGCTGACCACCCACTACCTGCCCAACCGCATTCTGCGCCTGATCTTTGCCCTGCTGGTCGCCTCGACCGTGGTCATGATCGCCTGGGATCTAGCGGGCCTGCTGCGCGGCAGCTAAGCCGATCTGCGTCCAAAGCGCGTAGTTTACCGAGATGGAATTGCTACGCGGTTGGGCTGCCGGGCTGCTTAGCCATCCCCTCGCGGACAAGCGGCCTCTCTTGGCAGGCGGGCCGCAAATGGGAGTTAGCGGACCGGTTGTGTGGCGGCTAATCCGGGCTTTTGCGCCTGTTGCTGCCGCTCCCCTTGCGCCTGAGCCAGCAGTTGGCGCAGCGTCGCATCTGCCCCTAACTTCTGGGCCGTTTCCCGAAGCGCCGCCTCTGCCGCGCCGAACTGGCGGTAGGACAGACACAGACGCGCCAGCGCGTAGCGGCGGGCACGGTCGCGCGGAGCCGCCTGGATGGCGCGCTTGAGCCGGGCCGATTCGCGCGTATAGCCCTGGTACGCCCGGTACTGGGCCAGCATCTTCTGGCCCTCCTCAGTGCGGCCCGCCCGCAGCAGCGCCTGGCCGAGCGTGTAGCAGAGCGGCCCGGCATCGGGAGAATCGTGGAGCGCCGCCTGCAAATGCGGGATGGCCTCCTGCCACTGCTGCCGCTGCATATAGGCCCGTCCCAGCGCCGCCTGCGTCTCCCCATCGTCCGGGCGAAGTTCCAGGGCTTTCTCGTAGCTCTCGATGCCCTCCTGCACCCGCGCGCCGTTATTAAGCTCGGCGTAGATGTGCCCCAGGATGGCCCAATAATCCGGGTTGTTGGGGTTCGAATCGAGCGCGCGCCGGGCATAGCGCTCCGCATTGGCGGCATCGGCCCGGCGATAATACATGCGTGCCAGCAGATAGTAACCCGGTTCGGGATTGGCCGCGCGCTTTAGATAGGCTTGCAGCGCCTGCATACTCTGTTTGGCCGTGCCGTGATTGCTGTAGATGCGCGCCAGCAGCAGATAGGGCGCGGCGGCCTGCGGGTTCTTGCGGATAGCCCGCTCTACATACCGGCGTGCCTCCTCGTAGCGCTCCAGGCGAAAGCAAGCCAGCCCCGCCATGACCTGCGGATCGGCCTGGTTCGGCAGCAGACGGGCCGCCGCCTGAAGTGGCGCGAGCGCCTCGTCGTTCTGGCCGAGGTTGAGATAGAGCAGGCCAAGCTGGTACGGCCCTTCGGCAAAGCGAGGGAATTTATGCCAGAGCGCGCGGAGCTCCTGTTCCGCCGCCGGAAGGTTGTTGGCGTCCCGGTCGAAGAGGGCCAGTCGGAGATAAGCACGCGGGTCCTGCGGAGCGGCCTGAACGGCGGCGGCAAGGCGCGCACGCGTCTCTGCGGCCGAGGGAGGCGGGGAAGGCAGCATCGGGGGCGCGCTGCTTGCCGTGACGGCGGGCGGAGTCGGCGCCGCGCTCCCCGGGGACGCCGATGCGGCGGGGGGCGGAGCGGACGGGACAGTAGGCTGCGCGCCGCAGCCATAGACGGCTACGCCGACGAGAGCGGCAAGCGCCAGCCGGCAGATACGGCCTGCCAGAGAAGAAGGCTTTCGATTCCTGCGCTTCATAGGTAGCGGTCAGGTTCCTTTATCTTTACGGGCGGCTCAAGCCGCAGCAACAAGAGCACCAAGTCGCCCTACGGCGACTCCAAACCTCACCCCTCTCCCGCAGCGCCGGGAGAGGGGGACAGGGGGTGAGGGCTTGCTGCGAATTTATTCGCCCGCTATCGCGAACCGCCGGAAGGCTGCAACGTCTCCAACAGACGCCGGGCCGCCGCGTGGTTGGGGGCCAGCTCCAGGGTCCGCTTTAGCTCCGCGATGGCGCGCGGCGTGTTGCCCCCCTCCTGGTAGACCTGCGCCATCTGATAATGCGCGTCGGGATCATTCGGCTTCGTGGAGACCAGCAGCCCGGCGCGCGCCTGCTTTTGCCCCTGCACCTCCGCCTGGTGCGCTTCCGTCAACAGCTTGCGGCCTTCCTCCGCGCGACCGGTCTGCAAGTAAAGCTGGCCCAGGAAAAGCTTTGTCTGCTCGTAATCGGGGGCGCGCTGCAGCACGAACTCCAGCTCCCGGACGGCCTCCTGCGGCTGGCGGGCGCGCTGGGCGCACAGCCCCAGATAGTAATGCGCGACGACATCCTCCGGGGCCAGGGCGAGCACCTGATGGAACGTTTCCCGCGCCTGCGCCAGGTCGTTCAGGCGGAAGTAGGCCCTGCCCATCTCGTTCATCACCGCGACGTTGCCGGGCGTCCGCGCCAGCACGTCGCGCGCGGCGGTCACGGCGTCCCGATCCCGCCGGGCGCTCAGGTAGAGATGGACGAGCGGGCTCCACAGCGTCGGGTTCTCCGGGTACTGACGCCGTATATCCAGCAGCAGCCGCTCGGCCTCGGCAAAGTTATCGCCCTGCATATCGGCCAGCGCCAGGGCGACCTTTAGCTCCGGGTTCTCAGGATGGGCGCGCACCGCAGGCCGCAGCAGAGAGCCAGCGTCCCGGTTCCAGCCGAAGGAGATATACAGGTAGCCCAGGCCGACCAGGGCGCGCGGATCCTGCGGAGCGACGACCAGCGCCGCCTTGTAAGCCCGGATGGCTTCGTCATAGCGGTGGGCGCGCTGCTGAATGTCGGCCAGGGCCAGCAGCGGCTCTACGTCGCGGGGGCGCAGATGGGCGGCGGCCTCGGCCCGACGCGCGGCCTCCTCCAACTGCCCGGCATCCGCCAGCACTTGGGCATAGCGCAACTGCGCCGGGGCGTTGCCGGGAGCGCCTTCGGCGGCAGCACGCGCGGCTTCCAGTTGGCTGCGCGTACCGGCAAGGCGGGCGGCCTCGGCCTGTTTTGCAGCGGCCACACGCTCCAGCCGCCGCGTCTCCGCCGACATATGCCGCAGCCAGGGCAGCAGCGCCAGATAGAGGAGGACCAGGCCGACCAGCCCGCCAATCAGCAGCCGTTGACGCCGGGCCGCAGGGGAGGCCGCAGCCGCTTTCTTCTGTTCCCTGTTTCCTATCACCACGGCCCTACTTTAACGCCTGCGTGAGCGCCTGCGCGCCCTCATGCGCGGTATAGAGGTGGTCGCACGCCACGTTCGTAAACTTATCCACCTGCCCGGACGGCCAGCGGATCTCGACATCGGCGGTCGTCTGCGCGCCCAGGCCAAAGTGCGGGCGCAGGTCGCTCTGGGAGAGGTAGCTGGAGCCGCTGCGCACCATCGCGCGCTGCGTCACGCCGCCCGTCGTCACGATGACCAGCGCGCCGATGCCGTCGCGGTTGCTCTTCGTGCCCACCAGCTTCAACGCCAGCCAGTGATTGCTCGTCGGGGTCTCGTTGCGCCAGAGCATCGCCGGGCCGTTGTTGCTGGAGAGGAGCACAGCCAGCCGTCCGTTGTTCTCTATATCGCCGACGGCCAGGCCGCGCCCGACGATGGTTTTGGAGAAAGGCTCGCCGCTTTTGAGGCCCACTTCCTGAAACGTGCCGTTGTGCTGGTTATGGAACAGCAGCGTCGGCTGGGCGTAGCGCACCTGCGGCTCCCGCTCCTGAATATCATCCTGGACGTGGCCGTTGGCCTGGAGCATGTCCTTGTAGCCGTCGTTATCGTAATCGAAGAAGAGCACGCCAAAGCCCAGCACCTTGCTGGTCTCCGGCCCGATGTTGGCGGTGAGGCGGTCGTCACGGAAGGTCTGCTGGGATACCAGGTTATAGAACGAGGTCTGCTGGCCCTGGTAATTGGTGATCGCCAGGATCGTCTTGCCGTCGTTGTTAACATCCGTGGCGTCAATGCCCATGCCGGAGTGCGGGTTGCCCTCGTCGTCATAGGCGATGCCGCTCTCGACGCCGATCTCCTGGAACTTGCCGTTGCCCAGATTATGGAACAGGAAGCCCGGCACCGTATCGCAGGCAACGAAGAGGTCCGGCCAGCCATCGCCGTCGTAGTCCCAGACGCTCACGCCCAGGGCCTTGCCCTTGGCCGCGCCCACGCCCGACTCGGCGGTGACGTCCTTGAAGCGCCCGCCGCCCTCATTGTGATAGAGCGTGCAGGAGCTGGTCTCGTAGGCGGAGGGGATGCAGTAGACCAGATGCTTCCCGCCGGAGGCGTAGCAGGGCTGGTCGTCCTTGAGGCCGGCGTACTTGACGTAGCTGCATACGAACAGGTCGAGCTTGCCGTCCTTATCGTAATCCACCCAGGCGCAGGAGGTGCCCCACTTGCCCGCATTGCCGACGCCAGCCTGAGCGGTCACGTCCTTGAAGCGCCCGCCGCCCTCGTTATGGAAGAGATGGCCGGGACCGAGCGCGCAGGAGGCGTAGAAATCCTCGCGCCCATCGTTGTCGTAGTCGCCGACGGCCACGCCGAAGGCGTACATCTCCTGATCCAGCCCGGCCTGCCGGGTCACGTCGCTGAAGGTGCCGTTGCGGTTGTTGTGGTAGAGGGCCATCGTGGGGCGACCGACCACCTTGCCGCCCGGAATCGGCCGGTTGTTGAGCAGCAGAATATCCTGCCAGCCGTCGCCGTCATAGTCAATGAAGGCGCAGCCCGATCCCATCGTCTCGATGAGATATTTGCGGGGCGTTCGGGAGTTCTGATGGCGGAAATGGATGCCTGCCTTCTCGGTGATGTCCACGAATTTGACGGGAGCCTCGGCGGAGACAGGCGCGGGCGAGGCCGCCGCGCTGTCGGGCGGCGCTGTGGCAGCGTTATGCGGCGCCGTGGAGGGCGCATGGCAGCCCGCGAGGGCAATCAGCAGCAAGGGGGCCGCAAGGCCCGCCAGGCGAGTGAGACGCGCGAACGGAATAAGAGAGCGGATAGAGAGAACGCAAATCATTGGCGAACTCGTCGAGGGGAGGATGCGGCGGCCAGGCGCTGTGCCTCGGTGACCCGGCCATGCCGGGTCAGAGCGGCGATTAAGGCCTGCCGCGCGCGGGCATCTCCCGGTCGCAACAGCAATACCCGCCGAAGCTCCACAATTGCCTGCGGAAACTCTTCGGCGTCCAGGTGAAATTGGGCTAACTGATAATGAAGGCCGGCATCGTTCGGGCGGGACTCCAGCCGGATAAGCGCGGTCTCGTAGCCATGCGTGTTGAGGTCCAGCGTCTGGTAGGTCTTCAGCAATTTCTGGCCCTCCGCCGCGCGTCCCTGCCGAATATAGAGTTTACCTAAATGCCAGAGCACATTGCTATAGTGCTTATCGGCGGCAGCCACCCGCTCAAATTGCCGGGTAGCTTCCGCCACATCGCCCCGCTTCTCCGCCAGCACGCCCAGCTCAAAAGCGACATCCAGGTTGTCGGGTGCCTGCTGCTGTACCGGACTTAGCTCCGTATAGGCTTCCTGTGCCTTGCCCTCGCCTAAGAGCGCCTGCGCCAGCGCCAGACGGTCGGAAACATTCTGCGGGTCACGCTCCAGAGTCTTCCGCAAAATGGCTTCGGCTTGGGGAAAGCGGAACGTCTTGATAAGAATAGCGGCATGAAGGTTAGCAAGTGCGGTATTGGCGGGGTCCAACCGCCGGGCCTCCTGGATGGGCTTTAGCCCGAGGGCCGGTTCGCTGGAGTAATAATACCGGAGCGCGCGCGTGACATAGCTGCGCGCGTCCTTGGGCGCAAGTTGCAGAGCGCGGTCGCTGGCCTGAGCGGCTTCCCGCCTCCAGCCCAGGTCGAGATAGATATAGAACAGCCGCAGCCAGGGATGCTGGTCGCGCGGCGCGGCGACAGCCCACTGCCGGACCGTTTCGATCTCCTTATCCAGATACCCGGTCGCCTTAAAGAGGTCGGCTTTAAGTTCGAGGACGGCAGGCCGGGGTACACCTTGTTTTTGGGCGGCCTCGCACTCCTGGAACGCGGAGCGGAAATCCTGTCGGGCCAGCGCCTCGCGGGCTTTTGCCAGGCGCGGGTCACCCGTCGGCGGCGTGCCGGCATCTGTGGTGACGCCCGCAGAGCCGGGCCAGGGCGCTGCGGCGGATAGACGGGCGGCCTGCGAATGGGAACCGGGAGGCAGGCGCGCCTCTGCAGAGCCAGGCTGCCGGGCGGCACTGGAGGGAGCGGGCGTTGGCCCAGAAGCCGACGGAACGACCGGGGTGACCGCCGGCTTCTGCCACGCCGCATTGCAGCCGGTCCAGAATGCGCTGAGGGTGACTGCCAGCACTCCAGCAGCCACCCCTGCTATAAGGCCATGCTTACTGCGCCAGAAGATTGCAGACATCCGTGGTCTAGCGGTTAGCGCCTCCGCCACTATAAGGCGCGGCGGCAGAGGGATGTTTTCCCATCACCTTTGACATATCCACAGGCTTTGACGGACCGTCGGTGCGCGGTCCCACACCCTTCCAGATGAGCGCAGCGGCCACTGCCACGACGATAATGATAACAACCGCAGCCACAGCCGGATTTACGTTCTGTTTCATGTCACCTTCTCCTCGCAAAACTCTCTCAAAACCGCTTCGCAGGGCCTATACACGCGGGCGTCCACGAAAGCAGGTTTTGAGAGAGTGCGTTCACGGCTTTACAGCCCTATATTCGGTTTAGTGCCCAAACAGATCGATCGTACACTTGCTAACCGGACGATACTTCACATGGCCATCGGCGAAGCCGATATTGTTGCCGTTGCTATGCCGGCCATAGGCATCCCAGGCCGGGTCGAAGGGACCGGCCCAGGTCGCGTCGGTGCCCCAGAACCAGGGCTGGGCGGTGCCGTTGGCGTAGGCGACGCGGCGCAGGCGCTCATGGTTCTTATGGTTGGCGTTGTTGGGATCATACTGGTCCCAGTCCTCCCATCCGGTCAGGCCGGTCGCCATATCGGCCACGATCAGAGTTTCCGCCGGGCGGGGCAGGGCAGCCAGCGCCGGGTGATCGTAGGTCACGGGCTCGTTGGAGCCATAGCTGATGGTGATGTCCAGGAAGCCGCACACGACGCCCTGGGCCGGGTCGCAGCCGGAATTCGGGAACTTAAACCAGCCCCAGTAGTCGTTGCTGTTGGGATCGCGCAGGGCCGTTTTGAAGTTGTAGTTATCATCCGGGCAGTGATAGACGCCGAAGTTCTTCACATACGGATAGATGGCGTTCCACCAGATCGTCGTGCCGTCGTTCTTGTTGCCGCCCTCTACAGGGTTTCCATCTACATAGTGCTGATCCCACTTCCACTGCGGAAACTTCTCATCGTAGTCTTGCGAGTACATCACCATGCCCATCGTCAACTGCTTGAGGTTGGAGACGCAGGTGATGGCGCGCGCTTTGGCGCGGGCTTGGGCGAAGACGGGGAACAGAATGGCGGCTAGGATCGCGATAATGGCGATCACGACGAGCAATTCGATCAGGGTGAAGCCACGGCGCGACGTGTTCGCGCGGTGTGCCAAATGAGACATTGAAAACCTCCCAGTTTTCCTGACTAGATTAGCCCTACCACCTTTGGCTGGTGGGCTACGCACAAGTGAAAAGGGGCCGTCCTATAATGCGTAGGTTGAAAAAAGAAGAGCGCCGATAGTGCCAATTAGCACTGAACGGTAGTAAATAAAACGGGGGAAGTAGCTGTTTTGTTCCAGGTTCGCGTCGCCGAGGGTTTCCTAAGGTAAGGACGGCCGCGCATGGCGACCTCATGCCATACGACGCCAGGCATCTCTCCTTTCAACATAATTTCGGCCAATGGAGCTCTTAAGCAGCCAATGGGGTGTAGGTCAAACTGTCGTGCGCATTCGCCAACGCGGATTCGTCACGGAGGCCACCAGCGGGGATGCAAGCATACCAGCAAGCCCTAACATTGATCAGGAGTATAACATAGAGTCCCTAGCGAGTCAATAGGTTCGCTGCTTTTGACAGCTTGCCAATGTAAAATAGATGCCTCCGGGCACAAATTCCGGTTTCTTTGCGGGCGGCTGAAGCCGCAGCAACCAAGGCACAAAGTCCGCCTTCGCCGACTCCTCTCTCCCCTCCCCTAGAATTGGGGAGGGGTAAGGGGGGGCCGCTCCCCTTGTGAAGGAGAGGGGTCGGGGGTGAGGTCTTTAGTCGCCGCAGGGACACTTCGTGCCTTGGTTGCCGCGAATTCAATCGCCTGCACCCAACTCGCTTGCCAGCGGGTGGGACGAACTTCCATATTCCCGGAAACGTATCTAGAGGCTGGAGAATACGATAGAGCGATGCGAAAGGAGCCGGAGATGGCCGACACCGAAACGAAAGCAAAGTTTCGTGGCTGCTATGTTGCAACCTTGACTCCCTTCAACGCTGCGGATGAGCTGAACGTGGACGTTGTGCGGGCGCACGTGCGGTGGCTGATAGATAACGGCGTGCAGGGGCTCTGCCCTGCCGGGACGACGGGCGAGCTCCTTTACCTGACGGAGAAAGAGAAGCGCCAGGTGGTCGCGGCGACGGTAGAGGCGGCGGCGGGGCGCGTGCCGGTCATGGCGGGCGTGTGGGCTTTGCGGCCGGCGGCCATCGCCGAACTGGCCTGGGCAGCGGAGGATGTCGGGGCGGATGCCGTGTTCCTGCCGCCTCCCATCTACTATCCGGCCAATGACGAGGTGATCTACGCCTACTATGCCGCCGTCCGGGAGGCGACGGCGCTGCCGGTCTTCGCTTACAATATCCCGCAGTACGCGGCCAACGAGGTCTCTCTGGCGTGCCTGGAGCGGCTGCTGGCCGACGGCGTTATCGCGGGCGTCAAGGATTCGAGCGGCAGCGCCGAGCGGATGGGCGAGCTGGTGCGGCGGTTCGGAGAGGCGACGGCGATCTTTGCCGCCAGCGACTCGTTTGCCACGCAGGGGCGCCGGCTGGGCGCGGACGGGTTCATCTCCGCCATCGCCAACGTCGCCCCCAGCCTGTTTGCGCGGCTCTGGGCCGGCGACGAAACCCTGCAGGGGGCCGTGGATAATCTGCGCGCGGCCATGAAACGGGTCGGCTCCATCCCGGCGCTCAAATCCCTGATGGCTCGGCACGGCTTTGCCTTCGGCGCCTCGCGCCTGCCCTTCTCCGGGCTAACCGCCGAGCAGCAGGCGCAGTTGGCCGCGCTGACGATACCAGCCTGAGGCTGCCGGGCATGGCAATCGGCTTTTATTGGGCTACGTGGCGCAGTTGGCCGCGCTGATGATCCCGGGCCTGCGACCTCCCCTCAGCTCACCGACATGGTGGAGTAGACGGCGGTGAAGACCTCGCGCGGGGTCGTGAGGCCCTGAAAGATCTTGGCATAGCCGTCTTCGAGCATCGTGCGCATCTGCTGCTTGGCCCGGACGTACTCCATGATCTGGCCGATGGTGGCACGGCGCGCGATCAGTTCCCGCAGTTCGGGCGTGCTGACGACGATCTCAAACAGCCCGATGCGCCCCTTGAATCCCGTGTTTCGACACGTATCGCACCCGCGTCCCTTGTGGAAGGTGCGGCCCTGCACGCGCGCCGGGTCAATTCCAATCTCCAAAAGCTCGTCCGGAGGCGGCTGGTAAGTGACCTTGCAGTTGGCGCAGATGGTGCGGACCAGCCGCTGCGCCATCACCGCCTGGAGGGTAGAGGCGATTAGATAAGGCTCCGCGCCCATGTCCATCATGCGCCCGATGGTCTCTACGGCGTTATTGGTATGCAGCGAGCTTAAGACCAGGTGCCCGGTCAGGCTGGCCTGGATGCCGATGCCAAGCGACTCCGGGTCGCGCATCTCGCCGACCATCATCACGTCCGGGTCCTGGCGCAGGAAGGAGCGCATGACGCGCGGAAACGTCATCCGCTCGGTGACCTGCACCTGCGTGATATGGTCGGGGAACTCGTATTCGATGGGGTCTTCGACCGTGACGATGTTGCGCTTGGTGCTGTCGAGCTTGTTGATGGAGGCGTAAAGGGTCGAGGTTTTGCCGCTGCCGGTCGGCCCGGTAACGAGCACCATCCCATAGGAGGATTGGACGGCGTTGCTCCACTTTTGCAGCACGTCGGGAGGCATTCCCAGCTTATCCAGGTCCACCTTGGCTCCCATTGGGTCGAGGATGCGCAGGACGACCTTTTCACCGTTGAGGTTGGGCAGGCAGGAGACGCGCGCGCTGAGCCGTCGCGTGCCGTATTCCATGTCTATGCGCCCATCCTGCGGCTCCCGGCGCTCGTCAATGTGCATTCCGGCGGCCAGCTTGAGGCGGGCCAGGATATTGGGCACCAGATCGGGCGGCTCCTGCCCGACATCGTGCATGATGCCGTCAATCCGGTAGCGCACCAGCATCCGGTTGCGTTCCGGCTGTAGATGCACGTCGGAGGCGCCCAACTCCAGCGCCTTGCGCAGGATAAAATCCACATCGGTGACGGCCTGCGTCAGGTCGCCGCCCATCTCGCGGGAGACGCCCGCCTCGCGCAAGATCAGACGGAACATCGTCGGTGCGCCCGGTTTTCCTCCACCCACCTGTGTCATTGCTCTTGCTCCTTTGCCGGGTACTGAAAGTACCCGGCTCCAGGGCCTACGGCCAAGCGTCCTGGCGGACGCCCCGTAAAGCCAGGTTTTCCGTCCGAAGGACGGTTGGCGGCGTAGCCGCCCTAGAGACGGGTACTTTCAGTACCCGGTAAGGACCGGCGGTTCTCAACCCCCGGCACTATTTCAAGAATTGCCCCACGTTCTCCTTAGTGACGACCACCATATCCGTCTTGACGACCTGCGGCGGCTTTTTGCCATCAAAAAAGTCCTTCATCGTGTCCACGATGGTCGCGCCGATCTTTTTGGGCTGCACGGCCAGCGTCGCGCTCAGCTTGCCGTCGCGCACGTCCTGCAGGGCCGTGCTGTTGCCGTCAATGCCGATGGTCAGCAGGGGATGGCCCGCGTCGGCGGCAGCCTTGGAGGCGCCCTGCGCCATCGCATCGCTGCACCCGAAGACCAGATCGAGGTCGGGATACTTCTGCAGCCAGTCTTTGGTGATGCTGGTGCCCATCGCCCGATCCCACTTGCCGTTCTGGTGGGCCACAACCTGAATATTGGGGTAGGCCTTGAGTGCATCCACAAAACCACCCATACGCTCGTTCGTGTGGTCGCCAGGCTCGCCTTCGAGGATAGCGACCTTGCCCTTGTAGTCGCCGTTCTTCTGCTTGAGCAGTTCCGCCGCCTTCTGCCCGCACAGCTTGCCGCCCTCGCGCTCGTCGTAGCCGATATAGGCGACGACATCGCCCTTGACCGGCGTGATCTGGTTGTGCACGAAGATCGGCACTTTGGCGGCGTTGGCCTTCTCGACAATGGTGTTGAGCGCCTGCGGGTTGATGCCGCACACGCTGATGGCATCCGGGCGCTTCTGGATGACGTCCTGGGTCAGCGCGACCTGGCCGGTATAGTCGTCCTCTTTGGGAGGCGCCTGGTCAATAATCGGGGGCCAGCCCAGTTTCTGCGCCTCCTCCGCCGCGCCCTTCGGCAATTCTACGTGAAATTCGCTGGTCTTGGCCGGGGAGATGATGGCGATCTGCTTGCCGCCCGCCTTCGGCGCCGCCGCTCTGCCAGGCCCGACATTGGGCGCGGCGCTCTCCTCATTGGCTTTGCCGCCGCACCCGGCCAGGCTCGCCCCACCGATCACGCCGAGGGCGGCCAGGCCGGCCAGCAGCTTCAGCGCGCGGGCCCGCCTGTTATGGTAAATCATGCTCTGAGCGACCTCCTCTTCTGATATTCGTCGAACGCCACCGCGATCATAATAATAGCCCCGATGGCAACTTTCTGCCAGTTTGAGTCCACATCCAGCAAATTCAGGCCGTTGCGGATCAGGCGCATTAGCAGCGCGCCCGCAAAGGTTCCGGCCAGATTGCCGCGCCCGCCCATCAGGCTCGTGCCGCCGATGACCACGGCGGCAATGGCGTTGAGCTCCAGGTCAATGCCGGCCTGGGGCACCGCCGCGCCCACCATCGCCGTCTCCACCAGCCCGCCCACCGCCGCCAGAAAGCCCCCGACGATATAGACGCTGAGCTTAATGCGATCCACGCGCAGCCCCGAAAGCCGCGCCGCCATCTCATTGCCGCCGATAGCGTAGATGGCGCGCCCGACCTGCGTGCGCGAGAGAATAAGCTGCCCGACCACGTACACGACCAGCATCACCAGCACTGCCAGAGTCAGGTTCACGCTGGAACCGTTGGCCGTCGGAACGGAGATGAGGTTGCGCGCTGTGATGGTGTAGCCTTCCGGAAGGCCGGAGGAGATGCCCGTGCCATGCGAGACGACGAAGGCCAGCCCGCGCACGATGCTCATTGTGCCCAGCGTGGCGATAAACGGCGGCAGGAAGGTTTTGGTGATAGACAGCCCGTTGACGGCGCCGACCAGCGCACCGACGCCGAGCGCGACGAGCAGGCCGGCGAGGGCCGTGCCCGCAAACCCACCGAGCGCGCCACCCTGCGTTGTCATCACCCACGCGCCAAGGAACGGGGCCAGCGCGGCGATGCTGCCCACCGACAGATCGATGCCGCCGGTCAGGATGATGGCGGTCATGCCGGCGGCGACGACGGCGATCTCGACGGACTGATCCAAGATATTGAGCAGGTTGGAAGGCTGCCGGAACTCCGGCTGCCGGATGGCAAAGATAAGCGTGACGACGACGAGCGCAATGTACGCCCCGGCGTTGCGCCAGAGATTTCGCATAAAGCCCCCATCGGAGCGGAATCTAATGTCGCTCTGCGGCGCCGATCTCGCGGATCGACAAGGCTAAATTCGCCGATGCAGACCCTTTTTCCTGCCCGGCGTTTTCGGTTGCGGCCCTCACCCCTGTCCCCCTACTGTAAGGGTCGGGGCTCAACGGACTGCAAAGGACGCCGCTCAACGGTTCGCGGCTCTGCCTTGCGACACCCCTCCGCCTTGCGATCCACGCTGCGGGAGAGGGGGAACTGGGAAGCCAACGCTGACTTCCCCCCCTGTTCTTGGGGGTGGGGACCGCTCCCCTCCCCCGTTCTTGGGGGTCGCCAGGCGGAGGGGCGTCGCAAGGCAGAGCCGTGTCGCTAGGTGTGGCCAGGCGGAGGCAAGGGCCGTAACTCCGGCGACCCTGGCAGTGGCCCGAACCATTGCAGCCTCGACCCTAGCAGTCCGTTGAGCCCCGACCCTTGCAGTGGCGCGAACCGTTGTAGCGCCGACCCTTGCAGTGGGAAGGAGGTGGGGGCCAGAACGGAATGACCCCGGCGTTTTCCCGGAAAAGCAGGAAACCGGCCCGCCTCAGGAGCAATCTAATCCGGCAGGAGCAGAAGGCAGGCGCTCCCGTAGGAAGGCGAAAGGCAGGCCCGGCATGCAAAACGAGACGGACGAAATCCTGGTCAACTATTTTGTGCTCTGCGATCAGGTGATCACGGAAGCCAATACGAACAAGCAGTCGCTCATCGGCATCTATTCGGCGCTGATGACGGATCAACTGCCCATGATCACCAACCTTTCCGTCGCCTTCGGGGCGCGCGTCCAGAGCGCGCGGCCCCGCGAGTTTCTCCTGCGGCTCACCGGGCCGGACGGCGAGATCGTCTTCGCCTCGCCGCCTCTCTCCTGCGACTGGGAGTCTATCCAGGCCGGACTGCGTAACAATAACTTTGCCACGCTCCAATTTGGCATTAACCTGCGCTCCATCCGCTTTGCCCGCCCCGGCCTCTATACGGTCACCCTCCACTGCGAGGGCAGCTTATTGGCTACCTATCCAGTGGCCGTGGCGCATGGCGGGCCAGGCGGCCTTTCCGCTCCCCCGCCGCCTCCGGAATAGTAGGACTTCCCGGAGGGCCAAATCCCCACATCAAGGAGGTCAATATGTTGCGCACCCTAGGAATCCGGACCGCATTACGCCTGGCCTGCGCCGTTGCGCTGGCGCTGTCTCTCTCGCCAGCCGCGCGAGCCCAGGAAGTCAAGATCGACCAGAAAGTCTCCTACCTCGGCTCCCCCAACAATATCCGGCTCAGCAACGGCTCGGTAGAGCTGATTCTGACGACGGACTACGGCCCGCGCATCATGCGCTTTGCTCCGGTGGGCAGTGGCGACGACGACAATGTGTTTGCCACCATCCCAGGCCCCACTGTCAAGACGGATCTGGGCGAGTGGTATATTCGCGGCGGCCACCGCCTCTGGCACGCCCCCGAAGGCATGCCCCGCTCTTATGTGCCCGACAACGATCCTATCCAGGCGCAGATAGACGGCAACACGGTCAAGCTGATCCAGCCGGAGGAGAAGGTGACGCACATTCAAAAGGAGATATGGGTGACGCTCGATCCGCAGAGCCCGCATGTCACGGTCGTCCACAGGCTGACCAACAAGGGGCTGTTCCCGGTGGATATGGCCTGCTGGGCGCTCTCGGCCATGAACAAGGGGGGCACCGCCATCTTCCCGCAGGAGCCCTACCAATCGCATGATGTGGCGCTGCTGCCGGTGCGCCCGGTGGTGCTCTGGGCCTACACCAATATGAAAGACCCTCGCTGGATGTGGGGCGAGCGCTACTTCACGTTGCGGCAGGATACGAACATGAAGGAGCCGCAGAAGGTCGGCATCGGCAACCGCCAGGGCTGGGCTGCCTACGCCCACAACGGCGCGCTGTTCCTCAAGCGCTTCGACTACGACCCGGCGAAGACCTATCCTGACTTTGGCTGCAACAACGAAACCTTCACCAACGACGTCTTCCTGGAGTTGGAGACGTTGGGCTCGCTGGAGAGGGTACAGCCCGGCCAGACCATCACGCACACCGAACACTGGTGGCTGTTTAAGAACGTAGACCTGGGCAATGGCGAGGCCGGTCTCGCTGCGGCCCTGCAACCCCTCCTGACCCAAACCGCCAACAAATAGGAATCACAGCTAAGCAAGACCATTCCGTTCTGGCCCTAACCCCTTCCTCCCCTCTCCTAGCTTTGGGAGGGAGGACAGCGCAGCGGGATAGGTATGCCCGTTCGGTGCTGCTGCAAGCCTGGCTCCCCCCTTCCCTGTGAGCATAGCGAACGTGGTAGAGAAGGGGCCGGGGGGTTAGGTGACCCCGGCAATGGGGTAGGGTACAATAAGGCATGTTGACCTTCATTCTCAAGCGGCTGGCGCTGGCGATCCCGACGCTGCTGGCGATCTCTCTGGTCGTCTTTATTGCGGCGCGGCTGGCTCCCTCGGATCCGATTGAACTCATGGCCGGGGAGAAGGCAAGCCCCGAAACCGTCGCGCGGCTGCGCCGACAGTACGGCCTGGATAAGCCGCTCCTGGTTCAGTATGGCAACTACGTCTGGGGCATCGTCGCGCATGGGGATTTCGGGCGCTCTTTCGCGCGGGGTGGGCAGCCCGTCTCCCAGATGATCGCTCAAGACTTTCCGGTGACGGCGCAGTTGGCGGTGACGGCCATGCTGTTTGCAGTGCTTCTGGGCCTGCCGGTCGGCGTGCTGGCCGCCCTCTATCATAACGCCTGGTTCGACAGGGCGGCGATGGCGGTCGTGGTGGCGTTGGTCTCCGTGCCGAGCATTGTGCTGGGGCCGCTCCTGGTGCTGGCGTTTTCCATCCGGCTGGGCTGGCTGCCGGTCAGCGGTTGGGAGTCGCCCATCTACCTCATCCTGCCGACGGTGACACTGGGGGCGCGTTCCGCCGCGCTCATTGCCCGCTTCATGCGCTCCTCCTTGCTGGACGTGCTGCGCCAGGACTACCTGCGCACGGCCATTGCCAAGGGGCTTTCCCGCTGGCGGGCCGTCTGGCGGCACGCGCTCAAGAACGCCTTTCTGCCCGTGCTAACAATCCTGGGCACCAACTTCGGCATCCTGCTGACTGGCTCGTTCGTCGTGGAGACCCTTTTCCAGATTCCGGGCATCGGCTACGAGTCGATCAATTCCATCAGCAAGCGCGACTATCCGGTAATTCAGGGCATGGCGCTGCTGGTCGCCATCCTCTTTCTGGTCGTCAATCTCATCGTGGACATTCTCTACGGCCTGGTGGACCCGCGCGTGAGCGCGCAGGAGGGGCAGGCGTGATACAGCGGATACCCCTGGAGGACACGTCGCCTGCCTCGCCCGGCCCCGGCGCGGAAGCCTGGCGGCGTCTGCGCCGCCATCCCGTCGCCCTCGCCTGCGGCCTCTATATCCTGCTGCTCGTTCTCGTGGCGCTGTTCGCTCCCGCCCTGGCGCCCTATCCCTACGACGCGATGGACACGCGCGGCGTGCTGCCCGCCCCGCCCGACGCGCACCACCTGCTGGGCCGGGACAACCTGGGGCAGGACGTGTTCAGCCGCCTGCTCTACGGGGCGCGCGTCTCGCTGAGCGTGGCGGCGGGCGTCGTGGCGATTGAGGTAGTCATCGGCGTGACGCTAGGGCTTATCGCTGGTTACTACGGCGGCACGACGGACCTGATCCTGATGCGGCTTACCGACGTGATGTTCGCCTTCCCCGATATTTTGCTGGCCATCCTGCTGCGGGCCATCGTGATGTCGGGCAGCAAGGCGGTCAGCCTGGGAACGAACCTGGCCACCCTCTTTCTGGCGCTGGGCCTGGTGGGCTGGCCGGGGATAGCGCGCCTGGTGCGCGGGCAGGCGCTGGCCCTGCGTCAGAAGGAGTTCATCGAGGCGGCGCGAGCCATCGGCGTGCGCGACCGGCATATCCTCTGGCGGCATATGCTCCCCAACCTGCTCAGCCCCATCATCGTGCAGGTGACCCAGGACGTGGCCGGCGTGATTCTGGCGGAGGCGACGCTCTCTTTTCTGGGCATCGGGGTGCCTCCACCCTTCCCCAGTTGGGGCCGCATGATCAACGAGGCGCGGGACTTCATGCGCTCCCAACCCCTCTTGCTGCTCAGTCCTAGCCTGGCGCTGGCCCTGACGGTGATGGCGTTCAACTTCTTTGGCGACGCCCTCCGCGATGCGCTGGACCCGCGATTGCGCCAATAGGCACTTTGGGCTGCTTTTGCGCGTAGGAGACGTATGGCCGATTGGTTACCTAACTCAAGTTGCTACCTTGCCTCTTCGAGAAGGCAAACGGTGATGCAAAAGCCGGTTTCCAGAGCGATTCTCTCTCAAACGTGTTCCTAGGTAGCAACTTGGGTTACCTATTGACTTAAAACTAAAGGATATGTCCTAATGAAACATTCGATCTGGCTTCTTGGCGCGGCTCTGCTTGTGGGAAGTGCCTTCTTGTCCCCGGCAATCGCGCAGGATACCGCCAAACCGGGGGAGGCGACTTCGGCGCAGACGCCGGAGAAACCCGCCGCCAAAGACGCGCTGGCCCCCGACATCAAGGCAGCGGCTCTCTGGGATGGACGCCGCCTCACTCCCTTCCGCGCTGCCAACTTCCCCAAGATGGTCAAGGCCGCCGACGCCGACTTTCTCGATGACGAT
>Ga0070739_10003129_pt1 | contig 21026 bp, 25 predicted proteins | sample Coa_R1_7_FD_66445 | JGI IMG/M metagenome (GOLD analysis project Ga0070739, IMG submission 66445) | Surface soil microbial communities from Centralia Pennsylvania, which are recovering from an underground coalmine fire - Coalmine... | ecosystem: Environmental > Terrestrial > Soil > Unclassified ... | reverse complement strand
CCACCTCCACCAGCCGCTCCTGAACCACCGCCATCCGATCCTCCTGGTCGTGTGCAGCAGGAATCGTCTTAAACGCCCCGGACGGCACCGCCCGGACGATTACTGACCCACGCTCCTAGGGAGCCGATGGGCCCGGACTCGGCTCATCCGCAATCTAGAACCGGTCAAGGAGCAGCCATGCCCGTGCCCGAACCGCAACTCGATGTCCGCAGCGAGCCGCTGGCCCGGCGCCATGAGGCTAGGATCATCGCGCTGGCCGTGCGCGGTGACTGCGCCCACACCTGCTGATGCCCCGGCAGGCGGCCTGCCGGGGCATCCAGTGGAACCGTCGGGTCAGTCGCGGCGGTGCAGGTGAAGCGGCGGGTCGAACTTGGACGCCAACCGGGCCAGTGTGAGCGCGGTCAACATCAGCGCGCCGTCGCGCAGGGCGATGTCGTAGTAGCCGGAGAACGTGAGCAGGTCGACCACGATCCCGGCCAGCCAGGCGGCCACGACGTAGGCGAAGTAGCGCGGCTTGAGCGCCACCAACACGCCGGCCACGATCTCGATGATGCCGACCACGTGCATCGTGTGCACGGCGCTCCAGGGGCTGATGTTCCAGATCCAGTGGGCCAGGTACTGCTCCCAGTTGACGAAGTTGTTGAAGAACTTGTCGATGCCCATCACGATCGGCAGCAGGGTGAAGCCGATGCGGAGCACCACGAACGCCTGGTAGGCGGGGTCCCCCTTGGCGCGCTCCAGCAGGCGGTGGAGCGCTGACGGCTCGCGCAGTTGCCCTCTGAACGTTGCGACTGACATTTCGGGTCTCCTTCCGGGAAGCTTCTGTGTTGTGGCTTCACGTTCTTTGTGTCGATGCACGGAACGTTCTTACGCCTTGGCCGGCGCCCCCGGCGGCACCCACACCGCGTAAGGACCGGTTCGCAGCGACGCGAAGTGGACATGCGCCCGCCCGCGTATCGCACCGCGTTCGTGCTGTCCGGCGGGGCGAGCCTGGGGGCGGTGCAGGCCGGGATGTTGAGCGCACTCTACGAGCGCGGGATCGCGCCGGACGTGGTCGTGGGCACGTCGGTCGGGGCGATCAGCGGCGCGTTCGTCGCCTCGCGGCGGGCGGTTCCGGACACCGCGGACGAGCTGGCGGAGATCTGGCGTTCGGTGCGGCGGCGGCGTCGCGTGGGAGGACCGCGGCCTGATGGACGGGCCGCGTAAGAACCGCCCGTGCGACGACACAAACACGGTATGTCAGGAACCACAAGGCACGTTGGTCGACACCCGGCAGCACCGGACGTGGTCGGCTGGCGGGTGCGGCGTCTGATCACGGCTGGATTCGAGGGCGCGCTTGCCGAGCGGCTCGCTCACGACCACGGCTACGATCTGCACGCGGTGCTCGAGCTGGTCGATCGAGGCTGCCCACCGCGGCTGGCGGCCAGGATCCTGGCACCCCCGGATGAAGAGGCGTCGCGCCGATGATCGGCTGTCGGCGGGCCGGCATCGCAGTGCTGGCTGGCGGTAGCCTCGCTCGTGCGTTGACGACCGAATCGACGCGATCGGTGGCTGTAGCGGATCGGGGTGACCGGGACTCACGGGCCTGGCTGGAGCGTTTGAGGTCAAACGGCGCTGACCGGGAGGCCGCGATCGCCGAGCTGCACGACCTGCTCGTGCGAGCCGCGAGCTTCGAGGTCAACCGCCGCCGAGCCGGATTCCCGCAGCTGCGGGGCGACGATCTGGATGATCTCGCCCACCAGAGCGCGGACGACGCGCTCGTCGCGATCCTCGGCAAGCTCGATGATTTCCGCGGCGAGAGCCGGTTCACGACCTGGGCGTACAAGTTCGCGCTCTACGAGGCGGCCGCGAAGGTACGCAAACGTGCCTGGCAGGGACGGGAGATCCCACTGGCGCCCGAAGCGTGGCCGCACGTCGCCGGCCGACGGGCCGCGCCCCATCGTGAGGTCGAGACAGCCGAGCTGTTCGCCACGCTTGCCCAGGAGATCGATAATGGCCTGAGCCCGCATCAGCGTGAGGTACTGGTCGCGCTGGCGCTCAACGAGGTTCCGATCGACGTGCTCGCGGAGCGGCTGAACACGACGCGAGGGGCGCTGTACAAGACGCTCCACGACGCCCGGCGCAAGTTGCGGGCCGGTCTCGCCGAGCGCGGGCTGAGCCTCCTCGAGCAGGGAGACGAGCGATGAGTCGGGCATCACAGGACCGGCTCCTGGGCCGTCTGCTCGGACCGTCGGGGCCGGAGGTGAGCTGCGAGGAGTGTTTTGAGCGGCTCGACCGCTATGTCGAGCTCGAACTCGCCGGCGCCGATCCAGACGCGACGCTTCCCGGAATGCGCGCACACCTCCATGGGTGCCCGGCGTGCGCCGAGGACCACGAGAGCCTGCGCGCGTTCGTGCTGGCGAATGAGGTGATAGCGCCCATTCAAGCGATCAGTCCGGGTCGCCGCTCAAGGCGCCGATCGCAGTGACGATCAGCGACTGACCGATGCGGGCGTCACCGCATACATGCACGTCATCCTGGGAGGCGGCATGTCCGTCGGGTGCGCTCCGCGAGCGGCCTGCAGGGCGAGCATCCCGCGCCCGCGCAGGTGCTCACCCAGCTCGAGGCGTTCGAGATGTTCTGCCCGGAGTGCACCGTGCCGCTGTGGGAGGACCCAGGCGCCTGAGGGCATCATGCCGCCTCGCCGCCCAGCGCTCCGCGCTGCTCGAGGCCACGCAGCAGCAGATGGAAGTAGAGCAGGCCGGCATCCTCGCGCCAGCGGGCGAGCGCGGCGACCGGGTCCTCGGTCAGCCCGGCGTCGGCGAGGAACCGGCGCAGGCCACCGAGCGCGCCGATGTCGGCCTGGGGGAAGACGTGCAGCCGCCCCAGCCCCCGCAGCAACACATAATCCGCGCTCCAGCGCCCGATGCCCGGATACCGCACGAGCGCGCGCACGACCTCGTCGTCGCCGAGGGGCTCGAAGCGCCCGAGGTCCAACTCGCCGCCGGCGGCGGCGCGCGCCAGCTCGAGGATCGTGCGCGCCTTCCGGTGGCTGAACCCGAGCGCCCGCAGCGCGGCCGCCGGAACCTCTAGGACATCCCGCGGGTCGGGGGGCGGCGGATGCGGCCCGCCGACGGCGGGGGCGACCGCCTTGCTCAGGCGGCTCAGCACGCTCAGCCCCGCGGCGAGCGACAGCTGCTGACAGGCGACCGCGTTGAGCAGGCACTCGAACAGGGTGGGGAACCGCGGCGGCTTCAGGCCGCGGTAGCGCTGCGCCAGTGGGGCGAGGATCGGATCGGCGCCGATCCGGGAGTAGAAGTCCGTCAGGTCGAGCTCCAAGCCCAGCAGCCGCGTCAAGGCGCCGATCACCGTCGCCTCGACCGAGGAGGGGATTCGTCCGCCGCCGAGCTCGACTGTGAGGCGTGGCGCGTCCGGGCCGCCCGTCTGCGTGACCGCCACCACGACCGGCCGGCGCGCGAGGAGGAGCGTTCGGCGGTAGGTCTCCCCGTCCCAGAGGTCGATCGCGTTCTGCTCGCGGCGGCGCAGCGCCCACGCGGTGAGGTCGAGCCGAAACGGCGGTACGGGCCGCAGCTCCAGTCGCCGCGTTGCGGTGCCGCCGGGCGCGCGTCGGCGTGGCGCTCATCACGCCGCTCCCGCCACGGTCGCCCGCCGCGCCCAGCCGAGCCGGAGCCGCAGCGCAGGCGCCAACAACCGACTGAGCTCATTCACGGTGACCCCTCCTTCGCGGCAGGCGTGCCCCAAGGCGTGGAGCTGCTCCCTCCTGCGTTCTCCGAGACCTGGGTCTTACCCTCTCCCCAGCCGCGCCACGCGCCCCCCTCAGCGCGCGAGCGAGACGAACCCGCCCACGATCGCGCCGTAGCCGGTGTGCGCGACGAGATTGGCGAGAGGCGTCCGGCGTCCGTAGTTGAGCATCAGGAACCCCGGCGGCTCGATCAGCGGTGTGGAGTCGGCGCCCGTCAGGAGGCTGCCCATGCGCGGGTGCACGATCGGGAGCAGAATGTTGACCAGCGCGGTGGCCGAGAAGGTGCCGTGCAGCACGCCGAGCGTGGCGCCGAGCCGCCAGCCGCTGCGGTCGATCGACCGGAAGACACCGTAGTAGGCCAGCGCGAACGCCTCGCCGAAGCCGAAGTGCAACAGGTAGCCGACCGCCTTCGCCCGGCCGCGGTCGCGTGAGAGGGCGGTGCCGAGCAGGAACGGGAGGTCCATGCGCGTGAGCCCGAGCTCGCTGGCAGCGCGCAACGCCGTGGTCAGAACCAGCGTCCCGACGAAGCCGCCCGCCAGCGCTCCCCGGACCCTCACCGCCGGCTCCCCTGCGCACAGCTCACGGCGGCGTTGATGAGCGCGAGATGGACCAAGGCCTGGGGAATGTTGCCGAGGAACTCGCCCGTCTGCGGGTCGACCTCCTCGGCGAACAGGCCGACGTCGTTGGCGAGCGGGAGCAGCTGCTCCATCAGCGCGGCGGCCTCCTCGGCACGGTCGCAGCGTGCGAGCGCATCCACCAGCCAGAACGAGCAGCAGGTGAACGCACCCTCCCCGCCGCGAAGGCCGTCCTCGCCCGTGTAGCGGTAGAGCAGCGGCCCGCGGCCCAGCTCCCGAGCCACCGCATCCACCGTGGCCGTCAGCCGCCCGGATCCCGGCTCGCCATAGCCGAGCAGGACGCCGAGAAGCACCGCGGCGTCCAGCTCCTGGGCGCCGGCGCAGCGCACGTAACTGCCGCGGGCCTCAGACCAGCAATGGCTCTCGATGAACGCCGCGATCGCTCGCGCCTCGCGCCGCCAGCGCTCGGCGTGCCGAGCGGGGATCTGGCCGTCCTCGGCCAGGCGCAGCGCGCGGTCGAGCGCCACCCAGCACATCATCTTGGAGTGCGTGAAGTGCCGAGGGTCGCTGCGCACCTCCCAGATCCCCGAGTCGGGGGCGCGCCAGATTCGGCAGATCATCCCGGCGATGTCCGCCAGGCGCCGGCCGGTCTCGGGGTCCAGCCGCCCGCCGGCCTGCACGTGCAGACGGGCGGCTTCGAACAGGTCACCGTAGATGTCCAGCTGGTCCTGCCGGGCGGCCCCGTTGCCGACCCGCACCGGCCGCGAGCCGCGATAGCCCCCGAGCGGCAACGTTCGTTCGCGTGCTCGGTCGCCGCCATTGAGCCGGTAGAGCACTTGCAGCCGCGGGCGCGTCAGCTGCGAGGCGTGCAGGAGCCACCAGAAGAACGCGTCGGCCTCCGGAGCGCAGCCCAGTGCCAGCAGCGCAGCGAGGGTGAAGGCCGAGTCGCGGATCCAGCAGAAGCGGTAGTCCCAGTTGCGCTCTCCGCCGATCTCCTCGGGCAGCGAGGTGGTCGCCGCCGCGGCGATCGCACCCGACGGCGCGTGCACGAGCAGCTTGAGCGCCAGCGCGCTGCGGATCACCGCGTCGCGCCACGGTCCCTCATAGCCGCGCCGGGCCGCCCAGCGCCGCCAGAAGCGCCCGGTGGCGTCGAGCCGGCGTTCGACCTCGGCACGCGCGGGAAGCACCATCGGCTCGTGATGGGCGGCGCTGAGGGCAAGCAGCGCCGAGGTTCCCTCGCTGATCTCGAAGTTGCCGCTGACCGCGCCGGGCGTGAGCTCGGGTTCGCCGACACCCCAGTTGCAGACGGCGATCGCGTCGGCGCCCGTGCTGGCGACCGGAACGCCGGCGCGGCGACCTACCCGCGCCGAGCGCGCGCCGTACCCGAAGCGCGGCTCCACCCGCCAGCGCAGCCGCGCCCGTCCCGCCAAGCCCTCCACCCGCCGCGCCAGCTCGCGCGCGGGCGAGAGCATTTCATCGGCGAGGAGCATGGCATCCGTGACGCGCACCACGCCCTCGGCCGTGGTGAACGTCGTCTCGAGCACGTTCGTCTCGGGCAGATACCGTCGCGCGGCCTCGAATCGGCCTTCCGGCGCCAGGGTGAAGCAGCCGCCGCGCTGCGCGTCGAGCAGCGCGGCGAAGGCGCTTGGCGAATCGAGGTCGGGCAGACACAGCCAGTCGACCGCTCCGTCGCGAGCGACCAGCGCCACCGTGCGCCCGTCGCCGATCGCGGCATATTCACGGATCGGCGCATACCCGTCCGTCCGCACGGCAGAAGCCTACCCGTCCCTCACGAGCTGGCCAGGCGGCGCGCTGGATCTCGCGCCGCCTGTTGGGGGGAGCGACGCCGAGCTCCGCGATGGCTACTCCGCTTGGCCGAAGACCTCGATCCTCGGCAGGCAGCTCCCTGCCCGACCCCCGCTTGAGGGCCTCGACGATCGTCTCAGCACCAACGGGTGGGTCTTGAACTCCTGCAGCAGGTCGGGCGCGGAGAGGGTCGCGTCGCGGTAGTCGAGCCCGACCACAAAGCCGATCGAGATGTGATCTTCGGCTCACGCTCACCACGGCACAGACGGTCCCGCTACGGGAGAGCATGTAGGCGAAGATCACGGCGTCCGCGTGCCTCCTGTCGTTGGCGTCGCCGGGTGTGGCACGTGCGCGGTCTTGCCGTGCTGGTCGCCGTCGTCGGTGGCCAGGGCATCGAGTGCGATCACCGAGTGCGCGTAGGCGCCGCCGGCCCGCATCTCCGCGGCAACCCAGATCGCCTCCATGATCTCCTGCTCGCTGGCTCCCTTGCGATGCGCCAAGCGCGCGTGGCCGCGAATGCAGTAGGGGCACTGGGTGACGTGCGCCACCGCGACCGCGATCAGCTGCTTGGTCTTCTCCGGCAGCGCGCCCTCGGCGAACGCCTGCCGGCTGAACGCCACGAAGGCGTCGTGAATCTCGGGCGCCGCCTGCTTGCGTCGCGTGGTCAGCTCCCTGGTGGCTATCGGATACACGCTGTCGGGCACGTCGACCTCCTGTGGCCGGGATTCAGGGAGGAGCTACCCACCTCGGCACCGGCCGGGCCCTCGGCGCCTGGATGCAGTCGTAACGTCGAACCTCCCGTTCAATTCAGCCTCTCAGCGTCTGAACGGCCTCGGTTCCTTACGGCAGCACGATGCGCCACGCGCGCGGAGGTCGAGCCTAGACTCCGAGGTAATCGTCGGTGCCGTGAGGAGGCAGCCATCAGGATCGCCGCCATCCAGCTCCAACCCGCCCTCGGCGACGTCGGCGAGAACCTTCGTCGCTGCCGCGTGCTGGGTGACGAGGCCGGCGCCGCTGGGGCGGAGTGGATCATCCTGCCGGAGTTCTTCGCCACCGGCATGGGCTTCCTCGACGCCCTCGCCGATGTCGCGCTGTCGCCTGCCGGCGCGGCCACGCAGCTGATGCGGGAGCTCGCGGCGCGTCACCGCGCCGTGGTCGGCGGCTCGTTCATGTCGCGACGCCGATGGGCAGAACCGGAACGCGTGGTTCCTGGTCGCGCCCGACGGCCGCGTGCTCGGCCGTCACGACAAGGACATCCCGACGATGTGGGAGAACTGCTTCTACGTCGGGGGCAGCGACGACGGGGTGATCGATGCCGACGGCCTCGCCGTTGGCGCGGCGATGTGCTGGGAGTTCATGCGCACCCAGACCGTGCGGCGGCTGCGCGGACGGGTCGACCTGCTCGTGGGTGGCTCGGCGTGGTGGTCGATTCCTCCATTGCCGCCCGCCGGGATCAGCAGACGGCTCGAGGCGGCGAACGCTCGCGCCGCGGCGGCGATCGTCTGGGCGATGGCGCGCGCCGTCGGCGCGCCAGTTGCCCACGCCGCGCACTGCGGCCCGCTGCGGTGCGCAATGCCGCTCCTGCCGGGGCTTTCATACCGGGGCCATTTCGAGGGCGGCGCCTGCATCGTCGACGGCCGCGGCGGCGTACTGGCCTGGCGTGGGGCCGAGGAGGGCCCCGGGATCGTGATCGCCGATGTGGAGCCCGGCCGCGTCCGCCCGACGCTCGCCGCCGACGGCGGCTTCTGGCTTCACCCCCGGGGGATCCTGCCCGCCGCCGTGTGGGCCTACCAGAACGTCCACGGACGGCGCTGGTACCGGCGCAGCGCCACCGCTCGGCCTCCCGAGCGGCGCTCGCTGGACGAGCTCGCACCTCGCTCGGCGGGGCGGCCGGCCTCCAGCCGCGTTTAGCCCAGCGCGGTGTCGATCAGCGTCTCGACGTGCGCCGGAATCTCCGCTGGGATCCGGAAGCGCGCCGCGACGAACGCGGGCTCCTGGTAGCTGACATGGACACGGCCATCGCGCTCCCAGACGAGCGCGCGCAGCGGCAGGTCCAGCGAATGAAAAGCGATACTGGCGATGTGCCCGAGCTCCCCGAGGTCGAGCTGGTCAGACGGGGCCTGGAGTCCACTGTCCTCAGCCTACGGGTGGAGAGGCCAGTGTCGTGACCGATGACGGACGGACGCTGTTCGCCGGCGGGCATCCCTCGCGCAGCATGGTGGGGCCGATGCTCAACAACACGACGCGGGTCATCCTCCGCCTGAGCGGGGGGCGGACGCTTCACTTCAACGACGAGCGCAAGTTCGGGCGGATCCGGCTCCCTCGACGACGCAGCTCTGGCCGCCGACCCGTTCCTCTGCCGGCTCGGGCCCGAGCCGCTGGAAGCAGGCTTCACGCTGGAGGCCTTGCGCCGGACCATCACTCCGATCGAGCGGATCCGAGTCGTCGGCCGGACAACTCGCATCTGCCCCCACTGGCAGCGGGCCTAGTGTGCCGTCTCGTTGATTCGTTGGCAGTATCGGGGCGATCGATTCCAGGATCCGTTCCGCGGGCTTCGTCCACACGTACGGTCGGGGGTTCTCGTTCCAGGTCTCGATCCAGGCGCGGATGTCGGCGTTGAGCGCGCGGACGGATCGGTGCGCGGCGCCACGATCTGAAAGGTCAGCGCCGCATCTCCTCATCCCGACCGGTCCTCCCGGGCGGCGGACGCGGCGACGCGGTCGGCCCGCCGGCGGTCAGCGGTTCCGGCCAGCGCGTGCCGAGGCTAGGTCGGTCTCAGGCCTCCGCTCGCCCGGGCGCAGACCCAGCCGTCGGGGATCTGACCCGCTGCGAGAAGCTCGCGGAGCTCAGCGGTTGCCTCGGTGGCCAGCACGGCCTCGGCCTCCGGGTAGACGATCGGCTCCTCTTTGGAGTTGTGGCGTTCGAGTTGATCCAGGAGCGCCTGGCACCTGGCGGCCAGGGGGCCGTCGCCGCCACCGGCACGGAGCTGGGACTCGATTACGTCAAGCGTGTCCCAGATCTCGCCGTGCTCGCGGAGCATGACGAAGATCGGCGCCACCATCCCCGCCGCGCGCAGCGGTGGGAACAGGAACTCCTCCTCGAGGAAGATGTGGCGGCGAAGCGCCTCGATCGCCTGCCGCAACGGCACGATGTGACCCTGGCCCTGCGCCCGGCTGGCGAGAAACGCCTCGATCCCCTGATCGATCTCGCGATGCTCGCGCTCCAGCGCGACGGCCAGCGTCTCGGCAGCGGTCATCTCATCTCCTATTGGCGGTCCTCTGATGGCCGGTGCTATTTTACACACTGATGCTAGCTAAATATCACTCGCCGTCCCGCTCATGACCGAGACGCTCTCGGTCTGCAGTGTGGGCGAGCTTCCGGCAGGGAGCATGCGGTTGGTCGAGTGGGAGGACCTGGAGATCCTCGTCGCCAACTGCGGCGGCACGATCCGCGCGATCGAGGATCGCTGCTCGCACGACAACGGGCCCCTTCACGAGGGCGCGTTGGACGAAACCGCGTGCACCGTCGAGTGTCCGCGCCACGGCTCGGTGTTCGGGCTGGCCAGCGGGCGGCCGCTGTGCCCGCCCGCCTACGAGCCGGTCGAAACCTTCCCGGTCCGGGTCGAGGACGGTGAGATCCTCGTGGAGGTGGAGTGATCGACCCGGGCGCCAGCCTCGGCCGGCTCGTCGCCGAGCGGCCCAGTCGGGCGGAGCTGTTCGAGCGCCTGCGGCTCGACTACTGCTGTAACGGCGATCAGACGCTGACGCAGGCCTGCGGGCGACGCGGCCTCGATGTCGAGACCGTGTGCCGGATGGTCGCGGCGCTGGAGGGCGCGCGCCTGGACCGGTGGCACGCGGAGGGTAACGACTGGCGCCGCGCCTCGATCGCCGAGCTGTGCGACCACATCGTCACCGCCCACCACGGCAAGCTGCGCTCCGAGCTGCCCCGAATCGGGGAGCTGCTCGACACCGTCGTGCGCGTCCACGGGGCCCATCGCCACGAGCTCCACGACCTGCGGCGGCTGTTCGCCACGACGCGCCTGGAGCTGGAGTCGCACATGGAGACCGAGGAGCGAGTCCTGTTCCCCGCCTGCCGCGCGGCGGAGGCGGGCGGCGTCGCAGTCGACGAGGAGCTGCTCGGCGCGCACGAGCGCGAGCACCGAAATACCGGTGACGCGTTCGCGGCCGTGCGCGAGCTGACGCGCGACTACGATCCGACCGGTGCGCTGTGCGGCACCCATCGGCGCACGATGGAGGCGCTCCGCCAGCTCGAGCTCGAGCTCCATCAGCACATCCACGAGGAGAACAACATCCTCTTCCCCCGCGTCCGTGCGATCCGCTGAGGCCGTCCCGCCCGGTCACGGCGGCGCGATCCGCGCGCTGCTCGCCGGATGCCGCATGCGCCCACTCGCTCCCGCATCCGGCTGACCCGACGCGATCACCGCCGTCCCCCGGTCGTGGGATGGCACCGGCAGGCAGGCTGGAGAAGGCTGTCGTCAGTGAGCAGGAGGGCGGAGCGACCCATCGCGCGCGTCGGCGACGCCGATTTCGTGCCGAGCTGATGCCGGCCTACGACGTGTTGATCATCGGCGCTGGGTTGGCGGGGCAGCGCGCGGCGCTGGCGGCGGCGAAGGCCGGCGCGTGCGTCGGGATCGTGAGCAAGGTGCATCCGGTGCGCTCGCGCTCGACGGCCGCGGCCGGTGTGGGATCAACGCCGCGCGGACGCGGGGCTGGCGCCCGGCACCACGAACGCCGGGCGCAGCGGGTGCGCCGTCCAGCGGCCGGAGCTCGAGCTCGATGATCGCGGGCGTCCGTCGGCGCAGGCGCGTGACCCGGTAGGGCTCCTCGAAGCTGCTCGGCACTGGAATCGCCGGCTCCTCAGCCCTCGCGCAGCAGCTCCGCCAGCACGGCGGCGTTGTTGTGCTCGGTGTCGCGCGCGGCGTAGACGATCGTCACCCGCCCCTCGCTCGCCCGCTCGCCGAGCCTCTCGAGCAGCTCGACATGGTTCGAGAGCTCACGGCGGTAGCGGGCGCGAAACTCCTCAAAGCGCTCCGGCACGTGCGAGAACCATGTGCGCAGCTCGTCACTGGGGGCCAGATCGCGGGCCCACTCGTCCAGGCGGGCGCGCTCGCGCGAGACACCGCGCGGCCACACGTGATCGACCAGCACGCGGTAGCCGTCGCTCGCCTCCGCCGGGTCGTAGATGCGCTTTATCCGGACGTCGCGCGCCATGTCAGCTCGCGTCGAGCTCGAGGTGGGCGGTGCGAAGATAGTCGATCACCTCAGGGTCAGCAGACTCGACGCGCTCCATCGGCTCGCCGGTGCAGGTGCACATGTCCACCACGGCGCGCTGCTGGGAGATGTCAACGACGCGCCATTGCGCGCCCGACCGCACCCACTGCTCAAGCTCGTCAATGCTCACCGGTCGCGGACTCATCATCGCTCCATTCGTCTGATCGAGGGCAGGCCCGACGCCCGTCTTTCGAAGGCCTTCAACCCTGCGGCGGGAAGGCGCGCGATTCTTACGCGCGCCGAGGTAAGCGGCTCTTCGGCGGCCGCGGAGTAAGAACGCGACGGCGCCCGACGCCAGGTCGGCGTGCAAACGACACCCGCACCCGGCGCGCGCACGCGCCGCTACATGCCTTCACCGGAGCACTACTACGTCGGTCGACGCACGCGCGGGACCCCCGTCTACGTGGTCAGCGCGAGCGCGGTCGATCTGCTCGAGCACCACGGCTACCGCGGCAGTGCGGCGTTTGACTGGGGCATGTCGACCCCGGGTGCGCTCGAGCTCGCCTTCGCGCTGCTGGCCCACAGTACCGAGAGCCGGCCTCCCGATTCGATCTGCACGACGTTCCGGAGCGAGGTCGTGGCTCGTCTGGACCATCACGGATTCGTGCTGGGCTTCGGTGAGATCGCGCTTTGGCTGCTGACTGCGTTCTCCGGTGCCGGCGAGCCGCCGAACGGGGGTCGAAGCGGGCCCGCGGGCGCGCTTGACCACCTACGGTGGTGAACACGCGAGCACCAGGCTCCTGCGCCTGCCTGAGGGCGACTACCACCCACGGCCCGACGATCGCGGGATTGGCACGCCACCGGGTGAGCGGCAGAGTTCAGGCCGGCGATGGCGCAGCGCCGGCGTCTGAGACGGGTGAGTCGGGCGGCGATAGGCGAGATCGTGGGGTTGCCAGGGGCGTCGAGTGGTGGTAGATTAAGTACAGTAAGAGTGTGAAAATGAACCGAGGTCCGACATGGGCGCCACGTTCACAGTAGCTTCGCCTCAGGCGCGGGTTCTGCGGTCTCCGCGAGACGCGGTGCGCGGAGGACCGGTCGCTCCCGCTTCTCACAAGGGCGCCTCGCCCGCGATCCGACCCCGGCACGGTCGCGGGGGCCGAGTGCTGTTCGAGGTCCCGTTCACCAGCGAGATGAGCGACGCCGATCTCGCGCGCCTGGCGCGCGTACTCGATCTCTCGACCCACCTCCACCCCAAGCAGCGCCCGGACCCGACCAGCCCCGGGGTGGCACGACTCGACCACTTCTCCGGCCTGTATCTCGAGCCCGGTGACTCAGACGGCGAGTGGGTGCTCGAGGCGAGAACCTGGGGGAAGCCCGCGCCGGAGAGCGTCCACGAGTGGCATCTGCTCGCGGTCGACGCCGCGCGCGAGCTCGACCCGACCGTCACGAGCCCCGAACGCCTGCCGGCCTCGGCGACTCCGATCCACGATCGCCTCGTGGGCGAGGTGAACAGCCGGCGATTTGCCGATTTTCGCCGCCATCTGACGGGACTTCCATGAGTCTCGTGCCCGCGGCCGATCGTCGAGAGCTCGACCCTGAGTCGCGCCAGTGGCTCGCGCAGCTGCACGGCAACGGCGCGGTTCGTGACGCCGCCATCGCGCGCCTGCACGCGCTGCTGGTCAGAGAAGCGCGCTACGAGGTCCGGCGGCGCACCGCCGCGTTGGCGCACCCCTCCGGCCGCGATCTGGAGGACCTCGCCATCCAGGCGGCCGACGACGCGCTGGTGGCCATCCTGGCCAAGCTCGAGGACTTCCGCGGCGAGGCGCTGTTCACGACCTGGGCGCGCCGGTTCGCCGCGCTCGAGGTGCCGGGAGAGATCCGCCGCCGGCTGGGCCACGCCCGCGAGCTGCCACACGAAGGCGACGGTTGGCTGGCGGAGCGGCCGGGGTCCGAGGACCCGGTGCAGCTGGCAGAGATCCGCGACCTGGCCCGGACCGTCGGGCGGCTGATCGCCGACGAGCTTACGGCCCACCAGCGCGACGTGTTGATCGCGATGGCGCTCGAGGGGGTGCCGACCGACCGCCTCGCGCTGCGCCTTGGCTCGTCCCCTGGTGCCCTGTACAAGGCGCTGCACGACGCGCGGGCCAAGCTCAGAGAGGAGCTGGCTGCGGCGTGAGGGCGGACGGGCGAGAGGCGGTTGACCACCGAGCCAGGCGCGAGTTGCGCGCGCCGGCGCCGCAGCGCCACGAGGGCCTGCGGCGCGCGCTCGGTCGGATCGCGGCGCTGTTGGACAAGGTCGCCAGGACCCACGTACACGAGCGCCCCGATCTTTACAGCCTGAATCGGGCGTTTGCTCAGTTCCGAGGCGAGCTCGATCCACCTGCGATTCGAGGACGAGATGCTGTTCCCAGCGCTTGTGATCCTCGAGGCGCAGGGGGATCGGCGGGGCAGGGAGGAGCTGCTCGCCATGCGCATGCGTGACCAACTTCGGGCCGTCGCGGGAGCGCTCCGGCGGGGTCCGGCTACAGTCCAGTCATGACCGCGTCCGCGCCGCTTCGGGTGCTGATCGCCGGCGGGGGCGTTGCCGGGCTGGAAGCGCTGCTGGCGCTTCGGGACTTGGCCGGCGATCGCGTCGAGTTGACGCTGCTCTCGCCGGAGGGTGAGTTCGTCTACCGGCCGATGGCGGTCGCCGAGCCGTTCGGCCGCGGTCGGGCCGCCCACCACGACCTCAGCCGCATCGCCGGCGATGTCGGCGCTCGGCTCGTGAACGGCGCGCTCGCCGCCGTCGACGCCGACGCCCGCGCCGCGGTCACGGCCTCCGGCGAGCGCCTCGCCTACGACGCGCTGCTGGTGGCAGTGGGGGCCCGGAGCGAGCCCGCGTTCCGGCGCGCGCTGACCTGGACGCCCGAGAGCGATCCCGAGCTGTTCGGCGGCCTGCTGCGCGATGTCGACGAGGGGTATGTCAAACGCGTCGCCTTCCTGGTGCCGGCTGGCGTGGCCTGGGCGCTGCCGGCCTATGAGCTGGCGCTGATGACCGCCTGGCAGGCGTGGGGGATGGGGCACGACGATGTCAAGGTGACCGTCTACACACCCGAGGACGCGCCGCTCGGGCTGTTCGGCGCCGTGGCGGCGTCCGCCGTGCGCCGCGACCTCGAAGAGGCCGGGGTGGATGCCGAGACTGGCGTCTACGTCACCGAGGACCCGGGCGGCTCGGGAAGGCTGGTCCTGCACCCGGGCGAGCGGGTGCTGGAGGCCGACCGCGTGGTGGCGCTGCCCCGTGCGGTCGGGCCGGCACTGCCGGGACTGCCCGCCAACCCGCGCGGCTTCGTGCTCACCGATCTGCACTGCAAGGTCCCTGGCGTGGCCGGAGTGTGGGCCGCGGGCGACGCGATCGCGTTCCCGGTCAAGCAGGGCGGCCTGGCCTCCCAGCAGGCCGACGCCGCGGCCGAGTCGATCGCGGCCTTCGCCGGTGTGGAGCTGGAGCCGCGTCCGTATCGGCCGGTCCTGCGGGGCATGATGCTCATCGGGCGCGGCCAGGAGTGGATGCGTCAGACGGTCACGGGTGGCGGCGGGACGGGCGAGGCTGCCAGGCGGGCGCTGTGGTGGCCTCCGACCAAGATCGCAGGTCGCTACCTGTCGCCGTACCTGGCGGCGCTCGACGGTGCCGAGGCGGTTGGCGAGGCGCCGCGCCCTGACGGCCAGCCGGTCGAGCTCGACCTCGAGCGCGACCTGCCCTCCACCGCGGACGCGCTGCGCCAGGCGAGCCTGCGCGGCGAGGAGGAGCGAGCGCGGCTCGCCGCCTCACGCGGTGAGGCGCGCCGCTGAGGCGCGCGGCGAACGCGCGAGGAGCCCGCGCTTTTCCGCAGCCGGCCTGCGGGGCAATCCCGATGATTGGGGAGCTGGGGGCTGGAAAGCTCGTTGACCAGGAGCGACAGGAGGAAGCAGATGAGAGTCCTGGTGGCATATGCGAGCAAGAACGGATCGACGGCGGAGATCGCGCATGCGATCGCGGAGGAGCTGCGCCGCCACGGCCTGGAGACCGACTTCCGTGAGGCCGGGGAGGTGCGCGACCTGGAGCCGTACGGGGCGGTCGTGCTGGGAAGCGCGGTGTACATGAAGCGCTGGCGTCCCTCGGCGCGCCGCTTCCTGCGCCGGCACCGCGCGGCGCTACCCGGCCTTCCGTGGTGGGCGTTCAACTCGGGCCCGGTGGGGAAGCCGACCGACGATCCCCGGGCCGCCGAGTGGTCCTCACCGCCCAAAGTGATGGCGAGGGTGGAGTCGCTGGGAGCGCGCGAGCACGTGGTGTTCGGAGGGCGGGTCCCCTCCAAGCCCAAGAACTTCGTCGAGCGGGCGATGGTCAAGAACACCCCCTCGGAGTTCGCCGACCGCCGCGACTGGGAGGAGATCCGTCGCTGGGCGGGCGGCATCGCCTCCGCGCTCGGGAAGCCGGGCGAGGTGAGCGCCGCCGCCTGAGCCTGGCCGCGCCTCCCCGCGCGACGATCGCGGCTGCGCCCGGGGTCACCGGCGCCGGTCGGGCCCGCACGGCGAGGCGGCATCCGGCGAGCGGGCCCGGGGTAGCCTCCCGGTCAGAGGATCAGATGGTCGCGCCTGCGGTGGATGTCGGCGAGCTTGCCTTCGGCGGGAGCGAGATCAGGCAGCTGTGGTCGTTTCTCGACGGTTCGATCATGGCGCTTGACACCCGCCAGCGCCTCTGGCGGAGCTGGGGCCTGTGCCCGCGCCATGCGTGGGGGTACGCCTTGGCGGAGATCGAGGTGCACGGTGGCAAGCCGCTGTCGACCGCGATCCTCTACGAGGACCTCACGCGCCGGGCAGCCCGCGTGGCGAACGCGCGTTTGAAGCCATGGACGCTCATCCGCCGCCAGCTTGGCTCGCGCGCCACCTGCTTCACCTGCGACTACATCGAGATGGGCGGCCCTACCGCCGCCGTGGACGAGCGCGACCGGGCGATGGCGCGGCGGGTCAATCAGCGCGCCCGGGTGGCCGTGATGCTCGACGAGCTGCTGGAGCTCGCGCTTCACCGCTCCTGCCCCGCCTGCCTCGGCGGAGCGGGGATCATCTGCCGCCTCCACCTGCTCGACCGCGATCGCCGCCCGCCCGGGCTGCCGGGCGACCTCGAGGCTCTGGCCACGCGATTGCGGGCGCTCATCAACTCGATGACCACGCGCAGGACGCCGGTTGGCCCGCCCGAGAGGGTCTCGTGGATCGAGGCGCTTGGCTGGTTCGGCGGCTGGGACGGCCTGCACAAGCTGGCCGAGGGGCCCGCCACGCCCGAGCTCAACCCTGAGCGGGCCCACCACCGGTGAGCGTGCGAGCCTCCGGGTCTGGCTGGCTCGGGCCGCTCCGGTGTGGTTCCGGCGCCCGTTCGCGGCCCTCGAGCGCCAGGCGTCTGGCCAGAACCGCGTTGGCGGCGCGCAACAGCGCCTGGACGTCGGCTCGCCGCGCCGTGCGCGGGCCGAGCGGCAGCGGGACCCACCAGCGCAGCTCGGGTCGCGCCGTTGCGTCAAGCTGTGATGCAGCCATGCCCGGAGTCGACCAGCGCGCGCTCCGCGCCGCCGCCGAGGCCTACAGCGCGGCGCGACACGACCACCAAGCCGCCCAGGCGGCCGCGGAGGCTGCCTGGGAGCGGCTGGAGGCCAGCCCCGAGACGCTCGAGTATCAGATCGACTGGAACGCCGCACGCCGGGAGGAGGCGGCGGCGGCCTGGAGGCTGAAACAGGCTGAGGAGGCATACCGCCGGGCCGGCGGGTACGTCGCGGACAGCGAGGAGTGAGCGGCCTCCTACTCTCGTGCCGGCCGGCGGCGGCGCCGCCATCCCTCCGGCAGGATCCGCGCCACGATGTCGTCGAGCGAGATGACCCCGATCATCCGGCCGTCGTCGTCGACCACCGGCAGCGACAGAAGGTCGTAGTCGCTCATCACGCAGGCGATCTCCGGGACATCCGCGGTGGCCGGCACCGCCGGAGGATCGGACTCGAGGAGAGCCGACACGGCCTCCTCAGGCGGGGCGCGCAGGAGGTCGACAACCGGGAGCGCGCCGGTGAGCCGGCCGCCGTCCGACACGTACACCGCCTGAGCCTCCTTCGCGGGCAGACGGGCGCCCACCACCTTCCTGATCGCCTCGGCGACGGTCGCCCCTCCGGGGACCGAGACGAACTCCGGGTTCATGATCCCGCCGGCGGTCTGCGGGTTGTAGCTGAGCAGCCCGCGAACCCGCTCCCGCTGTGCCGCGGGCATCTGGTTCAGGACGGGCAGGCGGCGTGGCTGATCGAGCTGCATGAGGAGGTCCGCCGCGTCGTTGCTTGAGAGCTCGCAGAGGAGCGAGGCGACCTCCGCATCGGAGCGGCCGCGCAGAAACTCCACCCGATGCTCGTCGTCGAGCTCCTCGAACACCTCCGCCTCGAGGTCCCCCTCCCGCTCGACCGCGTGCAGGATCTCCTCGCCCTCGTCATGCGACGCCGCCTCCACCAGGTCCGCCAGCTGCGCCGGATGAAGCCTGGCCAGGCGCCGCGCGCCGAGGCGCAGGCGCGACCCCGGGACGTGGCCCACGAACGGCTCGAGCCTCGACCATGGCACGAACCGCCCGGGCCGGCCGGTTCCGGCGCGCCAGCGGCGGGGCACGACGCGTCGCAGGCGGGCGCCGAGGCCCGGGTCGATCCCGGCCACCCGCCACGAGCCCTCTTCGAAGGTGAGCTCGATCTCCCGGGCGCGGACCAGTCGCGCGGCGTCGACGTCGATGAGGCTGCGGCCAAGGACATCGGCCCGCAGCAGCGCCTCGCCGGGCCGGCGCCGGAACTGCGCCAGATTGAGCTTGGTGGTCGAGGTGCGCACCGCCGAGGGCTTCAGGCTGGCGATCCGGCTGGCGGGAACGAACAGGTCCCTGCCCCCGATGCGCGCCTTGAGGCCCCTGAACCGCGGAGGCTCGTCCCCCGCGCCCAGCCCGACCACCAGATCCCCGACGCGGCCGAGCCGGACACCGCCCGAGTCGAACAACGGGCTCCCGGCCACGGCCGACAGGTGCAACATCGCTTCGCTCACCGCTCGCCTGCTCCATTGACCGCCAACTCGATAGAAGCCATCAGCCGGGCCCGGCGGTTGAGGCGAGCTTCATCGCCCATCGGCAATGCTATCCGTCGGTGCTGCCATTGGACTGCGGAGACCCGAAGGTGACGGCGGTCGAGCTGCGCAGGTTTCGAATCGAGGTCGCCAACTGCCTGGGCTGCGGCCGGGAATGGCCCGGGCACCTCGAGCGGTGCCTGGAATGCGCCGCGGTGCTGGGCGAGCGGCGATCGGTCGACTGCGCGCGGGTGCTGCCGCCCGCCGCCTCACCGCAGGCGCAGCCGTCGCTGGCCATAGTGCTGGCGATCGAGCTCGCCAGACGGACGCCGCCGGAGCGCGATGAGTGGGCAGAGAGCGCGTGGGAGGCGCTCGCGCCAAGGCTCTCCGGAGCGCACCGGGTCAGGCCCGGGAGCACGGGAGCCATCGTGGCCGCCTGGCCGCTTCAGCGAGCGGACTCGCTGAACGCGGTCGCGGAGCTCGCGCTCGAGCTCGCAGCGCTCTTCCCGCAGGCCGGCGCGCAGCGGCTGGAGCTCCGCAGCGGCATCGGCGTCGGCGTGATCGGCGGGCGCCGGGTGGGCGACCCCGTCGAGCGGCACGCCGAGCGGCTGGCGCTCGCGGCCGCGCCGGGTCAGTGCCTGGTCTCCGAGGAGGTCGCGCGTCGCCTCGAGCATCGGTTCTTGCTGCGCCCGGTCGGCGTGGTTCCGCGCTGGCCGATGCCGCTCCTCGAGGGTCACCGCGCGCTGGTCGCGCCCCTCCCGCCGCCCGTGCTCCCGTCGGCGGTGGAAGGCGAGGTGCCGGACATGGTGCTCGGACGGGCAGACGAGCAGCGTCGGCTGCTGCGCGAGCTCGCCGCGGCCAGGTCCGGCCACCGGCAGGTGGTGGTCGTCAGCGCGCCGGCGGGCGGGGGAAAGTCCCACCTGCTGCGGCGGGTGCTCGCCGACGGCGATGTGGCGATCGCCGCCGGGGTGGCGTTTCCGCCGCTGGGATCGCGGTCGCTGGACCCCCTGCTGGCGCTGCTCGCGGACCTGGGCGGTGCGGCGGATGGAGATGGTGGAGACCGCCTCGGTGAGACGCTCGCACGGGCCGCGACCCGCCGCGCCCGGCTCGAGCCCTCCGTGATCGTGATCGACGACGTTCACTGGGCGACCCCGGAGGCCGTCGCGGCGCTGGCGCGGGCCATCGCCGCAACCGCTGCGGACGTGCCGCTCGCGTGGATCCTCTCGATGCGGACCTCCGCGCTCGCGAGCCTGGAGGCGGTGGTCGGGCTGGCGGATGCGCGAGTGGAGCTGGCGCCGCTTGCCCGCGCCGACCGCGAGAAGCTGCTCAGCGCGCGGCTTGGCGCCCTCCCCGAGACCGTGCGCCGACACGTCGCGGATCGGCCCGAGCGCGGCAACCCGCTCTACCTCGAGCACCTCGCGGCGGCGATCCGCGAGGGATCCGCTGAGGGTGGAGAGCTTCCCCGCACGCTGCACGAGGCGGTGCTGACCCGGCTGGACGGGCTGGTGCGTCGCGCGCGCCAGCTGACCCGCTGGCCGAGCGGGCGCCTGCAAGCGCAGCGAGACCTGGAGCGGCTGGAGCGCGAGGTCGGCGACTGGCTGGATCGGCTTGAGACCAGCGACATCGCCGACCTGGCGACCATCGGCCGCTACCTTGCCCGGCTGCGCGCCGTCGACGTCGAGCTGGTCGTGGCCCGCTCGATCCTGCGCATGCCGGTGGCGGCCAACCGCCGACTGGCCTGGGCCCTCGAGCGGCTCGCCAGCGCGAGCACGGACGCGCTGCTCGATTACCTGACGACCGTCGCCCGCGAGGGCCGAGCGGCGCAGGCCGCCTCGGATGCGCGGGCGGCCGCCGAGCGCGCCGAGCGGACGATGCGCCTCGCGGACGCCGAACGCCTGCTGACGTTCGCCGGCGCCCATGACGAGCAACCCGAGCTGGCGCGCAGGCGGGGAGATCTGGCGCTCGCGCTCGGCCGGCCCCTCGACGCGCTGCGCGCCTACGGCGCGGCCGCCGGCCCTGACGGCCGCGACGAGCTCGAGCTCCAGCGGCGCATGGCGCGCGCCGAGGCGCTGCTGGACCGGGTCGAGGACGCCACGTCCCGCCTCCAGGGGCTGCTTCGGCGCGCGGCCGGCGAGCCGCGGATCGAGGACACGGTGGCCCTCGATCTGTCCCGCCTACGCGGGTCGCTGCCTCCGCCGGCCCGCGGTCCGCTCACCGCGAGCGCTGCCAGGCGCGCCGCGAGGACACGGGCGTGGGCGCACGCAGCCGAGCCCGCCGCCGCTCGCGAAGCGATCGGAAGGCTGGTCCTGGATGGCGAGGCCAGCGCCTGCGCCGCCGAGCTGGTCGAAACCGCGACCCTCGCGCGCCTTGCCAGGGTCGAGATCCAAGGCCTCGACGAGGCGGCGAGGCGCGCGGCGCAGGCGCTCGCCAACCCGCGCGCCCAGAGCTTGCTCACAACCGACGACGTGGCACGGGCCCGTCGCACCTTCCTGCACTGGGAGGCGTGAATCCCCTCGTGAACGGAATGGATGTGGGGAGACCCCGCCGAGGGTATCCTCGCGGGTGAGCGGTGAGGCTCGCTCGGAGCGCGACCCGGGT
>Ga0070739_10003128_pt1 | contig 21026 bp, 16 predicted proteins | sample Coa_R1_7_FD_66445 | JGI IMG/M metagenome (GOLD analysis project Ga0070739, IMG submission 66445) | Surface soil microbial communities from Centralia Pennsylvania, which are recovering from an underground coalmine fire - Coalmine... | ecosystem: Environmental > Terrestrial > Soil > Unclassified ... | reverse complement strand
CGACTTCGTCGTTGCTGCGGTGGCCACAATGCTACGGCATTGCGTCCATCCTCGCGCCTAGAACTCAGCCAAAATCGCCACGGCGCTGAATCACGGAACTTCTTCAGGGGTTCCCTAGGTGTTGTCGCGCGCTTTGCGCTTGGCGGCGTCGACGTCCGCTTGCGTGCGATTCACCGCTTCGTTCAACCCCGACTTCATTTTCTCGCCCGCGGACATCGTATCGCCTGCCGCCTCGCGACGCGTTTTCTCGGCTTCCGCCGTAGAACGATGTCGCGTTTCGTTGATAGTGTCCTTGGCGTCGTCGATGACGTCCTTCGTTACCCGCTTTGCATTGTCGACCGTGCGGTCGGCGTCACGTTTGATTCCCTTAGGTGTCCCTTTCGTACTGCCTCCCTACCCATATATCCGGGGATAACGCGTTACGACAGCACGCCTGCCTGCTCCAAAATATTCGAGTAGTCGAGCGGCGAAAGGCGGCGGCAGCTCAGCGAGATGACGGCCCGAGCGTGGCTGCCTTCCTGCCCGCTGCGCGTGACGTTGAAGTCTTCCGACAGCGCGGCGACCAAATAAAGCCCGCGACCGCCTTCCGCGAGCAAATCTTTCGGCAGTCGGGGCGCGTACGCGAACCCCTTGCCGCGGTCGCGTACGTGCAATACCGGCGCAGGTCCGCTCCAATCCGCCATCACTTCAACGGCGCCCCCGGCGTGTCGCACCACGTTTCCGATCAGCTCCCCAAAGACGAGCTCCGCCGCATACACGTCGGTTTCGTTTGCACCGATTCCACGAAAGATCTGGGCAAACTCACCGCGTGCTTTCCGCGCGGCTGTTCCGTCGTTCGCATCAAAGACCCAACGCGAAAACCCGTGCTGCGTATGAGGATACGGCAAAGCGTGTATCGTGAGGATCGCGACGTCATCGCGGGCAGCAGGTCCGAGCACCGCGTCGTAGATCGCGCATGCCAACGAGCCTTCGCCCGATGGAACCTCACCGTTCATCACGTTCCGGAGTTTTGCCTCGCTTGCAAAGATGTCGTGTTCGGCTTCGATGAGGCCGTCCGTGTAGAGCACCACCAGCGCTCCGGGAGAAAGTTCCACTTCTTTCGGCGTCAGCGTGTTTCCGAGCAGAAGCCCCAGCAGTATACCGTCATACGAGAGTTCGTCCAGACCGCCGTCGGGCCGCCGCAGCAACGGCGGCGGATGACCGGCGGATGCGTACGTGAATTTCATGCTGATTGGGTCGATGACGCCAACGAACGCGGACGCATATGTGTCCGGATGTTCCGAGCGTAACGCCTTGCTTGCCGCTTCCAAGATCATCACGGGATCCGGATGCACGTAAGCGACACCGCGTATCACGTGCCGAATCGTGGCCATCGTGACCGCTGCCTGCAAGCCGCTTCCGCCGACGTCGCCGATGGATACGACGATTCTCCCGTCCGCCAGCCGCAGCGCGTCGTACCAGTCCCCGCCGACGACGGCCTCGCTTGGACCCGGCCGATAGCATGCGTCCAACGAAAATCCCGCCACCACCGGCAGGCCTTGAGGAAGCGCGGCTTCTTGGAATTGCATCGATACCCGTTCCGAACGCTCGTAGGCGTGCAGCAGCGTCCGATTACGCGCCTCCGAGTCCGCGAGCTGTACGTCCGAACGCTCGACGCGCAGCTGGAGCTCTTCCGCGAGTCGTTGCTGCTCGGTGCCTCTCTGTCGAAGCCGTACGAATTCCGTGACGTCCTCTACGCGATGGATGATATATGCAAGGCGGCCGGCGCCGTCAAATACCGGCGAGTTGTACGGGCTCCAGAAACGCTCCTCAAACTCCCCGCCTTGATCCGAAGGGCGGCGGATATCGTACTTCTGCAGCGCCATCGCGTCGCCGCGGCCGAATTGACGGACCCGCTCGAGAGATGCGCGCAGGTTCCGCACGCCGGTTGCCTGCGGGTCGTCCGGGTTGTCCGGAAACACCTCGAAGATGTGATGCCCAAGAATATTTTCGCGCCGCGTCATGGTTGCCGCCAAGTATGCGTCACTGACCGCGACGATCGACAAATCCGGCTTGAGCACGAGATAGAGCCCGGGAGCGGACTCGAACAGCATGCGAAAATCGGGCGCTTCTTGGGGGTCCGTCTTTGAAGTAGTCAATATCGGCAGCCTTCAGGCTTTCCTATTCGCCGGCTTTCGTCTGGCGAGTATCAAAAATTTTCATTACCCAAAAAAATGTATGCCTGTGTAGACAAACGATCGCCAACCAGGCTTTTGCTTGCGGATGATACTCTAAATAATTGAACAGAGGGAACCGCGGCAAGAAACGAAGCGTAAGGTTTATAGATGGAAACCCTTGCGCTTACCAACGCTGAAAAGGTGCCGGTCAAGAACGTTGGGGATCTACGCCCGGGCGATCACGTGTGCTTGGCGTATGAAACCGCACGGGAACGCGACGAAATCTTGGCGGCATTCGTCGCAGCGGGTCTGCAGCGCGACGAGCGCGTGCTGTACTTCACCGACGAAGAATCTCCCTCCGATGTTCTGGAGCGGCTATGCGCGCGGGGCATTAGCGTGGAGCGGCCGGTGCAAACCACGCAGCTCGCGGTTGCGACGTCCGTGCAGTCTTATCTTTCATCGGGACGCTTTGACGTTGAGGCGACCATACAACAATGGATTGAGGCAGCCTCGCGCGCGACGAACGACGGTTTCTCGGCGCTTCGCGTCGCAGGCGACATGTCGTGGGCGATGCGTGCCGTGCCGGGTGCCGAGCACCTCTCGGAGTACGAACGTCGAATTCAAGACGAGATCTTCGCAAGTCAGCCGATCACCGGCATGTGCGAATTCGATCTGCGCCGCTTCTCTCGCGATTCGCTCAAGTGGATATCTGCTCTGCATCCCGACGGTCACGTGTGCGCCGATCCGCTGTGGAGCAACTCGGCTGCGTCGCTAACGCCGCTTTTCTCGACGACGGGCGCGAAGCTTTCCGGCGAACTGGACGCGTACACCGGATCCGGGCTGGATGCGGCGCTCGAACGGCTTCGCAGCGAAACTTCCGATGATGTTTTGCTGGACCTATCGGACTTGCGCTACATCGACGTTCGCTCCATGGGATGCCTTGTGCGGCTGGCAGCACGTATGCAGCCCGAACGGTCGCTCATACTGCGGGGAATGCGCAAGCACGTGCGGCAAGCGATGACCATAGTGGGCTGGGACAAAGCGCCGGGCATCGTATTCGAAGACGGCCCTTAGGAGTTGAAGCCGGAGAAGCTTCAAATGCCGGCGGCGTTGGCGTAGTACTGCTGGTCCTCGCGCCAGCCGCCTTGCCCTTGCCCGATGGCGCGGTAGTCTTCTACAAACTCGATCGCTTTGATCCATTTGACCATCTTGAAGCCCAGCTGCGTTTCAAAGCGGACGCGAACCGGCGCCCCGTGTTCGACGGGCAACGGCTCGTCGTTCATTTCCAATGCCAAAATCGTTTGCGGATTGCGCGCCAAGAACAGCGGTACGCTGCCGTAAAAGTACCCGTACCGGCCTTCGTTCTCCGTAATTGTTTTATCGTCGAAAGCGAAAAAGACGACGTGCCTCGCGTTCGGAGCCGGTCGAACGAGCTCGACGATCGCGGATAGCGGTACGCCCGACCATTTCGCCGTGGCCGTCCAGCCTTGGATGCAGTTGTGTTTGGTGATCTGACTTTGCCAGCCGAGGTCTCGTAATTCCGCGAGCGACAGGGACTGCGGATTTTCGACCAAGCCGCCTATCTCCAGGCGGAAATCCGCAAAGCCGTTTTGCGAGAGCTGCTTGTAGTGCGGATCCGGCGGCGGATAGCCGTTCACGCGGTGGAACGGCGAAATATCCCGCTGCGTGAAACGCTCGCGGGACGTGAACGTCTTGACGAGCACGCGCTCGAACGGATCGACGACGAATCCGAGAAAAATCTGGGCTTGCCGCTTGTACTTCAGCGTCAGCACCGTGACGACGGCGTTGAAAGCCAGCAGCGCCGCGATGCCGAGCAGGCCGACCGCGAGAGCAAGCGTAGGATTCGCGCGATAGCTGCCCAGCACGATGGCGGCGAACTCGTGAGGGACGCCGTGAATGACGACCATCGCGGTGTGGACAAGCACGAACGCGGCGAACGCGCACAAGCCCAGAAAATGGAGGCTGCGCGCGCCCTGCTTTCCGCCGAAGAGCCGCGCATACCAGGGAAAGCGCGCGATGATTGCCGGCGACATCGCCGCGCCCGTTGCGATCTGCAGCGGCGCAAGCACGAAGATCAGAAGAAAGTACGTTAACTGCTGCGCCGCGTTGAACGGCAAGCCGGGCTGCGGTCCCGCGAGTTGAAACTGCAGATACGTGCCGACCGCGCGCACCGCGTTCGGGAAGAGACTCCACGTGGTCGGCACGATCGTGCGCCAATATCCGGTCGCGACGAGCAGCCCGACGAAGACGAGCCCGTTGATAATCCAGAGTTGAATGCTGAAGAAGTGCCAGTGCCTCCCCAAGCCCAAGTTTTTCTTCCCCGGCAGCGCGAGGATCGGCGACCAAGATTCTTCCTCGTCCAGCGACGACCACGGTTTGCGAGAATCGGCAGCGAAAACTTTCTTGGTGAATCGCAGCCACTCCAGTCCAGGCGGGCAGTGATCGCTCCAGTAAAACTTGGGAAAGGCGCTGAGCACTTCGAGCCCGCTGCGGGCCAGCAGCAGCATCAAGAAGACGTTGACGAAATGCGTTGCGACGATCCACAACGGAAAGCCGAACACCGGCGCTAGAACTCCCAGAGCATCGCGCGAGTCCAGGCGCCGCCGCACCCCTGCAGTTTCACCGGCGCCGCGACGAACAACCGCTTCTTGCCGTCCATCACCTCGTCGGGAAAATAGAGATCCTCCACGATGAATTTGCCGTTTCCCAGCATCGCGCGATGGGGCGGCCCCGCTTTGGCCGGATCGTCGTAACCGCCCAGGCTTACCGCGTCGATTCCCACGCCTTTGACGCCGCGTTCCACCAGAAACTGCGCGCCTTCGCCGCTCAAATAGACGTACTCGGTCAGGAACTCTTTGCTATTGGTCCGGCGATGTCCATTGCCGGTATTGAGCAGCGCGACGTCGCCGGTTTCGATGCCGGCCGCCAAGGGCTGCAGGTCCGCAACCTCGATGGCGGTGCCCGGCCGCTTCCGGCGCAAATCCAGTACGGCAGCTTGCGCGATATACGTCTCGAGCGGAATCTGCTCGATCGTCTTGCCGTCCTCGAAAAAATGAAACGGCGCGTCGCAATGCGTGCCCGAATGGGTGCTGAGCTCCACGATTTCTTTGTTCACGCCCTGTACCGCAAGCATGTAGAACAGCCGAATTTGAACCGGGCGCGGATTGCTGTCGGGATACTGGGGGCAATTCGAAAACACGGGTTGACTCAGATCGAAGACGCGGCGCGGCAGCATCAGCAGCTCTTTTGCCAAATGCGAGCGAAGGCATCGCGATTTTGCGCGAGCACCGCGTCCAGATCCGCTCGCCAAATCGAGTCGGGCAACGATTCGCCGGAAAAGATCTCCAGCACGTACGGGCCTTCGAAACCCGTGCTGCGGATCGCGCGCACGATGCCGCGGGTATCGATCTCCCCCTGCCCGAGGTTGCGGCGGTCCGCGCCGGAACGCGGCCGTTTCCAATCGCTGACCTGCACGACGAAAATCCGTTCGCCGCACCGCGCGATGACCTCGTGCAAATTCGGCGTCTGAAAGACGTTCCACGTGTCGAGACAGATGCCTAAAGCCGGATGAGCGATGCGCTCGACCAGTTCCAGCCCCTGATCCAAACCCCACAGCGCCGTGTCGGTGTTGAAAAGCACCGGATTGAGCGGCTCGTACGCAAGCCGCATGTGGTGCTGCGCCGCGTAGTCCGCGAGCTCGCGCAGATGCTCGAGACACTTTTCGTAAACCATTTCGGTATTGCCGTTTGGCGCCGCGCCGGTGATGACGACAAACGGCGTGCGGTGCGGGACGTGCGGCGCTATTCGCTCGATCGCGTTTTTGATATGCCGTACGCGATCGCCGGGCGCAGCCGGCTGCGGCGCCAAACTATCGGGGAAGAGCGAGTGCACGGTGGACTGCACGGAACTTACCGCAAGCCCACTGTCTTTAATTGCGGAGAGTTGCGGCGCGTAGTCGTTGCGGTTGAGCTTGAATTCGCAGATTTCGATTGCGTCGATCCCGTTTGCGCGGTAACGCTCCAGATCGCGTTCGAACGGCCACGGCCACGTGGTAAACTCGCTGACGCCGAAACGATAAGGATCCGAGCTCATCTCATAAACCCACGCGTCCAGCGTTTTGGAGCGCCGGAATGACGGCGTTCCGCCGCCCAAACCCTTCGGGCGCCGGCAGTTTTGGCGCATATCATCGTTGCTGCGGCGGCCACAACGCGCGATGGCATTGCGTCCGTCCTCGCGCCGCGATCTGCGCCAAAACTGCTCGCCTCGCCGGCGCGGGGGTTTATGAGATGAGCTCTAGGCATCACACCTCCTGCCGAAGTTCGAGTACGCAAAAACCGCTGTCATCCAACTCGACCGGTATTCCGCGTCGCGCCTGGTCGGCGTCGAGCATCTCGTCGTCCGACCATGCGTCGCGCAGCGTATTGAAGCGGCGCACCGCATACCGCCCGGCCAAATCGCCGGATAAGTGAACGGCCGTAAGAATCGCGCGATCCGCGGTGTTGCCGACGAGAACGGCGAAGCGGGTTCCGGATCGGAAGGCAACGGCAACGGCCGCATCGCCCGTCACGCGGATGCCCTCGGTGACGTCCTCGTCGTACTGCTGATACGCGCATGCCTCGTCGAGCGTTCCGTTTGCGTACATGCGCAGATCGGGCGCGCGAACCGCAAACCAACTCAGTTCGCGGCCGCGGTACGGCACGCGCCGCACCGCCAGCCATTTCCACGTCGGCGAAAGGCGCGGGTAGACGCTGGGCGTTCCGCCCGAGAGATCCAGTCCCCCAGCGCCCTCGACGGCTGCCCACAGATAGCGCGGCGGAAACCACGGCGAGAGCATCATGCCTTGATTTGCCAACGTCTCGCCGTGAAGCCATTCGGAGAACTGCCCCGGGACGGTGTTGTTGCGCCGCGGATCCGCGGAGTAATGCTTGAAGCTGATCGACAGCGCGTATGCCATGAATTCGGGATCGAACCGCGCCGCCGCAAAGGCGTACCAAAATGTCACGCCCACCCAAACGCCGCCGAGCAGGCCGTATCCGTGCGTGGGCCCGTAATTGATTGCATTGCGCGGCACGGTGTGGATTCCGGCCTCGCTCCAGAATTCCGGGACGCTTAAACGATTGATGATGCGCGCCGTCGTCTCGTCGTCCGCCACGCCGAACATGATCGGAAACACCAGATCCGAGGTGACGTCCGTACGCGCGTTACCTTCCAGATCGATGTTGAGATAGTACAGGCCCGTGTCCGGATCGAGCAAATGCTCGTTGATCGCGCGGCGCAGTTCGTCGGCGTGCTGCGCGAATTCGGCGCTCTCGTCGTGCCGTTCGAGCACGCGCGCCATGTGTGAAATCGTCTTGAGCGCGGCATAGCATTCGGAGTTGACTTCCGTCGTGGCGCCGGAAAGCCGGTAGTTTGCAATCACGTTGCGCCAGCCGATGATTCCCCAGTCGGAGGTTCCCGTGGCGGTGCACCACACCAGGCCTTGCTCGTTTCGTTGAGACAGGATGTAACGCGCCGCCTTCACCGCGGCGTCGTACACCGCGCGCAGGAATTTCTCGTCGCCGGTCGTGTTGTAGTGATGCCAAAGCGCAAGGATCAGCAACGGCGTGTTGTCGTTGATGTTGAGTCCGTAGTCTTCCGTTTTGCCGTTGCGTATGTCGTAGTATTCGATCACCTTGCCGGAGGGTTCGAGATATTTCACGTACGAAAGCAGCGACTCGCGGGAGAAGTGAGGCGTGATGTAGTCGGAACCGAAGGCGAACCACGCGGTGTCGCGGCCGACGCTGTTGTTCGAGCGCGTCGGGTCGTTCACGAAACACCATCCCGTTGGCGCCAGCAACTGCGTGCGCAGCATGTTTGCCTTCGCCCACAGCACGCCGCGATTCACGTTCTGGTCCGGCGTCATGACGACGGCCCGCGTGAGAACGCTCGCGAAATGCTCGGAGGTCTTGCGCAGCGCTTCGTCCGCGGGCGGAGCATTGCGCAGGTGACCCATGAGTTTTGCGCGACCGTTGCCGCACGTCAGCAGCAGGTAGAAGCGCCTGCTGTCTCCCGGTTTGAGATGCGTGCGCAGCTCGAAGATTCCGACGGGCTCGGCGGCATTCTTGAGCGTTCGTTTATTGAGCCGCCCCGGGAAGCGCGCGGCGCTGGCTTTGCCGTAACTGAGGGTGACCTCGTAGCTCTCCGGCGGCACGGAACAGGCAAATGCGCGCGCGACTTTGGGCGCGGACTCGTTCCAAACGACGAACGCGTGCGTTTCGTCGTCGTACTTGGCGGTGACGTCGTGCTCCGTCTCGCCGCGCAGCTGGAGCGAGGCGTAGGTGGCGACGCGGAGTTCGCGATCCGTAGCGTTCGCGATCTCGACCACATAATATGCCGCAGGCGGATCCACGCGATCGCCGTCGGGCACACCGCTGAGCACGAAGATGTCTTCGTGCACGGATGCGCCGTTGAAGAGTGTGAACCGATGCTCCTGATGATCCGGGTGAATGAGAAACTCCCCCGGCATTGGAATGAGCGCAATCCCGGTATCCTCATCCCAGTGATGCAGGACGAGTGAACCGAACAGGCTCTTGCCGACGTCGATGCTGTAGAATTTCTCGAGCGCGCCCGTCGCCTTGATGATGACCGCGGCCTTCGGAGAACCGAGCGTGCTGCCCGCCGCCATTTGATCGTCCGGAACGCGATAGCTCGAGGTGGTTTCTCCCGAGCCGAATGTTTGCGCAATCACGCTACGTTCGCCTCACGCATCCTTCAACGAGGTCTCGGTACTGCCGAAAGAAGGCAGCCAAGCCAGTTCGGGAGGGAAGAGCAACGACAGGGTCCAGTCGATCGCCACTCGAGTGCGTTTATTGATGCCGTGCAGCCGGCTCAAGTAGTACGCGCGCCACAGCATCCACGCAGGCAGTCCCGTCAGCATCTTGTTGCCCGGCAGCTGCGCGAGCGCTTGACGATCGCCCAAGGACGCCATCTGTCCGGCTTTTCGATAACGGAAAGGTTTCGTCGGCTTGCCGTGCAGCGCGGCTACGATATTGCGCGCCAAGTGCGGACCCTCCCGGATCGCGTTTTGCGCAAGCGGCGCATACGTGCCGCCGCCGCGCTTTGGAATGGCCGCGCAGTCGCCGATCGCCCAAACGTGCGAATATCCCGGTACGGAAAAGTCCGGGTTGACTTCGACCGCGCCGTGCTTGTCCGTTTCGAGACCCAACGCTTTGGCGATCGGCGCAGGTTCGGATCCGACAGCCCAGATCACGGTGCGGCTTTCCAGACGCTTTCCGCTCTTGAGCTTCAAGCCGTCCCGATCGAGCGATGCTGCTTCCTCACCCGTCAAAATACGAACTCCTCGGCCCTGTAGCGACCGTGCCGCGCACATGCCGAATTTTTGAGCGAGGTGCGGCAGCAGCCGCTCCGCGCCCTGCACCATGACGACGTCGATGTGCCGCGCGTCGATCGTGCGATAATATCGCAGCACCGAGTGAAGAAAGCCTCGCAGCTCTCCGGCTGCCTCCACGCCCGTGAACCCGCCGCCGACGACGACGAAACGCAGCAGCCGGTCGCGCTCGACGACGTCGGGAGTTTTTGCTGCTACCTCCAAAGCGCCGATTACGCGATTGCGAATGTGCTGCGCGTCGGCGATCGTGCGCAGCGGTAAACCGTGCTCTTTCGCGCCGGGAACTCCCATCGTCGACGACGTCGAACCCAGCGCCAGGACGAGGCAGTCGTATTCGACGTCATGCGTTTGTCCCGTAAGCGGGTGCCGAACCTCGACGCTTCGGCGTTTCGTGCTCGCCGAGACCACTTCACCCAGTTCAAAGTGCGTTTTCCGAAGGCTCGAGCGAAACGGCTGCACGATGTGCCGCGGTTCGATCGAGCCGCCGGCCACTTCCGGCAACATGGGCGTGAACACCATGAAATTTTGCCTATCCACGAGCAGCACGTCGAGCCGTTCGCGACGAGCCGCTTTTTGTAATGCTCGTGCAGCCGACGTGCCCGCAAAGCCGCCGCCGACGATGAGGATCCGCAAGGCGCTTTACCGCCGTTTGCGAATCGCCGGCAGAAGTACCGCAACGGTTAGCGCTCCGAGCCCCGCGATGATCGGCGCGGCACGCCGGAGCAACCGCCTCCGTTCGACCGCGGGATCGGGCATATAGCGGCGTTCCGGCAATGCATCGTCGCGCTCGACGCCGCGATCGTCGATGGCCATCTTCAGCACTTGCGCGGGATGCAGCGCTTGACGATTCGTGGACTGCGCGATTTGTTCGCGGCAGCTGAAGCCGTCGGCAACGACGATCGCGTGCTCGCCGGCTTGCCGGACGCTGGGCAACAAGACGCGTTCGCCGATTTTCATCGAAACGTCGTAATGTTTCTCCTCAAAACCGAAGGGGCCGGCCATGCCGCAACAGCCGGTGTCCGGAGCCGCGTAGTCGAGCTGCATGCGATCGAACAGTTCCTTCTCGGCGCTTTTGTCGAGGACGGATTTGTGATGGCAGTGCTGGTGCAGCACCGCCTTCCGTTTGAGCGGCGGCGGAGTGTAGTGCGGCGCTTTGCGCTGCAGAAATTCGGTGAGCAAAAACGTTTGCTGCTTGAGGCGCTTGGCGTCTTCGTCGTTCCCGAGCAGGTTGACTATTTCATCGCGAAACACCGAAACGCAGCTCGGCTCGAGGCCGACGACGCACACGCCTTCGCGAATCTGCGGACGCAGGGCGTCGAGCACCTCTTTGAGCATCGTCTTGGCGAGATCGAGCATGCCGTAGTCATAGAGCGGCCTTCCGCAGCACAGCTGCGCGCGCGGAACCGTTACGTGAAAGCCGGCGTCCTCGAGCACTTCCACCGCGGCCTGCGCCGTGGTGGGATGGAAATGGTTGTTCCAGGTATCGGGCCAGAGGATAACGTCTTGCTTGCCGATATTGCGTTCTCGGCGGTTTTCGAACCACGAGCGAAACGTTTGCGGCGCGAACATCGGAATGGAACGCTGCGGTGCGATCGTCGCGGCGCGCTTGGCGATATCGCGCAGCAGCGGCGCCTGCGTTAGAAAGTTGACTGCGCCGGGCACGAGCGAGGCGATGTGCGCCCACCAAGGCATGAGACCAAACGCGTATGCAGCGATGGGACGGCGTTTGCGCTCGTAGTAATGCGAGAGGAACTCGGCTTTGTACGTCGCCATGTCGACGTTGACCGGACATTCGCCTTTGCATCCCTTGCACGAGAGGCAATACTCGAGCGCGTCCTTTACCGGTTCGCTCGCCCAGCCGTCCTTGAGCGGAACGCCCTGCAGCATTTCGAAGAGCAGGCGCGCGCGTCCGCGCGTTGAGTACGCTTCCTCTTTGGTTGCCATGTAGCTCGGGCACATCGTTCCGCCGTCATGCTTGCGGCATTTGCCCGTGCCGACGCAGCGGTTGGCCGCGAAAGCGAAGCTGCCGTTGTCCTCGGGAAACGTAAAGTGCGTTTCGGGTTGCCACGGCTCGTAGTCCACGCCCCAGCGCAGGTTTTCGTCGAGCTTGTACGGGTGCGTGACCTTCCCCGGATTCATTTTGTTCTGGGGATCCCAAATTTGCTTGAACTCCCAGAACGCCTGCACGAGCTCGTCGCCGTACATGATGGGGAGCAGCTCGCCGCGCGCCTGACCGTCGCCGTGCTCGCCCGAAAGCGAACCGCCGAATCGTACGACCAAATGCGCCGCCTCGGTGACGAACTCGCGGTATTTCCTGATGCCGCTCGCGGTGAAAAGATCGAAGTTGATACTGCAGTGCAGACATCCTTGTCCAAAGTGGCCGTAGAGGGAGGCCTGGTATCCGTACTTGTCCATGAGCTTTTGAAACTCGCGCAAGTACTCGCCGAGGCGCTTGGGATCTACCGCGGAGTCTTCCCAACCGGGATAAAAATCCGGTTCGTTCGGAATTTTCGAGGTCGCGCCGAGCCCCGATTCGCGCACTTCCCACAGGCGCAGCTCCTCCGCCTTGTCGTCGAAAATCTTCGACGAGGGCGGATGCTCCTTGCTCCGAAACGCGTCGACCAGTTTGTTCGCATTCGCGTCGGCTTCTTGTTTGCTCTCGCCTCCGAACTCGACGATGAGCCACGCGTTTCCGTCGGGAAACATCGCGCGGCTGGCGGTCGACATGCCTTTGTCGTGCATGTACCGGAACATGCTCTCGTCAAGCCCTTCGAGCGCGATTGGCCCGAACTCATTGCAGAACGGCACGTGATCGCCGGCGGTCGCGATATCGGGAAATCCGAACACCGCAAGCGTGCGATACGGCGGCGAATGCACGAGGCGGCACGTCGCCTCCACGACGGTGACGCACGTTCCTTCGGTCCCCACGAGCGCTCGCGCAACGTTGAAGCCGTTTTCAGGAAGAAGCTCGTTGAGATTGTACCCGGAGACGCGACGCGGAATATCGGGGAAGCGCGCTCGAACGAGGTCGCCGTACTTGTCGCGAAGCGCCTTGAGGCCTGCATAAATTTCGCCCTTACGGCCGCCCTCGGCGATGATCCGTTCGAGTTCCGCCTCGCTCGTGCTACCGACGCGCATGCGCAGCCCGTCGTACGTTACGATGTCGAGCTCCTCGATGTTTTCCTCGACTTTGCCCGCCATTTGCGCGTGCATCCCGCAGGAGTTGTTGCCGATCATTCCTCCGAGGGTGTTCCGGTTGTGCGTTGCGGGATCGGGGCCGAACGTGAGATGCCGTTCTTCAGCCGCATCGCGCAAATCATCGGTCACGCACCCCGGCTGCACGCGCGCCGTCTTACAGTCCCAGTCGATCTCGACGACGCGATTCATGTACTTGCTGAAATCGAACACGACCGCGGCGTTGCACGTTTCACCCGCTAGGCTCGTGCCGCCGCCGCGCGAGACAATCGGCGCGCCGTGCCGCCGGCACGCAGCAATGGCCGCTTCCACATCTCGAGCATCCTTGGGGATCACGACCCCCAGCGGAACTTGCCGGTAATTGGAGGCGTCGGTCGAGTAGAGCGCGCGAGCGCCCTCGTCAAAGCGTACTTCACCGCGGAGGGTCGATTTCAACTCGGTCTCGAGCGCAATCGCGTCGACGCCGGCAACGGCGTTTTCCCCATCGGTGAGGGGTCTGACGGGACGGTCGCCGTTCGAACGCGTGCGAGCGGATTCGATGATCTCGAGAATTTTAATCATGCTGAAACTCGGTTACGCCGCGGCGCTCACTGATCGTGCTTGTGCGGGAGTATCCCCGCCAGCACGCTCTTGATTGACTCTTTGATGACCCCGCCTTCTTCGGGGTCTCCTTTGACGAGGGACGAGAACAGGTTGTGCGCCTGCTCGAGCGTGATGTGCGGCGGCAGCTGCGCGACGTTTCTATCCACGATCGCCTCGAAGAGCACCGGCCGATCCGACGTAAGCGCTTCCTGCCATGCGCTCTTCACCTGGGAAGGATCGTCGACGCGAATGCCGCGCATGCCGATGGATTCCGCATAACTCGCATACGGGAACGTCGGAAGATCCTGCGAGGCCTCGAATTTCGGATTGCCTGATTCGACACGCATTTCCCACGTCACTTGATTCAGATCGTCGTTGTGCAGAACGAGAAAAACGATCCGCGGATCGCTCCACCGCTTCCAATATTTCATCACGGTCAGGAGCTCCGCGGTACCGTTCATCTGCATCGCCCCGTCACCGGTACAGGCAATGCAGACGCGATCCGGATAGGCAAATTTCGCCGCGATTGCATAAGGTACGGCGCTTCCCATCGTGGCAAGCCCGCCCGAAAGCGACCACTTCATGCCGCGGCGCATCTGCAGATTTCGCGCACTCCAATTCGTCGCCGTGCCGGCATCGCCGGTGACGATGGCTCTCTCGGGCAGCTGCTCGTTCAATTCGAAGAACACGAGCTGCGGATTGAGGGGCGAGGCGCCCTCATACGCGCGTGTCCGCTCGATTTGTTCGAACTCTCGCTTGTTTTTCGCGATTCGCTCGCGCCAGGAATCATCGGGCTTGAGTGCCACCAGCGGCATCAGCGCCCGCAGCGTCTTGGCAGCATCGCCGATGAGATTTACTTCGGTCGGGTAGCGCAAACCGACGTAGCGCGGATCGATGTCGATCTGAACGCCGCGCGCCTGCCCTTCCTTCGGCAAAAACTCGGAATAGGGATAAGCAGTCCCGACCAGGAGCAGCGTGTCGCACTCGTTCATCATGTCGGAGCTCGCGCGCGTTCCCAGCAACCCCAGCGTTCCGGTAACGAACGGCAAATCGTCGGGGACGGCAGCTTTCCCAAGCAGCGCCTTAGCGATGCCGGCACCGAGTTTATCGGCGATCGCGAGCACCTCTTGAGTCGCGTTCATCGCGCCCGCACCGACCAGCATCGCGACTTTCGTTCCACTGTTCAAAACGTCGGCGGCGCGGCGCAGATCGGACTCGTTGGGCACGACGTCGGGTTCGCAGTAGCCCACGCTGGAATGCAGCGTGTTGTGCTTGCGCGGCGGTTCCTCATAGCGCGCCTCTTGCACGTCTTTCGGTACGATGACGGCGCAGACGCCTCGCATGGCTTTCGCGATGCGGAACGCGCGATCGATAACGTGCCGCATAGCCGTCGGACTCGAGACGGTGTACGCATATTCACATACGTCGCCGAACAGCTTTTGCAGATCGACTTCCTGCTGATACGAGCCGCCCAGCGCCGTCGTCGCGGCTTGGCCGACGATGGCCACCACGGGCGTCTTGTCCAGCTTGGCATCGTACAAGCCGTTCAGCAGGTGCACGGCGCCCGGCCCGGAGGTCGCCAAGCAGACGCCTACCTCGCCCGTGAATTTCGCGTGGGCGCACGCCATGAACGCGGCCATTTCCTCATGGCGGACCTGGATGAACTCAAACTGATCCGCCACGCGCTGCAAGGCTCCGAGGATGCCGTTGATCCCGTCGCCCGGATAGCCGTAAATTCTCCGAACGCCCCATTGCTGCAGCCGCTGCCAAAGAAAATCGCTTGCATTCACGTTTCGCACCTTCGTTCGTTCCGTAACCTTGAGAAAAACCAAAGACCGGACGCCCGGGAATCTTGCCGGCCTACCTGAGCGCTGTACCCACTTTTACACGGGCGTTAAAAGTGACGTGCGCCGCTGGGGTCTCCGAAACGAGTGACGCGGATCACTTCAAAATTCTGTATAACGCGTTTTTAGCGTTCGCAGCGAGAACACGATTGCGCCGCGGGTAAATACAAAGCGCGGAGCTGCGTGCTCTGCTCGACTGAAAGGAAATGCATCGGAAATGAAGCTTCGTCTTTATCTCACCGTCTGTTTACTCATGCTTGCGGCGCTGCTGAGCGCAAATGCGGTACCCGTCTCAGCGGCGTCGGACATCAATAGCGACGCGGCGTTGATCAAAACGATCAACGCGATGTTCGGAAGCGTCAACGCCGCCGAAACCGCGCTCGAGAACAACAACCGCAGCCAAGCCACGCATAACCTGCAGCAAGCGCTCGACGACCACGCCCGCGCGGTCTCGATGGCCAGGAGAAACGGCGATACCATGGTGGTTCCGCTGTATCGGGAGCTGCTCGACACCGCAGCGCTGTGGAAGGGCGCCGTAAAGAAAACGATTACCGAAAGTACGTATGTCGCCATCGATCTGAATAAATCCGGAAACCGTTTGCAAGCCGCGAAGAAGGCGCTGGACGCCGGCAACCTGCAGGCGGCGAAGGATACTTTAGGTGCGGTGGGCAGCGATCTGGTCGCCGTCAATGTAACCGCCGATCGTCCGCTGCTGACGGCGCGGGAGAACCTCGCAATCGCGCGACGCGACCTGCAAGAACACAAGGACAGCCAGGCTCGGGCAGCGCTGACGCAAGCGTCCCAGGCGCTCTCGCGATATCAATCGGGCAACGGCAAGTACGCCGCTCAAGCCGGCGCGCTCAAAACGCAACTTCAGGCTGCGATTCGCAACGAGCACAACGACAACTCCTTCGGCACGAAGGTGGAGTCGTGGTGGCATCAAGTGACGCAGTGGTTCAACCACACGTTCTAAAAGCGCAAGCGCTTCCTGTTGCAAAGCGCCTCCGCGTTGCGCACGCTGCCGGGTAGGCGGCGATCAGTACCTGCCGGAGGCGCTTTCCGCCTGGCCGGGATGTTCGAAGAGATCGCTCGGGAAAAAGGGGCGCGCGATTTCCGCGACCTGCGGCCACTGTTTGAAAAACGTCTGGGCGACCGCGATCACGTCCTCCTCGATTACCGCGTCCGCTCCGTACGAGCGCACGAAGGGCCTGACGCAGTCGATGAATGCGTCGACGTCGGCGTACGTAGCGAGCGGTTCGGCAGGCACCCACCTTTCAAACCACAGCCCTCGTACGCAGAGCGGCAACGCCTGCGCCACTTGCGCGGAAACCTCGGGGTGCAGCCCGCGGCGCATGCAGCAAAGCGTGGCCTTTTGCAGCTCGGTCAGATAGGCGACGTCGTTGTCGCGCGTTCTGCGCATGATCGCGTCAAACCAGCGCTTTGCTTCGCGCGCTTCGCCGTTCACGAAGAGATGCACTTGTCCGCTCATACCGGCTGCGCTACCGCGGAATACATTGAAACTACAATTTTCCCACCGCTGCTGCGAAAAAACGCGGTGTGCCGGCTGAAACCTTTGGGTAAGTTGCTTTCAGTGAGAAGGTGCCTCCTGCTGTGCGGTAAGCGGCCAGGCGCCTGTCAAAAGGAGGAACCGTTGGACCGGATCGACCCCGCGAACGTTTTCGAAACCGAGGAGCGGCTCGTCGGCATCCCGCCGTGGTGGCGCGCGTTCATCTTCCAAATCCTCAACGGGCGTCAGCTGTCGGTCTACCTCTATCTTCTGACGCTGATGGATGCCGACGGCGTCTGCTCGCCGACCACTCGTCAGATCGCCGAGGACCTGGGCCTGCTCAGTTCGACTATGGTTTTCGATTCGATCAACGTGCTCGAAGATTACGGTCTGCTCTTGCGTTCGCGCAAGCGGGCACCGGTTTCCGGATCGAGGCGGAACGTGTATCAACGGCCGTCGAGTGAATACACGATCTGGCGGCTGCTCAAGCAGGACCGGATAGACGAGCGTCTGCGCGCGCGGCGCGGCCTGCGTTTCGCCGCGAACGCCGTGAGCCTGTTCGAGGAAGGTCTGCGGGTGTTGCTCGCCCGTCGTTACGAGCGGTACGCGCGAGCCAAAAGCGGTGAAAAGCGCGCCGCGCTCGTTGCGCTGCTGGAAGAGATCCTCTTCGAAAAGCAGCAGCTGCTTCGTGAGGATCTCCGGGCTTCGTCCGCCTAGTGACCGGGACCGAAGGGAGAGGCCCGAGAAACACTGCGCATGACTTTCGCGGCAATGCGGTGGCGGCCCACCGGGAGATTCCTCCGGTGAGTTCAGCGCGACCAGACGTCGTATCGAAGGCCGCCGGAATTTCACCGGCGGCCTTCGCGTCTCTAAGCCGAACGATCGCCGCGGACACGCTCACGCCCATTGCGGCCTATGCGGCACTGTCGACCGCTCCCGGTTCGTGCCTGCTGGAGAGCGTCGAATCCGGCGGGCGCATTTCACGCTACTCGTTCATCGGCTTGGACTACATCGATACGCGGTCGTTCGACGACGACGGAAAGCTCATTGCGAACGTGCGGGCATTCGTGCGCGCGCATGGCGCAGACGCGCTCGTCGCGTTTGCGTACGATGCGGCGCGCTCTGTTGCGCGCCTGCGTCCGCGCGAACCTTCGAGCCCGCCGATGCCCGCTGCGTACGTAGCCATCCCGCGAACCTGGCTGGTGTTCGATCATTTTACCGATCGCCTCACGATAACCACGCGCGCGGAAACTCGAGACGAAGCGGAACGGGCCGCCGATGAGTACGTCGATCGATTACTGCAAACTCGCCCCTCGCTGCCCCGGAACGTGCGCGCGTCGGGTCCTCTGTCGGCGTCACTGGATCGCGACGGGTACTTGCAGCGTGCAAGACGCGTCAAACACGACATCGTCGACGGTGAAGTGTATCAGCTGCAGCTCGGGATACGGTTCGCTGCCGATTTTGAAGGCACGGCGCTCGATTTGTACCGGGCGATCCGCTCGCGCAATCCGTCGCCTTACATGTTTTTCGTCGATGCACCGTTCGGGCAGCTGCTCGGCGCGTCGCCCGAGTTTTTGGTGCGGTTGGAAGGGCGGCGCGCCCGCATCCGCCCGCTTGCGGGCACGCGGCCGCGCGGCGAGGACGAGGCACGCGACGCGCAGATTGCATCGGAGTTGCTCGGCAACGAGAAGGAACGCGCCGAGCATGTCATGCTCGTCGATCTGGGACGCAACGATCTCGGCCGAGTGTGCGCGTTCGGTTCGGTGAGCGCGGCCGAGCTTCTGCAGATCGAACGCTACAGCCACGTGATGCACATCGTCTCGGACCTGACGGGAACCCTTCGGCCGGGGAAAGACGCGCTGGATCTCTTCGCGTCCGGCTTTCCCGCCGGCACGGTAACCGGGACACCGAAGATCCGCGCGATGCAGATCATCGACGACCTCGAGCCCGTTGCGCGCGGCTTCTACGCGGGAAGCATCGGGCGCTGGTCGGCAAACGGCGACTTCGATTCGTGCATCACGCTGCGCAGCGTGCACGTGCTGGGGAAGAGCGCGCACTGGCAAGCGTCCGCGGGTATCGTCGCGGACAGCGACGTGGAAGCCGAATATGAGGAAGTTCTCCAGAAGACGCGCATCGTCAGGGAGGTGCTGGGCCTGTGATGAAAGCGCTTTTCATCGACAACTTCGACTCGTTCACGTTCAACGTCGTGCATCTGCTGGCGGCGCAGGGCATGGAGACGCACGTGCTGTTGAGCGACGATGCGCGGCTGCGCTATCCGGCCGTGCTCCAGGCTTACGACGCGTTGGTCGTCGGACCTGGACCCGGGAACCCCGGACAAACGCCGCACGTCGTCGCGCTGATACGCGCCGCCGCGCAGCGCCGCATGCCTGCATTCGGCGTGTGTTTCGGATTGCAGGCCATCGGCGAAGCGTTCGGCGCCAAAGTCGTGCACGCGCCCGCGCCGATGCACGGCAAAACCTCGCGCATCACGCACGAATCGCATCCGATGTTCGACGGCGTGCCCTCGCCTTTCACGGCAACGCGATATCACTCGCTCTGCCTGGACGAAGCTACGCTGCCGCGCGAACTCATCGTGACGGCCCGCAGCGAGGACGGCGTCGTGCAAGCGGTGTCCCATCGCGACTTCCCCGTTCTCGGCGTGCAGTTTCATCCGGAATCGGTGCTCAGTGAAAACGGCGATCGCATCGTGCGCAACGCGCTGGGCGTTGACACGCCTGCCGCTCCGTGATAGGCTGCCGGGAATGAAGTTGGTTTCGATTTCGCGCGTTTGGTGGTGGCTTGCCGCAGGTCCGTTGCCGGTGAGTTGAGCGCGCTTTTTTAGTCGAACCCAGAGTTTGCAAAGGCCGCCCTTACCGGGCGGCCTTCGTTTTTATGCGGGAGAACGGCGATGTACACATTGGCAAGTCGACAGGAGCGCGCTTCGGGGTCACGCGTGCGCGCGGGCAGCGTTATCTTCGGTGAGGGTTTCACGATGATTGCCGGACCGTGCGCGATCGAAAACCGGGCGCAAATCAATGCGACCGCGCGCTTCGTCGCCGCTCGCGGCGCGCAGATGCTGCGCGGCGGAGCTTACAAGCCGCGCACCTCGCCCTACGCCTTTCAGGGTTTGGGCGACGAAGGCGTGCTGCTCATCGCGCAGGCCAAAGCAGCGTCGGATATTCCGTGCGTGGTGGAAGCGCTCCGCGAAGCGGACTTGCCGGTGCTTTGCAAGCACGTCGACATGCTGCAAATCGGTGCGCGCAACATGCAGAATTTTTCGCTGCTGCGCGCGGCCGCCCGGACCGGAAAGCCGGTGCTGCTCAAGCGGGCCGCATCCGCAACTTTGGACGAGGTGCTCTATGCGGCCGAGTACATCTTATTGGAAGGAAACCGCAACGTCGTGCTGTGCGAGCGCGGGGTTCGCGGTTTCGACGCGCACACGCGCAACCTGTTCGATCTCGCCGGAGCGTTGCGACTGAAAGAACTCACCCATCTGCCGGTCATCGCGGATCCGAGCCACGCAACTGGGCGGGCCAGCCTGATCGAGCCGGTGGTGCTCGCGGCGGCGGCCGCCGGGCTGGACGGTGCAATCGTGGAGGTGCACCCTGACCCGCCGGCCGCCCTCTCCGACGGCGAGCAGGCGCTGGATTTCCCGGCGTTCGAGCGGCTCATGCGCCGCCTAAACGCTCTCCGGCACGGCGGCTTGCCTAACATTCCGCTCGCGGCATGCCGATGAGAGAGTGTAGAAAGGGGGTGAAACACTCTTTGGCTTTACCTTTACTTGCCCTCGGTGAATTGCTCTCGCATGCCGGCACACCGGCTTCGCGGGCGCTTCGGCAAAAGCACGCGCTGCTCGACCTGAGCCTCGGCTCGCAGTTCGCGCAGAAACTCGCGGCACTAGTGCCGCCAGCAACACCGCAGGCAACGCTCTTCCACCGTCTTTCCGCAACCGTTTCGGCAACGCTTACGAAGGCCGCCGCGGACGGCGGAAACACGACGAACCGGCGCGTACTCGAACGCGCGCAGGCCTCCGAACTCGCGCCTCCCGGCACGAGTCCACCCACGCAAAGCGTGCGCAAAATACCCATCGGATTACACGAAGCAGGGCAGCAGAATCGAATCTCGGGAGCAATCTTGGACGCCAAAACGGCGAGAGAAATCCCGGCCCCGCAAGAAAGCAAGACCGCCCCTGCGCCCCCGGTGCAGCGAGCGGACGAGCACGCTTTGCAGCCGCCGCAAAATCCGGCGCCCGCGCCGGACATTTTGACGCGGATCCTCGCGCGTGCCGCGGCTGCGGACGTTCAGCGTCCTTTACCCGCGCACGCGGCGCCGGT
>Ga0070739_10003127_pt1 | contig 21038 bp, 22 predicted proteins | sample Coa_R1_7_FD_66445 | JGI IMG/M metagenome (GOLD analysis project Ga0070739, IMG submission 66445) | Surface soil microbial communities from Centralia Pennsylvania, which are recovering from an underground coalmine fire - Coalmine... | ecosystem: Environmental > Terrestrial > Soil > Unclassified ... | reverse complement strand
GACCAGCGGCACGCTCTCCTCGAAGGTGCCGTCCGGCCGGATCGGGTTGACCACCGGCAGGCCGTAGGCGCGGCAGACCTTGAGGTCGTCCTCGCCGAACGCGGGCGCCTGGTGGACCAGGCCGGTGCCGTCCTCGGTGGTGACGTACTCGCCGAGCACGACGTAGTGAGCGTCAGAGCTCTTCTCGTCGGATCCCTTCGGGAAGGCTACGAGCTCGAACGGCCGCTGATAGTGCCAGCGCTCCATCTCCCGGCCGGTGAAGGACTCGCCGGTCGCGGTCCACCCCTCACCCAAAGCCTTGGCCAGCAACGGCTCCGCGACAACGAGCCGCTCGTTACCGTCGGTCGCGACGACGTAAGTCACGTCCGGATGCACAGCCACGGCGGTGTTGGACACGAGCGTCCACGGCGTCGTCGTCCACACCAGCAGCGCGGCCTGCTCCTCGCCGTCGGCCAGCGGTCCTGAGGTCAGCGGGAAACGCACGAACACCGACGGATCAACGACCGTCTCGTATCCCTGCGCGAGTTCGTGGTCGGACAGTCCGGTACCGCACCGCGGGCAGTAGGGAGCGACGCGGTGGTCCTGAACCAGCAGCCCCTTGTCGAAGATCTGCTTGAGCGACCACCACACCGACTCGATGTAGCCGGGGTTCATGGTCCAGTACGCCTCGGACAGGTCGACCCAGTAACCCATCCGCTCGGTCATCTTCTCGAACTCGCCGACGTGCCGCTTGACCGACTCGCGGCACTTGGCGTTGAACTCGGCGACCCCGTAGGCCTCGATGTCCTGCTTGCCGGAGAAGCCCAGCTCCTTCTCCACCGCCAGCTCCACCGGCAGCCCGTGGCAGTCCCAGCCGGCCCGCCGCTCGACCCGGAAGCCCTTCATGGTCTTGAAGCGCGGGAAGATGTCCTTGAAGACCCGGGCCTCGACGTGGTGGGTGCCCGGCGTGCCGTTCGCGGTCGGCGGTCCCTCGTAGAAGGTCCACCGCGGGCCGTCGGCGGTGGCCTCGACGGACTTGCGGAAGACGGAGTGGTCGCGCCAGAAGCCGAGCACCTCGTGCTCCATGGCCACAAGGTCCACCTGGGCGGGTACCTGGCGATACATGGTCTCTGCGGTCCCTCTCACTCGCGAGCGTGCCCGAGGTTCGTCGGACACCGTGGTCGCGAAGGGACGAGGCGCCCGCGCCGCGTTCTGAACGCAGCGGCGGGATTCCCGCGGTACCACCCTTCTTGGCCCGGAAGCGCCACTGCGCGCGGCTCCAGGCCCTCTCGTTGCGCTGCCCGGCCGGTTCTACTGAGCGCCGCGGCGCGCCTCACGGCGACCCGCTGCGCGGTTCTTCCGGCGGCTCCGGGGTGATGTTCGCGCCGTGCCCGCCGCCAGGCTCACACCGTCCCTGGCTCGCTCGCGGCTGCACGCGGCGTTACTGTCCCCATCCACGCCTGTTCGGACTGCGGTACATAGTGTAGGGCCATGGCTCGACCGCAGCCGCATCATTTGCCGTCCGGGCACGACGGACCGGCCCCTGCCCTGCGCATCGCCATCCGCGTGAAGCCCGGAGCGAGCAGGACCAGGGTCGGCGGGACGTACGGCGCCGACGGCGCTCACGCCGCGCTGGTGGTCGCGGTCTCGGAGCGCGCGGTGGACGGCAAGGCGACGGAGGCGGCGCTCAAGGCGCTCGCCGAGGCGCTCGGCGTCCCGCGGCGCGATGTCCGGCTCGTGTCCGGTGTCACCAGCCGAGACAAGGTGGCCGAAATCCCGGATCCACCGGCCGGGACCCGGGAGCGGCTGAACGCTCTTCGCGCAGGTTAAACCGGGTGCCTCCGGGGGTCACTCGCGCGGCCTACAAGCCTGGCGGAAAAAGTTCTTTGCCGTTTCGTGATTAGCGATGGAGGCGGCCGGGCACCAATCGCACGCGTAACCCGTTGTGCGGAATGGGTGACGGGCGTCGGAGCGCTTCCCCACCCGCACCAAAAGCCCGCACCCGAGCCGCCCCGGTAGCTTCCCTTTCGCCGTCCGGAGCGGCCGTTTCCGATCTGAGAGCGAGGGATGCACCCGTGAGCACCGCGCGCAATTCCGCCCCCGCCGCGTCACCGGCGATTTCCGCTCCGGCCGCGAAGAAGGCCGGTAAAAAGACGGCGGCCAAGCCTGCGCAGCGCCCCGCGGCCTCCGGCCCGGCGAACAAGGTGCCCGCCTCGCGGGGTGGGCGGGCCGCGGCCGCGAAGCCCAAGACGGAGGTGCCGACGGCGCCGGATCCCGCGCTCGTGGCGGCCAACGGCACGGCAGGCCGCGGCGCCCCGGGCGAGCTGCCGGTGCGTCCCGGCGAGGACCCGTGGACCGAGGCCGAGGTCGCCGAGGTGGAGACCGACCTGCGCGCCGAGGTCGACCGGCTGCGCGCGGACGTGGCCTCGGCCGACACTGCCCTCGCCGACCTGCTGCGCGATGCCAGCGACGGCGCGGGCGACGACCAGGCGGACGCCGGATCCAAGAACTTCGAGCGCGAGCACGAGATGTCGATCGCGGCGAACGCGCGGGAGATGCTGGTGCAGTCGGAGCGGGCCCTGGCCCGGATCGCGGCCGGCACCTACGGCGCCTGCGAGACCTGCGGCGAGCCGATCGGCAAGGCGCGCCTCCAGGTGTTCCCGCGCGCGACGTTGTGCGTGAGCTGCAAGCAGAAGCAGGAGCGCCGCTACTAGAGCGCCGGCCGCAGCAGGTCCGTCCGGTGCGCGACTTTCTCAGCTCTCGCTGAGAGCACCGGGCGCGACCAGGTAAGGTCGCCGCGTGGAACGTATGGACACCGCACACGGGCAGGATGCCGCGCCGGAGGCCGAAGAGGACCGCGTACCGGCCGCCGATCAGGCGCATCCCGCGCAGCTCGAAGGCCCAGGGGACGACGTTCCTCCCGCCGGTTCGGGACGGCGGGTGCGCCGCGTCGGCGTGCTGCTCGCGGTCGCCGCGGCCATCTACGCGCTGGACGCGGCGAGCAAGGCGATCGTGGTCGCGACGATGCACTACGGCCAGCCGATCAAGCTGTTCGGCCCGGCGCTGCAGCTCGACTACACCCGAAACCCCGGCGCGGCGTTCTCCGTCGGCGAGGCGTACACGATCATCTTCACGGCCATCGCGGTCGGAGTGATCGTGGTGATCCTGCGGCTGGCCCGGCGGCTGTTCAGCCTGCCCTGGGCCATCGCGCTCGGGCTGCTGCTCGGCGGCGCGCTGGGCAACCTCACCGACCGGATCGCCCGCGCGCCGGGGATCTTCCGCGGCTGGGTGGTCGACTTCATCCAGCTGCCGCACTGGCCGATCTTCAACCTGGCCGACTCGGCGATCTGCGTGGGCGGCGCGCTGATGGTGCTGCTCGCGTTCCGCGGGCTGCACCCGGACGGCACCGACGAGCGCGCCGTGCAGCAGGCCCAGGCTCAGGCGCGCAACGCCGGCCAGGACCGGCAGGAGCGCACCGAGGCGGGCGACGAGGCGGACGGAACCGCCGCGTGAGCACGGGAACCCTGCGCTCGCTCCCGGTTCCGGACGGCCTCGACGGCGAGCGGGTCGACGCCGCGCTGTCCAGGATGTTCGGCCTCTCCCGCACCAAGGCGGCGGACCTCGCCGCGGACGGCCGGGTCATGATCGACGGCTCGGTCGTCGGCAAGTCGGACAAGGTCCGCGGCGGCGCCTGGCTCGAGGTCGAGCTGCCGCCGCCCCCGGTCCCGGTGGAGCAGGCGGTCCCGGAGCCGGTGCCCGGCATGCGGATCGTGCACGACGACGAGCACATCGTGGTGGTCGACAAGCCGGTCGGCGTCGCGGCGCACCCGAGCCCGGGCTGGCTCGGCCCGACCGTGGTCGGCGGCCTCGCGGCGGCCGGCTACCGCATCTCCACCTCCGGCGCGGCCGAGCGGCAAGGCGTCGTGCACCGGCTTGACGTGGGCACCTCCGGCCTGATGGTGGTCGCGAAGTCCGAGCTGGCATACACGCTGCTCAAGCAGGCCTTCCGGGACCGCACCGTGGACAAGACCTACAACGCGCTGGTGCAGGGCCACCCGGACCCGATGAGCGGCACGGTCGACGCGCCGATCGGCCGCCACCCCAAGCTGGACTACAAGTGGGCGATCACCGCCGACGGCAAGGACTCGGTCACCCACTACGACACGATCGAGGCCTTCCGGCACGCGACCCTGCTCGACATCAAGCTGGAAACCGGCCGCACCCACCAGATCCGGGTCCACATGTCGGCGCTGCACCACCCCTGCGTCGGCGACCTGACCTACGGCGCCGACCCGGCGCTCACCAAGCGCCTCGGCCTGTCGCGGCAGTGGCTGCACGCGGTCCGGCTCGCTTTCGAACATCCGGGCACCCGCGAGCGCGTCGAGTTCGAGTCGCCGTACCCTGACGACCTTCAGCACGCGCTCGACGTGATCGCCGCGGAGAGCTGACGCAGTGTCGGACGCCGTGTCAGACGAGGCCGTCAGGTCGGATGAGGGCGGGGCGCAGCGCGACGATTCCACGCCGACCGGCTGGCTCGTGCTGATCTACCGCATCCCCTCCGAGCCGACCCGCCTGCGCGCGACCGCCTGGCGGCGGCTGAAAGGCTTGGGCGCGATCTACCTGCAGAACTCCGCCGCGGCCCTACCCGCCAGCGCCGCCGCCGAGCGGGCGCTGCGCAAGCTGCGGCACGAGATCGGCGAGATGGGCGGCAGCGCGGTGCTGCTGTCGTGCACCGCGCTGGCCGGTGAGAGCGAGGTGCTGGCCGCGTTCCAGGCCGCGCGCGACGACGAGTACGAGGAGATCATCGACAAGTGCCAGGACTTCCTCGCCCAGCTCGACAAGGAGTACAAGGCGCGGCACTTCACCTACGCCGAGCTTGAGGAGAACGAGGAGGACCTGGTCAAGCTCCAGGGCTGGCTGGCCAAGGTGACCGACCGGGACGTGTTCGGCGCGCCGAAGCGGTCCGCCACGCTCGAGGCGCTGGGCACCTGCGAGCGGGCGCTGGAAGAGTACGCGGCGCGCGTCTACCGGGAAGAGGGCGAGGGCCAGTAGTAGCAGCGCCCTCGCCCGCGCCTCGCGGTTATCGCTTGCGGCGGGCCCGCCACAGGCTCCACGGCAGCACGACAGCCACCGCCGCCGGCAGGATCCACCAGGCCGGGACAGAACTCTTGCTCACCGCGAAGGTGATCGCCAGCGCCGCGACGACGAAGACCGCGACCCGCCAGTCGTCGCCGACGATGAAGTCGTACCAGAAGGCGCCGAAGGCCTTCAGCCGCGCGATCATGACTGCTCCATCCGCAGGGCCGCGACCGGTGTGGCGGTCTCACGCGGCGGCGCCGACTGACGCAGCACCGCGACGAGACCGAGCGCGAAAAGCGCCACGACCGGCGCGATCACCAGCAGCGCCGCGTCGTCGCCGGGCCAGTGCGCGTCCGCGCCCTCCGCGCCCCAGAACATTCCGAAGCTGGTGAGCATGACGCCGACCACGAACTTCAGCGTGTTCTCCGGCACCCGGGAGAGCGGAGCCTTGATGGCCAGCCCGACCAGCGTGACCACCGCGATCGCGGCCAGCGCGGCGATCGCGGCCAGCGGCACGTCGTGCTGGTTGCCGCCGAAGGTGATCGCGATGAACGCCACTTCGAGCCCTTCGAGCAGCACGCCCTTGAACGAGAGGGTGTAGGCGTACCAGTCGGTGACCACCCAGCGCCGCTCGGCCTGCGCCTCGCGCGCCGCGGCCAGCTCCCGGTCGAAGATCGCGTCCTCGTCGTGCAGGTCCTTGTGCCCGCTGGCGCGCAGCACCGCCTTGCGCAGCCACTGCAAGCCGAAGATCAGCAGCAGCGCGCCCACGACCAGGCGCAGCGCGCCCAGCGGGATCGCGGTCAGCGCCGGGCCGAGCACGGCGACGATGGCGGCCAGCACGATCAACGCGCTGACCACGCCCTGTCCCGCCGAGCGCCAGCCGCGCGCGGTGCCCGCCGCCAGCACGATCGTGAGCGCTTCGACCGCTTCTACCGCGCAGGCCAGGAACACGGCGGCGAAGAGTGCACCCCCGGTACCGGTCATCGACCCTCCTCGCCTCTCGTTGGCCACTGGGTGGCATCGTAACAGCCGTTAGTTGCACCTCATAACGGCGCAGACGGAGGAGGTTAACCGATCCGGTACACTCGGATTTCCGGCGGAGGGGCTCGCCGTCAACCGCCGCAGCCGTCGCGCTGCGGCCAACGGTCCCTACTCGAGCGAGGTCACGCGAGTAGGAAAGGTGTACCCGATGGTCCACAAGGCCGAACCCGATGCCGAGGCCGCGATCGGCGGCAATCATGAACTGCCGATCGACCCGGACATCCGGATCGAGTCGGCGCGGAAGACCCAAGCCCACACCCCCGAACGCCGCAGGCACCTGCGCGTCCTGGCGGCGATCGCGGTCGGCGGTTTCGTCGGCGGGCTTGCCCGCTACGAGATCGGGCTGGCATTCCCGACCGGGCACGGCACCTTCCCGGCTACCACCTTCGCCATCAACGTGGCCGGCTCGTTCGTCCTCGCCCTGCTTACCGTCTTCGTGCTCGAGATACTGCCGCCGACTGTGTACCTGCGCCCGCTGCTCGGCGTCGGCTTCTGCGGCGCGCTGACCACGTTCTCGACCTGGATGCTCGACACCGACCGGCTGCTCGGTGCCCACCACTACGGCGCGGCTGCGGGCGATGTGCTCGGTTCGCTCGCCGCGGGACTCGCCGCGACCAGCCTCGGCCTGACCGTCGGACGCGCGATCGTCGCGCACCGCGAACGCAAGCGGGGACGCGTCGAGGAGCGGGAGCCGGCCCTCACGCGAGGAGGCGCGTGATGCTCGCTGTCGCCGTCGGGCTCGGGGCCGCGTTCGGTGCCGTCCTGCGCTACCTGGTCGACCAGGCCGTCGCCCGCCGCCGCGACGGGGTCTTCCCGGCCGGCACCTGGCTGATCAACATCAGCGGCTCGCTGGTGCTCGGCCTGCTCGCGGGCCTGGCCACGCACCACGGCCTGGCCGCCGGCGCCGTCGCGATCATTGGCACCGGGGTATGCGGCGGATACACGACCTTCTCCACCTTCAGCTTCGAGTCCGTGCGCCTCATGGAGGAGGGCTCGGGACTCGTCGCGCTGGCGAATCTGGCCGGAAGCGTCGCCGCCGGGCTCGCCGCGGCCGCGGTCGGCCTGGCCATCGGCCTGGCATGACAATTGCTTTACGCAAACTAGCTGCTCACTGCTCCGGAACCCGATTTTCTGTCGGTGGGGGAGCGCTAGGATTTCGCCGTGGCTGACTCCTTCGTGCACCTCCACGTACATACCGAGTACTCGATGCTCGACGGAGCCGCCCGGCTCAAGGACATGTTCAAACGGGCCGTCGAGCTGGAGATGCCCGCGGTCGCCATGACCGACCACGGCAACCTGCACGGCGCGCACGACTTCTTCAAGCAGGCGAACGCCGCCGGGGTCAAGCCGATCATCGGCATCGAGGCGTACGTCGCGCCGGAGACCAGGTACACCGCCAAGCCGGTGCTCTGGGGACAGCCCAGTCAGAAGTCCGACGACGTGTCGGCTTCGGGGTCTTATACCCACATGACGATCTGGGCGGCCAACGCCCGCGGCCTGTCGAATCTGACGAAGCTCTCCTCCCGCTCCTACACCGAGGGCTTCTACCGCAAGTGGCCGCGCATGGACCGCGAGCTGCTCGCCGAGCACCACGAGGGCCTGATGGCCACCACCGGCTGCCCGTCCGGCGAGGTGCAGACCCGGCTGCGGCTCGGCCAGTTCGACAAGGCGCTGGAAGCCGCCGCCACGTACCAGGAGATCTTCGGCAAGGACAACTACTACCTGGAACTGATGGCGCACGGCCTCGACATCGAAGCCCGGGTCCGCGAGGACCTGCTGCGCATCGGCCGCGAGCTGAACATCCCCCCGGTCGTCACCAACGACTCGCACTACACCTTCCGCGAAGAGTCGGTCTCGCACGACGTGCTGCTGTGCATTCAGACCGCCGCCAACATCGACGACCCGAACCGGTTCCGCTTCGGCGGCGACGGCTACTACCTCAAGAGCGCCGACGAGATGCGCGCGGTCGAGGACAACGAGGTCTGGCTCGAAGGCTGCCGCAACACCCTGCTGATCGCCGAGAAGGTGGACACCACCGGGATGTTCACCTTCAAGAACCTGATGCCGCGGCTGCCCCCGCCGGACGGGCTGACCGAGGACGAGTGGTTCCGCAGGCTCGCCTACGAGGGCCTGGACCGGCGCTTTCCCGGCGGCTACCCGGACGCCGAGGTCTACAAGCAGCGGCTCGAATACGAGCTCGGCATCATCACCCAGATGGGGTTCCCCAGCTACTTCATCGTGGTCGCGGACTTCATCAACTGGGCCAAGGACAACGGCATCCCGGTGGGCCCCGGCCGCGGCTCGGCGGCCGGCTCGCTGGTCGCCTACGCGCTGGGCATCACCGACCTCGACCCGATCCCGTACAACCTGCTGTTCGAGCGGTTCCTCAACCCCGACCGCGTCTCGATGCCCGACATCGACGTCGACTTCGACGACCGCCGCCGCGCCGACGTGATCCGCTACGTCACCGAGAAGTACGGCGAGGACAAGGTCGCCCAGATCGCCACCTTCGGCACCATCAAGGCCAAGGCCGCCGTGAAGGACTCCTCGCGGGTCCTCGGCTACCCCTTCGCGATGGGCGACCGGATCACCAAGGCGATGCCCCCGGCGGTGATGGGCAAGGACATCCCGCTCTCCGGCATCTTCAACCCGGAGCACCCGCGGTACGCCGAGGCCGGCGAGTTCCGCGCGCTCTACGATTCCGACGCCGACGTGCGCAAGGTCGTGGACACCGCAAAGGGCATCGAGGGACTGATCCGGCAGCCCGGCGTGCACGCGGCCGGTGTGATCATCTCCTCGGAGCCGATCACCGACTACGTGCCGGTCATGATGCGCCCGGCCGACGGTGTGATCATCACGCAGTTCGACTACCCGACCTGTGAATCGCTCGGCCTGATCAAGATGGACTTCCTCGGGCTGCGCAACCTGACCATCGTCGACGACGCGGTGCGCAACATCGAGCAGTCCACCGGCACCAAGATCGACCTGCTGAAGATCCCGCTGGACGACAAGCCCACCTACGAGTTGATGAGCCGCGGCGACACGCTCGGGGTGTTCCAACTCGATGGCGGCCCGCTGCGCTCGCTGCTGCGGCAGATGCGCCCGGACAACTTCGAAGACGTCTCCGCCGTCATCGCCCTGTACCGGCCGGGACCGATGGGCGCGAACTCGCACATCAACTACGCCGAGCGCAAGAACGGCCGCCAGCCGATCACCCCGATCCACCCGGAGCTGGCCGAACCGCTCAAGGAAGTGCTCGACGTCTCCTACGGCCTGATCATCTATCAGGAGCAGGTCATGGCGGCCGCGCAGGTGCTGGCCGGGTACACGCTCGGACAAGCCGACCTGCTGCGCCGCGCGATGGGCAAGAAGAAGAAGGAGGTCCTGGACAAGGAGTTCGTCCCGTTCTCCGAGGGCATGCGCGCCAACGGCTACTCGGACGTGGCGATCAAGACCATCTGGGACATCCTGGTCCCGTTCGCCGACTACGCGTTCAACAAGGCGCACTCGGCGGGCTACGGCCTCGTCGCGTACTGGACCGCGTACCTCAAGGCCAACTACCCGGCCGAGTACATGGCCGCGCTGCTCACCAGCGTCAAGGACGACAAGGACAAGTCCGCGATCTACCTCGGCGAGTGCCGCCGCATGGGAATCAAGGTATTGCCGCCGGACGTCAACGAGTCCGACGCCGACTTCACCCCGCGTGGCCAGGAGATCCGCTTCGGCCTCTCCGCCATCCGCAACGTCGGCGCCAACGTGGTCGAGTCGATCCGCAACGCGCGCCGCAGCAAGGGCCGGTTCACCTCCTTCCAGGACTTCCTGAACAAGGTCGACGCGGTGGTCTGCAACAAGCGCACCATCGAATCGCTGATCAAGGCCGGCGCCTTCGACTCGCTCGGCCACGCCCGCCGCGGCTTGCTCGAACAGCACGAGCGCGCGGTGGACAGCGTGGTCGAGGTCAAGAAGCAGGAGGCCATAGGGCAGGACTCGCTCTTCGGCGCGCTGCTCGGCGAGGACGAGAAGTCGGCGGCCCCCGGCCTCGAGCTGGAGTTCTCCACGACCGAATGGGACAAGGGCATCCTGCTCGGCTACGAGCGGGAGATGCTGGGCCTGTACGTCTCCGACCACCCCCTCTCCGGCCTCGAAGGCCTGCTGGCGGCGAAGTCGGACGCCTCGATCGCCACGCTCAACGCCGAGGCGCAGATGTACCCGGACGGCGCGACCGCGACCATCGGCGGGATCATCAGCGGCCTGCAACGCAAGATGACCAAGCAGGGCAACCAGTGGGCCATCGCGACGATCGAGGACCTGGAGGGCTCGATCGACGTGATGTTCTTCCCGAACAGCTACCAGCTCTACGCGACCGCGCTGGCCGAGGACGCGGTGGTGCTGGTCAAGGGCAAGGTCGAGCGGCGCGAGGACGTGCCGCGGCTGATGGCGATCGAGCTGACCGTGCCGGATCTGGCGCAGGCCGAGGCCAACCAGCCGCTGGTGCTGCACGTGCACGACTCGAAGATCACCCCGGCCTCGGCGCCCCGGCTGCGCGAGGTGCTGGCCAGCCACCCGGGCATGACGGAGGTCAGGGTGCGGATGCGCGGACGGACCTCGACCACGGTGCTGAAGGTCGGCGACCACCTGCGGGTGACCCCGTCCCCGGCGCTGATGGGCGACCTCAAGGCCCTGCTCGGCCCCTCCTGCCTGGGCTAACAGCGCAGCCAGCCGGCCGAGCCGCCCGCTGCCGAGCCCTCGCGATCAAGCGTGCGATTATCCGGTCATCGGATAATCGCACCGATAATCGCACCGAGGGGAGTGGGTCATGCGGGGCCGCCTCGGTCAGTGCAGGGTCTCGCCGCGCGCCAGCATCTCCACGAACTTCTCGATGCGCGCGGCGCGGGTCTGCGGCCGCTTCGCGTCGTGGATGCGGTACAGCACGGCGTACCGGTTAGCGCCGGTCAGCGTCGCGAAGAACTCGGCCGCCTTCGGGTTCGCGTCGAACGCCGCCTGGAGGTCTGGCGGCACCTGCGCCACGGACTGTGCTTCGTACGCGCGCTCCCACCGGCCGTCGGCCTTAGCCGCTTCGACCTCCCGCAGCCCGGCCGGCTGCATCCGGCCGGCCGCGATCAGCTCCTGCACCTTCTCGGTGTTCACCTTGGACCACCGGCTGCGCGGCCGGCGCGGCGTGAAGCCCTGCAGGAACCACGTCTCGTCGAACGAACGCTTTTGTCCGTCGATCCAACCGAAGCACAACGCCTCTTCCAGCGCCTCGGCGTATGTAACCGTCGGAATGCCGCTGTCCTTCTTCGCGATCTTCAACCACACCCCGTCAGGCGTATCAGCATGGTGCTCAGCCAGCCAGGATGCCCAGAGCTGCGCGGAGGCGAAGGGCAGGATCGGTCGGTCCATGCCCCCCATCGAAGCACGCGCCGCCGACACAGTCCGCTCACGAGTCCGACCCCCGCGCGACAAGCTCAGGCTGCCGTGAAAAGCTGGCCCCGATGAGCACTGAGACGCCATGGTCGACGCCCCAGCCGTCGCCCCACTCCGACGAGGATTCGCGCGTGCCGTTCCTGCGGCGGCCCGAGGCGCGTTACGACGTCGCCGCCTTCGCCGTGGTCGCCGGGGCGAGCGTGCTGCTGTCCCTCGGCGTCGGGGCGCTGTGGCGCGAATTCTCCCCGGCGGTGCTCGGCATGGTGAACCAGGGCGGCGTCTACTACGCGGCCCCGGAGGGCAAGACCTTCGTCGCCCGCGACGGCTGGTTCGCCCTGTTCGCCTGCATCGCCGCGATCCTGCTCGCGCTCTTCGCCTTCCTGCGCTACCGGCGCGGCGGAAGCGTCGGCGCGGCGATAGCGCTCGCCGGCGGCGGAATCGGGGGCGGCTATCTGGCCGCCTGGTTCGGCGCGTTGATCGGCCCGGGCAGGGGTTCGATACTCACGGCCGCGCACGGCGTGGCCAACGGCGCGACCTTCGACCTGCCGATGTCGGTGCGTGCCATCGGCGTGATCTGGCTGTGGCCCGCCGTCGCGGCCGGAGTGTTCTTCTTCCTGATCCTGCTGTTCGGCCCGTCCGATCCGGAACCTGAGCCGCAGCTCTTCCCCGGCTGGGGAGCGCAGGAGAGCGGTCCGGCGCCGGACGCGTACCCGCTGCCGTTCGACTCGGCGCCGACGGGGCACAACGGCAACGGCGTCGTGCCGGGCGGCCATCTGCCCACTGCCCCGTCATCAGACCAACCGTCAGACGGGCAGTCCACGCACTCCGATCAGCGTCCTGACTGAGCCTAATCCCGGGCCCGGGCCCGGGCCTGACGCGCGGCCTGCCACTCGTCGAGCAGAGCAGGGACCCGGCTGCGTACGAAGGCGAAGAAGTCCCGCATTTCGGCGACCCGCTCGCCGACCGTCGTGTCCGGTCCGCCGACCGCGCCGAGCACCTCGTCGGCCGCCGAGATGACCAGGTCGTAGAACTGCACCGCGGTGGCGGTGCCCGCGTACCAGGTGTGATCGCGCAGCCGATAGAGGTCGCGGCGCGAGCCCGGAACCGGTTCGCGCACGACGAAGCCGAGCTGCCCCAGGTACCGCACCGCGCCGGAGATCGCGGCCGCGCTCGCGTCCAGCCGCTCGGCCAGCTCGTTCGCCGTCAACCCCGGCGCCTCTGCGGTCATCAGCGCGAACAGCACCCGCGCGGCCATCCGCGGAAAGCCCCAGTCGGCGAACAGCAGCGCGAGCCGCTCGACGAAGCCGCGCACCGCCTCCTCGTCCCGTGTCGTCACTGTCACCATCACATTTTATATGCTTCAGTGGTTTCACAAATCAGTGAAATGAGGGTAGCTTGCCGCCATGGAGGCTGCGGCGGGAAGGACGGGGCGGCGGTGACGCAGGAAACCGGGGCGATCGAGATCGCCGGACTGCGCAAGGACTTCGGGCGCACCCGCGCCCTCGACGGACTGGACCTGCGCGTGCAGCGGGGCGAGGTGCACGGCTTCCTCGGTCCGAACGGCGCCGGCAAGTCCACCACCATCCGCGTCCTGCTCGGCCTGCTGCGCGCGGACGCCGGCACCGTCCGCCTGCTCGGCGGCGACCCCTGGCGTGACGCGGTGTCGCTGCACCGGCGCCTCGCCTACGTGCCCGGCGACGTCACCCTCTGGCCGAACCTGACCGGCGGAGAGGCGATCGACCTGCTCGGCGAGTTGCGCGGCGGGTTCTCCGCCAAACGTCGCGACGAACTGATCGACCGCTTCGAGCTCGACCCGCGCAAGAAGGGCCGCACCTACTCCAAGGGCAACCGGCAGAAGGTCGCCTTGATCGCGGCCTTCGCCGGGGAGCCCGAGCTGCTCATCCTGGACGAGCCGACCTCCGGCCTCGATCCGCTGATGGAGGCGGTGTTCCGGCAGTGCGTCGCGCAGGCGCGCGAGCGCGAGGCGACCATCCTGCTCTCCAGCCACATCCTCTCCGAGGTGGAAGAGCTCTGCGATCGAGTCTCGATCATCCGCGCCGGGCGCACCGTGGACACCGGCAGCCTCGCCGAACTGCGGCACCTGTCCCGGACCACGATCGTGGCCGAGCTGGACCACGCGCAGACGGTCGACCTCGCCGCGCGGATCGGCGGCGCACCCGGTGTGCACGAGTTCGCCCTCGACGACGCGACGGTCCGCTGCCAAGCCGACCCGGAGGCGCTGGAGACGGTGCTGCGCGCGCTGACCGAGGCCGGAGTACGCACCCTGACGAGCCGCCCGCCGACACTCGAAGAGCTATTCATCAAGTACTACGCGACGCAGCAGCCTCAGGTCGAGGACGATCAGGCGGCGGCGGTCCGATGAGCACGTACGCGTCTGTTGCGCCGGCCGCGCGTTCGCGGACGTGGCAGGCGAGCCCGTTCGCCGGCACCCGCGTGCTTCTCCGGCTCGCCGCGCGCCGCGACCGGATCATGCTGCCGGTGTGGGTCTACGCGCTGCTCGCCACCTCGGCCTCGACGGCGTACAGCTTCAAGAACCTCTACGGCACCGAGTCCTCGCGCAGGGAATTCGCCGCGGTCATCAACGCGACGCCATCGACGATCGCGATCTACGGCCGGGTCAGCTCGACCTCGCTCGGCGGCATTACCGCTTGGCGTATCGCGGTCCTGGCGGCGACCCTCGCCGGGGTGATGTCGATCCTGCTCGTGGTCCGGCACACCCGCGCCGAAGAGCAGACCGGACGACAGGAGCTGCTCGGAGCGACCGCGATCGGCCACCGCGCACCGCTCGCCTCGGCCCTCAGCGTCGCGCTCGTCGCGAACCTGGGCGTGGCTTTGGGTACGAGCGTCGTGCTTCCGTTCCTCGGCTGCACCTTCCCCGGGGCGCTCGCGCTCGGCCTCGCGCTCGGCTGCTGCGGCTGCTTCTTCGCGGGCCTGGCCGCCGTCACCGCGCAGATCGCGGAGAGTTCACGCACTGCCAACGGCATCGCGTGCGCGGTTCTCGGCGCTTCCTTCCTCGCGCGGGCCGCCGCCGACGCGAGCGGCTACGGCTGGCTGATGTGGTGCACGCCGCTCGGGTGGGTCGAGCGGGTCGACGCGTACGGCGCGAACCGCTGGTGGGTCCTCGCGCCACCGCTGGCATGCGCCCTGCTGCTCACGCTGGTAGCGGTTCGGCTCGCGGCGGGCCGCGACCTTGGCTTCGGAGTGCTGGCGACCCGCGACGGGGCCGAGCGCGCCGGCCGCGATCTGGGCGGCCCGTTCGGCTTGGCCTGGCGGCTGCACCGGGGCGCGTTGCTCGGCTGGTCGGTCGGATTCCTCCTCGGCGGCCTGGTGATCGGCTACATCGCCAAGGACATCGGCGGCGTGCTGACCTCCAGCGCGCAGATGGTCAAGATCATCAATGAGATGGGCGGACAGCAAGGGCTCGTCGATGCCTACCTGGCTGCCTGCGCGGGCATCTTCGGCCTGGTCGCGTCGGTCTACGCGGTGCAGACGACGCTGCGCGCGGGCGGCGAGGAAAGCGCCGGTCGCGCAGAGCCCCTCCTGGCCACGCCGATCGGACGGGTCCACTGGGCGGCCAGCCACGTCGGTTCCGCGCTCCTGGGCACGGCCGTGCTGCTGGCGGTCGGCGGTTTCGGTGTGGGGCTCGCACACGGCCTGCGCACGCATGACGTATCCGGCCAGCTGCCGCGACTGATCGGCGGCGCGCTGGCGCAATGGCCGGCCGCGATCATCGCCGCGGCGATCGCCGTGGCGCTGTTCGGCGCGCTGCCCCGATACGCGGCCGTCGCCTGGGCAGCGCTCACCGTCTTCCTGCTGCTCGGCCAGCTCGGACCGGTGCTGAAGCTGAGTCAGGCGGTGATGGACGTCTCACCATTCACGCATGTGCCGAAAGTACCCGGCGGCGTGTTCGCCTGGACTCCGCTCGGAGGGCTGGCGCTGGTCGGCGGCGCGCTCATCGCGTTCGGGCTCGCGGCCTTCCGCCGCCGGGACCTTGAACTCGGCTGAAGCTCGGCGGCGTAGCGCTCACCGTCAGCCGCGACCCCGGCGTTAGTCCTCGTAGTGGTATCGCCCTTGAAGGATGATCAGTTCGCCTTCGGTGGGAAGGTAGACCAAACGATGTTCTTCAGTGATGCGACGTGACCAGGCTCCGGCCAGGGCGTGCTTGAGCGGCTCGGGTTTGCCGATCCCCGCGTACGCATCGCGCAGCGCGTCCTCGATGAGCCGGTTGATCCGCTTGAGGATCTGCCGGTCGGCCGTTTGCCAGTGAACGTAGTCGTCCCATCCGGTCGGTGTGAATGCAAGCTTCACCGCTAGCCCTCGGTCTCCAGCAGGTCCCGGTGCTCGAACCGGCCCTCCAGGGCTTCCTGGTACGAACGGATCAGCCTGCGAGCGTTGGCGGGAGAACGCAGGAGATAAGCGGTTTCCAGGAGCGCCTCGTACTCCGCGGCCGAGACCAGGTAGGCGCTGCTGTGCTTGGAGACGATCTCCACCGCGGTTCGATCGCTGTTGACTTCTTCGATCAGCGGAAACAGGCGACGTCGAGCCTCACTGGCGGTAATGGACACGATGATCACCTTCCAAGTGACTTGTACCAGATATGGTACCACATGGATCGGGCGCCGGGCGGTTCCGCGTCGCTCTCTGGCTGAGCCTTTGTCGGCGCGCGCCGGGAACGCACTAGTGTCCTGAGTCAGGACACTAGGCCGCGGGCTGTCGGCTCAGTCCCGGCCGATCGCGGCGGTGCGCGCGGAGGTGAGCCGCACCAGATCTGCCGGGGCGAGCTCGATCTCCAGGCCTCGCCTGCCCGCTGAGCAGAACACCGTCTCGTATTCGAGGGCGGATTCGTCGATCACGGTGGGCAGCTTCTTGCGCTGGCCGAGCGGCGAGATGCCGCCGAGGACGTAGCCGGTGCTCCGCTCCGCGGCCGCCGGGTCGGCCATTGCCGCCTTCTTGCCGCCGACCGCGCCCGCTAGGGCCTTGAGGTCGAGCTGGCCTGAAACGGGTACCACGGCCACCACGAGCTTGCCGTCCACGTCCGCGAGCAGGGTCTTGAACACCCGCTCGGCCGGGACACCCATGGCCTCGGCCGCCTCGGTGCCATACGACTGAGCGCCCGGATCGTGATCGTAGGCGTGCACCTCGAACGCCGCCTTGGCCTGCGTCAACGCCACGGTCGCCGGAGTCCCCTTTGATGTCGCACCTTTGGACGCCGCCTTGTTCGCCATGCCGGGAGCTTAGCGTTCATCACGGCCCCGGCCGCAGGCGGTTTATCGGCGCCTAGCGATCGCGGCGCAGCAGATCCACGGCCGGCAGCGTTCGCAGCTCCTTGATGAGCAGGGTCTCCCGGCGCAACAGGGCCTGTTCCCGCTGAAGCCTGCTCGCCGTGTCCGGCGTGGCCAGCAGCCGCTGCTTGTCCCGCAGGTCGAGCACCATCGCCGCGGCGATCAGGTACGACAGCACGGTGGGGTCGTCCGGCAGTTCCGGGATGCTGCCGGTGCGCACCCCGCGCAGTCCCGCGAGCGCGCGCTGATAGCCGAGCAGCAACGCCGTGCTCGATGTCTTCAGCGCCTCGGCCCGCGCGTCCGAGGGCTCCTCCAGATACTCGACCTCGCCGATCAGGTACGCCCCGCTGGTGTCCACGTCCAGCAGCCGGAACCGCTGCACGCCGGTCGTCACCAGCGAATAGCGGCCGTCGTCGTGCGCCTCGAGTGCCGAGATCCGCGCGGTGCAGCCGACGTCGTACACGCTCTCCACGGACTGCGCGCCGACCTCCCGGCCGTCCCGGATCGCCACGACCCCGAACTGCCGCGCCTCGCCTTCGGGCAGCTCGCGCAGATCCGCAACCATCTTGCGGTAGCGCGGTTCGAAGATGTGCAGGGGCAGCACCACGCCCGGAAAGAGCACCGATCCCAGGGGGAAGAGCGGCAGCGTGGTGGCCATGCGCCTAGCCTAGAGCGCTTAGCTGAACGTACGCAGGCGACACAACCGGCAACACCGGTTACCCCGCACACGCCTCCCGTCGTCTCGGAGACGCGGGGGCCTGAGCCCCGAACCGGACACGGACGATCACGATCCGGTCACTCGTGCGGCTCGGCTGATCGTCCGCAGGGCGGAATACTCGGCGACGGCCATGACCAGTGGAACTACACTGGGCAGGTGATCACTCGTATCGATTTGCGGGGAATGGACCTGCTCGGGGGCTCCCTCGACCTGCGCACCCTGGTGCCGCGGGCCGAACTGGACGTCGAGACGGCCGTCGAGGCCGTGCGGCCGATCTGCGACGACGTGCGCGTCCGCGGCGAGGCGGCGCTGATCGAATACGGGGAGCGGTTCGACGGCGTCCATCTGCAGTCGGTCCGGGTCTCCCGCGAGGCGCTGGCGAATGCGCTCTCCACCCTGGACCCGCAGGTCCGCGCGGCGCTCGAGGAGTCGATCCGGCGCGCCCGCAAGGTGCACACCGACCAGAAGCGCCGCGACGTGCGCACCCAGGTCGTGCCCGGCGGCGCGGTCACCGAACGCTGGATCCCGATGGACCGGGTCGGGCTCTACGTGCCCGGCGGCCGGGCCGTGTACCCGTCCTCGGTAGTCATGAACGTGATCCCGGCGCAGGTCGCCGGGGTCGGCGCGATCGCCGTCGCCTCCCCGCCGCAAAAGGAGTTCGGCGGCCTGCCGCACCCGACGATCCTGGCCGCGTGCGCGCTGCTCGGCGTCGACGAGGTCTACTCAGTCGGCGGCGCGCAGGCCGTGGCGATGTTCGCGTATGGCGCGGGCGAGGGCGCGACCCGCTGCGCACCGGTCGACCTGGTCACCGGCCCCGGCAACGTCTACGTCACCGCGGCCAAGCGGCTGCTCAAGGGCCGCATCGGCATCGACGCCGAGGCCGGGCCCACCGAGATCGCGATCCTGGCCGACCTGACCGCGAGCCCGGCGCACGTGGCCGCCGACCTGATCAGCCAGGCCGAGCACGACCCGCTGGCCGCCGCGGTGCTGGTCACCGACGCCGTCGCGCTCGCCGAGGCGGTCGAGCTCGAACTGGCCAGGCAGGTGCCGGCCACCAAGCACAGCCAGCGCATCGCCGCCTCGCTCGGCGGCCGCCAGTCCGCGATCGTGCTGGTCGACGATCTGGAGGCCGGACTCGCCGTGGTCAACGCCTACGCCGCCGAGCACCTGGAGATCCAGACCTCGAACGCGCGCGTCGTGGCCGGCCGGGTGCGCAACGCGGGCGCCGTCTTCGTCGGCCCGCACTCGCCGGTCTCGCTCGGCGACTACTGCGCCGGCTCGAACCACGTGCTGCCCACCGGCGGCTGCGCCTGCCACTCCTCGGGGCTCTCGGTGCAGTCCTTCCTCAAGGGCGTGCACATCGTCGAGTACACCGAGGCGGCGCTCAGCGAGGTCGCGCACCACGTGGTGGCGCTGGCCAACGCGGAGGACCTGCCGGCGCACGGCGAGGCGGTGACGATCCGCTTCCCGCACGAGCAGCAGCCGCCGCAGGCGCAGCACGGCGATCTGGGGTCGCAATATCCTGAGTTCACGGCCGCCGAGGGCGGTCCGGCGGCGGACTCGGGCCTGGCGCAGCGGCCGATGGCCGCGGCCCAGTCCAACCCCGCACCGGAGCCCGACCCGGCGTCGGATTTCAACTCCGCGCCGCAAGCCGGCACCGAGCAGGAGCTGCGCTGGTGACCACGACCCAGGGCGGCCCGATCTCTTGGCAGGACCTGCCGATCCGCGACGACCTGCGCGGGCTGAGCCCGTACGGCGCGCCGCAGCTGGACGTGCCGGTGCTGCTGAACACGAACGAGAATCCGTACCCGCCGCCGCCCGAGCTGATCGCCGACCTGCGCGACGCCGTCACCGCCGCGGCTACCACGCTCAACCGCTACCCGGACCGGGACGCGGTCGAGCTGCGCAAGGATCTGGCCCAGTACCTCGGCCACGGGCTGACCGCCGCGAACCTGTGGGCCGCCAACGGCTCCAACGAGGTCATCCAGCAGATCCTGCAGTGCTTCGCCGGCTCCGGCAGAGCCGCGCTCGGGTTCGAGCCCTCCTACACGATGCACCGGCTGATCGCGCTGGCCACCGGCACCACTTGGATCGCCGAGCCGCGCGAGGGCGACTTCAGCCTCGACCCGGCCAAGGCGGTCGCCGCGATCCGGCGGCACCAGCCCGACGTGGTCTTCCTCACCTCGCCGAACAACCCGACCGGCACGGCCGCGCCGATGGAACTGGTGGAGGCGGTCGTCGACGCCGCTCCCGGCATCGTCGTGATCGACGAGGCGTATGCGGAGTTCTTCCGGCCGGGTACGGCTTCGGCACTGACGCTGTTGCCTGGTCGCCCCCGGCTGATCGTGACCAGGACGATGTCCAAGGCGTTCGCGATGGCCGGCGCGCGCGTCGGTTACCTCGCCGCAGATCCGGCGGTGATCGACGCACTGCTGCTCGTGCGGCTCCCGTACCACCTCTCCGCGCTCACGCAGGCGGCAGCGCGTACCGCGCTGGCTCACGTCGATGCGCTGCTCGGTACTGTGGACGCGGTAAAGGCGCAGCGCGACCGGATCGTGAGCGAGCTGACCGCACTCGGCCTCCCGGTCGTTCCCTCCGACGCGAACTTCGTCGCTTTCGGGGTGAACGGCGCGTCGGAGAGTGGTGATGCTCGCCGCGACAGCAAGGCGGTCTGGCAGGCGCTGCTGGATCGAGGCGTTCTGGTCCGCGACGTCGGGCTTCCCGGGATGCTGCGTGTCACCGCCGGGACACCCGAAGAGACCGGCGCGTTCCTTAACGCACTGAAGGAGATTCTGTGAGCGACGACTCCCCGCGCCGTCGCGTCGGCCGGGTGGAGCGGGCCACCAAGGAGTCCACCGTCCTGGTCGAGATCGACCTCGACGGCAGCGGCTCGGTGGACGTGGAGACCGGCATCGGCTTCTACGACCACATGCTCGCCCAGCTCGGCAAGCACGGTCTGTTCGACCTGACCGTGAAAACGACCGGCGACCTGCACGTCGACTCGCACCACACGGTCGAGGACACCGCGATCGCGCTGGGTACCGCGTTTCGCGAGGCGCTGGGCGAGAAGGCCGGAATCCGGCGCTTCGCCGACTGCTGGGTGCCGCTGGATGAGGCCGCCGCGCACGCGATCGTCGACCTGTCCGGCCGCCCGTACCTGGTGCACAGCGAGCCGGAGCGGATGGCCCCGATGATCGGGTCCTACGACACCACCCTCACCCGGCACATCTTCGAGTCCTTCGTCGCGCAAGCACAGATCTGCCTGCACGTCGACGTGCCGTACGGCCGCAATGCGCACCACATCGTCGAGGCCCAATTCAAGGCGGTCGCGCGGGCGCTGCGCGACGCGTGCGCGCTCGACCCGCGGGTCGTCGGCGTGCCGAGCACAAAGGGCGTGCTATGACCGGCAGCTACGCGGCCGCGTTCCTGATCTTCCTCGGCCTGTTCCTGATCGGCGGCGTGATCTCCTTCGCCAAGCAGGGCCTGCCGAA
>Ga0070739_10003125_pt1 | contig 21043 bp, 20 predicted proteins | sample Coa_R1_7_FD_66445 | JGI IMG/M metagenome (GOLD analysis project Ga0070739, IMG submission 66445) | Surface soil microbial communities from Centralia Pennsylvania, which are recovering from an underground coalmine fire - Coalmine... | ecosystem: Environmental > Terrestrial > Soil > Unclassified ... | reverse complement strand
ATAAAGCATAATGGACCACGAAACAACCATAATCAAACCAACTGTAACCTACTCGAAGGTAAACGAATCTGTAATCCGTATGCTCGACAAGCCCACATCTAAGTGGTTGGCCCTTTTTGTGTTTGATCTTGCTGTCCTTGCCTTTGGAATCGCGTGCTGGATTTACCAGATTTATGCCGGGCTTGGAGTTGCTGGATACAGGCACCCTGTATTCTGGGCGGTGTACATCACAAACTTTGTCTTCTGGGTCGGAATTGCGCACTCAGGGACGCTCATCTCGGCAATTCTCTTTTTATTTAGGGCGAGATTCAGGATGTCCATTTACCGGATTTCTGAGGCAATGACCGTCTTTGCGGTGCTCACGGCGGGTCTTTTCCCTCTCATACACCTTGGAAGGGTGTGGAATTTCTACTGGCTCATTCCATATCCAAACCAGCGCGGACTCTGGATAAACTTCCGCTCTCCCCTTATTTGGGACGTGTTTGCCGTAAGCACATATTTAACCGTGAGCAGTATCTTCTTTTATGTGGGTATGATTCCCGATATTGCAGCGATAAGGGACAGGGTGAAGGAGGTTCCACGAAAGATAATCTACACCATCTTGTCTCTTGGGTGGAAGGGCTCAAGCTGGGAGTGGAGTCACTATACGAGGGCGTACTTCTACCTTGCCGCATTTGCGACCCCTCTTGTTCTTTCAGTCCATAGCGTCGTATCCTGGGACTTTGCTATGGCTGACACTCCCGGATGGCATACAACTATATTTGCCCCATATTTTGTTGCTGGAGCAATATTCTCCGGACTCGCATTAGTTATTACGCTGGCTGTGCCGATTCGGAAGATATTTCACCTGGAGGACTACATAACCGTCGCCAACTTCGAGGGCATGGCAAAGCTCATTATGCTTACTGGTCTTATCGTTACGTATGCGTATATAGTAGAACCTTTTATGTCGTGGTACAGCGGAAACCCGGCTGAGTGGGGACAGACCGTTTTTAGGGCTACGGGTCCTTACGCTCCGCTTTTCTGGATTATGATCTTCTGTAATTCTGTAGTTCCAATAGCCCTTTGGTTTAAGAAGGTCCGCACGAATATAAAGGCACTTTTTGTAATATCCCTTTTTATAAACATCGGGATGTGGTTTGAGAGGTTTAACATAATCGTGATCTCCCTCTCTCATGAATTCGAACCGGGTGCTTGGGGGATTTATAGGGTGTCCTGGGTTGAGCTTGGAATTACAGCGGGTAGCTTTGCATGGTTCTTTATGTTCTTTCTTCTTTTTATCAAGACACTCCCTGCCCTGTCAATCTCTGAGATAAAAGAAATCTTACCGGCTCCTACCAAGGAGGCAGAGTGAAAATGGATCAGACTGTAGTTGGGGTCTTTTCATACATTGATTCGACTGTTGACGCTATAAAGAGGCTGAAAGAAGAGGGCTATAAGAATTTGCGTGTGTTCTCTCCATTTCCCAACCACGAGATTGAAGAGGCAATAAAGAGCCCTGAGAGCATAGTGCGCTTTTTTACATTAACGGGCGGGACCCTGGGAGCGCTCTGCGGTCTTACATTTACGATTCTCACCTCTTTGGACTGGGCTATAAGGACAAGCGCAAAGCCTATAGTGTCCCTTCCCCCTTATATGATTATCGTCTTTGAGCTTACGGTTCTTCTAGGTTCACTCGCAACCCTTTTCGGCCTTCTGATTAATTCGCGTCTCAGGCGTAATGCCCCCAGAAACATGTATGATCCGAGGTTCTCTGAAGACAAGTTCGGGATAGCGACGGTGTGTTCAAGAGAGGATATAAAAAGGGTAGAGGAGATATTAAAATTCTCTGGGGCTGAAGAGGTGCGTTTTGAAGAAGCTTAAGATAACGTACGATACGGAATAAAATACATCTTGCATCCTGGTTTCGAGGAGGTAAATCGGGTTTGATCAAAAGGTTAAAAATCTATTTCTTACCTTTAATTTTGATTTCAATCATATTAGGAACAGAAAAGGTCTTTGGCTGGCCCTGGTCTTTTGATATGTGGAAACAGCCTTCGATTTGGCCATACGAGATGCCCGTTGCTTATCCAAATGGGTCTGTTTCTGAGAATCAGAATATTGAGCAAATGGAAATGACGAGAGGGAGCTTTGAATCAATAACAAAGGACCCAGTTCCGCCAACCGAGGCCTCTTTGCAGGAGGGCGAAAAATTATTTCAAAACAACTGTTCTCCGTGTCATGGAATGGGGGGGAAAGGGGATGGACTAGTCATAAAGAGGGGATTTTATCCGGTTGATCTTACTGCTCCTCAGACTCAGGCGAGAACGGATGGATACATATACGCTTATATCAGGTATGGCGGGAAGATTTTGATGCCGAGCTACCACGAAAACGTATCGTCGGATGAGGCTTGGAACATTGTGAATTATGTGAGAAAGCTCCAGGGGAAAATCAATATTATTAAGGATAAATAAAATGGACGAAAAAGTAAGAGAAGAAATCCTCTCAAGATCACGAATCCCAAATCTGCTTATACTTGTCCTTATTTTACTCTTTGTTTTAGGAGCTGCTACATTTGTGTCTCAGGCTATGGGTCCTAATGCCAAGGAGGCCTGGCAGATTTATCTTGTGAATTTTCTTTTCTGGGCTGGTGTTGCTCAGGGTGGAATCATTGTCTCATGCGCCCTTCGTATAACCTCAGGAAAATGGGGGAGACCGGTCTTAAGAATCGCCGAGGCTCTTGGCTCTTTTATACCGGTATCTTTTATCCTACTTCTCATTCTCTTCATTGGGAAAGACCAAATTCTTCCTTATGCGACACATCCTTATTCTCATCCTAAAGACACGTGGCTTAACATCCATTTTGTTTTCGGAAGAAATGTGATTGGATTCCTTATTCTCTCTATCCTTAGCCTTGCTTATCTCTATTATTCTCTCAGGCAGGACTTGGGGGGTAGTAGTGAAGGTTCGGGTATAAGGGGTTGGATAGCATCGGGCTGGCGGGGGGAAGAGGAAAGGAGAGAGTGCTGGAATAAGATACTGAGACTTGCTCCTGCTGTTGTTCTCATTTATGCTGCCGTTTTTAGTATCCTTGCTTTTGACTTTATGATGTCGCTTAATCCTTACTGGTACAGTACACTATTTGGGATTTATTACTTTGTTGCCTGTTTTATAGGGGGACTATGTGCGACGATTATTCTCTCTGTGATGGTTCGAAAGTATCTCAATCTCCAGGACTACATAACAAAGCCTCAATTTCAGGACCTCGGGAAGCTCCTTTTTGGATTCTCACTCTTTTGGGTCTATATGTTTTTCTCTCAGCTTATAGTTATCTGGTATGGAAGTTTGCCTGAGGAGGTACAGTTTGTGATTAAGCGTGTGCAGGAGCCGCCGTTTAAGACACTCTCGTGGCTTGTAATTTCCTGCTGTTTCTTTTTCCCCCTTGTTACGCTTCTTCCAAAGACGAATAAAATTATCACTCCGATACTCGCATTCATAGCCACTGTTTATTTTTGCGGATTGTGGTTAGAGAAGTTTGTTCTGGTTACGCCCTCACTTTTTCCACAAATCCATTTCGGTTGGGTGCAGATCCTTATCACAGTCGGTTTCTTTTCTGCATTCGTCATTACATTTTTGCTCTTTATAAGGACATTTCCGATTCTCCCTATAGGGGACCCGCTCTTTAGCGGTAAAATCGACTCACATCGCTCTGGAGGACACTGATGGAAGAGAATTTGGATAAAATCACTCAAGTCTTTGTTGCCATCCTTGCTCTTGGAGTTTTGGGTTTTCTGCTCACAGTGGCGTCTGTAGCCCTATTTGGCCCACAGATGATACCGTTCTTGCGACTACTTCCATACCCTATTCTCTAAATTACGGGCTCTTTGCTCATCGTTAGAAATGGAGTCCGAATTGGCTTATCCCCCTCCAAGGGGGACAAAAAATACTCTCATTAATAATTCTCAGATCATTTACTATCTCCCCTTTTGTAAGGGATAATATTGTAGAGACACAGGATCCTGTGTCTCTAGCATAATTTTCTTGTGGAATTTGAAGAGTGAATTTCGATAACTTTATGGGTGATGAAATAGATCTCCTGTTAAGAAAAACAAAATACAGAAGATTTGAAGGGCTTATAGAAAATCTAAAAGCGGTGGCAAACAATGGTTAAAGCGGATGTTGTTATTGTAGGCGGAGGTCCCGGAGGTCTCAGTGCGGCGGAGGCGGCTGCACAGGGTGGTTTGGATGTGATTGTGATTGAGCAGAACTCTGAAATAGGCTCACCTATTCGGACAAGCGGGGGCAGTTTTATTAATGAGCTACAATCCCTTGGTATCCCTGAGAGTCTCTATCATCCCATCAAGCGAGGTAGATTTTTATCACCTAAAAACAGCGTAACATTCAAGTATGATAAGCCCTCTCTTTGCATTATGGATGTGCGGAGGGTGTTTCAGTTTCTTGCCGAGAGGGCTGTGAGGGCTGGAGCAAAGATAAAAATTAAGACCACGGCTATTGAACCAATTCTCGAAAATAATTATGTCGTTGGGGTGAAAATGAAAGATTTTTGGGGTAAGGAATTGGAGGTTCAATGCCGGATTGTGATTGATGCAACTGGATACAGGGCTTGTATGGCCAAGAAAGCGGGCTGTCATATAGGTTTCAACAGGTTCGGTGTAGGAGCGGAGTATGACTTATGTGCTCCGTTCTATGACCAGGATGAGGCGATTCTAATTGTGGGAAGCCAGGTTGCTCCCGCCGGATATGCATGGGTATTTCCTTGGGGAGGCAGTAGGGTGAGGGTTGGAGTAGGTATAATTCACCCCGATTCGAGGAGTAATCCGGATGAGTATCTCGAAAGATTAATTCGCCAATCCTCCGCGTTTGGATTTAATCTTAATGGTGCTGAGCCGATTGAATACCACTTCGGTTTGATTCCATCTGACGGCTTGTGTAGGGGGTTTGTTGGAAATGGAATAATAGCGGTCGGCGATGCTGCGGGCCAGTCTTCGGCCTTGGTTGGAGAAGGAATACGATGGGCAATAGTGGCGGGAAGGATGGCAGGTGAGGTGGCAGTTGAGGCTATCTCGGTGAATAACCACTCACGTGAGTTTCTCACCAGATATGAGAAGAGGTGGTGGACGAAACACGGAAAGAATTTACGTATCGCTCATGAAATAAATAAGAGGATTGCTGGATGGTCAGACGAAAAGTGGGATAAAGGTGTAGAGATGCTCAAGCTCTTGACACCAGACCAATTTTCTCAGGCTCTAGGATCAAACTTTACAGCGGGTTGGGTGATACGTCTTTTGTCCGCAAACCCGATGCTGATCAAGAAGGGAGCTAAGGGGTTCATACGCGGGTTGCTATCTAGAACCTCATAAATGTGAGTTTGATAAGGCGGGGAAAACCCCTTGTCTGCTCTGCAATTCCTTAAATTTGCAACATTTTCCCTATTAATATAAAATCTTTCTATGCCTGGGAATTCTTTTGGCCGCCTTTTTCGGATAACTACATGGGGGGAGTCCCATGGGCCTGCGATTGGGGTTGTAATAGATGGCTGTCCAGCGGGGCTTGAGATTTCTGAAGAAGACATTCAATATGAGCTCGACAGACGCCGCCCCGGCCAGAGCAGACTAACCACACAGAGAAAAGAGCCAGACAGGGTGAAAATACTCTCAGGTGTGTTTGAAGGAAAGACACTTGGAACCCCGATTTCGCTCTTGATTGAAAACTTGGATGTGATTTCAAAATCATATGAAGAGATAAAAGACACGTATCGTCCCGGCCACGCCGATTATACGTATGATGCCAAATACGGAATAAGAGATTACAGGGGCGGTGGGAGGTCTTCAGCAAGAGAGACGGCTGGGCGCGTTGCCGCGGCTGCTATAGGGAAGAAAATCCTGAATATGAATGGTATAAAAACCACGGGTTACGTTCGGCAGATTGGCGACATTGTGGCTGAGCGGATGGACCTCGGTGAGATTGAGAATAACCCCGTAAGATGCCCGGATCCGCAAAAAGCCCAAGAGATGATAGATCTAATTGAGGAGGTAAGGCGTGATGGGGATTCAATCGGCGGAGTAGTTGAGGTTGTCTCGGCGGGTGTTCCTCCCGGCCTTGGCGATCCTGTTTTCAGTAAAATTGACGCAGACCTAGCTCAGGCTCTAATGAGCATAGGCGGCATACGGGGGTTTGAGGTAGGAATGGGATTTGGCGTATCAAGGCGGAGAGGCTCCGAGGTCAACGATGTGATGTATATGGATGGTTCCGGCAGGCTTAGATTTAAAACCAATAACGCTGGCGGAATCCTAGGCGGAATTACAAACGGCGAGAATTTGGTTGTCAGGATCGCAATAAAGCCCACTTCTTCAATTCCAAAAGCTCAAGAGACGGTTGATAGATTTGGCAATCCCAAAGAGCTTGTAGTAAAAGGCAGACACGACCCTTGCCTTTGCCCAAGAGCGGTTCCAATTGCCGAGGCAATGGTAAATCTGGTCTTAGTGGACCACATCCTTATGGCAAAACTGTCAAGGATTTAACAATTCTTAATAGCATGAATTGCCATAATTGCTATTGCGAGTATATTCATTGATTAAGCAAGGCAATCCCGTTTTGAGGTTGCTTTGGGAATTCATTCCTTGCAATGATAGATATAATGATACCCCTTTCCTTGTAGTGTTATAGGGAGCGGAAGGTTAGGTACAAATCTTATTAAGAAAGTAGAAAAGACGTAATTCTGCCACTTAATGAATGTTGTTTGTAAAATATCCAAAGTTTGCTATAATTAGTTCAACTTCTTTCTGTTAGTTGTTCTTTTTATACATATGGTGTCTTGAGTTTATACTTGGGGGAAAAATTATGGATCTCATGGCCTTTCTTAGTAAAACTGTTGAGGCAAATGTTGGTAAGGCTATTAGAGAATTTTCCTTTCATCCTCCTAAGGTAGAGATAATCGAGGTAAGAGATGATTTAGTGAAGGCCTATGTTTCTACCAGTGAGAATGGGGAATTTCCGGTGATGATCTCCGAAGGCTTAGGGTCTTGTGGATGCAGAGAGAATTTTCAAAAGGGAGAGATATGTAAGCATATACTTGTGCTGATTTTTTACCTGATAAGGGAGAAGAACACATAGTTCAAAGAGGCTGTTACTATATTAATTTTATCTAATTATGATTGAGAAGGTTGGTTCTTCTGCTTCTTTTTAAGAGTGGCTTCCGCACCTATATCAATTAACTCCCCCTAGAGTTCTTTCTTTTCTAGTCGTTTTTATTATGGACTATCACAAAGAATGAGCATTTAGGATAGTTCACACATACTATAACCTTTCCGTATTGTGTGGAGTATCCTGGTCTTACCCGTGCTCCGCAGATTGGGCAAATTTGATCATTCTGATTCTTCTTTTTCTCATTCGGTTTTTTGTTATCGTTTACTGGCATAGCGAAGATTCTGCAATAGAATCGAATCAATTTAAATAAGACCTTAGACGGAATTTATGCTATGCCTTCAGTCATACGGTGTTCCGAGAGTTGGATTTTCTCTAATGGGTTCTCTGCTTTCTGTAAGAAATTTCTTGAGACTTCCAGCGAGGGCAATAAACCCTTATTTTATGGAAAAGGCAATTGAAGAGAAATTTTTGTGTTTGACCAGGGGCTATCCTGTGAAACAATGGGGAAGCCTTGAGCATAATATTGGTTAGTTATTGAGCGGGGAATGGATCCAAATGGGTACAATTTTCGTCATATCGTTCATTGACCTTACAATAAACGTTATATTAACTCGGCTTATAATTGAAAGAGAATTAAAATCTTCTTGCTTTTCGGCAGGTTACGTATTAAAGTTACCTCTGTCTCTATGGCATGTATTTTGCCATATCATATAAGCTATCAAGAAAAGTAAATCTCGGTCTTATGAGGATGAAGAGATGAAAATTTTATTAAGGCCGGTGCTTATTACAATGCTTTTTTTGCTGCTTTTTGATGTGAACTCACGGGCCGCCACCCAGGAAGAACAAATAGAAGAACTTAAAGAACAGATTAGAGAAATCCAGAAACAAAACCAAGAGCGAATTGAAGAGCTTCGCAGGCAGAATCAGGAGCAAATTGAAGAGCTTCAGAAAAAGATCGAAGAACTGGAAGCTGGCAGAGAAATTGAACAGAGAAAGATTGAGGATCTAACAGTCAAGAAGGAAACTGAAAAAGGGGATGCTTGGTTGAAACATTTCATAAGCATAGGATTTAACCCTGACTTTACAAGCTATTTTCGAACTCGTGCAAGTGTATTTAAGAATGCAACATTTATAGGCGCAGTTCCTAATCAGAAGGATAACATACTCTTTGTTGATTCTAGATTGCTTATATCTCCAATGATTAAAATCGGTGAAAATCTGTCAATTCGTAGTCAAATAGATGTTTTTAAAAATATAATCTGGGGTGGTTTAGGCGATGCAAGTGTAGCCCAAAAGATATTTGAAGCCCCTAGTCCTTCGGACTCGTTTCGCGGAGCGCTGCTCAGAGAGGTAACAGACACCGTTTCGGGAAATGTCCTTTCACCAGTCGATACGGATAACCGCTTCTTTAATATCAGGTCCCTTTACATGGTCGCTAAGCTTCCGGTGGGAGTGTTGTGGGTTGGGCGGCAGCCATTTGACTGGGGGCTTGGGATTCTAAATAACGCCGGCAGTATGCCTGACCAGGACCTCGGAAGTATTGTGGATAGATTTGAATTTGATACCGCACCTTTGGCTCTTATTGATGAACGTTTAGAAAAGGTACTGTTTGCCTTCATAGCGGATAGGCTGAGTCAAGGCACAACTATCTCTAATAATCAAGGGGAAGGTTGGGAATATGGAGTCGGTGTATTATATAAGGATAGTAACTTAGAGGCGGGGGGCTACATATTTCAGGTTTTCCAGAATAACTTTAACTTGAGTAATGGGCTTACTGCAGATCTCAGTGGTGCCTTTCAGTGGTCTTTATATTCAAGGTATAAAAAGGAACCATTTGTCTTCTCTTTCGAGTTCCAAGACCTTTTTGGTAAAATAACTAACCTTGAGGATCCCCTTCCTGCCACTATTGGAAGTAATAGCATTGATATTTCGCCTAAGAATTTCCTTCTTGCAGGAAGGGTTGAGTTTTACCCTTCCGTGAGGGGAGTATCTGCAGTTGTAGTTGAAGGGGGAGGGGCTAATGGTGATAACACCACCACACCCAACAAGTTGGAGGGTAATGGAATCTTTTTTAATAATGCTTATACGATTGATAATTTATTATTTAAGCATATCATTCCAAATTTGTATGCGAATGAGGGAAGTGTAACAAACTCTTGGTACTTAAGGGCTTGGAGTACTCTGAAATTGAACGAAGCGCTCTACTTTACCCCTCAAGCCCTTTTTGCTTGGGTGGATCAGAGAAACGCGCTTAGCCAGAATGTTGTTACCCCTCTTCCTGAGGTTAGGAGATTTCTAGGGACTGAGCTAGAGGGTACCCTTAGCTGGAAGATTTTAGATCATCTTTATTTGGATTTAATAGGCAGCGTTGTAATAGCTGGCGGCGGTCTCAAGGACCTTTTCAGTCAAAGGGCTTTTATTGAAGGAGCGGTTCCGTCAATAGATGCCGCTAGGCCCCCGGCTGCACCTTTTGCATTTCAGGGAAGGTTTGTGGTTACTTTAGATTCTGTTATTAAATCATGGACCGGCTCTAGCAGCCTCTTACAAAGAGGATTTTACGAACAATAAGGACAGTAATTTTAAATAGTTACATTCCAATCATTATAATCTTATTTAGCTATCCACTAAAAGATACCTTAATTTCAATACTTTACTTAATAAATTCTTAAAAGGTATTGAACTAGCTTTGATTATTTTATACAATTTAGCTGGACTTATATAATTCCTAAATGGGGGTATGTAAATGCCAATAACTCTAGAACGTAGAAGGTGTCTGAGGACATCTCTACAAGGACTCGAAGTTTTCTCAAGAAATACCGGGGGCTTAATTGGAAAGTCAAGGGATATTAGCCCCAATGGAATGTTTATAGAGACCGAAAATCTACTAAAGCCCGGTACTAAGATGCTCATTGAATTTAAATTGCCTAATGAGATGATACCCATAAAGACCTACAGCGAGGTCAAGTGGAATAAAAGGGGCTTAACCTATGAAGCAAAGTCAACTGGTATGGGAGTTCAATTCATAAGTATTTATGAATCCGATAAAAAGCGGTTAGAGAAATATAGTAAAAGCTTAAATAGTGAAGGCTCACCTAAAGAAGAAAAAATAGACTCTGATAACCTCTCTTTAGCTGATTTTGTAGAGATTTCAGATAAAGACTTATTTGCAAAGACTAAACTCTTCTGGGGGTTCATGGAAGATATAGTTCAAAAGGGTTTTGATAACTACAGAGTGCCTCTCTTATCAGCTTGTAAAAATAGGATAGTAGTTTTTGATAAAAGAATTGGCAAAGAAAAAGAAATGATTATGATGGGAAGTTGCAACTATCTGGGTCTCGCTACACATCCGAAAGTACTCAAAGCGGCTAAAGAAGCCATAAGAAAGTATGGCACAGGTTCAGGGGGAGCCGCTCTCCTCACGGGGACTTATGATGTGCATAGAAATCTTGAAATTAAATTGGCTCAAATGAAAGGTTGTGAGGATGCGGTAGTTTTTCCCACTGGTTATGGGACAAATGTAGGTTGTATATCGGCTTTAGTGAAAAAAGGAGATGTTGCAATAATTGATAGACTTGCTCATGCAAGCATTATAGATGGCTGTATGATGAGTAGCGGAAAGTTTAGAACTTTCCAGCATTCAGATATGCAAAGTTTAAGAGAGGTACTAGAAAGAAGTAAAGATAGTTTTGATGGAAAGCTTATAGTAGTTGATGGTGTATACAGTATGGATGGTGACATTGTGCCTCTTCCTCAGGTTGTTAATATTGCCCGAGAATATGGAGCAAAAGTCATGATAGATGAGGCCCATGCGACTGGGGTGATTGGAGAGAGGGGAAGAGGTACTCCTAGTTATTTTAGGATAGAGGGTGAAGTGGACATAGTAATGGGCACACTAAGCAAAGCTTTAGGTGGATTAGGTGGATTTGTTGCTTCTTCCAAAGAGGTTATTAACTACTTGAGATATTATGCAAGGTCAGGATTCTTCTCTATAAATCTTCCACCTGCTGTTGCAGCTGCGGCTCTAGCCGCTGTTGAGGTCATGGAAAATGAACCGGAATTACATGAGAATCTATGGAGAAATACAAGGTATATGAAAGAAAACTTAAAATCCTTGGGCTTTAATGTTGTGAACTCTGAGTCGGCTATAATTCCCATCATTATTGGTGATGACTTAGCTCTCAGAAAGATAAGTAAAAGAATACATGAGGAAGGCGTTTATCTAAACGCTATTCCTTATCCTGCTGTACCGAAAGGAAAGAGCCGCTTAAGATTAACCCTTATGGCTACCCATACCCAAGAGGATTTGGATAAAGCACTAGAAGTTCTAGAAAAAGTTGGAATAGAGTTTGGCGTTTTAAAAAGGCATTTTGAAAGAATAGCAGCTTAGTTATGGATTTGGGGCTTGTTCTTAGTAAGGTTGTGTAGGAGAACTAATCATGAGTGGCTATAGATTGCCTAATGTACTGAATTATAATAATGGGTCTTAGGTGCGGGGGGTTAGTATATGAAAGCAATGCAATTTATTGTAAGTATTCCTCGTTATCTTCTTACTAAAGCTATTAGGGTTTTCTATTCTCCTATCTCCTCGAGTCACCCGGCCTGTCTCCAGTACCGAGAGGTAATAGAACTGGAGTTGCCCAATGAAGAATGGGCTAAGATCAAAGTTAAATACGCTGGTATATGTGGAAGTGATATGAGCCTTATTTATCTACATGATAGTCCTTTTGCCCCACCATTCATCTCGTCTTCCCTCACTATAGGTCATGAGAACCTTGGTACCATATTGGAATTAAGAGATGTTGATGGGACACCTATCTGGCTCAATGAACTAGAGGTTAAGGGGAGCTTTGCATGTAGTACTGAAGCTTATCAGGGACAACAACTATGCACCTATCACATAGCCCTCAATCTAATGGCTGAAGGGAAGCTGGATTTGGCTTCTCTCATAACTCACAAATTTAATCGAGCGGATTACGAGGAGACAATTGAAACTACAGCAAGTAAAGTCAAAACAGACTTGCTAAAACAGTATTTGTCTTTGATGAGTTAGAGGAGAGAGTGTTAAAACACCTTGTGGGAGAATGAGAATAAGCTATTTATCTGATTTCTCTGTTAAAAAACGTTTTGAAGTTTTGGCATTTATAGTAATCATATTTTGTTTTGCTGTATCTATAAATAGTTTAATTCGAGCAATAAAATGGATAGATAAGCCTTTCCCCGGTTTTTTGCTTTATAATAACTTGGTGGTGAGTCAACTTACTCTCCCTCATTGGGCACAGAACCAGGGACTCGGTTTAGAATCTTACGATAAAGTATCAGAGGTAGATTTAAGGAAAGTATCAAGATCAGATGAGGTCTATAGTATTATTGCTAATAAACCCGTTGGTACTCCTATAGATTATTTAGTCTTTAGAAATAATAACCTCGTTAAACTGACCATTCCTACTATGAAATTTAGCATTAGCGATTTTCTGCAAATATTTGGTATAGAATTGTCTATTGGTTTAATTTTTACTATTATCGGAGCTTCAGTCTATCTTTTAAAACCAGATTTAATCTCTAGTAAAGTCTTCTTAATTCTTTGTTCTTCAATTGGGGTTTGGTTTACAGCAGACTTTGATTATCAAACCACATACTCGCTTATATATTCGGTTAATATTTCATATCTAGCCCAGTTTTTCGTTCCTCCTCTTTTAATTTATTTAGCATTGGTTTTTCCTAAGGAAAGGGAATTTTTTAAAAAGAATCCCTATGTTATTTTACTTCCTTTATTATTTTCATTGTTTTTGTTTATTCTGCAACTAATCTTTCTTGATTCTGCTGTTATATGGGGAAAGATAGACACAGTAATGTGGTTTTATATACTTTTAGGCGCCATGGTAGTGCTAGTATCTGTAACAATAAGTTATCTAAAGCCTAATTCCAAACTAGATAAACAAAGAGCTCAAGTGATGTTAATAGGGACAATTTTAGGGTATTTCTTGCCTGCTCTAATGGCACCCATGTTTGTTCTCTTTAGAATTACTAATATGACCTACTTAGCTATTCCTGTCTTATTCTTCCCAATCTCAGTAGCCTACGCTATTGTAAAACATAATCTCTTCGATATAGATGAGATCGTTAGAAAGGGTTTGGCTTATACTGTTCTTACGGGAGTGGCGGGCGGTGTATTTGGTATAGCAATAATTGGCTCTAATTTGGTTCTTGCGGATTACGGTGGTTGGAAGCATCCCGCAGCTTTTATAGTCCCGGCTATACTCACAATTCTTGCTCTGAATCCGCTTAGGACTCGGATTCAGGATATAATAGATACGGCCTTCTTTAGAAAAAGGTATGACTCCAATAAAACAATATCAGAGCTAAGCGCCGCTATGGTCTCGATACTGAGTATTGACGAAATAGCAAATAAAATTATCAGTACTATTACAGAAACTATGTTTCTTAGCTCGGGATCGCTTTTCCTATTAGATCGCGATACAGGTAATTACCGGGCTTATGTTACTACAATAGACGAACTGAAAGATAGGGATTTTACTCTCAAATTTGATAACCAAATAATCTTCTTTTTAAATAGATATAAAAAAGAGATTTTTAAGGAAGACTTAGTAGCTGAGCAAAAGTATATTATGTTTAGAGATGATTTAATGAAATCTTTCCAGGAACTGAGGGCTTCTGTCCTAATTCCACTTCTTTTTAAAGATCAGTTGGTTGGTATCCTGTCACTAGGCGAGAAAAAATCCGGTCTTATGTATACTTCCAATGACATGAGGCTCCTTAGGACGCTTTCCAACCAGAGCGCGATTGCTATTGAAAATGCCCTTGCTTATGAATTGGTTGAGAATTATGCAAAAAAACTGGAGGAAGCAAATAAAGAGCTTAGAGAAACCCAGGCGCAGCTTATTCAGGCAGAAAAGATGTCGGCAATAGGACAGCTTGCGGCGGGGATCGCGCATGAGATTCGTAACCCATTAAACATTATAGAGGGGGCTAGATATTACTTATCTCAAATGCTAAACGGAGAAAATTCTACGGCGGGGGAGTATCTGGATTACATTAAACACGAGATTGACAGAACTAACCGTTTGATTGACAACTTGCTTAGGTTCTCTAGGGTAGAACCTCCGCATTTTGAGACATTAGATGTAAACAACATCCTTGAGCACTCTTTGGTTCTCCTAAGAAAACAGATATGTGATAATGACATCAAACTTGTAACAAATTTCAACTACGAGGTTTCAAATATCATAGGTGATCCAAATCAACTCTGGCAAGTCTTTGTTAACATCCTAATAAACGCCATTCAGGCAATGCCCCGGGGTGGAGAACTCCAAGTTGAAACGGGGCTTCCTTATCCAGACTCGGACAAGGTATTTATAAGCTTTACAGATACAGGAGTAGGGATAGACGAAAAAGACCTTCCCAAGATTTTTAACCCATTTTTCACAACGAAAAACGAGGGAACGGGGCTTGGTCTTTCCATAAGCTATAAAATAGTTGAAGAGCATAAAGGAAGAATTATGGTAAGTAGTGAAAAGGGGATAGGCAGTAAATTTGTATTAGAGCTTCCTATTAGTCATAATAACGGTGGAGGAATGGATGACAGAGAGCAAAAGAGTATTAGTGGTTGATGATGAGCATTTGATTCTGAGAATAATCTCGGACATCCTCACGAAAGAGGGTTACGAGGTAAGGACCACTTCTAATTGTGATAAGGCGCTTCAGATTCTAAAAGAGAGTTCTTTAAGTGTTATTCTTACCGACATACGAATGCCTGAAAGAAGTGGGATAGACCTCCTAGAGAAAATCCGAACTTTTAACCCCGATATACCGGTTATCCTTATGACGGGGTTTGCTTCCCTTGAAAGCGCAATAAAAGGGGTACAGTACGGAGCGTTTGATTATCTCACAAAACCTCTAGATTATAATAAGCTGAAAGGTGTAATAAAACATGCTATTGAGAGATACGACCTTCTGCGGGAAAACAAGCGGCTTCTAAAGGAGCTTCAGGAACTAAATGCGAATCTTGAACTCAAGGTTAAAGAAAGAACCAGGTATCTTCAAAATATATTGCACAGCACACACGAAAGTATAATGACTATGGATAAAGACCTAGTGATAAAGGGTGCAAACCCAAAGACTGTGGATATTTTTGGTGAAACCAATGTTGGACGAAAAATCAGTGAGTTTATAGAAGGTATAAGCTTTAACTCAATTATCCCACGTATGTTGGTTAACCCCTCTTACGTAACAAAGCATGAGGTTAGATACGAAGGTAAGTTCTTGCAAATTACTCTTTCTCCGCTTCTCGATTTTGAGACCAGCAAAATATTTGGTTTAGTAGCTGTTACTGAGGATATTACGGAAAAAAAGAAATTGGAGGCGAAGCTTATTCAATCTGCTAAAATGTCTGCTGTAGGCCTACTTGCCATGGGTATTGCGCATGAGTTCAATAACATTCTCTCAGGAATTATGGGTTATACGAGCTATGCTATGTCCAGAACGGACATTCAGGAGATCAAGAAAGACCTGAAAATTGTAGAGAAAGTTTCAGGTAGAGCGTCGGATATTGTGAAGAAGCTACTTTCCTTCTCAAAGCAAAAAGAGGAGGAGTTTCAACTTGCCCAACTGGAGGATGTGATAGAAGATACACTCGTTCTCATAGAGCATGCTTTTAAGTTAGATGGAATAAAAATTTTACGACATTATGGAAAGGTTCCTCCAATTAGAATGAATACGAGTGAGATTCAGCAGGTTATACTTAATATGGCAATAAATTCAAAGCATGCGATGCCAGAAGGTGGTATGATTGTCATAAGTACTGCGTTGGATGACGGTTTTGTAAAGATGGATTTCTCGGATACGGGGGTTGGAATTCCCAAAGAGAATCTACCGAGAATTTTTGAGCCATTTTTTACAACGAAAGGAAGTCGAGGCGGAAGTTCGACGCCCGGCACTGGCCTTGGACTCTCTATTATTTATGCAATAGTTGAAAGACATGGGGGACGAATAGATGTTGATAGTGTAGTTGGAAAAGGGACAGCATTTACAATACGGCTTCCTCATATTCAGCATCTCTCAAATTTAACTAGATCTAGTTTACCCTGCGAGGAGGAGAGTAATAATCATGATGAAAAGGTTCTACAGACAAAAAGAAAAGGGAATATTCTTATAGTAGATGATGAAGAAATTATCTGTGCGCTACTCAAAGAATGCCTCTCAAGTGCTGGCCATAATGTTACTACGGCAATTGATGGCAATGTTGCTATAGAGCTTGTAAAAGGAAACCACTTTGATATTATCTTTCTTGATTTAACACTGCCTGGAAAAAGCGGTTTAGATGTGCTTAGGGAGGTAAAGATTTTGGATCCTGATTCTGTTGTTGTAATCCTAAGTGGAAAAGCAGGGGAAAACGGACCGAGTAAAGCAATAGCCGAAGGCGCATTTTCTTTTATGCCTAAACCCTTTACGGTGTCTCAAGTTTACAATACAGTCGCGCAAATTTTAGAAACCGATTGAGCGTGTCCGATGAATAGCGATTTCGCCCTATGAGCAAATTCGACCTCATAAGGGAATTTGGGATACTCTTTCCTGTAAAAGCATATAGCGTTCATAACCTCCTCTGCTGCTTATTCATCGCAATTGTCGTCGAATTTTTAAGAAAAGACCAAAAACCCATCATTGAACATAAGGGGAAATCTTATGTCTCAACAGAGAAGAAGCCGTTTAACCAATGAAACCAGTGCGTATCTCAGGGGCGCGAGCCACCAGCCTGTGGACTGGTATCCATGGGGCGAGGAAGCATTCCAAAGGGCAAAGGAGTTGGATCGCCCCATTCTTCTTGATATCGGTGCTGTATGGTGCCACTGGTGTCACGTTATTGACAGAGAAAGCTATGATGATGAAGAGATTGCAAAAATCATAAACGAGAATTTTATTCCTGTGAAGGTAGACCGGGATGAGCGTCCGGACGTTGATAGAAGATATCAGCAAGCTGTAAGCGCACTTACGGGACAGGGCGGCTGGCCTCTTACGGTGTTTATGACTCCTGAAGGAAAGGTGTTTTTTGGTGGAACCTATTTCCCTCCGAGGGATACGCAGGGACTTCCTTCTTTTCGTACCGTCCTTCAGAGGGTAAGAGATTATTACAAGAATAATAAAGGTACTGTTGTTACTGAATCGAATAGAGTCTTTCAAGCGCTCTCCCAGATGAGTGAAATCGAACCGTCGTCCGAATCACCGAATATTCTCCTGGTTGACAGAGTAATTGATTCTATGATGGATTTATTCGATCCCGTAAACGGTGGGTTTGGAATCGCTCCTAAGTTTCCGCACTCCGGTGCGATCCAGCTTTTCCTCGCGCGCTATTTTGAAACCGGAGACACGGAGTTCTTAAACGTTGTTGATAGGACGCTTACAAAAAGTGCAAAGGGCGGGATTTATGACCAGATTGGAGGTGGATTCCACCGCTACTCTGTAGACGCCCAGTGGATTATCCCTCACTTTGAGAAGATGTCTTATGACAACTCCGAACACCTGAAGACTTATCTTCTAGCGTATCAGGTCACAGGAGACTCGTTTTACCGTGAGATTGCTGAGGGAATCATAAGGTTTGTGATGGATGTTCTTTCCGACAGAGAAAATGGAGGGTTCTACGGGAGCCAGGATGCCGATATTGACCTTCACGATGACGGGGATTACTTCACATGGACAAAAGGAGAAATAGAAGAGGCTCTGAGTTCTGATGAGGCTAGGGTCATTTCTCTCTACTACAACATATACGGGCGCGGAGAAATGAAGCACAACACCGCTAAAAATGTTCTTTTCATTGATGTAGAGCCTGAAGAGATCAGTAGAAAACTAAATATTTCTCAAGAAAGGGTCAGGGAATTAATCGAATCTGGAAAGAGGCACCTTCTTGAGAGGCGCAAAAAGAGACCCGCTCCTTACGTTGATAAAACCCTCTACACAAACTGGAATGGCATGATGGTTTCTGCATTTCTTATGGCTCATAAGATTCTGGGATATGAAGAACCTGCGAATTTGGCTCTAAAAACACTCAACCTACTAATTGCCAATTGTTTTAGAGAGGGAGCGGGGTTCTATCACACCTATTCTAACGGACGGACAAAGATCACGGGGTTTCTTGACGATCAGGTTAAAATGGCAATTGCGTGCCTTGATGCTTTTGAGGTTGCGGGGAAGGGCTTTTATTTGAAAATGGCTGTTGATTTAGCCAATGTTATTGTCAAGAAATTTTATGATGAAAGAAACGGGGCATTTTTTGATATAGAAGAGGGTCTTGAGAATGTAGTGACACTCAAGAGCCGATTTAAACCGATTCAGGACGATCCCATACCATCTCCAAATGCGAGTGCTGTCCTCTTATTCGACAGGCTTTACTATCTCACGGACGAAAACCGATATAGAGATTATGCCGAGAGGACACTGAGATACTTTGGCGCAGTTGCGGAGAAATACGGACTCTATGCGGCCACATACTTTCTTGCCGTTCATAACCATATTAAATATCCGACCCAGATTGTTGTTATAGGAGAGAAAAACAGCTCCAAGGTTCAAGAGCTTCTAAGGACTGCATGGGAGATTTATAGGCCGCATAAGGTTGTGATTCAAATAGATCCGTCTAATGCTGAGATTACGCCGCTATCTCGGATCATTCGAGAAATGGCGAATGTAAAATCACCCACCGCTTTCGTCTGTGCTGGAACCTCATGCGCGGAACCTACTGATGATCCGAAGATTCTTAAAGAGACAATAAAGGCGTTTAGGACCAGATGATTGCGATATAACAAAATGGGTTTTTTCTGTAGGATTTATGTGGACAAAGAAGAGATATATTCGGGTGATTTAACCGAAGTTCCTGAGAAGTTCCGAGAGGGAATAAAAGAGGCCCTCAGTGATTGGGCGGATTCTTTGGGAAGAAGAGGGTTGAATGAACTCATTTATTCGTTCTTCAGTTGGTACAACGAAAAGGGTATGTATTGTGAGAGGTGTGACAGTTGGGGCGATGGGGAAAAGTGTAGTGAGTGTGGGGGGAAATTAAAAGAGCGATTTGTCTATAGTCGGAATAAAAGGTTGGATTTAATTCTCACCTGTGTCGGTATGATTTCACGGATTGAGGTTTCCGAATGATCTTTTGGTGCTTGGATGATCTGTGAGGGCAATTCATGAACTGCTCTTGCAATTTCAATCGTAATTCTATGGTCAGTTTTAATTGGAGAATTTCGATATGAAACTCGAAGTCAGAGGTCAGATATTTCCAAAGGTCTGGGAGATAGCGCAGAGAGTGAAGAAACTCAGGGAGGAGAGGAGGATTGTAAACATAGGTAGTGGCACAATGGGAACTACAGTTTATGAGGTGGAACTTCCCGAAGGCACGAAGAAGGAAGGAATATACCTGGTTACTCCTCACGGAATAAGACTATATTGGCATCGGGGAAACCAATATGAATGCGGCTATCTCATTTCGGAACTCGATCATGATGAACTTGCAAAGAGGCATTTTAAAAAGTAGAATCCAGGATGATGAAGCTATTTGTTATGCTTTTGCTCTTAGCTCTATCCGGTGCCAATCCAAATTCTTATCAGATAGTATTGCCTAACGGTTTAAAGATAAATGCCGAGATTGCGAAAGATAAACAAAAAGGACTTCAGGGCAGGAAGAGCCTGTGTTTGGCCTGCGGAATGGTCTTTATATTTTATGATGAGGGCTATTATGCATTTTGGATGAGGGACACGCTTATCAATCTGGCAATACTCTGGATTAATGGTGATGGAAAAGTCGTGTATATGGTAAAGAATGCAAAACCCTGTGTGGGAAAACAAAATCCTTATACCGAGTGCAAGGTTTATTCGCCTCCCGGTCCCGCAAAATATGTGCTTGAGGTAAACCCCGATGCCGCAAATGGTATTGAGGTAGGCATGAAAATAAAAAGTAACCCGCCTCTTTAGGATTCGCCAGCCGTATCAACAGCGTTTCAATCCCTCATAGGTAGGCTAAGAACGCACTCTCTTAGCGCGACTGTTTACGCTTTCTGCTCTGTTTCAATCCCTCATAGGTAGGCTAAGAACTGTTTGCAGTTTTTATGTATGCCCATTTACTATGACCTGGTTTCAATCCCTCATAGGTAGGCTAAGAACTAGAGTGTATTTCAGTTGCGCGCAGGTTAGAGTCTGGTTTCAATCCCTCATAGGTAGGCTAAGAACGCGTGCAAACGCCCACACGCTATACACCCAAACCGCCGTTTCAATCCCTCATAGGTAGGCTAAGAACCAGTGCTTCCCCATACATAGCTTGTCTTATATCCCCAGTTTCAATCCCTCATAGGTAGGCTAAGAACTCTAGATCCACCCCCTTCATCAAGTCATACCACTCCGTTTCAATCCCTCATAGGTAGGCTAAGAACGTAAATAGTTCTTGTAATTTATCCTTTAGTTGCTGTGTTTCAATCCCTCATAGGTAGGCTAAGAACACAAGCTTCCAGTTTTTGTCATCCCTAAGAAACTTGGTTTCAATCCCTCATAGGTAGGCTAAGAACTCAAAAAATTTCATGTTATACTCATAAATGCAAGCCCGTTTCAATCCCTCATAGGTAGGCTAAGAACCATTGGGGCACTCCGTCGGAGCAGGAGCAGGTGATCCGTTTCAATCCCTCATAGGTAGGCTAAGAACCCTCCTCCGCCTGGTATATACCACCAGAGATCTTTTGTTTCAATCCCTCATAGGTAGGCTAAGAACTTGTAGACCCTCCACTGCTAAGGTACCCCCTAACCTGTTTCAATCCCTCATAGGTAGGCTAAGAACGCAGTTGAGGAGGCTTTGGATTTGTGGTTTGTAGTTTGTTTCAATCCCTCATAGGTAGGCTAAGAACTTGCT
>Ga0070739_10003124_pt1 | contig 21058 bp, 24 predicted proteins | sample Coa_R1_7_FD_66445 | JGI IMG/M metagenome (GOLD analysis project Ga0070739, IMG submission 66445) | Surface soil microbial communities from Centralia Pennsylvania, which are recovering from an underground coalmine fire - Coalmine... | ecosystem: Environmental > Terrestrial > Soil > Unclassified ... | reverse complement strand
CTGTTGCTCGGCCGAACATAGTGCCTTCGCCGGCAGGGCAAAAGAGAGCGCTTGACAACCGCGCGGCGCAATTAGATATATCGCATGTTCGATATATCTAATTCAGGAGCCATCAGATGGCCGCAGAGACACCGTCGCGCCCGGTCGCCCCGGCCGGCATCAACCACCTGGTCCTCAATGTCCGGGACATCGAGGCGTCGCACAAATTCTGGACCGAGATCCTCGGCTTTACCCAGGTCGGCACGGTGCGCCGCCAGCCGGAGGGCGAGCCGCGCATCGAGATGCGCTTCTACAGCGGCGACCACGGCGGCGCGCTGAACCACCACGACGTGGCGCTGGTCGAGAACCTCGACCTGCCGGAGCCGCCGGCGGACTGGAAGATGTTCGGCATGCCGCACGCGATCAACCACATCGCGATCACCCTGCCGAACCGCGAGGCTTGGCAGCAGCAGCTCAAGTTCCTGCAGGCGAAGGGCGTCCCCTTCCACCGCCGCACCAACCACGGCATGACCCACAGCGTCTACATCAGCGACCCCAACGGCTACGGCATCGAGCTGCTCTACGAATTGCCGCGCGAGATGTGGGAAGGCGACATCCAGGCCGCGCTCAACTACGCCGAGCGGCTGCCGACCGAGGGCGAGGCGGCGCTGGTCGACGACCTCGAACATTCGCCGAGCTTCGGACAGGCGCAGGCGGCGGAGTAGGCGTTGTTGCCGATGCATGAACACGGGTCTGGCGGGGGCCGGCGGCGGCTGTTGCGCGCCGGTCCCGGCCGCGATCACGAGGGGCGGCGCCACGGCCGGCGCGGCGGCGGCGTCCTCGACCACGGCGAGCTGCGCTACGTGCTGCTCGACCTCATCGCGGAGAAGCCGCGGCACGGCTACGAGCTGATCAAGGCGGTCGAAGAGAAGTTCGGCGGCCGCTACAGCCCCAGCCCGGGCGTCGTCTACCCGACCCTGACCCTGCTCGAGGAAATGGGCTATCTGCGCCCGGAGACGATGGAGGGCACGCGGAAGCTCTATGCGCTGACGCAGGAGGGCGCGGCGTTTCTCGCCGCCAACCGCGCCATCGTCGATGCGATCCTGGCGCGGATGGCGCAGGCCTGCCGCGGCGGTTGCGGCGAGGCCGCGCCGGAAATCCGCCGCGCCGTCCGCAATCTGGAGGCGGCGCTGGCGATCCGGCTCGACCGCGGCCTCGACGCCGACGGGGTGCGCGCGGTGGCCGGCATGCTCGACCGCGCCGCCGCCGACATCGAGCGGAGCTGATCCATTCGGTCGCTGCTTCCGCCGCATGCCGCGCCGCGGCAGAGCCGCGCCAGGGTCCGGCATCGTCGGCTGCGCCCCACGGCGCCGGACGCGCTGCGGCTGGCGCTTGCCGGCATCGGCCGCGACGAGGCAGCCCGCGCGCTCGCCTACGCCGTGCGGCGCATGCCGGCAGCGGCGGACGGCGCCACGCCGGCGTCGCTGCAACGCGAGCTTGGCGCAGCGGTGGAAACGGCGATTACCCGCTTCGAGAACTGGCGGCGCGCCATTGCTTCGGGCGGTTTCAGCCTGGCCTTCCAGCCGATCGTCGCGCTCGCCGACCGCCGGGCGCATCACCACGAGGCGCTGGTACGCTTTCCTGCCGGCGAGGAGCCGCTCGCCGTGGTGCGTTTCGGCGAGGAGGCGGGGCTGATCGAGGAGCTCGACCTCGCGATCACCGACAGGGCATTGTCCGTTCTGGCGGACGCGCCCTGGGCGCGGCTGGCGGTAAACCTGTCGGGGCGCTCGGTGCAGAGCCCGGCGTTCCGCGCCGGGCTCGCGGGCCTGCTGTCACGACGGCGCGCCCTGCTCGGCCGTCTGATGTTCGAGCTGACCGAGACGCACGCCATCGAGCAGGTCGCGGCCGCGGCCGAGTTCCTGAAGCGGCTGCGCGACGACGGCTGCTCGGTCTGCCTCGACGATTTCGGCGCCGGCGCCGCAGCCTATCATTACCTGCGCCACTTCGACGTGGATTTCGTCAAGATCGACGGGCCGTTCCTGAAGGCGGCGGCGGCAAACGACCGCGACCGGCGGCTGGTGCGCTCGATCTGCGGCCTGTGCTCCGAACTCGGCATCGGCGTCATCGGCGAGATGATCGAGGACGAGCCGGCGGCCATGGCGGCGGCGGCGCTCGGCATCGGCTACGGCCAGGGCCGCCTGTTCGGCGCGCCCATGGCCGGCTTGACGGCGGCGCCTCGTAAAGGGGAGACGGATGATGGCCCGGGGGGCGAACTATAGCATCAGGGTGCAGGGCGCGAAGTATGGCGTCGGCTTCGGCTCCGCCCTCGCGATGGCGATCTCCTACAACAACAACCACTCCATTCTCTGGGCCATCATCGACGGCATCCTCGGCTGGATTTACGTGATCTTCTTCGCCATTTTCCGCAGTTGAATTATCTGAAAACGTTTCGGGGCGCTCGCCGCTCCGGCGCCGAATTCCAAGCAAGTTGGGCAGCATGATTGCCCGGAGGGTTCGATGTCCCAACCCCGCGCCGCCGACGATTTCGAGACGATCCGCGCCCGCATGGAGGAGTTGCGGCGCGAGAGATTGCCAGAACCGCCGGCGGCGACACCCGAGACCCGCCTCGCCGGCCACCGCGGCCCGTGCGCCTGCGGCATGAGCCTTTTTCTCGACGAGTGCGACGGAGCATGCAAGGCGCTGTAAAAGGCCCGGCAAGCGTCAGCTTCGCGAATACGCTCGAATTTGAACTCCGCCGGAGGTCGCCCATGGATTTTGAACCCTCGGACAAGGTGAAGCGCCTCAAGGAGCGGGTCGAGGCGTTCATGACCCGCCACGTCTACCCCGCCGAGAGGATATTCGAGCGGCAGCTCGCCGAGGCGGAAAGCCGGTGGCAGATCCCGCCGATCATGGAGGAATTGAAGGCGAAGGCGCGGGCGGAAGGGCTGTGGAACCTGTTCCTGCCGGAGAGCAAGCACGGCGCGGGCCTGACCAACCTCGAATACGCGCCGCTGTGCGAGGTCATGGGGCGGTCGCCGATCGCGCCGGAAGCATTCAACTGCTCCGCCCCCGACACCGGCAACATGGAAACCCTCGTACGCTACGCGACGCCGGAGCAGCAGGAGCAATGGCTGAAGCCGCTGCTCGCAGGCGAGATCCGCTCCGCCTTCGCGATGACCGAACCGGCGGTGGCCTCGTCCGACGCGACCAACATCGAGGCCCGGATCGAGCGCGACGGCAACCGCGGCTACGTGATCAATGCCCGCAAGTGGTGGACCTCGGGCGCGATGGACCCGCGCTGCAAAATCTTCATCCTGATGGGCAAGACCGACCCGAACGCACCGCGCCACCAGCAGCAGTCGATGATCCTGGTGCCGCGCGACACGCCGGGGGTGACGGTGGTGCGGCCGCTCTCGGTATTCGGCTACGACGACGCGCCGCACGGCCACGCCGAGGTCGAATTCAAGGACGTGCGCGTGCCGGCCGAGAACATTTTGCTCGGCGAAGGCCGCGGCTTCGAGATCGCGCAGGGCCGCCTCGGCCCCGGCCGCATCCACCACTGCATGCGCATGATCGGGCTGGCCGAGCGCTCGCTCGAGGCGATGGTGGCGCGGGTCAAGAACCGCGTCGCGTTCGGCCGGCCGCTCGCCGACCAGGGGGTCATCCGCGAATGGATCGCGGACTCGCGCATGGAGATCGAGCAGGCGCGGCTGCTGACCCTGAAGGCCGCCTCCATGATGGACACGGTCGGCAACAAGGCGGCGCAGGCCGAGATCGCGATGATCAAGGTCGTCGCGCCGAAGATGGTGCTGAACGTCATCGACCGCGCCATCCAGGCTCATGGCGGCGGCGGCGTCTCCGCCGATTTCGGCCTCGCCTACGCCTGGGCGCGCTCGCGCGTCATGCGCATCGTCGACGGCCCCGACGAAGTCCACAAACGCGCCATCGCGCGCATCGAGCTGCGGAAGTGATGCTGCGGCCTTGAGGCATGGCAACGTTGCACTTCATTTGCGGAAAGCCGGCGTCCGGCAAGACGACTCTGGCTCGCAAATTGGCGGCGGATCATGCCGCGGTGTTGTTCGTCGAGGACGAGTGGCTGACGCTGCTTGAGGCGGAGATCGAGAGCCTGGCCGATTTCGGACGGCACGCAAGACGGCTGCGGGCCGTTCTGACGCCACACGCGGTCCGGCTGCTTCAGTTGGGGGTGCCGGTCGTGTTCGATTTCGCCGGCAACACACCAAACGACCGCGCGTGGGTGCGCTCGATCTTCGAGCGCGCTGGCGCCGACCACTTGCTGCATGTCATCGTCGCATCCGATGAATTGTGCAAGACGCGGCTGCGGCGGCGCAACGAGACCAAACCCGAGGGACTCTATTATGGTCCGGTCACCGAGGAGAGATTTGTCGAGGTGACTCGGCATTTCGCGCCGCCGCACGAGCAGGAAGCATTCCAGGTCATTTACTACGAAGCGGACAATGCCCGTGCAGCCGCTTCCCGGTGATGACTTGCGATGGCGTCCGATCTCGAAACTGCGGAACTGATCGAGGAGCGGGGGGACGAGCGGCTCGACAGGACGCGGCTCGAACCATATCTGCGGGCGCATTTGCCGGGGGCGGAGGGACCGCTGACGGTACGGCAGTTCGGCGGCGGCAAGGCCAACCTGACCTACCTGCTGCTGTTCGGTGCCAATGAGTTCGTGCTCCGCCGGCCACCGCTCGGGCCGATCCCGCCGGGGGCGCACGACATGCGGCGCGAGCATCGGGTGCTGTCGGTGCTGCACCGGCGCTACAAGCTGGCGCCGAGGAGCCTGCTTTTGTGCGAGGACGAGAGCGTCATCGGCGCCGCGTTCATCGTCGAGGAGCGGCGCCACGGCTTTGTCATCCGCGACGATATCCCGCCGCCTTTCGCCGGCCGCCCCGAGCTCAACCACCGCATCGGCCTCGCGCTCGTTGAGGCGCTCGCCGATCTGCACCTCGTGCCGCCGAATGCGGTGGGCCTCGACGCGCTCGGTCGCCCCGAAGGATTTATCGAGCGCCAGCTGGAGGGGTGGACGCGGCGTTGGCATGCGGCGCTGGGCGGCGACGCCGCAGCGGAGGCGGCGATGGCGCCGGTGCTGGATTGGCTCGGCGGCAACCTGCCGAGGTCAGGCGCCGCGAGCCTGGTGCACAACGACTACCGCCTCGACAACTGCCTGCTCGACGCGAGCGATCCCGCGAAGCTCGTCGCGGTGCTCGACTGGGACATGTGCACCCGGGGCGATCCGCTCAGCGACCTCGGCTACATGCTGAACTATTGGGTCGAACCGGGCGACGATTCGTTCTGGCGCGAGATCGCCGCGATGCCGACGTGGCGCGACGGCTTCCCGAGCCGCGCCGAGGCCGTCCGCCATTACTCCGCCCGCACGGGTTTCGAAGTCGGCGGCATCTCCTGGTACATCGTGTTCAGCGCCTTCAAACTCGCCGTCATCATCCAGCAGATCTACATCCGCTATGTCCGCGGCCAGACCCAGGACGAGCGCTTCCGTCACTATGATCGCCGCGTCGCCGGCCTCGCCGCCAAGGCGAAGACGCTGATGGGATGATGGCCGCCGGCGTATGTTCTAAGACCAAGGCAAAGCGCGGAGTCGGGCGTGGCGGGGACGGATCATAGCCGGCGGGCGGCGCAGGGCGGGCCGGCGATCATTCTCGTCGAGCCGCAACTCGGCGAGAACATCGGCACCGCGGCGCGGGCGATGATGAATTGCGGCCTCGACGATTTGCGGCTCGTCGCGCCGCGCGACGGCTGGCCGTCAGCAAAGGCCGTCGCCGCCGCCAGCGGCGCCAATCAGGTGCTGGAGCAGACGCGGCTTTTCCCGCGCCCCGAGGAGGCGCTCGCCGACCTCGTTCATGTCTACGCCGCGACGGCGCGCGACCGATACATGGTGAAGCGCGAGGTGACGCCGCGCCAGGCCGCGGCGGAGATGCGCGACTACCTGGCGCGCGGCGAGGCGTGCGGCGTCCTGTTCGGCCCCGAGCGGACCGGCCTCGTCAACGAGCATATCGCGCTCGCCGACACGCAGCTGACGGTGCCGCTGAACCCGGCCTTTTCGTCGTTGAACCTGGCGCAGGCGGTGCTGATCGTCGGCTACGAGTGGTTCACCGCCCGCACCGAACCGCCATCGGAGATCCTCCACACCGGCCACAGCCGCCCCGCGACGAAGGGAGAGCTGTACCGGTTCTTCGACCATTTCGAGGAGGAGCTGTTCAAGAACGGCTTTCTGCGCCACGCCGACAAGCGGCCGAGCATGGTGCGCAACCTGCGCAACCTGTTCCAGCGCGCCCACTGCACCGAACAGGAGCTGCGCACCCTGCACGGGGTCGTCACCGCCTTCGCCGGCCCCCGCGACCGCGACGAACCGCGGGAGTAAGACGGACCTACCGCGCCTCGATGACGGCGGCGCAGGCGGGCGGCAGGTCGGAGAGCAGCAACGGACGCCCCGGCGGACCGTGCTTCGGGTGCAGCCCCTCCGGCGTGAACCACCAGTCGAGTTCGCGGCCGCACCCGTCTCCGGCCGGTGGCGGCGGCTGCGGCCGGCAGTCCGGGTCGTCCGCGGGGCAGAACAGGCGCACGTGGAAATGGTAGTTGTGGCGCCACCACGGCCGGATCTTGCCGAGCCATGCCCGGTCGCGTCCCGCTTCGCGGCACAATTCCCGCTTGATCGCGGGGTTGACGAAAATCCGCTCCACCGCAGGGTCGCGCGCGAAGGCCTCGAGCAGCTGGCGGTGCTGCGGCGTCCACGCCGGGTCCACTGCCAGCCCGTCCGCCGCGACGACATTGAGCGACGACATCTCCTCGCGCTCGCTGGGGGTCAGCCGCGTCGTCGGCATCGGCCGCAGCCAGATGTCGGCGTCGAGGCCGATCTGGTGCGAGTCGTGCCCGGTCAGCATCGGCCCGCCCCGCGGCTGGCCGATGTCGCCGATCAAGAGGCCGGGCCACCCGTTGATCTGCGGCATCGCGTTGGCGAGGCGTTCGATGAGCGCGATCAGCCGCGGCGTGCCCCAGGCGCGATTGCGCTCCGGGCGCATGACCTGCCAACCGGGACCGTCCGCCGGCATCGGCACGGCCCCCGCGAGGCAGCCGCGGGTATAGCCGCCGATTGGCCGCGGCGGCCCCCCAAGCGGCGTCACGGCCAGACCGAACAGCCGCTTCGCCGCGTCGCGCGGCAGCGCCGCCAGCGCCGATTGCCGCCGCGCCGCTTCCTCGCGCGCATTTTCTTGGGCGTGTCCAAAGCGAGGGCCGAGAACGACGAAGACAAAAACTAGGACGGCGCAGCCAAGGACCAGGCCGAAGCGGCCGCGGGCGCTTGCAGGTTGATTTCGGCAAGAGCACGCCACGCGTTACTTAACCATCATTTTCGGAGAAAAAGGGCAAAATCCGCGATATCGTCCCGCCATGGTCTTCAATCGCTCGCAGGGGAGCGCGGAATGGGCGGACCGTCTTCCGCGCCACTGGTTTGGCGCGCCCGGCAAACGAGTCAATCGGGAAAGCCGCCGCTGCATGCCGTGCACGAGTGGGTGATGCCAACGGAGCGGGCCGCGCCGCCCGGCCGCAAGCGGATCCTGATCGTCGAGGACCACGAGCTCAACATGAAGCTGCTGAACGACCTCCTGGAGGCGCACGGCTACGACATCCTGCTGGCGCGCGACGGGACGACGGCGCTGCGCCTCGCGCGGCAGCAGGCTCCCGATCTGATCCTGATGGACATCCAACTGCCCGACATCTCCGGCCTCGAGGCGACGCGGCTACTCAAGGCCGACCGGGAGACGAGCGCCATCCCGATCGTCGCCGTCACCGCCTTCGCGATGGCCGGCGATCGCGAGCGGACGCTCGAAAGCGGCTGCGACGCCTACGTCGCGAAGCCGATCATGATCCGGGAATTCCTGGCGCTGATCGAGCAGATGGTCGGCTCCGGGGAGCATCCCGATTCGCGCCCGGTTTAAAACCGGCAGTTTTTTCCTAAACTCGGAAAAAGTTCCCGATTGCAGCGGCGCTTGCTGCGTTCATTCGCCGCAGCCGCCGCACGCTCTCTTTAACGTCTTGAGCTTCCGCAGAAAGCGGCGGCCCTGTGTCGTCCCACCTTAGGCTCGGCGTCTTCGCGCCGTCTTTGGCGATTTCCGCGGCGCCGCGGCCCGGTATCGTGCCGGCGGGGATGGGTGGCCGGAAGCGGCCGCCGGTTAAGCAGCGGGGGAAAATGAAGGGGCTGTTGTTGGCCGGCCTGCTCGGGGCCGCTCTTGGCGTTGCCGTCGTCCAGCCGGGGGGCATTGCCGGGTTTCTTGACGATCCGTCATCGGTGCTGGGCACGTTCGGCGGCATCTTTCCGATGGATCGTGCTCGGCAGGAGGCGCTCGACGCCTGCTTCGAGCAGGACCACGGCTTCAACCGCCTCCTGTCCGCGGAGCGCGAGGCTTGCTACGAGCGCGTGCTGCCGGCGCGGCAGGCGCAGGGGAGCGGCAACGCGCTCGTCGCCCAGGCCGCCAATTTTGTCGATCTGTGGAAGGCCGCGGGCCAGGGAGCGGCTCCGAAGAACGACATCCGGTCGCAGCAGCAGGCGGCCCGAGTCGTTCACCCTGCAAACGCCCGGTAGGGCGAGACATTCTGCGGCCGATGCAGACATCTGCGTAACGTCGCCGTGCCTGTTGACACGGCGAGGCGCCTGCGCGAGGCTGACGGTGAGGGGCTGACCGCGATCGCCCCGTGAGGCTCAGGCCCAAGTATCGCGTCAATCTCCAGATGATGGAGAGGACGCACCATGCCTGTGCCCGACGCTATTACCGCATCCCAGCTTTCCCGCCTGATCGGCACCCCCGACGCGCCGCTGATTGTCGACGTGCGGACGGAAGAGGACGTCGTCGCCGATCCGCGCTTTTTGCCAACGGCAATTCGGCGGGATTACCGCACCGTGGCCTCCTGGGCCGACGATTACGCCGGCCGCTCCGTCGTCGTCATCTGCCTGCGAGGCGGCAAGCTTGCCCAAGGCACGGCCGCCTGGCTGCGTCACGCCGGGGCGCAGGCGGAGTTCCTCGAAGGCGGTTTCGAGGGCTGGGTCGAGGCGAACGGGGTTGTCGTTTCGCCGGGCCGGCTGCCTGTGAGGGACGCGCGCGGCCGGACCTTATGGGTAACCCGAACGCGGCCCAAGATCGATCGGATTGCATGCCCGTGGCTCGTCCGGCGCTTCATCGACCGCGACGCCGTCTTTCTGTTCGTGGCGCCGTCGGAGGTGCTCGAAGCGGCGCAGCGGTTCGACGCGACTCCATTCGACGTTGAAAACGTGTTTTGGAGCCATCGTGGCGAGGCATGCACCTTCGACACGATGATCGAAGAGTTCGGGCTGCGCTCCGAGGCGCTCGCGCGCCTGGCCGTCATCGTCCGCGCCGCCGATACGGCTCGCCTCGAATTATCGCCCCAAGCCGCCGGGCTGCTCGCGGCATCGCTTGGCTTGTCGCGCATGTATCGCGACGACCTTGCCCAGCTCGACGCTTCGATGAGCCTCTACGACGCGTTCTATCGCTGGTGCCGCGATGCGACGAAAGAGGAGCACAACTGGACGCCGGGAGAGCGGGTGTGAGCGACCTCCCGGCGCGCCGGCCGGTCGGCGAGATCGTCCGCTATTTCCTGCGGCTCGGGACGCTGGGGTTCGGCGGACCTGTTGCCCTTGTCGGCCTCATGGAAAAACAGCTCGTCGAAGAGCGGCAATGGCTGACCCGCGAGGAGATGCGGGACGCCGTCGCCGTCAGCCAATCGCTTCCTGGTCCGCTCGCGATCCAGGTCGGCATATTTATCGCCTACCTGCGCGGCGGGTTCTGGGGCGCCTGGGCTGGCGGGTGGGCTTTCATCCTGCCGAATTTCCTGATCGTCGCCACCCTCGCTGCACTCTACGTGCATTTCGGCGGGCTGCCGTGGATGACCGCCGCCTTCTACGGGATCGCGCCCGCGGTCATCGCGCTGATACTTCACTCGTGTTATCGGCTGGCCAAGCTCGGGATGGAGGACTGGCTCCAATGGGCGATTGCCGGCGCGTGCTTCATTGTCACGATTTGGCTGGAGGCGGAGGTCGCCCTCCTCTTCATCGGAGCCGGCATCCTCGGCATTCTTTATTATGGGTCGCTGTTCCGGCGCAGCGCGGCGCCGACCTCGCTGCTGGCGCTGCTGCCGACGGGCGTCGGCAGTACCGCGGCGGCGCCGCCGGGCGCATCGACGTTAGGACAGTTGCTCGCCTTCTTCCTGAAAGCCGGGAGCCTCACTTTCGGCAGCGGGCTCGTCATCGTCCCATTTCTTGAGAAGGGACTCGTTCAGGACAGCCACTGGCTGAACCCGCGCGAGTTTCTCATCGCCGTCGCCATCGGCATGATCTCTCCGGGACCGGTCGTCATCACGGCGACCTTCGTCGGGTTTCTCGTCGCCGGGTTCTGGGGATCGCTTATCTCGACGATCGGTATCTTTCTGCCGTCTTTTATCCTGATCCTGGTCGTCGCTCCGATCCTGGTGCGGCACCGTGCAAACCCGAACGTCCAGGGTTTTGTCAAAGGCGCTTATGGCGCAGCGATCGGCACCATCCTCGGTGCCTGCATCCTGCTCGGCAAAATTGCCATCGGCGATTGGCTGACGGCTCTAGTCGCCCTGGGCAGCCTCGCCTTGTTATTCCGGTTCAAAGTCAGCAACGCGCTGCTAATCGCGGCGACGGCAATCATCGGATTGGTCGCGTTTCCGTCGCTCCAGCCCGATTGGGTGATCGTCAAGTGAGGAATGCGAGCAAGCTTAGGGACCCCAGAACATTTGCTGGGTCATTCGAGCCAGAAGGAGATCGCCTAATGCGGTTTACCCAATACGCCATCGCCACCGGTTTGGTTGCTGGACTGTCGGCTTCGGCCCTCGCCGCCGATCCGCTGTGGGAGAAGGTCGGCGAGACTTTCGGGAAAGCGGGCACCGAGATGCCTGGAGACATCTATCGAATCGCGTTGCCCAGAACCGACATCAAGGCGACGCTCGACGGCATCGAACTCAAGCCCGGATTTGCGCTCGGCGGCTGGCTCGCTTTCCAGAAGATGAGCGGCGGCGCAATGGTCATGGGTGACCTCGTACTCACCCCGGAAGAGGTCAACCCGGTGATGACAAAGCTGCTTGCCGGCGGCATCGAGATCACGGCGCTACACAACCACCTGCTCCGCAATAACCCTTTCACAATGTACATGCACGTCTATGGCCAAGGCGATCCCGTGAAACTGGCCGGAACGCTGCATGCGGGTCTCGCCGAGAGCAAGACGCCGCTGACTTCCGCCGCGCCGTCGGCGGCGGCGCCAGCTATCGATCTCGATACAGGTGCCCTCGACCAAATACTTGACGCAAAAGGCACCAATAACGGCGGCATCTACGGGTACGCGATCCGGCGCGCCGAGCCGATCAACGATGCCGGGATGGCCGTCGCGGCGGCAATGGGCTCCGCGATCGGCATCAATTTCCAACCGACCGGCGACGGCAGGGCGGCGATCACCGGCGATTTCGTGCTGGTCGGCTCCGAGCTGGAGGCGGTCCTCAAGGCGCTGCGCGAGAACGGCATCGAGGTGACAGCAATACATAACCATATGATCGAGGAGCAGCCTCGATTGTTCTTTGTCCATTTCTGGGCCAATGACGACGCCAAGAGGCTCGCCCAGGGGCTCAGGGCGGCGCTCGATCATATCCACGTTGCCAAGAGCTGAAGCCGTGCTCGCGCGTCGAAGCGCATTCGCTATCGGATTGCTCGTGTCGATCCCTGCCGGAGCGCAAACGCCCCCAGGAGCCCTTGCGCTGGAGACCAAGATCTCACTCGGACAGGTCCGTGGCCGGATCGATCATCTCGCGATCGATCTGAAGCGCCAGCGGCTTTTCATTGCCGAACTCGGCAACGGTAGCCTCGGCATCATAGACCTCGCGGCGAAAAAGCTGCAGCGTCGGATCACAGGACTACACGAGCCGCAGGGTATCGCATACGACCCGGACCAGGATGCGCTCTACGTCGCGAATGGCGGCGATGGATCGGTCCGCATCTTCCGGGAGGAGGATTTGTCGGCGGCGGGACGGATCGAACTCGGCAATGACGCCGACAATGTTCGGGTCGATGGCGCCCGCAATCGTGTGATCGTTGGTTACGGCAACGGCGCGCTGGCGATAATTGATCCGGCGACGCAGGTTAAGGTCGGCGACATTCGGCTCAAAGCGCACCCGGAGAGCTTCCAGATAGATGGCGACCGGGCTTTCGTTAATGTGCCCCAAGCCGGCTTGATCGAGGTTGTCGATCTAGTGAAAGGCGAGGTCAGCGGCGCTTGGCCAACGCACTTGAATCGCGCCAACTTTGCCATGGCGGTTGGCCATGACTGGCATCGACTCTTCGCGGTCTTTCGCAGCCCGGCGCGCCTCGTGATCATGTCTTCCAAGGACGGCAGCATCGTCGGAAGCATCGACACCTGCGGCGATGCCGACGATGTGTTCATCGATACGAAGCGCCAGCGGGTCTATGTAACATGCGGCGCGGGCGTCATCGATGTGTTGGAGCGTCGTGGCGACACTTATGGGCGGATCGGGCAGATCACGACAGTGTCCGGCGCTCGCACGTCCTTGTTCGTCCCGGAAATGGATCGATTGTTCCTCGCGGTTCGCGCATCCGGGAATGAGCCTGCCGCGATCTGGGTATTCCAGCCCGCTTCTTGAGCGCCGCCGTCCAGTTTCTTGCCGAGAAATGGAGCGAATGGGCCCCTCGGGCAAGGCGGCCATCGCGTCTCCGCGAATGGAAGCAGTCGCTCGCCGCTCACCTATGCAGGAAAGTCCCTAATGACGGAAAGAGCTTCATCCCGAAATAAAATCGCGATCCTGTGGCGCGGCGACCGCGAGGTGCGCAGCAACGCCACGCCCCAGAACAATCGCTTTCACCGCATTTTTGAGGAGACGGCGGCCGTCGGCGTCGAAGCGGAGCCGGCTGTCTATGACGAGGCATTCGCGGACGACGTGCGCGCTCAGCTGCTGGGTGTTGACGGCGTGCTCGTTTGGGTGGACCCGATCCATCACGGCAAGACGCGAGAGGCGCTCGATCCGCTGCTGTGCGAGGTGGCCGCGCTCGGACCCTGGGTCAGCGCGCATCCCGACATCATCCTCAAAATGGGGGTCAAGGAAGTTTTGCACCGGACAAAGCATCTGGGCTGGGGCACGGATACGCAGCTGTACCGCAGCATGGCGGAGTTTCGCGACGCATTCCCTGCGCGATTGCGGGAGAGCGGGCCGCGGGTTCTGAAGCAGAATCGCGGCAATGGCGGCCAAGGCGTCTGGAAAGTCGAATTTGTCCGGGGCGATGGAGCAAACACCGAAGTACGCGTGCTGCAGGCGCAGCGGGGCAGCGCCCCGGAACAGCTTCCGCTCGCGCAGTTCATGCACTACTGCGAGAGCTATTTTGGCTGGGGCTGCTGCATCATCGACCAGCCGTTTCAGCCGCGCCTGCGGGACGGCATGATCCGCTGCTACATGGCTGCGGACCGCGTGGTCGGGTTTGGCCACCAATACATCAAGGCGCTGCTCGACCCACCGCCGGAAGGTCCGGACTCGGCGGCCGCCCAGCCGGGACCGCGCATTATGCACGGGCCGGACGCGGTCCCGTTTCAACCGCTGCGTCTGAAGATGGAGGTTGAATGGGTGCCGCAGATGATGGAAGCCCTTGGCGTCGCGCCAAGATCGTTGCCGATCATCTGGGACGCCGACTTTCTCTATGGACCGCCCGACGCCGCCGGCGCCGATACTTACGTGCTGTGCGAAATAAACGTGAGCTCCTGTTTCGCCATACCGGACGAAGCGCCTGCGGCAATCGCCAGGCTGGCCTTGGCTCGCTGCAATAGCGCTGCGTAAGGCTGCGGGTCCGCCCCGAGGGAAGGCGGGAGACGCGGGCCGTAAGTCCGGTGTTCGGTTAGCCGACCCGCTGCGTTCAGCCGGTTCTTCCCGCCGCTCGCGGGGCGGGGTAACGTGGCGCGTCTCCGCCAGCCTCCGAAGGCGCGCCGGCATGAAGCTTCACGGCTACTTCCGCTCGTCCGCGGCGTTCCGCGTGCGCATCGCCCTGAACCTCAAGGGGCTGACATACGAAAACGCCTTCGTGCATCTGCGGCGCAACGACCAGTCCAAGGCGGACTACCTCGCGCTCAATCCGCAGGGGCTGGTGCCGATGCTGGAAGCGGACGGGGAACGCCTGATCCAGTCGCTGCCGATCATCGAGTATCTCAACGAGACCCATCCGCAGCCGCCGCTGTTGCCGCCCGACGCGGCCGGGCGCGCGCGGGTGCGGGCGCTGGCGGCGATCGTCGCCTGCGACATTCATCCGATCAACAATCTGCGCGTGCTGCGCTACTTGATTCGGCCGCTCGGGCACAGCGAGGCCGAACTCGAAACATGGTACAACCACTGGATCACATCGGGCTTTGCGGCGCTGGAGCGGCTGCTTGCCGACGACGCCCGGACGGGGGATTTCTGTCACGGCGACGCGCCCGGGCTGGCCGACATCGCCCTGGTGCCGCAGGTGGTGAACTCAGAGCGCTATGGCCTCGATCTCGCACCTTATCCGACGATCGGCCGCATCCATGCGCGCTGCATGGCGCTCGACGCCTTCGCCGCCGCCCACCCGCGCCATCAGCCCGACCGCGAGGATTAAGCTTGGTGCAATCAAAGCCGGACTAGCGTGTGACGGCGGCGGCGGAGCGCGGACGGTCCGCCACGCGATTTTTGATCGAGCCAACCCGATGACGATCCCTTGTCTCTCCGCCCTCCGCCGCTGTGCCGCGGCGGCAATCCTCAGTGTTGCCCTCGCCGGCTGCGGCACGCATGGGGCCGGCGTCTCGGCCACGGGCGGCGACCCCGCCGATCTCAGCCTCGTGCGCGAGGCGATGAAGCAGGTCGAGACCAGCTATGTCGCGCCGGTCAAGTCCGACGACCTGGTGAAAGGCGCCCTCAAGGGCATGCTGACCCGCCTCGACCCCCACTCCGATTACATGGACGAGCGCGAGTACAAGGAGCTGATGACCGTCACGAGCGGCCAGTTCGGCGGCGTCGGCATCGAACTGTCGGTCGAGGAAGGGGTGCCGCAGGTGGTGTCGGCGATCGACGGCACGCCGGCGTCGAGAGCCGGGATCGAACCCGGCGACCGCATCATCAAGGCGGACGGGCAGCCGACCGTGGGCATCGATATCGACAACATCGTCAAGCGTCTGCGCGGCGCCCCGGGAACCGGCGTGGTTCTCACGATCGCCCGCGCCAACCGGGCGCCGTTCGACGTGCCGATCACCCGCGCCGTCATCCACGTCGACTCCGTCAAATCCGACCTCAAGGACGGCCGCATCGGCTATGTCCGGGTCAGCACCTTCGGCGACACGACCAACGCCGAGCTCGTCGAGGCGATCAAGCGCCTCAAGCAGAAGGCCGGCGGCAGTTTTCGCGGGTTCGTCCTCGATCTGCGCAACAACGCCGGCGGGCTGCTCGACGCCGCCGTCGACGTCGCCAGCGATTTCCTCGACTCCGGGACCGTCGTGACGACGCGCGGGCGCGACAGCGACGAGAACCAGTCGTTTCCCGCCGCCGCGAAGGGCGACCTGATCCGCGGCACGCCGATGGTCGTGCTGATCAACGGCGCGTCGGCTTCGGCCTCGGAGATCGTCGCGGGGGCGTTGCAGGACAATCACCGCGCCCGCCTGATCGGCACCCGCACCTTCGGGAAAGGCTCGGTGCAGAGCATCATCCCGATCGGCAAGGGGGCCTTGCGCCTGACCACGGCGCTCTACTACACGCCGTCCGGGCGTTCGATCCAGGGGCGCGGCATAACCCCCGACATGGTCGTCGAGGTGCCCAAGGACCAGCAGGTCGCGAACGCGGTCATCACCTACGAGAGCGACCTGTTCGGCTCGCTGAAGAACGGCGGCACCCTAGATTCCGGGAAGGCCGCGCCGGCCTCGGCCCCCGCCGCCAACCTGAAGCCCGACCACCCGATCAATCCCAAGGTCATCGGCACGCCCCAGGACGTCCAGCTCAAAGCCGCCCTCGATTACCTCCGCACCCATCCCGCCGCCAGCGCCGGGCGCTAGGCAGGTTCCCCGCCGCCTGGAATTGTCATTCCCGCGAACGCGGGAATCCAGGGCGAACGCTCCGTCATCCGCCGCTGGACCCCGCTTTTCGCGGGGGCGACGGAACTGCGCCAGGGTCAGCCGGCGCGGGCGATCAGCGGAGCGAGGAACTCGCGCAATACCGGCGACCACTTGGCGTGCTCAGGGCCGCTCGAGGTGTGGCCGAGTTCGCTGTCGAGCTCGAAATAGCGGGCCTCGACCCCGGCCTCAGCGAGGGCCTGCATGACCCCCGGCGCGATATGCGGCGGGAACAGCGCATCGGTGCGGCACAGCACGTACAGCACCCTCGCCTTGATCTTCGCGAAATCGGGGCGCGTATCGAACCCCAACAACGCCCGCCGCAGGATGATCAGCGAGTTGGCGTCCCACTTGTCGGCCCACTCCGCCGCGGTCTGCCGGATCGCCGCTTCGCGCTCGGCCGGGTCGGGGAAGCGCGGTTTCAGCACCTCGTCGATGCCGTAGCGCTTCAGCGTCTCGATGCGGATTTCGGTCAGCGCCCGCTTCGGACCGCGGCCCTTGTCGTAATAGTGACCGCCGTGCCATTCGGGATCGGCCGCGAGCCGCGCCGTCACCTCGGCGAGCTGCTTGTCGGTGTTCACCGACGCCCACGGCGCGGTGTTGACCGGCACGATCGCGTCCATGAAGTCGGGGTAGGCGACCGCCCACTGAAACGCCTGATAGCCGCCGTAGGACGGCCCCGCCACCGCCACCAGGTGCCGCACCCCCAGCGACTCCAGAAGCGCCTTTTGAGCATTGACGATGTCGCGCACGGTGATCGCGGGAAAATCCGGGCCGTAGGCGCGGCCGGTCGCGGGATTGCGGCTCGCCCCGTTGGTCGAGCCGAACGACGATCCGAGCATGTTGGAGGCGACGACGAACAGCCTATCGGTGTCGATCGGCTTGCCCGGCCCGATCAGCCCGTTCCACGACCCCGGCTGGTTGCCGTTCGCCGGGTTGCGGCCGGCGGCGTGGTGGCTGCCGGTATAGCCGTGCGTGATCAGCACCGCGTTGCGGCCGTGCGGCGCGAGGCGGCCATAGGTCTCGTAGGCGATCGTCGCCTCCGGCATCGTCGTGCCGTTTTGCAGGCGGAAGTCGCGGAGCGTGAAGAAGCGGTCCTCGACAACGCCGATGTCGGCGGAGGTCGCCAGCACGTCGTTCATGGTCATGCCCCTTATGCTGCGGCGGGCGATTTTGGCACGCGGCCACAGCGCCTGTCACCGGCGGGTGCGGCGAGGCGGCCCAGATCGCGCTTTCGGCGGCGGCCGCTTCGCGCTACATCCGCGTTGGTTTCGCCTTGCCCGGGGGTCCCATGCGTGTCGCCGCTGCGCTGTTGGCGCTTTCGCTGCTCTCGGCTTGCGAGGCGGGTGCGCCGGCGCCGCTGCCGGGGGCGGAGGTGCGCGCCGAGTTCCCGCCCGGCGGGGTCGTCAACGTTATCCAGGTGACGGCCCTCGACCCGCGGCCGCTGCACGCGGCGGAGCTCGTCGCGCCCGACGGCGCCGCGACCCCGGCGACGGGCATCGACACGACGAAGAACCCGACGACATCGGCTGGCCAGTTCGGCGCCGGCAACACCGCCCGAAACAACCTCTCGCCGCAGCGAACCTTCGCCAATGCCGTGGTGCCGCCGAACCCAACCTATAGCGGCCGCCCCTCCGAGCGGACGGAGCTGCTGCTGACGCGGTCCGTCGCGTCGATCGCTCTTCCCGACCCGGTCGCCTATCGCAAGGACTGGCAGCACTACCGCATCAAGGCGGAGTTCGGTACACCCCCCGCTCCTACTGAAACGATTGAGATCCCCGCCCCCGAACCCCCGCCGGCGCAATAGCCCGCTTTCGCCAGCGCTGCGAACCGAGCCAGAGTGCCGAACCGGTCACGTTTCATAGAAATTGTCATGGCCGGGCTGGACCCGGCCATCTGCGGCGCGGCCGAGATCGCCGGGTCGAGCCCGACGATGACGAGAGGAGGAAAGGGTCACCTCCGGCAAAACGCTCCCGGGGCTGGCTTCGCCGAGTCAGCTCCCGCGCTGCGCCCAGGCGAGGAGGCGGTCGAGAAACTGGCGGCCCTCGGCGAGCTGGTCGCGGCTGATGAATTCGTCGGGCTGGTGCGCGACGTCGATCGAGCCAGGGCCGCAGACGATCGCGGGGATGCCGGCGCGCTGGAACAGGCCGGCCTCGCTCGCGAAGGAGACGGTCGTCGTCGTGTTGGCGCCGGTCAGGCGGCGGGCCAGCGCCTCGGCCGGTGAGGCGCGGTCGGGGACGAGTGGCGGCACCGCGACGATCGTCTCGGTCTCGATTGCGGCGCCGGGAAAAACCGCCCGCATTCGCGGCAGCAGGTCGGCGGCGATGAAGGCGTCGATCTCGACCTTCAGCGCTTCCGCGTCCTCCCCCGGCAGCGGCCGCAGGTCCCAGTCGAACTCGCACTCGCGGGCGATGATGTTGATCGCGGTGCCGCCGGCGATGCGGCCGACATTGCAGGTCGTGTAGGCGGGATGGAAGCCGCTTTCGGGGCGGGCGCGGGTGCGCGCCGCGGCGGCGAGCCGCTCGATGCGGCCGATGATCTCGGCGGCGGCGGCGATGGCGCTGACGCCGCGGTCGGTGGCGCTCGAATGCGCTTCGAGGCCGACGACGCGGATGCGGTGGAAGTGGCAGCCCTTCTGGGCGTTGGCGATCTGCATCGAGGTCGGCTCGCCGATGATCGCCAGTTGCGGCCGCGCCGCCCCTTCCGGCAGCGCGTCGATCAGCACCGGCGCGCCGAAGCAGCCGACCTCCTCGTCATAGGTGAACGCGAGGTGCAGCGGCACCGCCAGTTCCGCCGCCACCGCCCGCGGCACCAGCGCCAGCGCGAGGGCGATAAACCCTTTCATGTCGGCGGCGCCGCGGCCGTAGAGGCGGCCGTCGCGTTCGCTCAGGTCGAAGGGATCGCTGCTCCATGCTTGCCCTGCGATGGGCACGACATCGGTATGGCCCGAGAGGATGACGCCGCCGCGGTCGCTCGGGCCGATCGTGGCGAAGAGATTGGCCTTGGTCCCGGCGGGATCGTGCGTCAGCGCGCTGGCGACGCCATGACCGGCGAGGTAATCGGCGATCCAGCGGATCAGGTCGAGGTTCGACTTCGCCGAGGTCGTGTCGAACCCGACCAGCCGCTCCAGGATCGGCAGCTCGTCCGCCATGTTGCCGGCGATCCGCTCAGAGGTGTTCGCCGCTCGCCGCCGGCGTGCCGATCATCGCCAGCACCTCGCGGCGGGTCAGCGGGTCGCTGCGGAAGGCGCCGAGCATGCGGCTCGTGACCATGTTGACCCCGGGCTTGTGTACGCCGCGGGTGGTCATGCATTGGTGCGCCGCCTCGATGACGACCGCAACGCCCTTCGGCTGCAATACCTCCTCGATCGCGTTGGCGATCTGCGCCGTCATCTTCTCCTGAATTTGCAGCCGCTTGGCATATACATCGACGAGCCGCGCCAGCTTCGAGATGCCGACGACCCGGTTGTTCGGCAGATAGGCGACGTGCACCTTGCCGATGATCGGCGCGAGGTGGTGCTCGCAATGCGACTCGAAGCGGATATCCTTCAGCAATACGATCTCGTCGTAGCCGTCGGTCTCCTCGAAGGTGCGCTGCAATAGCGCGACCGGGTCTTCCTCGTAGCCGCGGAAGAATTCCTCGTAGGAGCGCACGACGCGGTCGGGGGTGGCGCGCAGCCCCTCGCGCAGCGGATCGTCGCCGGCCCAGCGGATCAGCGTGCGCACCGCTTCCTCGGCCTCGGCGCGGGTGGGCCGCCGCACCCCTTCTTGTCCGCCGTTTCTCGGCATTCGATTTTCCTTTTTCGGTCTTAGCAGTCGGAGTTTGACGGATCATTCCCCCCGATCGTCATTCCCGCGAAAGCGGGAATCCAGGGCAACCGCTCCGTCGCCTGCCCCTGGAGCCCCGCTTTCGCGGGGGTGACGGCAGCAGGGCTGGGAATCATTCGCCGGAACCCATCCACTAGTTAAGTCGCACCTGCTGCTGCGGGCTGTCGAGCGAGAAGGCGGGGACCTCCGCGGCGAACACCTCGCCGCTTTCCGTCTCCATGTCGTACGTCCCGACCATGAAGCCGGACGGGGTCGGCAGGGGGCAGCTGCTGGTGTATTCGAAATGCTCGCCCGGCCCCAGCACCGGCTGTTCGCCGACGACGCCGGGGCCGCGCACTTCTTCGAGATGGCCGCGGCCATCGGTGATTTTCCAGTGGCGGCGGCGCAATTGCACGGTCTCCTTGCCGCAATTCTCGATGCGGACGCGGTAGGCCCAGACATAGCGGTGTTCGGACGGCTCGGAATGCTGCGGAAGGTAGAACGGCTCGACCGTGATCCTGATCGAGCGGGTGGTTGCCGAATACATGGTCAGCGGTCCTCCTTCGCACGTCCGGCGCAACCCAAGAGATGTCGTAGGCGGCGCCAACGCCTTCAAGCATGCCCCGGCGCCAGCAATTCGAGGACCCGCTCGTCGACGCGGCGCGAGCCGTCGGGCGGGACCGCCTGGATGCAGACATGGTCGGCGCCGGCATCCCAGTGCTGCTGGATGCGATTGCGGATCGCGGCCTCGTCGCCCCAGGCGAAGATCGCGTCGATGAAGCGGTCGGAGCCGCCGCCGGCAAGGTCGGCGTCGCCGAAGCCCATGCGCCGCCAGTTGTTGACGTAGTTGTCGAGCCGCATGTAGTGCGCGATCGCCTGCCGCGCACCGGCCCGCGCGGCCGCCGGGTCGGTTTCAAGGATTACCATCTGCTCCGGGCACAACAGCTTGCCGGACCCGAGGATGCCGCGCGCCTCGGCCGTGTGTTCCGGCGGCACGTTGTACGGATGGGCTCCGTCCGCGAGCTCGGCCGACAGCGCCATCATCCGCGGCCCCAATGCCGCGACGATCGTCAGCGGCTTTTCCGGCGGCTCCGG
>Ga0070739_10003122_pt1 | contig 21061 bp, 22 predicted proteins | sample Coa_R1_7_FD_66445 | JGI IMG/M metagenome (GOLD analysis project Ga0070739, IMG submission 66445) | Surface soil microbial communities from Centralia Pennsylvania, which are recovering from an underground coalmine fire - Coalmine... | ecosystem: Environmental > Terrestrial > Soil > Unclassified ... | reverse complement strand
GCGCTAACGCGACCCCGCTCGCCGGGGGCCATGTGATTTACAGCCGTGCCCCCGTCTGCTAAACTGAAGCGTGAAATCCATCACGCGGAAACGGGGGTTAAACATGGCCAAAGCCATCGTTGATCCGGCGGAGTTGCGGCGCTTCGCCCAGAACCTGAAACATTTCAACAACGAGCTGCAACATCAGCTGGCGGTCCTCCAGGGGCAGTTCTCCGGACTCGGCGATACCTGGCGCGATCAGGAGCACGAACGCTTCGCTCAACAGTTTGCCGAGGCCGTCCAGGTGCTGGCGCGCTTCGTCGAAGCGTCGCACCAGCAGATTCCGTATTTGCTTCGCAAAGCAGAGCGAATTGAAGAGTACCTCCAACAACGCTGATAAGATCCCATGAGCCAATCAGCCCGAGTTCAATCGCTGGACGCCATCAAGGCCCTGCACGCCTCCCTGGCCCGCTATGGGCCGGAGGCCCTGGAAGCGCTGGGCGCCGCCGAAATGGAGATTCGCCGCGTCTTTGATAATTTGCACAATCAGCTCAAACACTGGCAGCGCCAGGTTGAGAAGCGTCACGAGGACGTCGGCCGCGCTCGTTCCGATCTGGCTCACGCGCGGGCCCTTAACAAGGGCGAACGCATCGGCTGTTCTGAACAAGAGATCGCTCTCATCAAGGCCCAGAAACGCTTGCGCGAAGCGGAGGAAAAAGTAGCTACCGTCAAACGCTGGCTGCTGCATTTGCCGCAGGCTATCCACGAATACGAAGGACCGGCGCGACGGCTGGGAGGTTTTCTCGACGCCGATCTCAAACAAGGGCTGGCGCTCTTGAACAATAAGATCGACATCCTCGAAGCCTACATGGCCATGCAAGCGGCCGAGCCGCCCGCCTCGCCGGGAGGAACATCATGAGTCTGACCACCACGTCTATCAGTTTGGCCGACGGACTAAAAACGGCCGCTGCTCTCTGGGAAGACGCCCGCGCCGGCTGGGATGATCCGGTCGCTCTAGCCTTCGAGAACGACTATTGGCTGCCGTTGAAAAACCAGGTCGAGGCCACCCTGGCCGCGCTCGATCGTCTCGCCCCCATCCTGGCCCGCGCCCAGCAAGAATGTTCCTGACCAAATAAATAACCACAGAATCACAGAGAGCACAGAGGAGACACAGAGAGAAAAAGAAATAAATCACATCAAAAGTCGTCTTATTGAAACAATTTTTTCTCATGGTCTTTGTGTTTTTCTTCTCTGTGTTCTCTGTGATCTGTGGTTAGCTCTTTTTTCCGCAGAGGTTTTTGATGTCTGAACCCTCTTTGATTGCCCGGCAGCGCGAGTTGTTGCGCGACTTGCTTCAGCAAGCCGCCGAGCGCGCGCGCGGTGAGCCGGCCATCGCTGCCGCATTTCAGGAACAAGGGGATCAGGTCGAGATCGAGTTCGCTGAGGCCCGCGAAGCGCTCGATCGCCGCCGGGCGCAAGAGCTGGAAGAGAACGAACGGCAGATCGAGCAGGCGCGACGCAGCATCGAGGCGCGCTACAAGGCCGAGCAAGAAGCCGCCCATCGTGAGTTCGTGCAGAAGCGCGGGCAGATCCTGGAGCGCGAAGAGAACGAAAAAGAAGCGGCCCAGGCCGCGTACAAGGAAGCGTGCTGGACCATCTCTGCCGTTCTCGAAGGGGCCAAGAACGAAATCGAGCAGGAGCTACGCGACAACAAGACACGCCTGCAAACACGGCTCGATGAGCTGCACGCCATCCACAAGCAGGCCCGCGCTCAGCTGGACGAATGGGATCAGCCCGCCGAGGACATCGAGACCGACATCGGCGCTTCCGTCTCCGTGGACGAAGACGCTCCGCCCCCCAAGCTGTCTGAGTGCGTGGCCGAAGCGCAAAATCTGCTCGACGAATTGCGGCAATTGAGACTGCCGCGCTACTTACGGATGCCGGTGATCGCGCCGCTGTTGCGTCTGTTCCTCTCCCGGATGGCCCGCAGACAAGTCCAGGCCGCGTATGGGCCGCTCTATCGAATTATCGTTGAGGCCGACAGCACCCGGCAGTTGTTGCTTGATCGCTATGAAAGCGAGTTTCGCCAGCGCATGTTGGCGGCCAAGAAAAAACACAACGATGAGGTTCGTCAGGCCCACGCCGCCTACCAGGAGAAACGCGCCGCCAGCAAACGCTGTCTGGAGCAGCAATTGCCGGCCATCGAAGAGCGCTACCAGCGTTTGCGCGACGAGAGCGAAAAACGCCGCACCGATGATTTGCGACAATCGGACGAGCTTTACGATCATCGCATGATCGATATTCGTTATCGGCACGAACGAGACATGCAGCAGTTGTCGTCTCGCCGCGAGCAACTGCTGAGGGAAATTCACGAGCGCCGCGACCGCGACTGGAACCTCCTGACCGAAAATTGGCGGCAGGCCATGACTCGGCTGCAAACCGCCGTCACCGAGATTAACGAGACGACGCGTCGCCTGCTGCCCAGTTGGGATGATTCCTCGTGGCAGTCGTGGCAGCCACCCACGGAAATCCCGCCGGTGCTGCGCCTGGGCCAGTATCATGTTCGCCTGGACCAGGTGCCCAATGCGATCCCCACCGATCCGGACTTGCAAGCGATGATGCCGGACGACTTCGATTTGCCGGCCCTGTATGAGTTCCCGGCCCGTTCGTCCTTGCTGTTTCAGGCCAGCGACGCCGGTCGAGCCGTAGCCGTGCAGACGTTGCAAGCCATCGTCTTCCGGATGCTCACGTCGCTGCCGGCCGGCAAGGTGCGTTTCGTCATCGTTGATCCGGTCGGTTTGGGTCAGAACTTCGCCGCCTTCATGCACTTGGCCGATTACGATGAACAGCTCGTCGCCAGCCGAATCTGGACAGAGACGCCGCACATCGAACACCGTTTGGCCGACTTGACGCTGCACATGGAGAACGTCATCCAGAAATATCTGCGCAACCAGTACGAGACGATCATGGACTACAACGTCCAGGCCGGGGAAGTGGCCGAGGCGTTTCGTGTGCTGGTCGTCGCCAATTTTCCGGTGAATTTCAGTCCCGAAGCGATCCGCCGGCTGTTGAGCATCATGCAGAGCGGTCCGCGCTGCGGCGTCCTCACGCTGGTCAGTGTCGATACCAAGATTCCAGTGCCGAAGGGCTTCGATCTCGCCGATCTCGAAGCGAACAGTCTGAATTTCGCCTGGGACGGTCAGCGGTTTCGCTGGAAGGACGCGGATTTTGCTCCGTATCCGTTGACGCTGGAGCCGCCGCCGGAAAACGACTTTGCCAATCGCATCCTGGCACAGGTCGGCCAGGCTGCCGTCAACGCCCAGCGTGTGGAAGTACCGTTCGAGTTCATCTCGCCGCCGCCGGAGGAATGGTGGCACGCCAACAGCCGCAAAGGGCTGCGCGTCGCGCTTGGCCGCGCCGGGGCGACACAGCGGCAATGCCTCGATCTGGGCAAGGGCACGGCCCAGCACGCCCTGATCGCCGGCAAGACCGGCTCCGGCAAATCGACGCTCCTGCACGCCCTCATCACCAATTTGGCGCTCTTGTACAGTCCTGATGAAGTCGAGCTGTATCTGATCGACTTCAAGAAAGGCGTCGAATTCAAGACCTACGCCGTCCACGATTTGCCGCACGCTCGCGTCATCGCCATCGAGAGCGAGCGCGAATTCGGCTTGAGCGTCTTGCAGCGACTCGACGCCGAGTTACGGATGCGCGGCGAACGCTTCCGCGATGTCCGTGCTCAGGATCTCGCCGCCTTTCGCCAAGCCAAGCCCGACGAACGGATGCCGCGCGTGCTGCTGATCGTCGATGAGTTCCAGGAATTTTTCACCGAAGACGACCGCATTGCTCAAGAGGCGGCCCAGCTGCTTGATCGCTTGGTCCGCCAGGGCCGAGCGTTCGGCATGCACATCCTGCTCGGCTCGCAGACCCTTGGCGGCGCGTACACACTGGCCCGCAGCACCATCGATCAAATGGCCGTGCGCATCGCCTTGCAGTGCAGTGAGGCCGATGCGCATCTGATCCTCAGCGACGACAACTCCGCCGCTCGCCTGCTGTCGCGTCCCGGCGAGGCGATCTACAACGACGCCAACGGACTTGTTGAGGGCAACAATCCCTTCCAGGTTGTCTGGCTGGGCGACGACCGCCGCGAGCAGTATCTGTCCCGCATCCATGACCTTGTCGCCCAGCATCCGCCGATGCTCCGCGAATCGCCCATCGTCTTCGAGGGCAACGCCCCCGCCGACGTATCACGCAATCACCTGCTCAACCAGCGCCTTGCCGAATCCGTGACTGCCGACACGGAAGACCGGCGCGAACAACGCGCCTGGCTCGGCGAAGCGATGGCCATCAACGAGCTGACCGCCGCCCCCTTCCGCCGCCATCATGGCAGTAATCTCCTGCTCATCGGCCAACAAGAAGAAATATCGCTGGGAATGCTGGCCACCGCCGTCGTCAGCCTCGCCTCCCAGATGGCGCCCAGTGAATCGCCGCGCTTCTACATCGTGGACGGCCGGCAAGCCGACGCCCCAACCGATGGCCCCTTGGCCCGACTACCGGAACTGCTGCCGCAAGCAGTCCGCCTCTCCGGCTGGCGCAATGTACCCGCTATCATGGCCGAACTCAACGCGGAAGTCGAACGCCGACAGAAGGAGCCAGCCGCCGCACCATCGCTGTATCTCGTACTGTTCGGCGTACAGCGCCTGCGCGATTTGCGGAAGGCGGAGGACGACTTCAGCTTCATGCGAAAGGCCGACGACGCCCCCAATCCCGCCCAGCACTTCACCACACTGCTGCGCGAAGGCTCACCCCTCGGCATCCACACACTGATGTGGTGCGATACTCTCAACAATCTCCAGCGCACCCTCGACCGTCAATCGATGCGCGAACTGACGATGCGCGTCGTGTTCCAGATGAACGTCAGCGATTCCAGCAACCTGATCGACAGCCCGCTGGCGAGCAAACTCGGCATGCACCGGGCGCTGTTCTTCAATGAGGAAGAGGGGCGGCTCGATAAGTTCCGGCCGTATAGTTTGCCTTCGGAAACGTGGCTGAAGCGTGTGCAGGAGCAATTGCACCATCGGGCCGAGGTAAAGGAGAGCGTGGCCCTACAGTGAGGGGCTGTAGCATCGTGTCAATCGAGGACTTCTTGATGCCGGGTGGCAAACCAATCGGCGTCAAAGGTACCGGGCCACATGCGTCCGCTCGGCTTCGCGAGGTCAAAGGGGGACGAGCAGAAGCCGAGCGCATCTTTCAAGAACTGACGCAGGGCGGCAAGGACATTACACCCACGAATTATCCCGGTAAGCTCATCGAACTTCCATCAGGTCAGGGGACCATCGGCTATCGACCGGTTTCCAAGAGCGGGCAGCCAACCATCGATGTCAATGCCGTCGATTCAGCGGGTCAGCCGATCCCGATCGAGAAGATCAAGTTCATCGATTGATGAGGAGCAAAATATGACACCAGAAGCAATCTTGGAAAGTTTGGCCCAAGAATGTAAGGAAGATCATGTCGGCCTATGGCGCATCGTCAACGCCGTGCGCTTCGACCTCGGCTCTACGGACCCTGCACAAACGCGGGCTTTGGCGCTTGATCTGGTGGGCAGCCTGTTGCGAGATCGAGGTATACGAGTGGGATGGCCAGCATCGGATGGACGGCATTTCCTTCCCTGGGATCTCACCCCCGATCAGGCGATCCATCGAATCGAGAAGGAATGGACGGCGTTAGGACGCGACCCCAATATCGGCGAATTGGCCTGGTTCACAAGCGCGGAATAAACGAATTACGGTTCAGAAGGATGACTGCATGGCAACGGCCAAGACACCGCGGAGCAAACGCCTGCCACCGCTGGAAAACGGCGACTGGCTCGATCAAAAGACATTTCACGCTCGTTACGAAGCGATGCCGAACGGTTTCCGCGCGGAGTTGATTGGGGGGATTGTATATGTGCCATCTTCGCAAAAGCTTCCGCATCGCCAAACACAACTATTGGTAGTCCGCTGGCTAGATGAGTACGCCGAAGCCACACCGGGAACCGAGGCGCTTCTGAACAATACGCAAATTCTGGGTCCGGATAGTGAGCCGGAGCCGGACGCGTGCCTTTTCATCACTCCCGAGTACGGTGGCCGTGTTTACGTCGATAAGGACGACTACCTGCATGGGCCGCCGGAATTGATCGTAGAAGTCAGCTCCTCCACTGAATCGATTGACCTGCACCGCAAGAAGCAGGATTATCAGAAAGCCGGCGTAAACGAGTATGTTGTGCTAGCATTGCGTACTCAGCAGGTGTTTTGGTTTATCCGTCAGCGCGGCAAGTACAAGGAGGTTCCCCTCCCTACCGATGGTATCTTTCGTTCGCGGATGTTTCCTGGATTGTGGCTTGACGCAGAGTCCATGTTGCGTTGTCAGCGTCAGGGTGTGCTTGCCGCTCTCAAGCGAGGCTTGGCCACCGCAGAACACGCGGCCCTTCGTAGCCAAGTTGACCAAGCAAGCATCGAAAAAGTGACGGAACCAAGAATCGTTGCCATTGCCGTTTCTTCCGCTACGCTGATACACACAGCTACTCTCTCGGAGGAACATCATGCGTTCTCTTTATCTAGTTGCTTTTCTCCTGTCATCCCTCAGCCTTTGCTTCCCCGCCGGCGCCGCAGAGCCGAAGAACATTCACGTCGAGGACACCGACGCCTACGTCCAGATCGATACGGATGTATTACAAGCACGCATCCGCAAGAAGGGCTACGTCAGCGGCACTGAGCAAGGGACGTTCGTTGATAAAAGGACCGGGGCACACGACCTCGGTTTCGGACTGCACATCATGGATTTCCTGATGGTGCCCGGCTGGCGCGATGACGGCTATCCCCGCGATAAGAAAATCCACGGCAATCTGCCCAAGCATTACGTTGAAGGACCGCAAATTTGTACCCAGGCGAAGGAGCTGAAGCCGGAGATCATCAAGGGCGACAACTTTGTCGCCGTTCGTCAAAGCTATACGTTCAACCAACCCGGCAAAGGCTACAAAGCCGGCTCAACCTGGGAGCAAATCCTCGTCTTTCAGCCCGGCGTTCGCTGGTTTTTCTCCTGTGAGCGCATCACCAGCGTCAATGACGTAGATGATCTCTTCTATCGCATCGACATGCCCGGACATATCCGCCATCGAAACGGCGACAATTTCACACAAATATACTTGAGTTATCTTGATAAGCCGATTTCGTCGTCGGAGTTCAAGGACAATTTCGGTCCCGATGAGAGGTTTTTGTATCAGAGAAAAGAGGGAAGCATCCCGGAGCGCATGATTCGCGCGTACCAGGTGAAGCGCGACGGCAAGCCGGGTCCGTGGCTGGCGGGCATGACGCTTGACCCCGGCGAAGTGTCGGAAGCATGGTGTCACCAGCGCGGCTACGTGTGCTTCATCCAAGAGTTGCACCGCAAGAAGGTTAAAGCCGGTGAGACGTTCGGGGCGGCCTATATCGTCGGCTGGTTCGATGACCTCGACGAAATGCGGAAAGTGTATGATCGCTACAAGGGCAAACGCACCATCGTCCTTGAGAAGGATCAATTCCGGCTTGAGTAATGGAATAGCTACAGACGCTCAAATAGCTTGGAAAAGCGCTCGTGCCGAGTCGTGGACCTCCGGAGCGTAGCCCGCACGGATCGCCGCCACGGTCGATTTCGGGGTCAGCACGCGCACCTCTTCCCCCTTTGGACGCGGACGCCATTCTCGGTAGCCGCCGGGCGACCATTCGAGGAGGTAGTCGCCCCAAACCAGGTAAGCCCGCTCACTCCACGCCGGGACCGTCACCAATACGCCGTCCGGCAAGTCCTCCAGTGCCGCCGAGAAGGAGCGCTTTGAACGGTCAGCAGTGACACGCTCGGTGTGCAGGCGATTATCAATTTCATCGGCGGTGGGTCGCTGCCTCGCAGTGTATCCTGGATGCGCCGTCTTCCAGGCGTTGCAGAAGTCAAGAAAACGAGCGTGCCGGCACTCGGCACAGGGACGGTGCCCGGCAGCCAGAGCTGTCGCTTCATCGAGGAAGAACAATTCGGTATAGGAATTTGGCGTCATCACTGTCCGCTTGCGGCCCCGGAACTCAAGAACACAAACAATCCATCGCTTCACTTGCCACGCGCGCTTGATATGGCCTTCGGCGTCGTGCAATATGCCCCGATTGCCCAGGAACGTGCCTCGCTCCGGTGTGGCAATGATGTCGCCGAACGGAGTGACTCGGTTTTGCCTTGGCATCAGCAGTTTCCCCCACATACAGGTGCGAAGCATCTGCTTGCCACCGCAATCACGACTGCACCACGGCATCGGCCTCGATCTCAACCAACATCTCCGGAGCGACGAGCCGGCTGACCTCGACCATGCTGGTCGCCGGGCGAATGTCTTTGAAGAACTCACCATGCGCCCGGCCGATCTGTTCCCACTGGTCGATGTTCACAACGTACATCCGGGTCCGCACGACATCTTGCAATGTCGCTCCCAGCTTTTTGAGGGCTGCCTCGATGTTCTTGAGGGTCCGAACCGTTTGTGCATACGCATCGCCTTTGCCGACAATGGCGCCATCTTCATCGGTGGCTGTGGTACCCGAGACGAATACGAATTGGCCAACACGGACAGCCCGGGAATAACCCACGATTGGTTCCCAGGGCGTTCCGCTGGAATAGCGCTCTCGTTTCACGGTTTGTCCTCCCCGACCAGCAGTTCGCCTTTTGCCACAGTGATTGCTTTGCCGCCCAGGAAAGCCCGGTCTTCCATCACGCGCACTTTTACGATGCCGCCCCGGACGGATGCTTGATATGCTACGAATTCCGTCTTGCCCAATCGCTTCCGCCAGAAGTCACCCAGGCAGCAATGAGCCGAACCTGTTACCGGATCTTCATCAATGCCGGAACCAGGGGCGAAAAAGCGAGACACAAAATCGAATCGAGAATCGGCGGCGCGGCTGGTCACGATGATCCCGCGCACCGGCAGCGCCGCCAAGCGCTTGAAGTCGGGAGCCATGCCCCGCAAGACCGCTTCCGATTCCACTTCCACAAGGTAGTCGAATTGGTTTTTGCCGACATACTTGGCGGAGACGCCCAGCGCCTCCAGAAGACCCGGAGGAACGGCCGCTTCTTCTTCGGGCTTCAACGGAAAATCGAGTTCGATGTCGTCCTGGCGGCGAATTGCCTTCAAGATGCCGCTCTTGGTCGAGAAGTGAATTTCATTCCTGTCGGTCTGACCTTGCTGCCAGAGAATATGGGCCGACGCCAGAGTTGCATGTCCGCACAGGGGCACTTCGATTGTCGGCGTGAACCAGCGCAGGTCGAAATGACTGGGATGTTTGACGAGGAAAGCCGTCTCCGAGAGGTTCATGTCCCGTGCGACGGCTTGGAGCCAGCGATCCTCCTTCCATGCGGGAAGAAGACAGACCGCCGCAGGGTTGCCGGCAAAGGGGCGATCCGTGAAGGCGTCAACGTGGAACAGAGGAATGGGCATTTGCATCCTCACAAGAAAGGTGTCCAGCGACGAAGGTACTCATCGGACACGGAGGAGATCGAGCAGGTTCGCTTCCGTTATCGTAGAAGATACGAAGAAGGACTCCCGCACCTACCCGAAGAATTTCCCAAAATAATACTCCCCTTCCTCTACGCAACGGAGTACCATTGATCTTTACGGACGCGCCTTGTCGGCGTGCCTCATCCCAAACTGCACAGGAGCCTTCCATGCAAGAGAACACCTCTCCTCCCTGTCCGGAATGCGACGCCCTCGACCGCCGCGGATTCATCCGCACGTTGGCCCTTGGCGGGGCCGCCCTCACCGCCGGATCGACTTCTCTGTTTCTGCCCGGCAGCACTCGGGCCGCCGACCGCAAGCCCATGCCGCGCGTTTCCAACCCCGTCGCCGAGGATCTTGTCAAGGAACTGTTCGCCGGCCTGACCGATGCCCAGAAGAAAGCCGTCGTCAAGCCCTGGGAGCACCAAGCCCGCAAGTCGGTCAATCCTAACAAAGCGCTCGACCAGACCATCGGCACCGTTTACACCAAGCAGCAGCAGGATCTCGTCCAGCAGATCGTTCGAGCCATCGCTTCCGACGACAAGGGCTGGCACCAGATCTCGCGCGGCGGCACGTGGGACGCCACCAAGCGCTTCGACAACATGGGGGCCGATATTTTTGGCGATCCCTCCACCGGCAAATTCGCCTTCCTCTGCACCGGCCATCACCTGACCGTTCGCTGCGACGGCGACAGCGAGGAAGGGGCGGCCTTCGGTGGGCCGATCTATTACGGGCACAGCCCCAATGGCTACTCCTCCAAGAACGTCTTCTCCTACCAGACGCGGCAAGTGATGAAAGCCTACCAGGCGCTGGATGAGAAGCAACGCAAACAGGCGACCGTGGCGATGGGCAATCCCGGAGAGGGAGCGAAATCGATCCGCCTCAAGAAGGACGGCAAGCTGCCGGGCATCGCTTATGCCGAGCTGACGAAAGACCAGCAGGAGCTGTTCGAGAAGGTGATGCAGACCGTGCTCTCGCCGTTCCGCCAACAGGACGGCAGCGAGGTGGTGGCGATCATCAAGGCGATGGGCGGCATGCAGAAGGTACACATGGCCTTCTACTCCGAGGAGTACGAGAACGCCCAGACTTCGGAAAATCAGCCGTGGAGCTTCTGGCGGCTGGAAGGTCCGGGGTTCGTGTGGAACTTCCGCGTCCTGCCGCATGTGCATACCTACGTAAATATCGCATCGAAGATCGGCTAGTTGCTCATTGCAGCGCAGTTGTATCCGAGCCTGAAGCGTAAGCGAAGACTCTTCGCTTACGCTTCCGGCTCGGATACATACGTTTGAGTGATCCCATCATGCCTGCCGCCAAGCAATTCCTCGCCTTCGATCTCGGCGCCGAGAGTGGCCGCGGCGTTCTCGGCCGCTTTGATGGTTCGCGCTTGAGCCTGGAAGTGATTCATCGCTTCCCCAATGGAGCGGTCCGTACTCTGGATACGCTGCATTGGGACGTGTTGCGCCTGTACAACGAGATGCTGCAAACGCTGCGGCTGTGCGCGGCCAAGCACGGGGCACTGGACGGTGTGGGCGTCGATACCTGGGGCGTCGATTTCGCCTTGCTGGGACGCGGCGGCACACTGCTGGGCAATCCGCGCCACTACCGCGATCCACATACCGAAGGCATGATGGAACAAGCGTTCGCACGGGTGCCGCGTGCGGAGATCTTCCGCCACACCGGCATCCAGTTCATGCGCTTCAACACGCTGTTTCAGCTATTGGCCATGCAGCGCGATCGCTCACCGCTTTTGGATGCGGCGGAAACGATGCTGTTCATGCCGGATCTGTTCCACTACTGGTTCACCGGAATCAAAGTCAACGAATACACCGACGCCAGCACCAGCCAGATGCTCGATCCGAACACGCGGAGCTGGGCGCAGGAGCTGATACGGGCTTTTGCTCTGCCGTCGAAAATCCTTGGCACGCTCATCCAGCCGGGCACCGTCCTTGGTCCGCTGCGGCCGGCGATTGTCGAGGAAACGGGGATCAACGCCGCTTCCGTGATCGCGCCGGCGTCGCACGATACAGCGTCGGCCATTGTCGCCGTGCCTGCTTCCCCCCACCCCAACCCTCCCCCACAAGGGGGGAGGGAGAAAGAGAACCCTCCCCCACAAGGGGGGAGGGAAAAAGAAAACCCTCCCCCACAAGGGGGGAGGGAGCAAATTACTCCCTCCCCCCTTGTGGGGGAGGGTTGGGGTGGGGGGTGGGCCTACATCAGCTCCGGCACCTGGTCGCTGATGGGCGTCGAGCTGAAGCAGCCGATTGTCGGTGAAGCGGCCCTCGAAGCGAACTTCACCAACGAGGGCGGCGTTGGCGGCACCATACGCTTTCTGAAAAACATCATGGGTCTATGGCTCGTGCAAGAGTGCCGCCGTGCCTGGGAGCGCAGCGGCACAGCCTACAGCTACGACGAGCTGATGCGTCAGGCGGAGACGTCGACTCCCTTCGCCAGCCTCGTAGATCCGGATCATCTCTCCTTTATCTTGCCGACGAACATGCCGGCGGTATTGGCCGATTTCTGCCGCCGCAGTGGGCAGCCTGTGCCGGAGGGGATCGGCGGCACTGTGCGCTGCGCCTTGGAGAGCCTGGCGCTCTGCTATCGCTGGGTGCTGGAACGACTGGAGGCGCTGACCGGACGACGCGCCGAGGTCATCCACATCGTCGGCGGCGGCAGTCAGAATGCGTTGTTGAACCAGTTCACGGCAGACGCTTGCAATCGTCCGGTGTTGGCCGGGCCGGTTGAGGCGACGGCGATCGGCAACGTGCTGGTGCAGGCGCTGGGCGTGGGCGCACTCGGCTCGTTGGCGGACGCGCGCGAGGTAGTGCGTCGCTCCTTCGAGGTCCGCACCTTCTCGCCGCGTCAGCCCGAGGCCTGGCAAGCGCCGTATGAGCGCTTCTGTGCTTTCCGTACTACTGCGTAGCCGTCCGGCGGTGAACCTCAGCTGGCTGCTCCCTGAACGGGTTGCTCCGTCGGAACCTCCGCCCTCTGCGAAGGAACAAGAACGGTTGCCGCGCGCGTGGTGCGCCGCCGCGTCAGAAGCCGATCCACGGACCATTGGCCCGCACCCAGACAGATCAAGACCAGGCACATGACAATGAGAGCCAAGTTGTACTCGGACTCGTAGCCCCCGCCTCGCAAGGCGAACCGGTGCGGAGCGGTTACCAAGATCACGGCTCCGACCTGAATTACGATCATTCCCAGGGCCGCCAGGCGCGTGAGCAGACCGGCCGCCAGGGCTAAACCGCCCAAGAACTCACCCCAGGCGACGGCCACCTCCGTCCCCATGAACGTTAGCGTAGTCGGAGCCTGAGGGGGCATAACGCGCTGGCCCTCTGCCTTGCCCGACGGCATCTCCGGCATCCCCAGATACATCTGGTTCACCCAGTCGGTGCCGCCGTCGTGATTGATGATTTTGTCCAGGCCGTGATACAGGAAGATGCCGGCCAAACTTAGGCGTAGGATCAGGGAGGCGAGATTCATTCGGGTTGGCAGGGATGCCTCGGAGCGGAACAGTGTGGTGTACATGCGAGCCTCCATCGAAGAAAGAAAGGGTACCGAAACCTATCTGCCGTGGAGTGTGGCCGCGAAGAGCGACCTCTCACCACGGCGGTGTGGTTACAGATCCTTCGATGGACGGATCACTCGGCGAGCCACAGAAATGCAAACACGGCCGAGTCTGATAGGTTTTCCTCTATCGAGTCTACGCCGACGTTTCTAGTGCTTCAAGTGGAAATTTCACAAGAGGAGAAGATTTTTTCCAGAGCGGCAGCGGGCCTCTGGGTGACACCGAGTTCTTCTTTGTGCCGGCCAAACCACGCCGCCACCAGAAAAACACCATCGATTTCCCGGGAGTCGGGCGACACAGATGAGGGCGAAAGCTGTTTGTAGATCTCTTTTATCCGCTTGGCTGCTTGGCACCGGCTCGCCTCATCGGTCGGGGCCGGCACAACGGCACAGACACGGCCGCCGTGGATGAGATACCACAACTCGGCATCCTCGTGACCGCGCACCGGATAAATAAAGGAGTGCCGCGAAGCCTCACGTACCAGCCGCAATCGTTCGCTCAGCCAGGTCAAGGATTCGAGCTTATCGCGGAGCGCAGCGGCGCGCTCGAAGGCCAGATCCGCTGAGGCCGCAGTCATCTCGCGTTCCAGCATTCGCAGCGGCGAATCATCGTCACCGCGGAGAAAGGCGACGAGACCCTGAACACTGGCGGCGTAATCATCCCTCGTACAGGCGGCAGCGCAAGGGCCAAGACAGTTGCCGATCTCGTGACGGATGCAGCCCGGCGTCAGAGGCAAACTGAATAACTCCAGTTGATCGGCGAAGGTCATTTTCTGCGATTGGGCACAGTCCCGCAGGCGAAACCAGTCGTTGAGCCGGCGCACCGCCTCACGAGCCATGAAGCCGGCCGGGACGGGACCGAAGCTGACCGATGCTGTGCGAGGCGGCTCTTTGGCGAGAAAAACCGTCGCCGCCGGTCGCCGACCCACACACACGTAGATGCGCCGCCGCCGGCCCGGCTGCCCCTGAACATTGAAACGCGGCTGCCAGCGCTGAATCAATTCCAGCTCGCGCAACAGGGCGGCGAACTCGCTCGCCGCAATCTCCCAGACCAGTCTACGCGTGCGTTTGAGGATGCGCCCCGCCTTGGGATCGCGGCTCCGCCGACGAAAGTAACTGAGCAGCCGAACGCGAAGATCTTTGGCTTTGCCGACGTAGATCAATTCGCCCTTGCCGTCGATCATCCCATAGACACCCGGCAAGCGCCGACAATCGCGGCGCACCAAAGCGCGCAAACGGCCTGGACGGCGAGCCTTGACCATGTGCAAGGGAGGTGGTTCGACATCGGGCAGGAGAGCGAGCGGGCCGAATCCCGTAAACACCTGACGGGCAAAGAGTCCTTCCACCGTCCGTCCTCCGCATCAATCTCGGCGAGCGGGGCGTGTCAACGCCCCGAGTATGGCTCTCTCGGGGCGCTTACGCGACCCCGCTCGCCTCCAACGATTGTAGCGATCGTAACGATTAGGAGGCCAGTCTGCATTCAAAAGTGTATTTTTGTATACATGAACTATTGACTACTGCCGAGACGGAGGTTATCTTTGAACCCGGCGTCTCGGGGACGCCGGCGCCGCAGCCGCCCGGCTGGGACTTAATTGGGGCGGCTGCGGTTTGCTCATCCCAGACACTTCAGAGGGTCAACATCTCGCCGGCTCGTACCTGCCGCACTTTTTCCATGATCTCATCGCCGCCGCCGTTGTAAACGAGCTGACCGAGAGCGTGGAGTTTCACTAGGTCAATGTCTGAATTTACTTTCACCATGCGGATGAAATCGCCGGCATCGAAATGTTTCTTGTCATCGCTGCGCGTCAGGCTAATCATGGCGGCAAACTTCATCGCCAAAGCCATTTCGAGCGAGGGAACCAGGTATTTCTGGCCGCCGGATTCGACCGAGTGCGTGTGCTTGAGAGCGTCGTGGTACAGGGGTTGATTCGGCTTCATAACGTCGAGGACGACATCTCCGGTTTCCGGATCGCGCAGCCGTGTTACTACTTGATGATCCTCTGCTTGCAGATGTGGAAACGCCCCCAACAAGGCACGCACCGCTTTCTTGTGGCTGCGCACAGCCACGAGAACATCCACATCTTTTGTGGCGCGCGGTTCGCCGGTCCAACCGCCTAAACCGTGCGCGCCCAGGAGCATGAATCGCACTTTCGCCGCGTTGAGGACGCGAATCACTTCGAGCGGCGTGATGAGATTGGGCACATAATACTCCGACAAGGCCGAGGAGGTGGCCAGGCTTTGGGCGTGGATGTCGCGCAGTTTCATAGGCATAGCCGGCTTGACCATCGTCACTTCTCATCTACAAGGGCCAATCTATCGGAGGCAACGGTTGCCACCAAAGACATTCCCGGGCAGTTTGATCATATTTCTTGCGCCACGATTGCCCGAATACTTCTAAGAAAGTATGTTCCAGCGCTGGGACACGATATTGAAGCCGGACGTTGACCAAATCGATGAAGAGACTGCTGTCGTTCTTGGCTTTTTCGATCATCTCTCGGCAAATATCGTTGTTATTCCAACAAAGCTCAGCGATCGCTCGGTAGCTGATGTCCGTGAACTCATCGCGAGCCATCCGATTTAGGTTGCGTTTAGGATCATTTGAGGTCGCTGTCGTAAAACCCCGAGGGTTTGGAGGACCGCTGTCATCGCTCGCCAGGATGACGGGATCGCCAAACCAGGCACTCCAGAAGCTGGCAGGGTTGTGATCAGAAGCCGCATTGTCCGCAATCAACATTTTTAGGGCACGAAGGCAGAATGGACCTGCTAGCACCCCGGGGAACTTGATGTCCTCCCCGAAACGTCCGGGGTTCAAGTATTGCCGTTTGACAGGATTGATGACGAGGTAGTAGGCTCCCATAACCTATGCCGTGCTTCCCATCGCGATGCGGGTTGTGAAGGGTTTCATGGGTACCGTTCTCGCAATTCAGCTAGCACCTCTTCGATGGGGCGTCCGACGGCCTGACCGCCGCGGATATCGTCCACCCGGCGAGCAATCTCCTCCTGCAAGGCCTCCTCACTGCCTACTCCAACTCCACTTCGAACAGCGGCAATGAAACGCTCCTTGCGCTTGGGGAACTCTTCCATGCGCTTCAACGATTCCTCGGCCGAAAGTTTCATCCGCTGCGCTCGGCCGCTGGAAAGCCCTTTCTTCCGCTTCTGCTCTTTCGCCATTGCTTATCTCTCTTTCAATTGATTTCGCGTTACGGCTCTTCCAAATAAGTATACCCTTCCATCCCCGATTCATAAAACCGCAACAGTTGCCGCGATTCCGCCAGCGAAATCTTGCCGCTGCGAACGGCACGCTCGACATCTTTGCGCAGCCGCGCCGTTAATTCATCGGCGGAATATTGCACATAAGCCAGCACTTCGCGCACGGTATCGCCCTTGATGACGGTATCGACGTTCAACTCGCCGTCGTCGAGGCTGACGTGGACGGCGTTGGTGTCGCCGAACAGATTGTGCAGATCGCCGAGGATCTCCTGATATGCCCCCAACAAGAACGCTCCCAGGTAATAGGGTTCGCCGTTGAGCGGATGCAGTTGCAGGGTGTTGCGCACGTCACGCAGGTCGATGAACTGGTCGATCTTGCCGTCCGAGTCGCAGGTGATATCGCCGAGGACGGCGCGGCGGCTGGGCACTTCGTTGAGGCGATGAATCGGCATGATCGGAAAAAGCTGCTTGATCGCCCAGCTATCCGGCATCGATTGAAAGATGGAGAAATTGCAGAAATACGTGTCCGACAGCAGCGCTTCTAGGCCTTGCAGCTCTTCGGGAACGTACTCCATCTCGCGGACGATCTTCAGCAGCTTACTGCACAAGGCCCAGAACAGACGCTCCGACAGCGCACGCATTTCGATGTCCAGAGAGCCGAGATTGAACATGTTGAGCGTTTCGTCCACCGCCTGCACCGCGTCGTGATAGCTCTCCAGAATATTCTTCTTTTTCAGATCGCGATAGATGCTGAAGAGATCGTTGATCTGCGGCGGGGCGTCGGAGGGGATCTCCGGCGGCACTTCGTAGCGGTCGAAGTGGGACACGCCCAGCACGTCGAAAACAAGCAGGCTATGATAGGCGACGACGGCCCGGCCCGATTCGGAAACGATGGTCGGATGCGGCACGCCGGCTTCGTCGCACACGTTCTTGACTCGGAAAACCACGTCGTTGGCGTATTCCTGGAGCGTGTAGTTGACCGACGACTCAAAATCGGTCTGCGAGCCGTCGTAGTCGATGCCGAGTCCGCCGCCCACGTCGAGAAAGCGCACGCCGGCGCCGACGCGGTGCAACTCGACGTAGACGCGGGCCGCCTCGGTCAGAGCGCTCTTGACGAAACGAATATTGGTGATCTGGCTGCCGAGATGGAAGTGGACCAGCTGCAAGCAGTCGGCCATGTCGCGTTGCTTGAGATACTCGACCGCTTCCAGCACTTCGGTCAGGGTCAGGCCGAACTTGGAGCGATAGCCGGCGCTGGAGCGCCAGCGGCCGGCCCCACGCGCCGCCAGCTTGACGCGCACGCCGATGGCCGGCCGAACTTGCAGCTCCTCGGCGTACTTGCAAATCGCTTCCAACTCGGTGAATTTCTCCACCACCGGAATGATCTGCTTGCCGATTTTGCGGGCCAGCATGGTCATGCGGATGAATTCATCGTCCTTGAAACCGTTGCAGATAATCGGCGTGTCCAGCCCGTTGGTCAGCGCCAGGACAGCCAACAGCTCCGGCTTGGAGCCGGCCTCCAGGCCGAAATGGAACGGTTTGCCGAAATCGAGAATCTCTTCGACGACGTGCCGTTGCTGATTGACCTTGATGGGGTAGACGCAACAATAGCTGCCGCGGAACTCGGATTCCTCCATGGCCCGGCGGAAAGCGTCGTGAATCTCGCCGACGCGATGGCGGAGGATGTCGGTGAAGCGTAAGAGGATCGGCAGCTGGATGCCCCGCGCCTGAAGTTGATCGATCAGCTCTTTGAGGTCGATCGATTCGTCGGGATCCTTGTTGGGCTGGACGATAACGTGTCCTGCCTTGTTGATGCTGAAGTAGCCTTTTCCCCAGTTGCGGATGCCATACATTTCGGCAGCATCCGCGATTTTCCATTTATCTAGTAATTCCTGTTCAGCGCCTTTCGGCATCGATGAGGTCTCCCGAATGGTTAAAGAAGAGGGGGCAACCAGAACAGAGACGCCGAGGAGAAGTCCGCAAACCGTATCTCGTGGGGATGGATCACATAACAGCCGCGTGCAGCTGGGCGCTCACCGCCCATACTGCCGAACACCCCGTGAACATACCACGAAAATCCTTGTGTTCCAAGGGCTTTCGCTCTATTATCAGTTATAAGCTGCCCACTCCGTCGTCAAGCACATTTCCAGGCGAAATTCACCCGTGCGCCGGCCCTGGCCCCGCAGCATTTGCGGAATCGGCGCTTGCGCAATTCAAGCGGGGGAGTTCATCATGGACACGGCCGGCGATCAAGCCAATCAGCGTCTGGTCGATCAGTTGATTGCGCGGGGCGCTCTGTGGTCGCGGCCATTGATTGCGGCATTTCGGGCCACGCCGCGCCATCGCTTCCTCCGCCGCGTCTGGCACTACAGCCGACAACACGGCTGGCGCGAAATCCAAACGCACGTACCAGGCCGGCACGAGCTGCGCCTGCTCTACGCCGATCGCGCCCTGACCACGCGGCTGAGCGAGCCAGCGCCGGGACAGCCCCCGGTGCCGATCAGCTCGTCGAGTCAACCCTCGCTCATGGCCGAGATACTGGAAGACCTGCGGCTGGCGCCCAGTGTGAAGACGCTGGAGATCGGCGCCGGCACCGGCTACAACGCTGCCTTGTTGGCGCACATGACCGGGCAGGTGATCTCGTTGGAGATCGATCGCCGCGTGTTGGCCGAGGCGGACGAGCATCTGCGTGCGTTCCCGGATCGCCGGGTGGAGCTGCGGCATGGCGACGGCCGGCTCGGCTGCCCGGAGCGAGCGCCGTTTGATCGCATCCTCGTCACCGCCGCTGCTCTCGATCTGGAGCCGGCTTGGCTGGACCAATTGGCCGAGGGCGGTTTGCTGTTGGCGCCTCTCGATTTAGCGCCGGGACTGGCCTTTCTGGTGTGCGGCACTTGCCGCGACGGCGCCTTTGAAGGCCGGCTGACACGACCGGCGTATTTCATGCCCCTCCGCGGCGAAACCGAACGAGCCGGAAGCGTGAGCGACGGACCAACGCCCGTCGCTCACGCTTCCGGCTCGTTGCCGGCCGCCGACGCTCTGCCGTCGGCGACTGCTCCCTGGGCCGATTGGACCACCCGCAAAGCATCCTGCATGGGGCCGGGCTTGTTGCCGTCGTTGGCCTTTCTGGGTTGGCTGCACGGTTACACTATCGGCTACCAGGCGCTGGCCAACGGACAAATCGTCTACGGCGTCGGCGATCTGGTCCGCGGTCATGCCTGCTGGTTTGGAATGCGCGAGTGGCGCTTCACCGGCGCAGCTGGCCGTAAGCTCGGCATCCAGCTGTGGCACGATTTCCTCGACGCTGGCGGTCCCTGGCCCACCGAATTTCGCCTTCATGCGGAGAAGTCCGAGCCGCGACCGTTAGGGAGCAGGGAGCCGTCTTCGCGACCGAACGGTCGTGGCTCGGATTTCGTCTTTGCTCGCTGCGGCCCACGCTGCCATCAGGTCTGGACGCTGGACGTTTGCCGCCAACGGCCGGCCTGGTCTTGAGCTTTCGCCTATCGGAGTCATCCGCATTTGGGAAGCGAGTCCCCTGTCGCAGGTAGGAAGCGGGGAGCCAGAAAGGGAACAGCATATATCTACGCTCCAATGAATCGCCAATTTACGCTGCCCCCTTTCCAGAATCTCAGGGAGGGCGAGTGACGCGGACGCGCCAACGGCCTGGCAATCGTCCAGCCAAGGCGGCGTCGATGCGAGCGGCCAGGGCGGCAGCGTCATCGTCTCTCGTTGCTGTAAGGATACCGCTGTGGTCTGCACCTTGTTGATGGAGGCGTTCAAAATGCCGGCGATTATGCGTCAGTACAGAACGGCCAAGAGCATGAGCGCGGGCAAGCACGCCAGGATCGGGCGTGGCTTGTCGGCCGTCCTCCTGCACGGTCAGCACGTCATGGCCCATGCGGCGCAGCTCTTCGACTACGGACAGCGGAAAGCACTCATCGGCATACAGCTGCATCCGGGGTTACTCCACAAACCCCTCTTCGCCTTCTTCGTTCTCCCGGATGGCGTTGTCGATTTCCTCCGGGTTGGCGGCGGCGTACTGCCAAGCAGCTTCCAGGTCGGCCGGAGTCAAGGATGGGTAATCGCGGAGCAGGGCCGCATCGCTCTTGCCCAGACGGCGGTAGCCAACCAGGACCCAAACGGGGATGCGGTGTCCCCGGATGCAGGCGTCCCCGCCGTGTACTCCGGGCGTCTTCGTGATGCGGTCTGTCAGGGCAGGCATGGTCATTTTCCCCATCGAATCGCAAAAAAGGCGACAAAACAAATTTGTTGCTTCTTCGTCATCTTCCCCCTTCATGATATCGCTGCGGACGTTGGCAAAACAATGCCGTTGCCCGCGAGGCTACGCCATCATGGCCAACTGGGACCACGGGCGCGGTCAGGAAGCGGGGAGCCGGAAAAGGGAACAGCATATATTTACGCTCCAATAAATCGCCAATTTAGGCTTTCCCCCTTTCCAGGGCCAAACTCTGCCGTTGCGATTTGCTCGCGGGCCGGGATCGGATACATTGGTTCTATGCGTCGTAGTCCACATGTGGCCGTTGCGGCTTGCTCGCGGGCCGGGATCGGATACATTTAGGCCCGTAGTCAACACTCAGCCAATACTGTTGCGGCTTGCTCGCGGGCCGGGATCGGATACATTGGAAACCTCCCAGTGGATTTCTGGCATACAGTTGCGGCTTGCTCGCGGGCCGGGATCGGATACATTGAACGAAACAGGAACCACCAGTACAGCAAGTGTTGCGGCTTGCTCGCGGGCCGGGATCGGATACATTG